>Ga0206971_10001_pt1 | contig 111052 bp, 104 predicted proteins | sample Alteio_BWOrgHeat_85_FD_152917 | JGI IMG/M metagenome (GOLD analysis project Ga0206971, IMG submission 152917) | Enriched cells from forest soil in Barre Woods Harvard Forest LTER site, Petersham, Massachusetts, United States -... | ecosystem: Environmental > Terrestrial > Soil > Temperate forest...
GGCGATAAGCTGTCCAAATATCACCTGGAAGCAGGCATTGCCTATTGGAACACGCAAAAAGACGATACCAAAGAAAAATGGGAAAACATTTTACAGCTATACAACCGCCTGCTTCAAATAGCCTATTCGCCGGTTGCCGCCCTTAACCGGACTTACGCGCTTTCCAAAGCAAACGGCAGGGAAGAAGCGATAGTAGAGGCGGAAAAACTGAACCTGGTAAATAACCAATTTTATTTTGCACTGCTTGGTGAGTTGTATTCCGCTATTGACCCGCAAAAGGCACTGGAAAATTTTAAAGCTGCGTTTTCGCTGGCGAAGACGTCCGCTGACAAGCAGGCTATGAAGAGGAAGATTGATAGGCTTGAGTCGTAAGTCTCAAGCCAAATTTTGCGTATTTTTGCCTCTGAACCTACAACTCAGGACTAACATTATACTTAAGCATGAACCGGCATTAAAACACAGCCGGTGCATCGCCGGGTTTTTGTTTATTTGGATTGGGGTCTTTTTCGTTTACAATTTTACTTTTAAGCGTTTCATACTCGTCCCTGGTTATCTGCCCGGAGTCATACAGTTTTTGCAGCCGGGCAAGCCGGGTCTCTTTACTTTCTGCGCCGCCCGTTTTCCTGTTGGGGTCGATAATTTCATTTGCACTTACGGCGCCCTCTATATCGCACCAGTACCGCCTCCTGTCGCTAAACTCCAGCACCAGGATATTGTACGAATAGCTGTTTTTATACGCGCCATCGCGCTGAAATTTTTTGACCGTGGCCACCTGCCCCGAGTAATTAGCGTCCGCCGGTTTCTTTTTTACAATGCGCAGCATTTCCGGCATATAAATAAAGTTGAATGTTCTGTCGGGCGATGAGCCGCTGCCCAGTGTAACCTGCTCGTTCATCCAGAATTTCGACCCATTTGGCAGCACCAGCGTGTCGCCTTTGGCGATGATCTGGTCCTGCGCGGCTGCCTTAAAGGTTATGAATATAGCGGCGATGATTAAAATTCGATTTATACGCATGATCTGTGGTTTAAATAATTAAGTAATCAGGCAATTTTGGGTTGGGGCGGCGCAGGCTTTTGCTGCCTTGCAGCAAGATAAATTGCAGCCCCGATCAGCAATACGCCCAAAATGTTATTCCAGGAAAAATAAGAGAGCAAACCGCCGCCCTTTGAGTAAGTAAATATGGCTTTTCCAAATGAATCGGTTGTTTGCTGGATGTTGCCTGATCCATCAGGAAAATATATTTTAACCGTTTGCTGCATCAGCGCATTGCCTACGTACATATTTGATATCGCCATGTATGAGTTATCAGCCAGTTTACTCACCTGGGGGTTCTTGGCGTCCAATTTTAAGGTCCAGTTGCCGTTACCATTGTATTGAACTGCGGCCTTCACCTTAAAGGTCATTTTTACTGAACGGTTCATCTCATCCACGGTACGGTTAAAATCTTCGAGCACGAAGGTAGAGAGGCTGCGCTCCATATTTCTTTTGGCAATGGAAGGGTCATTCATTAACTGCGAGTTTTTGAAATTTTCCCATTGCGCCTGGTTCATGCCCTGGTTTACCTCCCATGCCGCGTCTCCAAGGTTATCAATTTTGATGGTTATTTGCTCGGCCATGTTTACCGGGTCCGGCGCTTGTACCTGGGCAAATGACTTACCGGTTTGTGCCATTATTGCTATGGTAATTGCGCAGGCGATTGCCACTATTTTTGATGTCAATTTCATGATTTTTGAGTTAAATGGTTTGTTTTTACTGTATCGAACTAAAAATTTGATTAAGGACCGCGCTATCGCCTCCACCGGGCGTTCCGACTACGATGCCCTCCACGCCTGAACTGGTGTTTTTGAAAAGGCCTATCCACTTGAATGCAACCTGGTTGGCATAGGTTATACCATTAAACCGGGTAAAGCCGTTGTAGGAACCCGCCTGGGTATACGTTACATTTTCGCCCAACCGGGACAGCGAAGTCCTGATATATGCCATTGCCTGTTCGGGATTATAAGCGCCGGGTATGTTAAAGGCCTCAACCTGCCCGGTCCTATCCGGCGACATGGCAGCCATGACGAGTGCTGGGAATTGTGCCACCGGGCGGTAATATACCTTCCAGCTGCCCGGGTAACTTACACTTACGCCGCTAAGGCTATATGATGTCCACGCGGCTGATGGGGACGTACGGGGCCGGGGCGTATAGCTTGCTCTTCTTACTGGGGTGGCCCTGGCTGCAGGCGCCGCTTTTTGCGCCTCCGCTATCGCCGACAAGAGGCAGGTTGGCCATGTTTGGGTAATTTTGTCTGCTTCGCCCGCTAATATCGGGTCGGGCTTTAGTTCCATATCCTGGTAGCCGTCGGCATAAAGCGCGTTTATATCCAGTATTTTGTACGCGGGGTTACCCTTTGCCGATTCTTCATAAAATGTTTTTAATTCGGTCATGCCGGCTTGCAGCGCCTGGTCGGCATTCATTACGCCGCCTAATCCTACGCCGCCAATACCGGTGGACTCAATCGCAACATACTGGTTGCCGATCTTTATACCGGGATAGGCATGGCTCGGTATCAAAAAAATCACAGGATCCAGCCCGGCTGCTTTATAAACGCTGGCGTGCAATATCGCCAGTTCGATGCACAGACCCGTATTTCCGCTCACCACCTCGCGCGGCAGGCGGATATGTTCGGTACTTGAGGTGTTATCGCCAAATTGGGATTCGCCGGCTTGTGTTTCGCTGTACACCATGTGACTGATAAGGGTAGCATTATAAACGCCTTGCATTACACGCACTTTTTCGGCAATATCCTTGTCAGTGATCTGGCCGCTGCCGCCCACGCCGGCGCCTTGTTCCCCGCACAATATCCTTTGCTGTACTGTTTCGGCGTAGTGTTTAATGATGGGGTCTTCAGCCGATACCATGCAGGCATAAAGGTCCCGGTTCTCAACCACATCATTAAAGCTGGCTTTGTCCTGGTCGGCCATATTGGTAAAAACGATATCGTTTACAGAAGTCATATCAAACGTAAAAGACTCGTCATGTTCTATCGGGTTTGCCTTGCCGCCATAAAGGAATTTTATCTCGGTTTTTTCTTTCGAGCTGGTATTGCGGTCGGTAATGCTTTGCGGAAAAACCGGAAAGCAGGTGACCACCGCCGTTTGGCCCGGCAAAAGATTTGTTGCGGCGGGGACATCAGCCCAGTCGTCAATTAAACCCGGCACCCTGAACTGTACCTTGAAATTCCGGATCTCTCCCGAACCGGTGTTTTTTACAATTGCTTTAAATAGATTGAAGCGCCCGCCGGCCACGTTGGGGTTTGCGTACACCTTGTAGGCGGCCGGCATAATAACCGTTGCCGGCTGAATCTTTACATCGATGTCGCCCGACGATTGAAATAGCGGAAGCAGGAGTAATATCACGCCCGCAACGGCCAGGATGATCGGTAATACAAATTTTTTCATGTTCCCTGTTTGTTGTTTAATGAATGATTTAAATAATTTGCCGCTCTTTTATCAAATCACAATGCGTCGCGGCACCGCGCTTCCGGGTTGTAAAACCTGCCTTTTGGAGCAGGTCGCCAACTGGTTCGGAAGCCTGATTTTTGGTTTAAGTTATTGCGAATTTTAAACTGAAAAAGGCTAACTACTCCAACGTATCGGAATACTTGATGAAAGGAATTATTTTCTTGACAAAATGATTTTATTAGTGCGGGGTTGACAATACCGGGAAAGGTTTTATGTTGATTATGACGGCCTTATGCAGGTGAATTTGCATAAATGGCTCAAAATGAACTGAATGGGATATTCAGAAAAAGTATAATTTGAAAAAATTGAAGAGGGTTATTTTAACAACGCCGGGGGCAGCATGTCAATCGGCTGGATCATCACATGCTTGTAAAATACTTCGGAGCCTTCCGACTGTAGCTGGATTTTTCCTTTGGTGAGCGGCGACTCTACACCATTGTCCTGTTGTTTGGAGTGATATAATATCATCATCACTTTGCCATTTACCACCTGGATGCTGGTATCGCCATGACAATACAGATCGATGGTGTTCCATTCACCGGTGGGGTTTTCGGCATCGCCTTGTTTAATGCAATGACGCCCAACCTTCGAGCCTTCCTTAAAGGTTGTCATCGTTCCGCCCAGTGTATAAACATAGTCGGTTTCCGATCTTTTCACCACCGGCATATCGGCCATGCCGCCGGCAACGCCCCAGTAGTCGCCGCAGTTGCCTTGTTCAATCTGGAACTCATGCGAGCGCATCCAGGCGCCATAATCGGCGCCGTATTTGCCTACCGAGTGGTAAAGCAGGCCGCTGTCCATCTTTTTGCCTTTCTTTTGTCCCCACAATAATTTACCCCACTTAAATTGCAGTTGCAGGTGATAGTTTTCGTATTCTTTTTTGGTGGATATGGCGCCCCAGTTTTGGCCCGAGATACGGATCACATTCTCGCCGCTGTCGCTCACAATAGTAAAAACATGCCGCGGGTCGTTATTAAGGCCGATAGGCTGCCCGGTTATTGGCTTGCCCGCATCATCCAGGTCGGGCCCGATGTACGTGTCCCATCCCGAAAGATCTTTTCCATTAAAAAGTTGTTTCCAGTGACCGGTCTTAGAACTTGTAAAGCCGAAAATCAGCGTACAAAATAAAATTGCGGGAATCAAGCGGTAGGGTTTCATAATGATGCGGATATGCAAAGCAAGATAGGATAAATAACGTGAATCAAATGTCAAAAAAAAATACGGCTAACAGGTGACGTTATTAAATTTTTATGTTTGTGATTATGGCGCACGTACTTGACAACCCGGCCTGGAATGCCCTGATCTCCGGCAACAGCCGGCTTTCATTTGGGAGTGACAGCATCAAATATTTTGATAACGAAGTGTCGCCATTTGCAGCTTTCAGCGACAATACTCCTGAAAACTTTGCGGGGTTGCACGATATGCTGCCACAAAACAGGCCGGTTTTGTTTGTCGCCCCGGCACAAATTGAAATACCGGCGTTTTGGAATGTTCTGCGCACTATTCATGGTGTGCAAATGGTTTGCGGGCAAACCAATTTGCAGGAGGTACCCACCAATAACCTTGTACCGCTTACACGTGAGCACATTCCGCAGATGCTGGAACTTACCCGGTTAACCAACCCCGGCCCGTTTGCATCAAAAACGATCGACTTTGGCCATTACGAGGGCATTTTTGAAGGCGATCAGCTGGTAGCCATGGCCGGCCAGCGGCTGCATGCCTTCAACTACGCCGAGGTAAGCGCGGTATGTACCCGGCCGGGCCATACCGGCAAGGGCTATGCCCGGCAACTGATCCTAAACCAGGTTAACCGGATAAAAGCTGCGGGAGATATTCCGTATCTGCATTCCAGGGCTGACAACGAGCGTGCGATAAAGGTGTATGAAAGTTTGGGCTTTAAAACGCGCATCGAGGTTTGGTTTTATTTTATGATGAAAGGGTGAGCCCCGGCTTGTTCTGTCTTATTGCTGCGTCCCAATGCATTTTGGTCGTTTATTTGGGAGCTTTTAAATAGTTTTACGAAAAGATTTTGAAAAACATGTTCAATAGCGTGAAGGTTATCATTGCCCTCCTGATCACGGGATTGCCCGGTCTGTTCCAAACTTCCGCAGCACAATCAACCGGGACAAGCGCAAATTGGATCAGGCCTGAAAACATAAAATCGCCGCCTGTTTGGGGGATACACGGCGGGATAGTCGTTGGGTTGTGGCCGGCTTCGCTGGAAGGGAACGTTCCGGGCTCCAAGGGCGGGCCGCGCGGTTTGCTGAGGGTAGGGTACGAATTAAACGGCGTAATTTATTTAATCAATTACATCGCCGTTGAACCTTTGGTGAATGATGACATGGAATTCAGCGAAGTGAGGCCGTCGGTAGTTGACGGCAAACTGGGGAAACTGTTTTGGGCGGCTTCGGATACCTCGGGCGGTTTCAGCCCCTTCGCCAATACAACAGGGGTAATTACGCATCCGGATAAATTGCGACCGCAGGTAGAGGAACTTTCGCTGTATATTTTGATGGAGAAATTTGCGGACGGCGCCAACCCCTATTTAAAATTGACCATCAGGAGTGATAAACCCGGCGAGCTGGGGCTGCAGCTATTCAATCATAAAAACAGTGCGGTTATGCAACGCTGTGCGCTTACGGCCACAATGGGCAATTATTCGCGGTTGCGGCTGCTTTATTTAAAAGATAAAGTGATTGATTCGAGACAATTGTTTGACGGCTATGATGATATTGAGTTTGCCGAAAAAGACCCGTACCCGGTCAGTCAGATGCTAAAGAATAAGTCCGGCGCCCCGGTGGTAATGGCGGAATCCAATGAGTCGTTTAACGAACTGGCAGCATGGCCGCAAACGCCGGCCTACCTGGCAAGGTGGCATTGGCACTACCGGCCGTTTTATAAACTCACGCAGTACTGGCGTGTTGATGCCGGCGGCTATGATAGCTCCTTAGTGGTGCGGGTAAACGGAAGGGCAAAATATTGGAGCGGTGAAAATGCTGATAAGAGTAATTATGTCGATGTCCCCGGTGGCCCTGCGTTCGAAAATTTTGAACTGAGGGAAAATTATTACAGCGGTCAGCAATTTTATTTCGGCCTTAGCCTAAAGCCGGCAAAGGAGCTGATCGGAGGGTTTTGATTTTATTTCCCGTTTCCGCAGGGTCTCTCGCAGAGGACCCTGCGGTCAGTGTCCGTCGGACCCGAAAGCGGAGAATCCGGTAGGCCACTAAAAATCCGTGCCCCTGCAACACACGGCGCAGGGTCCTCTGCGAGAGACCCTGCGGGGACAAAAGGTTTCCTATAAACGCAAACCAGAACGTCATGGCGAGGAACGAAGCCACCTCTACACATGCTAATTAAAGCACCTGTTATCTGCGGGTGACCTGTTAGCCGTACGCCGGGCATTATTGCATGGCGTTTTGTTGAATGTCCTATGTAGTCCCCACAAATTGTGGGGATCATTCCTCGCAATGGCGAGTCGGCGAATCACTTTTCGATATGAAGATGTTGTGGATAAACCCCAAGTCGCAGCGGACCCTGCGGGGACAAAATTTAAATTGTAGATGCAAATAACAAATGAAGAAACTTTTTCTAATTGGCCTGTCGATATTATTTTTAGGTATTGGAATGTTCATTTTTGGCGTTTCGATGTTTACCTATCAGGGAAATGCGTTAAACCCTTTAATGTCCGAAGTGGGAAAATATTGTTTTGTACTTTTTGGGCCGGTGGGATTTATAGGGTTAATCGTTATAATTGTTGCTTTAAGTAACAGAAAAAAATCAAGATAAGCCTCGACTTATAAGCTTCCATCTTCGCGAGAGACCCTGCGGAGAAAAGAGGTTTACCCACAAAATTCGACAGAGTATTTTTTGTTTCTGCAGTTATCAACTATATCAGTGGCAATGTATTAATTTGATAATAAGCGCGTTGTCATCCTGAGGCACTCGAAGGAGTGCGGTGGGTTCGCTATCCGCTATACTCTTTCGGCGCCGGAAATCCTTCGAAAAGGGCCGGCCTTTGCGCGCCGCACTTCGAGTGCCTCAGTGTGACATCCGCGCACGATTGCGCATTGGCAGCAGATTCCTCCTTTTGGGCTATTTGGTGGGTAAATCTAAATTTGCGAGAGACCTTGCTGGGACAAGAAAAGAGTGCAAACTAATAAAAATGTGAACGTTATGATAGCTCCTCTCTCGCGAGGGGGTGCGCGGGAATGTGTGATGGCGGGGGTGTGTTGACCGACATGTTGGTTAACACACCCCTCCACCCCTCTCAAGAAGGGAATCGCACAGGCCTACTTTCCCGTCTTCGCAGGGGACAATGGAGTATTCCAATTTATTTCCTATTTTTAAAATTCAAGTCAAACCATAAATAATGATAAAGAAATTCCTACTGATAAGTTTACTGGCAAGCGGCTTTATGAAAACGTACGGCCAGTCCGCAAAAATTGATACCCCCGAAGTAACCGGGCCCGAGCCAAAAGTTGTAGTTCCGGGCCGTGCGTTTATTGATCCGCCATCGGATGCGATTATCTTATTCAACGGAAAAAGCCTGGAGGAATGGGTTTCCGGCGACGACAGGACGCAGCCGGCAGGCTGGACCGTGCATGACGGGATACTCACCGTAAACAAAGAGGTTAATGATATACAAACCAAAAGGCTGTTCACCAATTACCAGCTGCATATTGAATGGAGGATACCGGCGGATATTGAGGGCGAAGGGCAGGAGCGGGGCAACAGCGGCATATTTTTAGCCGCTTATGCCAATGAGCAGGGTTATGAGCTGCAGGTGCTTGATCCGTATAAAAACCCCACTTATGTTAACGGCATGGCCGGTAGCATTTACCGGCAGTTTATCCCGTTGGTTAACCCGGGCCGTAAACCCGGCGAATGGCAGTCGTACGACATTGTATGGCGTGCGCCTTTGTTTAATGACGATGGTTCATTAAAATCGCCGGCGATAGCAACAGTATTCTTTAATGGCATATTGGTTCAGGATCATGTGGCCCTGCAAGGCCCCACCTGGTACGAGGGCCACCCAAAATATGTAAAGCACGGCGCTTGCCCCATAGCCCTGCAAAAACACTTCGACAAAAGCAAACCTGTAAGCTATCGCAATATTTGGATTAGGGAGTTGTAAGCTTCGCGGTAAATTTCCATCTAACTAAACAGCGCAGGATTCCTGTCTCCGCAGGGTTTATCCAATGTCATTAAGTTAAGGGAATCTACACGTTCCGCCTATCATTTCAGCCCATCCTAAACGGCGAAGCGCTCACTCATCCTCCCCGGTAGGGAGGACTTTATAAAGGACATATCCGAAGCAAAAAGTCTCCCCTACCGGGGGAGATGGGTGAGGGCGTCGCCGTTTAGAGGGGGCTAAATCGCTGGTTTTCATTAACATAACGTGAGTTCGATATAAGATTTCCAACCCTGGCATTTCGTTCGCCTCACCTAAATCCTCTCCAAAGGAGAGGACTTCGATGCAAAATGTACAGGTTTCCAGTCTTTTTTAGTCCCTCTCCTTTGGAGAGGGGTTGGGGTGAGGCGATTACGGCGCTTATATCGAACTCACGTTACCTTAATAACATTGAGGATCTCTCGCAGAGGACCCTGCGGTCCGTGCTCGTAGTACCCGAAAACGGTAAAGCCCCGGCATATCCTTGAAAATTCGTGCACCTGTATCCTGCGGAGACAAAAGGAGAAGACACAGAGGCCGCGAAGTTTTAATAAATGTCAATTTTCTTTGTGCTTTTCACAGCCCCTTAGGATCTCTGCGGTGAAAGTTAATAGCTATCGGGATTACTGACCCCGGACTAATCCTGCCCTAATAAAAAAATAATTGGAATATCCAGCCGCCGGCTCCACGAACGCTCGGAATGATCGTCGCCGGGAAACTCGCGTGTCATCCAGTTGGCATCGTTGTAACCGTGTGCCATCATGATGGTATCGGCACGTTGCTGGTACGGATTGTACATGGCATCCAATGTCGCGCTGCCGTAATCGAAATAAAGCTTATGATTTTTTGGCGATGGCAGGTGGTGGTTTAAATAACTCAAAAAAGCTGCGGGGATGGGATTATCGACCGTGGTAAATATCCCCGGCCAGTGCGTCGACATGCAGGCAGCCCCGCCAAAAATTTTAGGGTACTCGCAAATGGCATACATCGAGATCAGGCCGCCCATGCTCGAGCCCATAATAAAAGTTGTTTTTCGCCCCGGCAAAGTGCTGTAATGGCTGTCGATATAGGGCTTCAGTTCTTTTACCAAAAATTTCAGGTAGTTATCGGAAATGGGGCCGTCGCCCAATAACGGCGTGTTTTTATCCTGCCCGATAGCCAGCATTCGTTGCTGATCGGGCTTGCTCATGGCATAAAAAGGTTTCTGCGGAAAGTATTCAGGGTGACGTTTGGTCGTACTCCAGATGCCGATCACAATGCAATCTTTTATTTTATTTTCACCCATCAGTTTACACATCGTTTCGTCAACGCGCCATTCGCGGTGATTCCACGTCCGGGTCGAATCAAAAAGCATCTGCCCATCGTGCATATACACCACAGCATATTTTTTGGCCGTACTGTAGCCTTCGGGGAGCCAAATATCCACGTTTCTCGGATCGACGTATTTAGATGAGAATTTTTCGATGCGGTTTATCGTGCCGCAGGCCACCTTTGGGGGTTGAGCGTAAAGCGAGCCGGCAACGGCCACTATAGCAGCTGTTGGCAACATCCTTTTCAAAAGGTAATACAGATATGTCATTGTGAAACTTTAAAATAAATGGTGTTGTTCGTCCCCGCAGGGCCTTTCGCAGATTCGGGTTTACCGACAAAAACCGACCAGAACGTCATGGCGAGGAACGAAGCCACCGCTACACGAGCTAATCAACGCACCTGTTATCTCTGGCTGACCTGCCAGCCATACGCCGGACATTATTGCATGGCGTTTCATTGAATGTCCTGCGCAGTCCCCACAAATTGTGGGGATCGTGCCTCGCAATGACGAGTCGGTGAGTGATTTCCCACATGAATATTTTGCGGTTAAATCCAAATCTGCTGCTGCCGAGACAAAATAAACTAAAACAAACGGCTTTATTTAAATTTAATTACTTCTCCGCATTCGCAGCGCATCTGAAACCCACCAATGCCGTGCACTTGTTTATGGGGTAGCCTTCGCGATAAGTGGTGCGCAGTTTTTCCGGCGGGTCATTCCAACTGCCGCCGCGGATTACTACGCTATTTGATTTTGAAGGTGTTATCGGCCTGAATGACCTGTCTTTTGCAAAACGTGCCATCTTTGCGTACTGATCGGGACGCCAGCTGTCCAGGCAAAATTGGTATACGTTGCCGGCCATATCGTAAATGCCCAGGTTGTTTGGCGGAAAGCTGCCAACCTTAACGGTGTGGCCGCCTGAAGTATTTGCAAAGCTGGCTTTATCCGGACTTGTATCTGAATCGCCCCACGGAAACGTTATGGAATTATGGGCAATGCCCTTAGCCGTAAACTCCCATTCGGCCTCCATAGGCAGCCGTTTGCCAACCCAGCGGGCATAAGCGTTCGCTGCATAAAAACTAATATAGGTTACCGGGAAATCGCCCTGCCCTTTGGGGTATTTGTTGCCGTTCCAGTCTTTAAGATAATTGCCATCCTGCAGGCTGTCGGGTACCTGTCCCTTGGCCCATTGCGGGTTAGCCGCTATGAATTTTTTAAATTCCGCGTTAGTCACATCGTATTTATCGATATAAAACTGCCGGACGGTGACCCTCATCGCGGGAAACTCCTGTGAAAAAAACGCCGCAGGTTGGTTAAAACGCTGCATATCACGCTGAAGGCCTGCGCTGTCAAGCCCCATCATAAATGTACCGTTGGGCACAAATACCATATTTTTCAGATCAGGGCCTTCCGCAATAGACAGGGAACGATTCACGGTGAATGACGAAAAAGCGAGGGCTGAAAGCAATATAATTAAAGCAGCAGGTTTTAACGGTTTCATAAGCTAAAAATAAAGAAGATTTGCGTTGTTTATCGTAACAAAAACACGACAAGTCACTATACCTCTTCCACTTTTAGTTTTTCTGCGCCGGCGTTATCCTGAACTCCGTCTTATAATTATTTCTTAAAACACCAATGTATTGAAATTGACCGATCTTATCCTCGGTTAGCAATTTGAATAGGGCATCGGAAGTTTCAACCGGCGCGTTGTTGAAAGAAACGAGAATGTCGCCACTCAAAACTCCTGCTTTATCGGCAGGGCTGCCGTCGGCAACCTGTGATATAAATAAAGCCTGTTTATTGGGCAGTGCGTGAAAGGACCGGAGTTTGGGCACCAGGTCAATCTGCTGCATAACCAGGCCCAGGTAGGCCCGTTTAACCTTGCCAAAGCGGATCAGCTGGCCGGCAATATCTTTTACGGTATCGATGCTGATGGCAAAACAAAGTCCCTGGGCGCCTTTTATCGTAGCCGTGTTGACCCCGATAACTTCACCGTCGGTATTGATGAGCGGCCCGCCGGAATTGCCCGGATTGAGCGCTGCATCCGTTTGGATCATGCTGTCCATCATCCTGCCGGTCTGGCTTTCCAGGGTCCGCCCAAGTGCGCTTACCACGCCGGCGGTAACCGTATGCTGAAAACCCAAAGGGTTGCCAATAGCGATAACCAATTGCCCGATCTTTAATTCAGCCGAAACGCCCAGCTTCACCGGTTTAAAATTGCCCGATTCTATTTTTAATACAGCGAGGTCGGTATCCTTATCTTCGCCAACCAGGGTTGCGCCAAGCGTGCTGCCGTCATGCAGTTTAATTTGTATACTATGCGCATTGCCTACTACGTGGCTGTTGGTAATGAGGTAGCCGTCCGAAGAAAAGATAAACCCGGAACCCGTGCCGGCAATAACTAATTTATCTTTTTGTTTTTGCAGTATTTCAACTTTTACAACCGCCGTTTTTACGTTTTCGACAGCGTTTATAATGAGTGATGAATAGTGATCCATCTTTAAGCCTTTCAACGTTTTTGCGTACAAAAGGTGTACCCTTATTAAATATGCGACAAAATTGCGGTTGTTGGTATCCTATAAGGGAGTTAGGTGCTTATTTGGCAGGGAAATGTTTTAGGCACGCGCGGCACTCGCGCGCCGGTATAAAGCGTTTGAAGGTGTTCAGCGGCATTTTTTAAGTATTTTGACAAGTAGCTGGGCGCCGATTTGTGAGCAGTTAAGTTCAGCTGTTCACGAAATTCCTCAAAAAACGTGCAGATTTTCGGAATTATAAATCTTAACCTGCTAAAAACCGGCACTTTTCATTACGGTTTAGCGCATGTACGTGTGCAAAATGCGGGCACTTGAACACGTTTTGAAAGTGCTGATCGGAAAATTTTATTGTCCTTTATTTTGTCAAATTTATTTTTTTAGCTTCGCTTCATCAGCTTATAAACTTATATTCCCGATAACGATGAACGAAAAACTTTTTGAAGAGGTTGACCAATACATCGGCAACCTGCTGGGCCACGAAGACGAAGCGCTAAAAAACGCGATAAAAGCAATTGATGCGGCCGGGATTCCGCAGATCAGCGTTACGGCAAACCAGGGCAAGTTTTTGCAGGTTTTGGCAAAACTTGCCAATGCAAAAAAGATACTTGAAGTAGGCACGCTTGGCGGATACAGCACCGTTTGGATGGCCAGGGCGCTGCCTGCCGGGGGCAAATTGATCACGCTCGAGATTGACAAAGCCCACGCGGAAGTCGCGCTGCAGAACTTTAAAAATGCAGGTGTTGAAGATAGGATAGAGCTGAGGTTGGGGCCGGCGCTGGAGACATTGCCCGCTCTTTTGCGCGAAAATGCCGGACCGTTTGATATGATTTTTATTGATGCCGATAAACCACCTTACCCTGAATATTTTGAGTGGGCGCTGAAACTTTCACGGCCGGGTACGCTGATCATTGCTGATAATGTTATTCGCGAGGGCAAAGTACTGGATGAAAACCACCCGGACGACAAAGTACAGGGCGTTCATCGTTTGAATAAAATGCTTTCCGGGAATGACAAGGTGACTGCCACGATCATCCAGACCGTCGGCGCCAAGGAGCATGATGGTATGGTGATAGCGGTGGTAAATTGAGGGAGTACGATGCGGAAAAACCACTTGATTTACAGTCGGTTACAGCCTTTTCCTACAGCAACCGGTACGATTGGTGAATAAACTTAAATACCTGCGGGGTCAAATCATCCAGCGACTTTAGCCGGACATTGCTGGCATACTTTCCGGCATACAATAAGCTGTTTATGATTGGGTGGCCGCTAAGTGCAGCTTCGGAGTAAAATTTTACGTCAAGCACTTTCTGCATCGGCCGGATAACCAAAAAAGTTTTACGATGCACAAATACAATACAATTGGGGGTGGTACTGACCAGCACGCCTGTCCAGTCAGCCACTTCAGCCAGTATCTTATCAAATATCAGCAGCAATTCATCGGGCCTTCCCTTGAATAAGCTGTCAATACTTACCCGGGCGCAATAATGCGTTTGGCCTTCCTTTGGAAATTCCCGTTCACATTTTGGGCATACCCAACTCATTACAGTGAATCGCTATTTTGCAGGGGTTATCACGACACTCCTGAAATCAACCGGCCCCTCCTCGCATTGGAAATAGATCGGCCCGGGTTCGCCTTCTTTACTGTCGATAGCGCCGCCGGTAATACCCGGAATCACCGCGTTGCAGATCACGGTATGGCCGTTTACCACCACAGTTACCAGCCTTCCGATCAATGTAATATCATATGTTTGCCATTGCCCCGGACCCTTTGACATCATTTTGTTCGGCGGCAGCACGCCATAAATGGCGCTGAATACGTTATTGATAGGCTCTACCGGGCCGTTGTTATTGTCCATGATCTGCAACTCGTAGCGGCCGCGGAGGTAAACGCCGCTGTTGGCCCCCTTGCCGTAGCGGAACTCCACATGAAGTTTAAAATCGTTAAAGGTTTTGTCGGTTATGATGTTCGATCCGGAATGAGGGCTGGTTAACAAGCCATTCTCAACTATCCACTGGTTTTTGCCGTCGGCATGCCAGCCGGTCAGGTCCTTTCCGTTAAAAAGCGAGATGGGTTTGCCCCATACCGGCGTCTTGTCCCTGATAAGCGCCGGAGCGCGAACCCCGGTAAAGTTATAGGTTACCCCATCAACATAAACCATGGTGCCTTTTATCGCATCGCCGCTTACTTCAAATTCAAAATCCAGGTACTTTGTACTGTTTTCCCATTGCGGGGGTATGGAGAAGCTGTATTTTCCGTTGGCTATTTTAACTTCCGAAATTGGCCTTGCGCTGCCACCATCAGCGGTGAAACGGCCGACAAGCGTATGGTTGCCGGATTTTTGCACCTCCAGCCACGACGGTCGGCTTTTGCCATTTTGGTCAATGGTTAGGTCCCAGCGACCGACAACATCAGGGTCTTTTATGTTTTGCGCGCCGACTTTGATGGTTGAAAACGCTAAAAACAATACAACAAACTGAAATACTGCAAAGCGGGAAACAAGGATTTTCTTCATGTGGTTTATATTAGAATAGCTAAACCTACAAACTAATATTGAATTATTGAAAATGTTGTATTTTAATCATACACCGGAAGGGCGAAAAGTACATAGCCGATGCCATCGGAAAACGAAAACATTTAACCCGCAACTTGGTTTAAATGGTACGTTAAGATTTCCTAACGATAAGTTAACAATTCTGATTTTGAGCACTTTTACCTTTACAATTCGAAGCCGATCCAAGGTTTTCAGTTTTTTTTACGTGAAAACATTGCTCGTAATAGTATTAATAGCTATGTGTGGTTTGGTTTACGGCCAGGTTGGCGCCCCGCCTGATTCCCTTAAAGCCGACTCGCTTCGCGCACGAGGGAAAAAGGTGCAACCAAAGCCGGTCAATCTCAATAACCAGTACGACTTCGGCGATCTTACCCGCAATATCCTCCATCCGCACCGCAAAGCCGACACGCTGCATAAAAGTTCAGGCATTACCATCGTTCCTAATATTGCCGCCAACCCAACCATTGGTGCGCAGGCTGGCATCAAGGCAGTGGCAGGCCGCAGGCTCGGCGGCGACCCGAATACGCTGCTCTCGGTAGGTGCGACTTCGGCTTCCATCACTACTAAGGGCATCATTTATTTTTATATCAACCACAACATCTTTACGCCCGGCAATAAGTGGAACCTGCAAGGCAATCTCGTCTTCTCCAAAAGCGTAACACCCGATGACGGGTTTGGCATCGGCGATGGTAAAGCCGAAGGAAGTGCTGCCGACCAGGTACTAGCCGACCCCACGCATAAAACCTACGCTATCCATTCGCTGTATTTTAATTTCAGGGAGAAGGTTTACAAAGAGTTAGCGAAAGGTCTTTTCCTTGGGGCCGGCGCGTCAATAGAAAGCAGGGGGAGGATCCAGCAGTCGGACACTGTGAACAACGCGACTCCCTTAAGCGTGTACGATAACAGATACGGTTTTCCGAAGGACCATTATACTGCCGCCGGTTTTCTCTTTAATGTTGAGTACACCTCACGCGACAACCCCAACCGCGCCTACAAGGGGATTTATTTTGACGCAGGAATCCGTGTAAATCAAACCTGGATAGGCAGCACAAAAAACGCGGTGCAATTTACAACCGACTTCCGCAAGTATTTTAGCTTATCGGATATAAGTCCCGAAACCGTATTAGCCTTATGGAACTGGGGCTCATACCTGGCCAGCGGCGAAATACCTTATCTCGAGCTGCCCGGAACGTCCAGGGACGGCTCATTCCGCAGCGGCCGGGGCTATACTTCCCAGTACTTTAAGGGCACTGAATTTAACGATACGGAGGCGGAATTTCGCTTCCCGTTGTTAAGAAACAAATTTGTAAGCGGCGTGGTTTTTGGCAACATGCAAACGGCCAACGACGAGCAAGGAACCCGCTTGTTCCAGGTATTTCAGCCGGGGTATGGAGCGGGTTTACGAATATTATTTAATAAGGTGACGCGCACCAACCTGGCGCTCGATTATGCATTCGGCCGGTTCGGCAGCAAGGGCTTTTTCCTCAATTTAAACGAAGCGTTTTAGCGGAAAACACCAAGACATCTTCTGCCACCCCATCGAACCTTTTTATTTAAATTTGTTTAGCTAATAAAAAACAAATGGATAGTGCATCCAACACTGTTTTTGGCCATTCAAATGCACCGACCTACTGGCTTACCCGGTTCGTGATTCTTCGCTTGCTGGGTGTGGTTTATGCGGTGGCGTTCCTGGTTGGGGTCAACCAGATCATTCCCTTAATCGGCGAAAACGGGCTGACGCCGGTGGGCGGCTACCTGAAATATATTAGCAATGTCTTAGGCTCTGCGGGCGCGGGGTTTTTGCGGCAGCCATCGTTGTTTTGGTTTGGGCACTCGGATGCGATGCTTTTAGCGGTAGCCTGGATAGGGCTGATATTATCGCTCATCGTAGTCGCCGGTTATGCCAACGGCCCGCTAATGGGAGTGCTGTGGTTTCTTTACCTGTCTATCGTGCACGTTGGGCAGGATTGGTATGGCTATGGCTGGGAGATACAGCTTACAGAAACCGGCTTTCTCGCTATCTTCCTTTGTCCCCTATTGGACTTGCGGCCTTTTCCAAAACGGCCGCCGCCTTTTCCAATCATCGTTTTATTTCGCTGGCTTATTTTCCGTATCATGCTGGGCTCCGGACTTATAAAACTCCGTGGCGATGAAACCTGGCGCAATGGCACGGTATTGTTTTATCATTTCCAAACCCAGCCCATTCCCGGGCCGCTCAGCAGGTGGTTTCATTTTTTGCCGCGTTTTATGCTGAAAATGGGTGTGTGGTTCAACTGGCTGGCGGAGCTGGTTGCCCCTTGGCTGGTGTTTTGGCCCAGGCTGGGGCGGCATATTGCCGGGGCCATCATTGTGCTTTTCCAGGTTATGCTTATCCTTAGCGGCAACCTCGCGTTTTTAAACTGGCTTACCATTATCCCGGCCCTGGCCTGTTTTGATGACGGCTTTTTGGCCAAACTGTTGCCGAGTGGGCTGGTGCGCCGGTCTATACAGGCGGCTGATGATGCCGAACCTTCTAAACCTATGCTTACCACCGCCTGGGTAGTTACCGGTATTGTCGCTTTACTCAGCATACAGCCGGCGCTAAACCTGTTTTCTTCCAACCAGGTAATGAATGGCTCATACGATCCTCTTGAACTTGTTAATACTTATGGCGCATTCGGTTCGGTAGGGCAGGAGCGCACCAATGTAGTATTTGAAGGTACTACCGATGACACAACCGGCGGACACGCCCGCTGGAAACCTTATGTTTACAAATACCTGCCCACACTGCCGGAGCAAAGTCCACCCCAAATAGCGCCCTACCAGCCGCACCTCGACTGGCAGATGTGGTTTGCAGCGATGGGTACAGCAGAACAATACCCCTGGACCTACAACCTCGTGTACAAGCTAATGCATAACGACCCTGACGCCCTCAGCCTGTTTGCCGGCAATCCGTTTCCCGGCCGGCCGCCACGTTTCATCAGGGCCACTTTGTATCGTTATTCTTTTGCCAAGCCGGGTAACCCTCAAGGCCTTTATTGGACGCGTGAAGAACTCGGCCCCTGGATGCCCGTGCTTTCGGCCAATGATGCGCAACTGCTAAGGTTTTTGCAAAGCCAGGGCTGGTTGAAGTGAATTAACTACTGAGATAAGCACTATCCCTCTGTTATCAGGGTTTTGATCTGCTCTGCCATTTCGGGGGTTACCGTTACGCCGTGCACCTGTTGTGCATGTTCAGCTGCGATTGTTAAAACTTCTTCCTCGGTGTCGGCGGTTACAACAGCGTCGCAAACAAAGCCTGCATCGGCACATTTTAATGTTTTCATGATCTTTGGTTTAATATTTTTGAATGAATACACAACAAAAATATAAACCATTAAAAATCAGAACGGTATCAAAAGATACACAAGCTAAAATAAATTATTTGTTATAACAACTCAATGCGCCCCCTGAACAATTTGATGATGTTCTTCCGTTCATAATCCTTCAAAATGCGCGAGACCACCACCCTCGTAGTGCCCAGTTCATCAGCCAATTCCTGGTGTGACAGATCGATGGATTTGCTGTCTTCCTTTTGCGATTTATTTTGCAAATAGGTTAATACCCTGGCGTCGATATGCTCAAATGCAATTCCTTCAAATGAATGGATCAGTTCGTCATATCGCTTTCTGAACATCGTCATTACATACCGGTTCCACGACGGGTACTTTAATTGCCATTCGGGTATGAGGCTGGCCGGAAAGATGAGCACTTCAGTTGGTTCGGTAACCACCCCGTGCGACGTACTTTGGTTGTTGAAATACGCTGCCGCAAGCGACATGGTACACGTTTCTTCGGCCCTTACGTAGTATAATAGTATTTCCCGGTCGTCCTTTTGCTGGAAAACCCGTATGGCCCCTTTTACTACTATCGGCAAAAACTTTACATACTGGCCGTCGCGCACAATCACGTCGCCTTTATTAAATTTGAGCAATTGTCCGTGCAGCAATAATTCTTCCCTGAACTGGGGTTCGGTGCAAAAAGTGATTTTTTTGAACAGGTCTTCCGGTTTGTCCATAAACAAATATAACCGATAAATTATTATTTTGGTGTTGATTGTTAATTTGTTACGCTATTTTTTTGCCCGAAGCCCCGTCCGGCGGGCCATCCCCTTAACCATAAAAACCACATTAAAGCAACTAACCCAGCGCCCCGGGCGTAATTTATATAACACGCTAAGCCATTTAGCGCTGCTTATGAAAACATTTAAAAAACATATGATGAAAAAATTGATCTATCCGGCGACGACTATGGCTATTACCGGCCTGCTTGCCTTCACTTTTGCCGCAATCAACTGGAAAGTTGACAGTGATAAGGCCGAAGTAAAATTTACCAGCGATAAGTTTGGCGGATCCTTTAGCGGCTTAAAAGCCAGTATTTCCTTTGATGCGGCACATCCCGAAGAGGCCAAATTCTCGGCCTCCATAGATGCCAACAGCATTGCTACAGGCTTTTTCCTGAAAAACATGCACGCAAAGGATGCACTCGGGGTTGACGACCACCCCATTATTAAATTTGAGTCGACAACGGTAAGCAAGAGCGGTAGCGGCTATGTAGCCAAAGGAGATTTAACGTTAAAGGGCGTTGCCAGGCCCATGTCTGTTTACTTTACATTTACAGGTGAAGGTGGCCAGGGCGTTTTTAAAGGGAACATGACTGTTAGACCGAAAGATTTCGGTATTGACCACAATGGCACGCCCGAAAAAGTGATGGTTAGCCTGGTAGTGCCCGTAACCAAAATGTAAAACTAAGTATAATGATCACGCTGCTCAATGGGAATAGCGCAGGCCGTTGCCCTAAAAGCTGCTTTTTCCAAACAAAAAAGAGGCCACCCGTTAACCAGGCGGCCTCTTTTTCGTTTTTCCGTTTTATTTTTTTCCGATGGCAAATCCGTAAGCAATCCGTACCGCTACAAAACCATAATTATCGCCGGTGGTGTAATAGGCATCGTAACGGGCGCTGAAATCCCAATGCCGGAACGCTACGCCTAATGCCGGCGAAAGCAGAAACTTCTTTTGCCCAGTGCCCTCGTCGGTTTCCTCGATGCCTTTGCCAACCTCGCCGTCGAAATAAACATGTGGCAGAAAAAACGCTTTAAAACCCGCTTTTATGGGGATGATGCCAAAGCTGTCGTACCGGTGAGTGGTACCGGGCTCGTATTTGCTTAAAAAATGGTCGGCGCCCGAGGTGAGCACCACCGCAAAGCGGTTGGTAACGCCATATTGCAGGCTGATGGTGCCGCCCAGCACCAAATCCGAGCTGATGGTGAGGTTACCTGTGGGGTCGCCTGCATCAAAGCCAATGCCCATGCGCCAGCCGCCAGCCGGTACTGTTTGGGCTTTTAATTCAGTTGTAAAAAATAATGCCGCCAGGGCTAAAACGGCAGCTATTGATCTCGACGCGCTTTTCATTAATGGTGGTTTTTAGTAAATATTTGTTATTTACTAATACAGGCCGTTTTAAAAAGGCGTTGCTTTAATGGGGAAATTTTTGTGGGTTTATTAATTCAAATTCACGACTGTAGTCGTTGAACAGAAGATTTCTCGTCCTGAAAAAAGTTCACAGCAAGGAAGTAATAAATAAGCTCAACCTGCCTGCGTTTGAATTTTCTTCTTAAGTTTACCATATAATTTTATCACTGAATTAGAATCTACGTCCCGTTTTTGCTTTGCCTGTTATTTGTATCGTGTAAAAAATCGCCTCAGGTGGAAGTACTTGGCGACCCGAGTGTAGATTATTTCAGCCCGGGCCTGGGCGATGCTGGCGACACCATCCTGGTGATCGGGCAAAACTTTAGCAAAACGGCAAAAAATAACGTGGTAAAATTTGGTTTGGCGGATGCAGCGGCTTTTCAATGCACTGCTCATCCGGCTCCTGCTGCCGACTCGCTCAAAGTGGTGGTACCGGCGGGGGCATCGTCCGCCCCGCTGCGGCTAAAGGTATACTCAAAGCAGGCCATTTCGAAAGATACTTTTTATGTTACAACCGGCAAATGGATAAAACGGGCAAGCCTACCAGGCTGCGGCCGCTTTAACGGGGTGGCGTTTGCCGTCTGCGACAAGGGATACGTTGGCCTCGGTACCGGGGACGGAATTTCGCCCGCTAATGAGCGCAACGATCTGTGGGAATATGACCCAACTGCAGATACCTGGACGCAAAAAGCGAATTACCCGAATGGTACGTTAAAGAAGTGCACCAGTTTTGTTATAAATGGCAAGGCTTATGTCGGTTTTGGAACGCAGACCACGTTATCCTACCTGAATAATTACTCATTATAAGAGTATGACCCGGCAGCAAACGCCTGGACACAAAAGGCCGCTGCTCCTGCTTCCGAAACCGATGATGTTGTGGGCCTGGCCGTAAATAACACCGGGTACATTATCACCGGTTTTTACAGCAGCCAGTTTTTAACTCGCTTATACATTCACCACCGGCAACAGGAGCGCCTTGCTCACCTATAATGGCAAAAGCCATGCTTTCAGCTTTGCAATACCCTGAAAGGGGGTTACCAGGCAGGACGTTGAAACCAGGTAGCCAAACCAGGTTTTTATAAATGCCGGCAAAACCATTGTACAGGTATCCTTTATCCCCTGCCGCAGCCTATTACGCCGGCCGTGCATCTGAGCAGCCTGACAGATGATCAGATACAAGCAACGCTGGAGGGTTATGTGCAATACAAGATCGATTACATGAAAAATGATCTGAAAATAAACCCGCATAACCTAAAAAAGATTGGGAAACCATTAATGGAAAACTGGTACTGGTTTGGTATTTTGAATTCGATGTCGGGACAAAGGAGGCCGATAAAACTGTCACTGCACAAGCTTATATTTTAAGTATTTGCTATAGCCAGGTTGTTGACCTCACCATCCCACTATATACTCCTGGCGATGCTGATGCGACAAACAATTTGCTTGCCGGCATACAAACGAGTCTTAAAACGTTTGAGAAGCCGCTAAATGGCGGCAATTGATGATTTTTGTTGGCGCAATTTCCTGCCGTCACACCTTCTCGCAGATTAAATATTATTTTCCGAGTTCATTCCATTTCGGGAAATGCCTTAATTGATGAGCTTTAATTTGCCACCCTTACAGTCGCCAACCGGAGTGACGTTTTTATTTAGAAACGCCACCCCGGAGAGCTATTTAAAGTTCATTCGTTAAAGTAAGCCGCATGTGGGTGCTTGCACCGGTTGGCATTCACGCGGTCGCTGACGCTTGAATGGGCGAGGAGCTGGCGTGTTCGACCCGGTAATCATACTATTTTTTCATTTCACATAATGGGTCTGGGACCAGGAGGAATAATTGGTTTTGCGGCGTTCTGAATTTGCCCATGGTTAACAAATTTTACACTCGTTATTACGTTATTTTGAATTGTTAGTAATCTCAAGCCGGTAAAACTGGGCTCTGGTTTAAAATTATTTTGAGACGGCACGTCAGGGTCCTGCCTTTGAGGATAATCCATCCAACCCAAACAGGCTGTTTGTGTTATTACCGGGCTATGGCTGGCCCACCATTGCTGAGCGTTGCCCGAATTATTCAAAGTATTCTGATTTTGCGGTATCTCCACAAAAGGGTAGGGGATGCTTTCTCTGTGATCTGTAGTTATCACTCCATTTACTGCCGATCCTGCTACGACATACACATGCACTTTTTCGGAATTCGGGTATACCGATGAATAATATTCAGACGGGTTTTCAAAGTAAAAATCGCAATAACAGTTCATTGATTGTTCGTTTTCTATCCATGCAGTCCGCCACTCGGTATGTTTGTGGACATGGCCACTCAACACCAAATTGACAGTTCTATGTACATTTTTTCCCGCGCAAGCGTCCCAAAATTCCTGCCTGTTGCCGTAAGGCGCGCCGTTATCCAGGTTATCATCTAAGCTTCCTTTTTTAAAATTTATAGTTTCCGAAACGATCCAGCCTTTTACGTCATCCGCACCTGTGAGTTTATTGAGATCGGCAACGTTTATATTTTTTTCTACATTCCTTTGTATATATCCACGCATAAGGGACGGATCAATAGTAGCATGCTCGGTTTCCCTGAAATAGTGATTATATTCTCCCCCGGTAGGATTAATGGCAGGGGCATGAATTCCTACAATAACTGCTCCCGTCGCGGCCGGATCATTCAGTACATTCGTTATCATGTCTATTTCAGTTTGATCAAATCCCACTGTATCTCCTCCTTGAAAAACGCTTTGTACATCCTCCGGCACAGATGTTGGGCTAATTTTGCCCAGGATAAGGTTGTAGAGACTTTCGATGCCTGCATCATATTTGGTATCAACCAATACCAACCGGTTTGATCCTAATTTCTTGACAAACGAACCCGTCCGGCTAATTCTTCTTGAATAATACGGCGGTACATTGTAATAATGTATCAGGTAACTTAACGCCCTCTCCGGTGGAATGCTAAAGTTTACTCCCCATAATGTTTGAAGAAATATAGCCTCTGCGCGGGTTAAATTCCAGTCGGTATTTTGATAATTAGAATACAATGTACCACCCGCTATAGTATGTCCATCGGCATCAAGTTTAACCTCAACCCCGATAGCCGGATCATATGCTAAAGGCCTGTAATCATGATTGCCGAGGGTTGTTAGAATTGGAACTAATAATTCTTCCGTGGGCGACCCGGCATCATCAGCATAGGTGGTGCGCCCCATAATTAAATTAATAAACCATTCAAAATTCCCGCCCCCGTTAAATGACGGACTATAGGTATCAAATAGTTGCTGAAGCGCGTTATTCAGGTCTGTTATTGGGTTATCTGGCGTGGAACCACCGGTAATGAAATTCACCACATCCTTGATTCCATCGTAAATTCCGGTCAGTATATCGCCGGGAATATTTGTCAGATCAAAAGTTAAATCAGCACCCTGAACGGTATTGTTTTCAAAAATATAGTCCACCAGGTCTCCGGTATGTATCACCACATCAATTTCTCCCAGCCGGTATAGTTGGTTGGCATATTTTATAAAATCCCTAAAATTGTCATTTGGATTCATAAAAAGCGAATAAGCTTGGGCAAGTTCCGGGTGTAGTTTTAAATTGCGCTTTACCCAGTCGTATCTCGTGGCTACGTGGCTGTCCGTTATGTGCGTAGCGCCAAAATTATCCCAGCTATCTTTTGCATAAATGCAATGCGGAGACACCACAAAAACATCGTTTGCATCCAACGTAAAACACAAATTATACAATTGCCGGTTTTTTAATTGTTTGTTAAAAGGAACCACTGCACTTGCTGACATGGCCACGCTCGCTATCGTTTGAGCCGGCACGGGATGACCGTGCGGATTGGATGGAATTGGCGGCGGCTGAATGATTGCAGATGAATAAGCGCAGTTTGTTGGAGTGATATCAAGGTATATAATATCTCCTGCTTGAACGCCCTTGAGGCTGTACTTTTGCGAAAAGAGCGTGTTTAATATCGTGGTGTTGTTTTTAAAATAGGTTATCAGTGGATCAGTTGCAGTTCCGGCACTCACTGTTCCTGTTATTTGTATCGTATTTTCAAGTGTATTGCCCGGGGTTGTACCGGCAAAATATGGATTTCCAATAAGCGGGGGTTTAAATGAAAATATTACAACGGGCAAATTAGCAGGCTTAAAAAGACATCCGCATTCAAAGTAGGCTATTTCCCAGGCCGCAGTTTTTATATTATCGCTAACTGGCATGCCTAAATAGCTGTTATTTTCTCCCAATTGCTTGTACGAATCAAACAAGGCTCCGCTGATACATCTGCCGGCATTTACCCAATAAATGGCGCCCCATTGAAAATAGCTAACCCTTTTACTGTCACCGATCAACCAACTTTCATCGGACACAGGGAACCCCAAATCTCTGTTATTCGTTTTGGGATTCAAGCCTGTACCGCCCATAGCTAAATATTTAGTCAAAATTCCTCCCTGGACCTCAAAAACCCCCACAGTGGGATGCCAGTAAATTCTTCCGTTTGCGTATGCCTGAAAGCAACCTCCATAACCGGCATCAGTTTGAGGGCCTTGCGGAGCGCCCAGGTCTACTCCGCTTGTTTTAAGTGTTTGCCACTTATTTTGAATGTCAGATGTTGAGCTCATAAAATAAGGTCTAATTGAGCCTTCCGACCTATTTCAGAAGGTGAAGTAAAACTACTCTGAAGGCAACTGCCTAACAATTACCAAATGTGGTAATAGTCAACAAATCAAAGTGACGGGCGGGCGGTTGCTGCGTTGTTTCAGCAGTCGTAAAGCGGTCAAAGCAAAAGCAGGGGTGGAGAGAAAAGCGAAAGCGTACTGCACCTTAAGTAATATGATGCCGCATCAGGAAAATAACCTCTTATTAATTGCCTTGGCAACGGCTTCCGTCATAGAGGCTACATGGAGTTTTTCGTAAATCTTTTTGATATGTGCTCTAACGGTATCATAGGTGATATTTAATCTACCGGCGATCATTTTATAGGAAAGCCCGTCGACCAATAAGTTAAGCACCTCTTTTTCGCGGTGGCTTAGGCGGAAGTCGTCTTTTTTCCGTTCAGGAGGCAATCCCTGGAACTGGCTGAGTATTTTTCGGGCTATACTCGGTGAAAGGGGCGCCCCGCCGTTGTATACCTCGGAAATGGCATTTAGCAGATTCTCGGGCGCTGTATTTTTTAATATGTATCCGCCGGCCCCTGCTTTTATTGCTGCAAACACTTTGTCCTCATCGCCGAAAGCGGTCAAGATAAGGATTTGCACCGACGGATAGTTTTGCCGTATCAGCCTTACACCTTCAATACCATTCAGGCCGGGCATATCAATATCCATTATTACCACATCGGGTTGGTTATCCAGCACATTTTTTATTACATCGTTGCAGTGGGCATATGCTGCAAGTAATGAAAAATCGGGCGTATCTCGTAAAAGCATGGTAACAGAATCCCGAAAGGGGTCATTATCATCATACATAATTATCTTAATGCCCTTCATGCTTTGGAACTGTATACAAAGTTGAGGCGATTTTATTAAAAATCTATTCCCAAACTTGGTAGTATTTGCTATATATCCAGGTGTAATTCAACAATGGTTCCAACATCAACAAAGCTGTGAATGGTTAGCTTGCCAAACATATTGCCTGCTCTTTTGCGCATGTTATTTAAGCCGTTGCCATTGTATGCCTTAGTGTTTTTTTGGTCGAAACCTCGTCCGTCATCTTTAACAGACATGGTAATTTTATGATGCTGCAGGGTAATAGCTATAGTAACATGTTTGCAATCAGCGTGTTTTAAAATATTATGGATGCATTCTTTAAATATCAAAAATATATTTTTGCGTTTATCCATGGGCAAGGCGGCGCCTGAAAACGCCGCCTGCACATCAAAATAAAAGTCGATGCCGGCGGGTGTAAGCGTCATGGAGCAAAAAGCCTTCATCCTGTCCGTTAGGTTTTCCAGGTGATCATTTGTCGTATTAATACTCCAAACAATATCACTCATCCGGTCTATCATTTGCCTGGACGCGGCGCCTATTTTCTGCAATATTTCTTCGGCGACAATGGGTTGCTGCTTTTTTATTTTTTCGGATGCAATTTCACTGTATATGCTGATACTCCCCATGGTACTCGCAATATCGTCATGCAGGTCGCGGGCAATGTCGTTGCGCAACGCCTGCAACTTGATGATCTGGGCAATGCGATAATTGTATAACACGTACAATATTCCAACAACGGCCAAAAATAACATTGTCATAAACCACCATCGCTGCCAAAAAGGGGGTAAAATAGTAACCATGATAGACGTGATCAGTTTTCGTCCGAATTTGGTGATAGCCTTTATTTGAATGCGATGGCTGCCCGGAGATAAATGGTTAAAGGCCACCTCTTCCAGTCCGTTAAGATAGGTCCATTCCTTATCATCCACGCTGTAGTAAAAGCTGCAGCTATTGGGCGTATCAAAGTTCAGGGCCGTAAAGTGGAGTGAAAAATTTTGCCGTGTATAATCAACCTGAACAGCGCTTGCCGGATTATAAAATATCGAGTCGGCAAATATGAGTTTGGTGATCAGTAAATGAGAGGTTCCCTCAAGGGATTTTGAAATATTTGCGTTAAAAGTGGCCAGGTAATTGTTATGTACCGAATAAAAACAATCCCTGCCTTTATCATAAAAAATGATTCGCGCGGAGGCCCTTTCTACAGGCAGGCCATCGCCCTGGTCGAAATTTACAACTTGCCTGGTTGAAGGCGTGTAGCAAATCAAGCGGCTCCCTGTTGTAAACCAAAGCTTATCGTTTACCTCTTCGGCCATCGATTGTACAAAAACAGGCAGCCCCTCGTCCGCACCGTGCACATAAAATTTTTTCTCCTTTATTTTGTACTCCAGCAATACATTTTCTGCGTTATACAACCAAAGTGAACCCTTTTTGTCGGCTGCTATTGTCAGAATGTCCTCCCTGTATTTATTGGGCCCGGCGTATACATTCATAAAAGTGTCGAAACGGCCGGTAACGTCGTTCCATCTTGCCAATCCATGCCCTGCCAGCCACACATCACCGTAAGCATCGTAAACTATATGTTTGATGCGGGAAAAGGGGAGTGCCGGCACTGTGGTTGCCGTAAAAAAGGTAAAAGTTCTTTTGGTAGTATCGTAATAACCGGCTTTGCCATTCAGATAATCGAGCAACCAGGCGCGACCTTTTTTGTCAACGGGCAGCAGTTTTGGGTTACCATCAACTAAAACCGAATCCTTTTTATCGTCCATTACATAACCATAATGATCGTAGCGGACATCAAACCAAAGTAAGCCTTTTGATGTGCCAAGCCACAAGGTATCTTTATGGTAACATTGTATTGATTCAATTTCGCTCCAGCCGTTATTTCCGCCATAAAAGGTTAGTTTTTTGGTCACCTGCATAGTAGCGGTATCAACCACAAACAAACCTTCCATGCGATTAAAACTGCCAACATAAAGTTTATCCTTGTAGCGGCAAACACTTGTAAACCTTGCATTTGAGCCGGCGTCCTGCGGATTGAACAATTGAGAGGCGCTTACAAAGGGCGTTTTTCCCTTTTGTCGAAGAAGGCCTGTTCTTGTGCCGATCCACAACTTTTTTTCTTTGTCGACAAAAAAATAATTGCATTTAAAGCCGGAAAGAAACTTTCGACCGTCCCCTGAAATAACACCCGTCCTTTTGTTTAATTTAAAAAGATAAAAACCCGCTAAAGGACTATTGATCACAAAACTTGTATCAGTAAGCATAAAAACTTTGCTCGACCAATTCATTTCCTCCGAATTTATATGCGGCGGCCTCGACACCACTCGCATGTTTCTCAACCGGTCGTAAAATATTAAGCTGTCCGAATAATGATTAAATATTATAAATTGATTTTCAGCGATTTTTTTGCAGTTGCTGCCGTGTTTTGGATCGGGGTACAGAACGCTCCATCGGGGTGATGAAGGGGAAACATGATAAAACTCCTTTTTCTGCGGATCATAGTGATCCATTTTATCGCCAATTGTAAAAATCAGGATTTCTGAGTTGTTTACGCTCAAAATATCCCTGGCATATAGTACTCTTTTATTTTCGGGCGCGGCGGCGGTATAATTATCGTACCGGAAACATATACCCCCCGGCTTGTAAAGCTGGTATATCCCGGTATTCGAGCTGAACAAAACCGACTTGTCCGGCAGCTCCATTGCATCATAAACACTGTTGTTGTAATGCGAAAAGAAGCTGGTATCGGGAAAACGATAATCTTCAACCGACTTGTTTTGTGTATTTATTACCTGCAGGCCTTCCCTGGTAACCACGCCAAGCCGGTTATTGCTGAACGGGATAAGTTTGTCGACGCTTGATGCTACCAGGGAAAATGGCTTATTGTGGCTAAAGTAACGGTCGAAGTTTTCCCCATCAAAGCTGTTTAAACCAACTTCCGTTCCTATCCACATAAAACCCAATTTATCCTGGACGATGCTGGTTACGTTATTGTCGCTAAGGCCATTTAATACGGTATAACGTTGAAAGTCTGCTTCATTAAATTGCGCAAAAGCAAACTTCAAACTAAATGAAAAGCAAATCAACAGCAAATACGCTTTAGGCATGTCTAAAGATAATATTATAAAAATAGTTTTTTATAATATATTATTGCTTTTGCCCAAACATAAGTTCAACTGTCGAAAGCAATAATATGTTCCGGTAAAAAATAATATTTAGGCTGATGTAGATTTTTTTTCCGTGTGTTTATATATAGATGCGAGTCGCATCGAATTTTTTCACTAAACACAAAAAGCGCCCAATTTTGGGCACCTGTGGATACCCAAAATGAACGCTTTTTTTATTGCTTTGAGGGGCGCCGTAGCGCCGTAAATCCGCTTATGACTTCTCTGCAGTCACCTTGGTGACCTGGATGGTATCGCCGGATACAGTGCCGTCAACGGATACGTCTTCGCCGGCATATTTTAAAACGGCCTTTTGATTGGCTATCTTATAAATCTTATCGCCAACAACAAGCACGGCGGTAGCGCCTGATTTAAGGCATTTTTTTACGCAGGCAACGCGGGAATCTTTGGGGGTCATCTGCGATTTGCTGTTAGCGCATGTCGAATCTTCAATAACGCCTTTCAGGTGAACCTCGTCGGGTCTGAACGCGAATGATACGCTGATGGCTAAAACCAAAGCGCCTGACAATAAATACTTTTTCATGGTGAGCGATTTTAAAATTGGTGATGTAAATATAATAAAATCTGTTAACAGCACATAATACAATTTTTTTAACCCCCGGCCTTTTTTACCCCGGATACAGCCGGGGGCGCCTTTAAATAGCCGCCTTTGCAACTGAAAAGTTTAAATGCCTGTACTAAACCGGTACCCGTACCGTTCACATCATCAACATATTAACCCACGCAGTGCCGTACCACACCCAAAGTTTATGATACAGCCCTTAGCTTATGTACATCCGCAGGCCAAAATAGCCGACAATGTTACGATTGAACCTTTTGTAGTTATTCATAAGGATGTTGAGATTGGTGAAGGAACCTGGATTGGCTCAAATGTTACCATAATGGATGGCGCGCGCATCGGGAAAAACTGCCGTATTTACCCGGGAGCGGTGGTGTCAGCGCCGCCGCAGGACCTTAAATATCGCGGCGAACCCAGTACTGTTACCATTGGCGATAATACCACCATCCGGGAATGCGTAACACTTAACCGGGGTACGGCGGTGGATAAAAATACCACAACCATCGGCAGCAATTGCCTGTTGATGGCCTATGTGCATGTGGCGCACGACTGTACAATAGGCGACAACGTGATCATCGCAAACGCTGTGCAACTGGCAGGTCATATCAACGTGTACGATTATGCGTACATCGGCGGTACATCGGCAGTTCACCAGTTTGTTGAGATTGGCGCACACAGTATGATCTCGGGCGGATCGCTGGTGCGGAAGGACGTTCCGCCTTATACAAAAGCAGGTCGTGAGCCATTGTCGTATATCGGCATAAATTCGGTCGGGCTACGGCGCAGGGCACATTCTGCTGCTACTATTAATGAGATACAGGAGATATATCGCATCATCTTCCTCAAAAAATATAATGTCACCAAGGCGCTCGATATTATCGAGGCCGAATTTGCCCCCACGGTTGAAAGGGATGAGATCATTAGTTTTGTTTCAAACTCGCAGCGTGGTATCATGAAGGGCTTTGGAATATAAGATTTTTGCCCGCTGCATGATATGCTGCATTATCCGGCAACTGGTATCTGAAACAGCCTTGAATTTTAAGCCGGCGGAGAAGGGTCAATTCTAACCCGGATCGGCGCATCGTTCCGGCCAATTGTTGATGCGGTGTAGCGGACATAAGGACCGTTATCCCAATAGCCGGTAGCGTATACCGTCAAATCGGAAGTAATGCCGGGGGGGTACAAAATATCAAGTAAAACGGTATTTAGTTTCATATTTCCAAACTGAACATCGGGCTTTGTTCCTGCAAAATCCACGCTTTTTACTTCTTCGCATTCTACCGGTTTGCCGCCGTTTAATACATTAAGGTACTTAGTTCGGGCATAGGCCACCAGTGTAAAATTATTGCCATCTGCGGGCCCGTCCGCAGACAAAGCTTGCTGAAAAACAAAATGATCAAACTCTTTATTTTTTTTGTAGTGTTCAACAGTGCGGTATTTTAATTTAACACCCGAAAATGTATTAGTTTTTGCCATGTCTAAGGAGCTTTTAACTGATTTGTGAATGATGCCGGAAATTTTCAGAAAGATAAAAGTTCTTTCTAATATTTCACAGCTTTCATAAAAATATGCGGTTTCGGTGCCTTGTAATAACGCTTCGGCGGGTTTTGCTGATTAATTCAAACGTTCGAAAGACCCTGCTGAGGCGCAGACCATAAAATTCCGGGACTACTGTATTTTCGTCGTTACTTAAATAAAATTAAACCGTGGTGTATAAATAGACAAGCAGACCGTTACCTTGCGGTATAATTTCACCTGGCGGACTATTTATATTTGATGATTCCGCCGGAATTCAAACATTATGAACAATTACCTTATTATAGCAGCATGAGTTTGCTGATCACTATTGTGGTGTTTGCGGGCATAGCCTGGTTATGGTTTACGAGCAGGCATCGTAAGTCAACCCAGGAAGAGAAAACACCCGGTACCTATCGCACTATTCTTAGCGAAAAAGTGAGCTTCTACCAAAAACTTATTGCGGAGGATAAGGCAAAATTCGAGCAAAGCATAGATAAGTTTTTGGCGGACGTCCATATCGAGGGGGTGGGAACAGAAATAACAGACGTTGATCGTGTACTCATCGCGTCAGGCGCGATAATTCCGATCTTCGGTTTTCCGGATTGGAAATATAAAAACCTGACCAATATCATTCTATACCCCGACACCTTCGACCAGGAGTTTCAGTTTGAAGGAGAAAACAGGAATATCCTCGGGATGGTCGGTTCGGGTTACATGAACGGGCAGATGCTGCTATCGAGAGCTGCACTTTTAAAAGGATTTTCTGGGTCTGCCGGACAGGGGAACACAGCAATTCATGAATTTGTTCATTTGCTGGATAAATCCGACGGCGATACCGATGGCATACCAACTAACTTTATGGAACAGGCCTATGTCGTTCCCTGGCTTAAAATGATGCACCAGGAGATGCATCGCATAGCTGCCGGGAAATCAGATTTCAATCCATACGGGTTGACCAATGAAGCTGAATTCCTGGCAGTAGCCGCAGAATATTTTTTTGAAAAGCCCGATCAGTTAAAACATAAACATCCTGAACTATACGAGGTGCTCAGCAAAATATTTGGGCAGGATCCGGCAACAAACACAGCGTTTGAAATTGGCTGAGGCGCCCACTAAGTGGGATTAAAACGAATTGATCATTACATCCTGCCTTCCGCTTTAAAATAAGGCTTATAGGCGATCAGCCTTTTCAGCAAATCCTTATTGGCGGCAATTATTTTAGTTTTTTCAGCTTCACCGACTGTTAATATGATATACCCGAAGGGGCCTTTTCCTTTCCCCAGCAAAGGAGTGTCCGGATTAACAACCACCGGCCCGTCTGCCTGTCCATCGGGTATGTTGCCTATATCGGCATTGGTGATGTTAGGGGCGTAAAACATGTAATGGGGCATGTTCATCGTCATTACCTGGTTACTGGCGGCCGTTCCGGTATAGGTGCGCATCACCGGGCCCAGCATGTACGATATGCCTGCCCTTGCCGGCGACTTGTATATTCCTTTCTTTATCCTGTCGATCACCAGCGTTCTGATCTGCAGAGGGGTGAATTTCCCGGACGCCCTCATGGCCGCAACATCCCGGTCCACCACAAAAGTTGTCCGCGCGCCTGCAGCATCAAAACTTATGGCTGCAGCTACGTCGTTCCTGAATTCAGCCCATTCCCAGCCGGTTCGGGTAACGTAACAAACAAACCCGTTCGAGCCTTTTCGTGCCACATAGTAGCCCTTATTCGGATCTAACAGATACACGGTGGCGCCCGGGCGCAGTTGCGCAGGAAGAGCGCTTAACGCGAAATCGGTCTCCAACGCAGGGGGCATTTTTTCAAGTTGCCGGTCGGCTGACTTTTGCGCATAACTGAGCGCGGAGATAAAAAAGAAGAATAGAAAAATAAAAGCTTGCAGGCATTTTTTTGCCGCTTTGGTTTTGGTTTTCATATGCCGAATTTTAGTGCTTTAATATGTGCAATAAAGATATTGGCCCCCACCGCACCCGGCAGGGGGCGAAAATGCCAATTTAAGGGTGCGATAGGGTCAACGCTGCTCTTTTGCTGTTTTAGCGGGGGAAACCCTTACATGGGCCGGCGACGTAGTAAAAGCGGCAGCACTTAAAAATACGCCCTGTAAAAGAAAAGCACTGTAATAACTACGATAAGCCCGCTGATCAGGGCACGAAGCACTGCCTGGTTAAGCCTGCGCGAATAGTATGCGCCGGCATAGCCGCCGATGGTGGTTGCGATAAGCATAATGCAGGTTTGCGGCCACCATATCTTTCCCGACAATATAAAAATAACTACGGCGATGGAATTAGCCGCGCCCACCAGCAGGGTTTTATTGGCGTTAATTAATTTAATGTCGGTTAGCCCAAACAGGCTCCATACAGCCATCATCATAATTCCGGCGCCGCCGCCAAAGTAGCCGCCGTAAATGCCCAGGATAAATTGAGTAACCAGCATCACCTTACGGTTGATGGTAAAACGGCTTTGCAAAACCGCGTTTAGCTGTTTGCCGAAAATGAAAGTAAAACCGCCTACCAGTACCAACCAGGGAATAATTTTGTCGAAACTGTTTGAAGGGGTGAATATGAGGAGCAGCGCGCCGATGCAGCCTCCCGTCAGCGAAAGCGCTACGAGGTATTTTAGAGCGATATCTTCGAAACCTTTAAAATCCTTTCTGAAGGCATAAATGCTGGCCAGGCTACCAGGGAACAGGGCCACGGTGCTGGATGCATTAGCGGGAACCGACGGCAGTCCGGCATAGATAAGTACCGGCATACTGATAAAAGTGCCCCCGCCGGCTACGGCGTTGATGGCCCCGGCAAAAAGTCCGGCTGCCAATAAAAATAAATCGGTGTAGATAGTTAAACCGGCCATGGTTTTAAGTCGAAAGCCTAAAGTCTTAAGTGGAAAGCCTAAAACCTAAACTGACTTCGGATTTTAGACTCGAACGCAACTCAAGTGCCAAAGATGCGCATAAACGGCATTTTACACTAAAGCATATTGGCATATTTTTGTCATTTCGCAACGCCGTCGGCGCCCGCGAGTTTATCGCGGATGAGCCTGCCATAATAAGATCGTTGCACCTGTAGCGCCAGGCGGCGATAAAGGCGTGCGAGTTTGGACGGATTGTCTTCATAAGAAATAAGTGCGAAAGCGCTGATATAAGAGCCAGGATGTTTTATCACATAGTTTGCGGAGTAGTCCTCAATACGGAAGGGCACCGATTCAGGGTAATAATGGCCCTGGATATATTTAACATGCCGCTGATACTGCTGAAAGGCCGTTTCAACCGCGCTCCCGATAAACCCAATATCGACATCGTTCAGCGCTTTCTGATCCAGCCTGATGTTAAAACTTCCCGGTTCCAAAAAGAAACCCAGGTAATAATCCTTTATGCCGTTGGCCGAAAAGCCGAAGTCGCAAAATTCCGGGTCATTAATCGGGCCTGTTATGGTGAAATTGCCTTTGATGATCCTGCCTGAATCCGTTTTCCCCGTTTGCCGGTGCCGCACGAATGCCCATCCATCGTCAACACCTTTAATTTTGCCCTTGAGTTTATAGCCATGCGCAAAAAGTGTGCAGGCAGCCGGTAATAATATGAGCGTTAATATGAGCCGGAAAATGAGCATTTAAAGAGCAATTATTGGGGTAAATATATTAACTAATGCCACATTTCGGGGTATTGTCGGCTGTATTCTCCTGTCTGTTTGGCAATATTAGGAATGCTGAGATCGAGATTTTTCAATGCACCTTGAAATGCAGTTTTATCAGGTTGGTAATGCCGCCGGCCGCTATTTGCAGACCTACACAAAAGATTAAAAAAGCCATAAACCGGTTGATGATCTGCTCGTTGCGTACGCCGATATAACTGATAAGCCGGTTTGTATTCAGGTAGAAGATGAAGATGAGGATACATATACCGAGAATAGATACCAACAGCGCACATATATTTACCAGGTAAACCGACATATCGGTATTGGCGCCGCTAGCGCTTAGCGTAAAAAGGACGGCAATAGTACCTGCTCCGGCAGTAATGGGGAAAGTGATGGGGTAAAAAAGTTTATTCTCCACCATGGGTATGGGCTCCGTTTCAATATGGTCTTTCTCCTCGTTTTCCGGGACTTCTTTATCGTCGGCTGAAAGAAATTCCCAGCCGATCTTACAGATCATAATACCCCCGGCCAATTGTATAACCGGGATGGATAAACCAAACAATTCCAATATCCAGTGCCCTACTAAAACCGTAACCGCACAAATAATAAAGCAATAGATCGTGATCTTTTTTACATATTTTATCCTTTCCTTGCGGGATACATGCATAAAATACGGGCTTACAATAAAGGCCGATCCGATAGGGTTAACAACAGGGAACAAGGCTACAAAGCCTATAAAAACCAAATGAATAAAGGTTTTAAATTCTTGCGACATATAAATCAGTTCAAAGGTTACAGCCTTCGCTAAACCTATTGAGGTATTTTCAAAATGGTGCTATTGCCATAATCAGCCACATAAACATTGTTTGCGGCGTCTACAGCGACACCATAGGGGCCGATAAGCACAATCGGGCTACTTTTGCCGTTGGCAGTGCTGCTTAAAGTACTTACCACGCCGGCGGGGCTGATCACCCTTACCAGGTTATTGCCCCAGTCGGCCACATACACGTTACCCGTAGCATCAACGGCTATGCCTGTAGGGTTTTTAAATGAAGCTGCCGCGCCCGTGCCATTGGCCGAGCCTGCAGCGCCGCTGCCGGCAAGGGTAGTCACCGCTCCGGCGGGGCTTATCTTGCGTATTAAATTATTACCGTAATCGGCCACATAAACGTTAAAAGCCGCATCCACCGCAACGGCGGTGGGTTTGTTAAACGATGCGGCCATGCCGGTACTGTCCGCTGCACCCTGGTTGCCGTTGCCGGCCAATGTGCTAACCACCCCTGCGGGACTGATCTCTCGGATCAAATTATTACCGTAGTCGGCTACATAAATATTACCAATGGCATCAACGGCAAGGCCCTGTGGGTTAGTGAAAGTGGCGGCCGTCCCTGTGGCATTAATAAAACCGGCCGCTCCGCTGCCGGCAAAGGTGCTTACTACGCCCTGCGGACTTACCTCCCGGATCAAATTTGTGCCGTTTTCACCTACATAAACATTTCCCGAAGCATCCACGGCAACGCCGATTGGTGCGTTGAAGGAAGCGATTGTGCCAGCCCCGTTTGAAGACCCTTGCTGGCCATCGCCGGCTAGTGTAGTGACTACCCCGGCCGGGCTGATCTCGCGAATGAGGTTATTACGGAAGTCAGCCACATATACATTACCGGAGGCATCCAAAGCTACCCCTGTCGGCTGATAGAATGAGGCGCCGGTCCCCGTACCGTTGATGGAGCCCTGTACGCCGTTTCCAGCCAGTACATCAGCCGTAGCCGGGTTTTGGGAAGGGAAATTATAAACGATATCTTTTTGGCAGGCGGCGAAAAGCATTAGGGATACAAACAGCAGGGGGTAGGATACTTTCATATTGGTTTTCAAAATGGGTGTCTTTTTTACTGGCACACTGCGCGATATAACCTGCGCAGACCAAAGTTAAGAGATTTAATTTCGAACACCGAATTTCGGTTATTGAATTATGAAGTAAAATCTTCGGTGTCTCTCTACGCCAAAATATTGTAAAATGCTTAACTTTAATAATTACTTCGCAAAACCCCTAATTAGTGACCCCGACCGATGAAATACTTTAAACCTGAATTTTTTGTGCGGGCGCGTTTCTACAAAATAACACAACAACTTTTGATGATATGAAATTGAATCTTTTGATAGTTATTATTGGTTTGGCCCTGGTTTCAGCATCACACCGGCAAATGGAGCCAAATTCACAGGCCTTAAAACCGAATATTCTATACATCTACGCCGATGACTTGGGTTATGGTGATTTAAGCTGTTATGGCGCAACCAAAATTCATACCCCGAATGTGGATCAGCTCGCAGCATCTGGTATACGCTTTACAAACGGGCATTGTACCGCCGCCACCTGTACGCCATCCCGATATTCACTAATGACGGGCGAGTATGCCTGGCGCAAAAAGGGGACAGGCATTTTACCAGGAGATGCAGCTTTAATTGTTCCCACAGGCGGGACCACTTTACCAAATATGTTTAAAAAAGCTGGCTACAAAACGGGTGTTGTTGGTAAATGGCATTTGGGTTTGGGCAACACAGTTGCAAAGGATTGGAACGGGGAAGTTAAACCGGGGCCGAATGAAGTAGGCTTTGACTATTCTTTCATATTCCCCGCGACAGCCGACAGGGTGCCGACCGTTTTTTTAGAAAATCATCGAATAGTGGCGTTGGATGAAAATGACCCGATCGCTGTAGATTATACCAAAAAGATAGGTAACGATCCTACAGGATCGGAGCATCCGGAATTGTTAAAACTGAAATCATCACCCGGCCAGCGTCATGACGGAACGATTGTGAATGGGATTGCCCGGATTGGGTATATGAGCGGCGGAAAATTAGCCCGATGGGTCGACGAGGAAGTATCGTCGACTTTTTTGGCGAAAGCGGAGAATTTTATAGCAGAAAATCAAAAGAAGCCATTCTTTTTATACCTGGCATTAACTGAGCCACATGTGCCCAGGATGCCCGCAACCCGTTTTAAAGGCACAAGCGGATTGGGTTTAAGAGGGGATGTTATATTACAATTGGACTGGACGGTAGGTGAGCTAATGAACCAGCTCAAATACCTTGGTTTGGATAAAAATACCATCGTAATATTTACCAGCGATAACGGCCCGGTGCTGGATGACGGTTATTTGGATGAAGCCGTAGCCAAACTAAATGGCCATACACCTGCTGGCCCTATGCGCGGTGGCAAATACAGCGCGCTGGAAGGCGGCACCCGGATACCGTTTATTATCAGTTGGCCGGGAAAGATAAAGCCGAAAGTTTCAGATGCCCTGGTTTCGCAGATAGATATGCTGGCTTCGTTTTCGGCTTTTACACATCAAACCATTCCTGCCGGCGAGGCTGAGGACAGCGAAAATTTAATTGGCGCTTTTTTAGGAAAATCAGATAAAGGCCGTTCAGTTTATGTAGAACAGGGCGGGGCGCTTGCAATAGTAAAAGACGGCTGGAAATATATTCCGCCAAATGACGGCCCGGCTGTTGCCCGGTTTGTTGATATAGAGACCGGAAACGCTGCAGAACCGCAGTTGTACAACCTAAAAGAGGATATCGGAGAAAAACATAATCTGGCCGATAAATATCCTGGGAAGGTTAAAGACCTTGATATTTTGCTGAAGTCGATAAAGGAAAAAAAATAAGGCAGTACAAGCGATATTATCTGGCATTAAGAAAAAACCTGGTCTAGCATCAATGCAGTAAGTTTTTCACTGATCATGCCGGTTATTTTCCCCGGCTTACCATCGCCTATATTTTGGCTATCGATGGCGATAACCGGGCAAGCATTTTTGGAAGAACTGGTTACAAATGCTTCCCTCGCGGATTGCAGGTCTGTCAAAGTAATATTTCTTTCGATAATGCGATAGTTGTCAATAGATAGTTGCAGCACTTTACTGCGGGTAATGCCTGCTAAAATACTATCCTTTGGTGTAATGATCTCATTTTCGGTCACGATAAAAATATTGGCCCGCGGACATTCGCTGATGAGGTTATTGTAGTGATATAAAACATCATCGGCATGATTTTCCTTCATAAATGGCCTCAGCAATATAGCCTGGATGTAGTCGATCGTTTTGATAGCGGGTAACTGCCTGACATGGTTATAGGTGACCAGTTTCATGGGTTTCATTTCAGCCGGATCTTCCATTTTAAAACGCAGCTGCATAATAATCAGGTTGGGTTTTCCCATCGTATATCCATCTTCTGAATACCCGCCTGTAAGAATGATCTTTATTGCAGAATCAGGCATCCCATTATGCTCCATCAGGTTACGGATCGCTTGTTTTAATTCCTGCCTGTTCAATCCCGCTTCCATATTCATGGCCGCCGCCGACCGGTAAAAACGGTTTAAATGATCATCAATAAATATGGGCCTGTTGTCAATGATCTTAAAAAAATCAAATATGCCATAACCGCGGTGGATGCTCAGATCGGTTACACCGATCTTTGCTTCCGCAGCAGGGACAATTTCGTTGTTTATCCAAACGTATTTTGGGGCGGTGTTCATTTCAAATAGCTAAATATTGTACTGTCGAAGCCTGGCGCGTCTTCCCATATTCAAAGATAAGTTAAAACAAATATCCAACAAGCTAAACTTTCATTCACTCAGGCAGCAATCATAACAAGCCCAAAAGCAGCCCAGTTTTTGTGGCCGGCATCGGGCCACCCCCGCAAAAACCGAAAACAGCGGGATAGCTCCCGCCGTTTCGTTTACAAACCAATGTAAATATATGAGAAGGAAAGGTTTTAATTTTTGCTTAGGACGATGTATTGATATGCTGATAACGACAATTGCGCCGGCAGTGTTACCGACGCTTTTGTTATCCCGTTTATCCAGCCAGTATTTTGCAGGCCGGCCGGTACGTTGTAAGTAACGGCGCTGTTAGTGGCATTTACCAGGATCAGTACGTCGTCCGTGCCCGATTTCTTTTCGAAAGCAATCACCGATGCGTCGTTATATTGGGTGAGCGCACCCGTTTTTACCGCTTCGTGCGCGGCACGGAAAGCTAATATTTGCTTGTAAGCGGCTACGATGTCGGGGTTGGCGGTATAGTCAACGGGCACATCGGTAAAAAAGTTGATCGTGCCGGGGTAGCCTACTTCCTGGCTGTCGTATATCATAGGTATTCCGTCCATATACGCCGCAATTACAAATGCGGCAAGTGCGCCCCGTTTGCCATTGTAAATGGTTAAGGTGCTCCCGTCGCTGCTGGCATCGTCGTGGTTGGTGATGTACCGCATTTTGGTACCGTTTGCCGGGATAGAGGCGATTTCGGTACTGTTGGTGGTAAAGATGGAGCTAGGCGCCTGCGCACCTGCATAAACCGCTTTCAGCGTGCTGTAATAGTTAAAAGCATAGTCGATTTGGAAGCCCGAAGAGATTTCACTGCTTTTGGTGCCTTCGGCCAGGTAAATCAGGTTATGGGTTTTAATGGTGCTTAGTGTATCCAGCGCCTGTGTCCAGAAATCGCCGGGGATATTGTCGGCAAAATCACAACGGTAGCCGTCGATGTTGGCGGTAAATATCCAGTATTTCATCGCCCTGATCATGGCGGTACGCATCGGGGTGCTGTTATAGTTCAATGCGGCAACGTCTGTGTAATTAGTTCCGGGCGGGTAAATGATATTGCCATTGTTATCCTGCTGGTACCACGATTTATTGGTGATCCAGGTATTATCCCACGAAGTGTCGTTTGCCACCCAGTCCATAATCACGGCCATACCCAGGCTATGCGCCTTATCGATATAGTTGCGCAGATCGGTCAGCGTACCGAACTCCGAATTTACACCAGTATAGTTTTGTACGCAATAAGGAGAGCCGATGCTTTTCAGCACGCCGATTGGGTAGGTAGGCATCAGCCATATCACATTTACACCCAGGGCTTTTACTGAATCCAGGCGGGTCATTGCGCCTGCAAAGGTGCCGGGAGTATAGGTACGCAGGTTTACTTCGTATATTACCATATCCTTTGTAGCAGGTAAATGGGTATAAGGTGTGCCATACTGCACCGGATCATGGTAAGTACCCGTTGTATCAGGCTTGGTTTGCACCGGCGTGGGCGTGCTGTGTTTACTGCAGCCTGCACAGGCAAGTAGTATAGATAGAAATAAGGTGGTCATTTGTAGTTTAGTGGTGTTGATTTTCATGTTCACAGATCCTCGTTTTTTTTAGTTGTTAATTTACTGCTGACGGATTAACGTTTACAGCTGTAAATTTAGCTTAATCCTGTTAAACAGCCGGAAGTATTACCCACTGGCTGTTTTTATATTCGGATCAGTCCTGTACAATCGTATAGTAATACCCTTTTTGTTTTTTCTGGGTCATATCAATGGTTACAGTATAGGTGCCGGCATTGTTGATGGTAATAGCGCCGGGGTTGTTAAATTGCAAGGTGCCTGTTAACGCATTACTGTCCAGCGGGCCGTAATTGATAGTCCAGCCGTCATCAGCCCTGAATTTAAGAGCACCGGGAACCAGGGCTAATTTTATTGACCATAAACCTGTCGACTGATCATAGGTCATGGGCGTTGAGGCATTCCAACCTTGCGGGGTTGCGGTACCAATAATACCGAATGTACTGATGTAGGTGGCCGAATACGTTAGGTTGGTTATATCCGCATCGAGCAAATAAACACCGGCTGAATTGTATACAATGCCGCCCGCATTTCCGTTGGTAGTTAAGGTGCCGTTGCCGCCATCGCCATAATTAACGTGGTTATAATCAGGCGCCGAGGTAAACTTAAAGTTGCCCGCCGCGCTGAAATATACGTACCCCTCGTAAGTGGTTTGGGTAACTGCCGGAATGGTAGGAGCGGCGGCAGGGTTATAACCTTCGTACGAGCCAGGCAGCCACAACTGGTTGACGGCAAGCGTGGTTAGCGCCACCTTAACCGGTTTTGAATAAACAGTATCCTCGCCATATATAGCCGATGCTACACGTATTTCTATAGTGGATAGTGCGTTTGGCGTAAGGTTGAGTCCGTTCATCAGCTTTGCGCTGAGGTTATTATAGCTTAACGAAAACGAGGTTTGCGAAGTTAAACTGGCCAGCGTATAACTTTTGGCGAAATTGCTGCCAACCGAATCTACCTGGATAAAGTAGTTTACCACCGCTGCCACGCCATAGTCCGGTTTACGCCAATTGATGTTTAATATTTGCGCCGAATCCGCCACAGTAACATCGACAGACGATCCATCGGCCGGGTTAGTAAGTACCGGCGCCGTAATATTGGCGCTCACTGTGGTCAATGGCGCCTTTTTGCAAGCTGAAAAGAGAGCCGATGCCGCCGCGATAATGATAAATATTTTTTTCATAATCATTTTTATGTTGTGGTCCATAATTATTAATAGCCCGGGTTTTGTTTCAGGTTAGGGTTTAACTGCCGGTCAGAAGCCGGTATCGGGAATATATTCAGGTGTGCATCGGTAGCGGCGCCGGCCATTACATTTCCCTTCCAGTCCCATAAATAACTACCACCGGTGAACAGCCCGTAGCGGATGAGGTCGGTTCTTCTGAAACCTTCCCAATACAGCTCGCGGCCGCGCTCGTCCAGCAGAAAATTAAGTGTCAACTGCCCCTGGTTAATGTCGCCTGCAGGGCCTCCATAGGCCCGTTCGCGTATTTTGTTAACGAGGCTGAGCGCGGTAGCCGTACTTCCGCCTGAGCCTCCGTTTAATACGGATTCCGCATAGTTCAGGTAAATCTCGGAAAGCCTGAACAATGGGTAGTCCGTATCAACAAAGGTGTTGTTTGATCCCGGCGCCCCTGTTGAAGTAACGTTTTTGAATTTTGCACATAAATAACCTTCGGTAAAAATGGTCGGATCAGTTACCGGCCCCAGCGTTTGGCCGTTTGTATAAAAGATTGCCCTTTTATCGGTATTGCCCGACGGATCAGAAAAAGTCCTCGAAATAAAGGCCTGTGTAAACCTGTTGCCGGCCCATCCGCCCGAAGCGATGCCAAAGGTATTGGTCGCATCTTCCGAGCCGCCTACCCCCGCGTGGATAACAAAAGTCATATCGCCATAACTTTCAGTACTGGTTCCGTTTTCGGCAACCGGTAAAATAATTTCGTTGCGATAGCCATGGTTGTCAGCTAAAAACAAATTCTGATAGTTGGGCAGCAGCGAATAGTTGTTTGAGGCGAGTATCTTATTGCAATAGGTGATACAATCGGTTGACCGGTCAGTACCTGTAAAAACCTTCGCATTCAGGTACATCCTGCTCAATAGGGCCCAATCTGCACCCTGGTCAACCCTCGCATATTCGTTGGTTCCCGGAGGCGCAAGCGTAGGTTGAATTGCGATCAGTTCCGACTCGATGTATTTGAACAGGTCGGCGCGCGCAATTTGTTTTGGCAGAAAGGTGCCTGGCAAATCGTTTTCGGTTGCAAAAGGCACATTGCCATACATATCCATCGCACATTCATAAAAATAAGCGCGCAGAAAACGTGCTTCGGCTAAATATTGGTTAACGGTGGCCGGCGCCAGGCCGCCGGGCAGCGAACCCAGCCTGGCCGTAACATCCCTGATGTATTCGTTGCAATAAGCAATGTTTACAAATATGCGCTCATACATCAGCTGTACATACAGGTTGTTGTCGCTCCAAATACCGCCATGGTATTCCACCAGGCCGCCATCGCCCCAGGCGTTAATGCATTCGTCGGTGGTAACTTCTTCGGCGGCCCAATATTCGCGCAGGAAACATGCCGTTCCCTGGTCGGATGCCTGGATATCGTTTTCGGTAAAATTGATGTTCTGGCCCGATACCGCCAGCGATGCATACAGCTTGGCCAGCGCTTCTTTATAAGCGGCAGGGCTGTTGAATATGGTAGCTGATGTGGTGACCAACGGATCGATCGGTACGGTATCCAGCTTTTTAGTGCAGGAGCAAGCAAGCATAACAGTAATGCATGCCTGGATGGTTAGTATCTTATTGAATTTCATGATATATTTATTAATAAGTTGCGTTTAAACCCAGTTGATAAATGCGTGCCCGCGGGAAGAAATTATTATCCAGGCCTCCGCTTATTTCAGGGTCCAAACCTTTGTAAGGGGTGATTATAAATACATTCTGGCAGCCGGTGCTGACACGCAGTTTTAATTTACTTTTGGCGAACGCAGGGAAATTATAACCCAGGTTCATGTTGTCCATTCTGAAAAACGAGGCATTTTGTATGTAATAATCGGATTGATTGGTCATCAACGCGGTAGTGAACTGGGTAAAGCTGGCATTGGTGGTTTGATTGGACAGGTAACCCAGCGAGGAGTACAAACCACGGTAGGTACTGCCGGCAGCCACGTTGTTATAATCATAGTTGCCTAAGCTTACCCTGCCTGAAAAACTGAAGTCGAACCTTTTATAAGCAATATCCGAATTGATGCCCATTGTCACGATGGGGTCGGGGCTGTGATCTAAATAGAGATCCGAACTGTTGATTTGTCCGTCGTGGTTGCGGTCAACATACCCGTCTTCGATCGGTTTGCCGTTCGGGTTGTATATTTGCTGGAAAACGTAGAATGAATTGATCGGATAACCTACTTCGTTAGCCTGGATAACACCAGAAGTGGTGCCGGCGATGCCAGAATTCGGGTTCACCTGGATAAAGCCGGGGCTGTTTGAGCCCACAAGATTCAAAATTTTGTTTTTGTTAAAGCTGAGGTTGTAACCCATTTGCCAGTGCCAGTCTTTCTGATCAATGATGATGGCGTTCAGGGCTAACTCACCGCCGACGTTTTGCATGCTGCCGATATTTTCGAGCAGCGTTGAAGCGAAATTGGTCAATACCGGCACGTTCACAACGTTAAGGAGGTTGGATGTTTTTTTGTAATAAGCATCGATACTGCCTGTTAACCTGTTGTTGAAAAAGCCGAAATCGAGGCCGATATTGCTGGTTGTAGTCGATTCCCATTTGATACCGGCATCATAGGGCCCGGGGCGCAGGGTGTTGTAAAAAGTATTGCCAAACTGGTACCGTGTAGCGTTGTCGCTTTGCGAAAACACGGGCAGGTACGGATAGTTGTTATTGTTCGTCAAGTCTTGCTGGCCTGTCGTGCCGTAGCCGAGGCGCAATTTCAGGTCGGAGAACAGCGAGCTATTCTTCATGAAATCCTCGTCCTTTATGCGCCATGCAAAGGCTGCCGCCGGAAAAAGGCCCCAGCGATCCTGCGGTGCAAACTTGGAGGTGCCATCGTCTCGCAGCGTAAAGGTGAGCAGGTATTTATTGTTGAAAGTGTAATTCACCCGGCCAAAAAAGGAGATCAGCCTGTAATCAGTTTTGTAAGGAGCCGGCGGGTTATAAATCGTCTGCAGGTAGTCTGATGAAATGGTGTTGCCGTTTGTATAAAAATCGGAGTACGAATAGCCCGCCGTTGCATCGATCACGCTTTTTATCGACTTTAGGTCCTTTTTGTAGTTCAGGTAATACTCGGCCAACAGGTTGCGGTTCACGGTGTTGTAGTAAACTTTTTGACCGCCTGATGCCACCGGAAGATATACCCATTGCGTGCTGTCGAGCACGTTATTGTGGCCAAATGCCAGCGAAATATCGTACCCGAGGTTTGCATTCGCGGTTAACCCGTCCACTCCCGGAATTTTATAGTTAAACTGTATATTGCCAATACTTCTTCTTTGTGTCGATTTGTTATCGGTCTCGTTCAATTCAGCCACCGGGTTTGCAGTCGCCAGTGTAACCGGGGCGCCATTGATATTGGTATTCCCGTCGGTGGTCCATGTAGTGTAGCCTCTCCAGCGTGTATTACCATTATAAACCGGCTGGGTAGGGTCGTAATTTACAGCGTTGCCTATTGCGCCCTGGTTGGCGAAGTTATTCAGATTGTACAAGCCTTTTAGGTTGATATGCACCGTCAGGGTATGGTTAAAAAAACTGGGGTCAAGACCTACTGCCAGCGTGGTGCGCGTATAATTGTAGGTTTTTAAAATACCATCGGTATTGTTATACCCGGCAGAAATGCGGTAGGGCAAATTTTTAGCCGTCCCTGCAATGCTCAGGTTATGATCTTCGCCGAAAGCCTGTTGATAGATTTGGTTTTGCCAATTCGTATTGGCACTGCCAAGCAGTGATGTTACGGCTGTTTGACCCCCATAAACCTGGTTTACCAGCGCACGAAATTGGTCGGCGGTGTAAACCGGCACATCGTTCGGTATCACAGATACTGAACCGGTAACGTTGTAGTTAATGGTCAGGTCTTTGCTGCCCCGTTTGGTGGTGATCAGTATTACCCCGCTCGATCCCCTCGACCCATAAATTGCCGTAGCTGACGCGTCCTTCAATACCGTAACGTTCTCGACATCATTGGGGTTTATCGTAGTTAAAATATTGTCCGTTCCGCCGGCGGGCACGTTGCTTAAGGGTACTCCATCGATCACGATAAGTGGGTCGGTGCTGGCATTAATGGAAGTAGTACCGCGTATGCGGATGGTTGACGTTTGGCCGGGTGCGCCGCTGATGGAGGTGAGCACAACGCCCGGGAGTTTTCCTTCAATCGCGTCCTGGATGGAGTTTACGGCGCCCCTGTTAAAATCCTTTGCGGTTACAACATCCACGGCGCCGGTGGCGTCCGTTTTTTTCACGGTTCCGTAACCGATAACGGCCACCTGTGTAAGCACTTGTGATGCTGATTTTAGCTGTAAAGTCACGTTCATAGCGCCGCTAACGCCTACCTGCTGTTCAACGGGGGCGTAGCCAATGAAGCTTGCGACCAGTACCTGCGACCCGCCAGGTACGTTGTTTAGTTTGAAATAACCGTTTACATCAGTGGCGGCACTGATTTTTGTGCCTTTTACAGTAACTGTAGCACCCGGTAAAGGCAGGTTGGTTTCATCGATCACCCTTCCTGTTATCGTACCTGTTTGGGCGAAAACCCAATTTGCAAGGCACATAAAAAGTAACAGAAAACTGTACTTAAAAAAGTAGCTCTTTTTCATTAATTAGTTGGTTATGGTTTAAAAAAGGTTTTGGATTTATGCGATTAAATCCGATTCAAAGAAAGGAGCGGGGAAAACCAATGCCAATAGACTAGCCGGCCAATATAGAAAATAATGACAGAGTTATTTTTTTAAATAATTGATAGATAGTGAGTTGTATACACACGCCGAAAGGGGTAATATAGAATTAAGATTTGGTCAAAAATGGATCATACCGCCTCAATGGCCATTATCCGGTCTTCAAACTCATCGTTTGGGATAAACGATTTGTTTTTGATGCGATTTTTGTAAGAGTAAATTGTGTTTACCGAATAACCCAGCAGTTTAGCTATGCGGTCGTTATCGTGTATGCCCATCCTTATCAAAGCAAATATCCGGTGCTCGGTGCCCAATAGTTGCCCTTCAGGAGTGCCAATTTCTTCACCAGGCTGGAACAGCGCATTAAACTTTTGAACGAAATCCGGAAAAATGCGGAGGAAGACATTGTCGAAGGTATGAAAAAGCTGTTGCCGCTCATTTTCGAGATGGAGGTTTTTAACCGTTATGTGAGCATCCTCATAGCGCTTGCTGCTTAGTTTTTTATCCAGCGATTTTTGAAAACTCTCCAGTTTTTCGATGTAAATCGAATTGATATTAAAATAGTACCCGATATATTCGTTCTTTATCTTATTGGCTGTGCTGAGGTGCTGGTTTAACTCTTCCAGCGACCTGTTGTTTTCCTGAAGGGTAATATTGGCCGCTTTTATCACCTCGTCGGCTACGCGGAGCTTTTTTAATTGCTTGAATATGATCCAGGCAAAAACCACTACAGAAATAACCAGTAACGTAATTATGAATGAGTAGGTGTAGAGCAATCTTTTTTGATGTTCGATCTGGCTGATCCATTGAGCTTCGATGATGGGCAATATGCTGCTGATCCTTACCTGGCGTTGCAGGGCGCCGTAAAACGTAGCATCATCCATCGCCTGTTTTATAAATACATAGGCGTGGTCAATATCGTTCTTTTTAAACAGGATGTCGGCCAGTTGGTATATGGCCACCGTTTCTTTTGTTGCCGATTGAATGTCGGCAATTGCTGCTCTGATCAGTAATCCCATGGACTTTTCCTCGGGACCTTTTACCTGGTAGATATAACTGAGGCAGCAAGCATTCACCGCAAACTGATGGGGGGTAAGGCCTGGCAGTTTTAACAGCGCAATGTATGTTAGGCGACCGTCGGCATGATCACCGGTGCGCAGGTCCCTTAAACCCTTTAGCTCGAGGAAGCGAAAAGTTCCCTGTTTGTTTAAGGCGAGTGCCGAATCGATGCACCGGATACCCATCGGGTCGTACCGTGAAAAATAATCGGGACTGCGATCATAATCTGAGAGATCGAAATAACTCCTCGCTTTTAAAAAATAATAGTCGCTTTTATCAGCAGCATCAAATAGCTGCGCGTTAATGCCACTCAGCTCTTCAAGCGTTTCTTTAAACAGGCCCGACGAGAGCAGTGTGAAGGCCAGTTTCATTTTGGCGGATGCGATAAGCAACGGATCCTTTAATTCCGCTGATAACACCTGCAGCTGTTTGGCATAATAGTAGGAAGAATCATAACGGAATGATTTGTACGCCTCGAAGAGTGCTTCATATCCCGCATACTGCTGTTTAATAGAACGGGCTTGTTGCAGGTTTTGATTTAGCAGCGTTATCTGCTGCCGTTTTTGTTTTACGTACTGATCTTTTTTTGCCAATGCCGCATTCAGCTCATTCAATAAACTGTCGGTGCCTGACTGTGCCCGGGCGACACTCACCATGCAAACGATGTAACAGCTTAATACTACCAATAGCTTCAACGTCCTCATACTATTCCCCGAAATTGCCCGGCAATTCATAATCGATAAAAATAGAAATCTTTTTAAGTTTTATTTGAAATCGGGTTGTAATAAGGATAAGCAGACAGGAGCGTGGCAGATTATCGAAGATAATCATCATTTAACCCCTTTCCGCTGAGAATTTGCGGTATATATTTTTCAACCCTGGCCTCGCGGGTTTTGGATTGTTTGGGTGCCGAAAAATGCAGGATATATGCTCTTTGCCGGCCTGGTGTTAATGCATAAAATGCATTTTTGAAGGCAGGGATTGCATCTAATTTATTTTGAAGTTCTTCGGGAATGATGAATTCCGCAGTCGTTTTAAGCTTTACTTTCACCCCCGCTTTTTCCACCTCGATAGCCTCATAGATATAGGTTTTCAGGACAGGCTCCATTTCGGCTATTTGCCGGACGCTATTGAACTTAACCCAGCGCCCCGACTGTGTATTCTCCCCCGGCGCCTTCAGGATACCTGCTTCGTCGTACAATAAAGCACCTTTGAAAAAACTGAGCACGCAGTGGTCTTTTAATTCGCCTATTATAACAACGTTTCTTTTATTTAACGTGTAACAGGGCTGGTCCCACTTCAACTCTTCGGTTAGCCCGCAATCAAGGCAGATCGCTCTGAGTTTTTCCATTTCCTCCTGCCATCTATTGGCATTGGTGAAAAATTTATTAACCTCGGGATTCATGCTTATAGTAGAAATGTTATTTTTTGCTAAGCCAATTTGAATAATCCTCCCAGTCGGCAAGACAGGTCTCAAACATCTTCTGCTAATATATCAATTGTTGACGAACAACAATCCGCAGTTATCACTTGTAAAACTAATATTTAAAACTTTGCCAGAGTAACCGGGAATCCATTTTAAAAGCCCATTGGTACAGTAATTATATATCGCAGCGCCTTGAAAGGTTCTCCATGTGCCAGGGCTAACCATAAAACGCTGATTTCCCTGGGAAGAAATCAATTGGCCTTTTGAATTGATTTGTGTTTTCGTCAAATATCTCCAGTCTTTGCAGTCACCAGGTTGATGTGCAAAATGACCCAGGCTTGGAGTGTGAAAATTTGATTTGGAAAAAATTCCTGTCGCCAATCTTCCCAAAACCAGAAATGACAACATGCATACGTGCGGGGTTACCCGGTAGTAACAGGGTGTGACGCTCATATGAATCCACATTATTTTTCAAATAATGTAAATCGCAAAGAATTATATTCCATACACAATGTATTGCGTTCAGGATTTTTATTAGGACACCCGGAGAAAAATAAAATCCTATAATGATAATAATTACCTGTAAAAGAAAAAATATTTCACAGAACGTAAAAATATTGTAGAAAAATGGAATAAGTATTGTAAGCAAATTCACGGATGATAATAATGCCGGCTGCGAATACCTGGTTGGTACACATCAATCATTTTTCTGCCGATATAAAATTGCCATTCAGTTAATAAACCGGTTGTCAAACAGCCGAATTTTAAACCATTAAAATCTACCTATAATGACAACAAAAGCAAAACGCGCTGCTGGCGCAGCCTCACGCACTCCTGAAACAGAAAGTGCGCTGAAAGAATTATTTATTGACGAAATGAAGGACATGTACTGGGCGGAACAACACTTAGCCAAGGCTTTGCCCAAGATGATCAAAGGTGCCACATCGGAAGACCTGAAAACAACCATTTCGGACCACCTGGAACAAACCAAAAATCACGTTACCCGCCTGGAAAATGCGTTTGCATCGATCGGTGAAAAAGCAAAACCGGTGAAATGTTTAGCAATGGAAGGCTTGTTAAAGGAGTCGGATGAGCTTTTGTCCGAAACGGCCAAAGGTACCGAGGTGCGGGATGTAGCTATCATTTCGGCTGCACAAAAGGTTGAACACTATGAGATCGCCTCATACGGCACATTAAAAACCCTCGCCGCAACATTAGGGTTTTCAGAAGCTGCAAGCCTTTTTGGCGAAACGCTGGAAGAAGAAAAGACAGCGGATACACTTTTAACCCAGGTAGCTGAAAATTATGTAAACGAAGCCGCTTTGGCCGAATAAACATTACTTATCTATGGAAAATTCAGAAAACACAATCGACACATTAAACGACCTGGTGAAAATCAACAATGATCGTGTCGCCGGGTTTGAAAAAGCAAGCGAAGAGCTCGAAGACGATGATCGCGGATTACGATCCGTTTTCAATCAGCTCGCCGAAGAAAGCCGCGGATATTCGGCTGAATTATCCGGGTTAATACGACAATACGGTGGCGAAGCAGAGGATGGAACCAGTGTATCGGGCTCATTACACCGGACGTGGATAGACATAAAATCGACCTTCACCGGCAGGGACCTGGAAAGTATACTTGAGGAATGCCATCGCGGCGAAGATGCGATAAAAAGCGCCTACCAGGCGGCATTGGAAGAGGGGGTTGAACTTCCCTATGAAGTAACCGAAGTGATAAACCGCCAGCGGCAGGGAATTATTGAAGGCCACAACCTGATAAAATCACTGCGCGATCAAAGCAACGTAACTGTTGGCGCGAATGAAAATAATGACAATGAATCCGAAGGTGTAATTTATACCGGCAGTGTTGATGCCGACGACTGGCGGAATAAAGAAACTGATTTTCAGCCTGTACCGTCCAACCGTGCCTCCGAAATTGAAAATGATCAGCAGGATGACCTGGACGAAAACGAATTGGCGCTGGCTAACGAAGTGCCGGCCGCCGGCGTTAACAGCGGCGAATTCCGGGCAGATGATGGCCGTACAAGCGGACCGGTTGACGTTGGAGATTATCAAAGCGCGCAGCGTTCGGAGGGAGAACGGCAGAGAGTGGTTTCAACCGACTCCAAATTACAGGAGTTTTTTGTTAACGAACTGAAGGACCTGCTTTGGGCCGAGAAAAAACTGGTGGATACCTTGCCCAAAATGAGTGAGGCCGCAACATCATCAAAACTGCGCGAAGCCTTTAACAACCACCTTGCCCAAACGGAAGAACATGTGGAAAGGCTGGAACAGATATTTGGCGTTCTTGGCCTCGATCCGGACACGACCAAATGCGACGCCATGGATGGCATAGTGGACGAAGGCCAGGAGCTTATCGATGATACAGACGAAGGCACGGCGCAAAGAGACGTTGGACTAATCTTCGCCGGGCAAAAGGTGGAGCACTACGAAATAGCATCGTACGGCGGCATGATTAGCCTGGCAAAAACATTGGGGTATGATAACGCGGCGGCTATTTTAACCGCGACGCTGAACGAAGAAAAGGCGGCAGACGCCTTACTGACAGAAATAGCCGAAAATAATGTGAATTACCAGGCCGCCCACGAATTGCGCTAAACAAAAATTTAATTTTAAAAACAACAATCATGTTTCATCACGTAAAAGACTTACAATTCAACGCCAGGGTGTCGCGCCCTGACCCGCGTTTTGCCAATTTATTATTGGAGCAATTTGGCGGCGAAAACGGCGAATTGGCTGCAGCGATGCAATATTTTACACAGGCATTTGGTGCAAAACAGCCGCATCCCGACAAATACGATATGCTGATGGATATTGCGACCGAGGAATTCAGTCACCTGGAGATCGTTGGGGCAACTATTCAAATGCTATTGAAAGGGATTAACGGCGAGCTGAAAAATGCCGCTGACACTTCCGAGATCATGCAGGCGATGGACGGAAAAGCTGCCAGGGAAAACATTATCCACCAGGCATTAACGGCCAACCCGCAGTTTTGCATTATTACCGGCGGCGGCGTAACGCCCCGCAATAGCCAGGGTATTCCGTGGTGCGCATCTTATGTAAACTCAAACGGTGACCTTACCGTTGACCTGCGGACCAATCTTGCTTCTGAATCGCGGGCAAAGCTGGTGTATGAGCACCTGATGAAGTTTACGGACGATCCTTATATTCACGAAACGCTTTCGTTTTTGATGACAAGGGAGGTTACCCACTATAAGATGTTTGAAGCGGCGTTGGAAAGCATACAGCCCAATTTCCCTCCGGGTGTTTTGGCCGCCGATCCGAGATATGTTCAAAAAGTATTCAACATGTCGGCAGGCACCGTTCGCGGGCCCTGGAACGAAGGCGAAATACCGGGCATGGGCAAAAACTGGGAATATATTGCAGAGCCGATCAGCTATGTCAACGAAACCGACGGCTTATCCGTACAGGAAAAAGGCATGGACAAACGATTGGCCGATGCCGAAAAGCTGAACAAAAAGATGAGCGATGAAAAAAGCGAGGAAGTAAAAAGCACCGAGCCAAAAGGCGTTGCTCAATGGAGCGAATACGAAGCAGTAGTGTAATTGTTAAACGGCGGGGTTTTTATTGAGCCCCGCCGTTTTTATGTGCCGTAAAAGGAACGAGGGCCATTAATATTGTCTGTTGTAATTTTTATTGTGCTTGCTCCTCACATCCAACAAAATCCAGGAAGAGGCCACCACCTAGCAAACTAAAAGTGATTAGCTTTTCAGGTGCCCGCCACAATGCCCATTGAAACTGCCAGGTTGTCGTTTAGATTTGTTTGGCATTCCAGGATTGATATTTTACACTAATCGTCCACTCCCTTACCATCCAAAATTTGCGGGATATATTTTTCAACCCTGGCCTCGCGGGTTTTGGATTGTTTGGGTTGAGCAAAATAATACAGGTATCCCCGCTGCCGGCCCGGCGTTAATGCCTCGAAAGCAGTTTTCAGGGCAGGGATCCGGTCCAGTTTGCTTTGAAATTCTGCCGGCACATCGAAGTCTGCCGTCGTTTTTAACTCCACCTTCAAACCAGCCTTTTCCACTTCAATGGCTTCATAAATATAGGTTTTCAGCACAGATTCCAGGTCCGCAATTTCCATAAGATTTTTAAACCTGACCTGCCGCGCCGATTGGACATCCTTGGTTTGCTGAATCAGGATACCATTTGGGTCGGTCATTAGCGCACCCTTAAAAAAAAGGTAGGCGCAATATTTTTTGAAGCCGTGTATCAAAACGATGTTTTGGCTATTCAGCGCGTAACACGGGCAACCCCATTTTAACTCTTCTGTTAGCCCGCAGTTAAGCGCGATCATTCTCAGCTTTTCGTATTCTCCCTGCCACTGCGTGGCTTTATCAAAAAACCAGTCAACTTTCGGGTTCGTTGTATGCTGCATAATAAATTCTTTTTTATAGGCCAGCCCCGAAGATATCGGGATTACTTTAGGCAACACGGTAAAGTTATGAAATGTTCGGGCCTTGTTGAATTATCGCCAACAAGCCCCGAACCCTTTTTTAAGCAGTGACCGGCATTATTGCTGCTGCCATTTAATAACATTGATCATCCAGCGGATGCCAAACCGGTCCGTGCAGGAGCCGCCGTATCCCCAGAATTCATCATGTGGCGGCACGGCGTCTGTTCCGCCTTCAGATAGTTCGCTGTACAGCCTGTCAGCTTCTTCTTTGCTGTCGGGGGCCAAATTAATGCTGAAATTGTTTCCCGCTACGACTTTTTGTCCCCAGCTTTCCAGCATGTCGGTTGCCATAATTTGCGAGCCGCCAAGTATATGCATTGCTGCATGCGCTACTTTGTTTTGGTCAGCTTCCGGCATTGCACCACCCTGCGGCGTATCTTTGAATCGCATCAGCGGCGCGGAAAACTCTGTCCCGAAAGCTTTTTTGTAGTGGTTAAATGCTTCTTCGGCATTGCCGTTAAAGTTTAAATAAATTGATGCTTGTGCCATTGTTATATGTTTTTATGGTTATAAAATTAGTCCGAAAGTCGGTAAAGTCAGTAAAGTCCGAAAGATGAAGCATTTTAAGTTGTTTCCAATCGGTGAAATAAAACGATAAAATCTCTGATCTAAAATCCGGAAGAAGCTGCAACCCATGGTGATTGGTTACTGATTAACTACAATGAGCTTTCTACCCGCGGGCCGCAAGTACCAGGACACTACGGTAAAAATCGCCAGAAAAATCGGAGCAATTATTTGTGGTTTGATATCATTGCTGGCAATGTGCGAGATCACTGCTCCGGTCATCGTAAAAAATATGCCGGCGTAGGCCCATTCTTTCAGCAGTTTAAACCCGGGGATTAATATGGCAATAACGCCCAACATTTTCCAAATACCGATTAGCGAAATAAAATAAGTAGGGTAACCCAGCGGCTTGAAGCCCTCTATCGTTTGCTTCATCAGAACTGCTTGTGTCAGTCCCCCGAAGAAGATACAAAAGGATAATATACCCGTAATTATCCAATACCAAATTAGCTTTCTCTTTTCCATTTTTTTATTATCTTGCTGTATTTAATATTTCTTCCATACGGTTATGCGCCATGTTTAAACCTTGTGCAAACGGTAGCTGCAGCAGTTGATCTCTCAGGGCAACCGATTCATAAATTACATGCATATTCAGCTTGCTGGTGTTTGCGGTAAGCGGCTCAAATTCATATACTTCCAGTTGCACACCAAAAGACGCATTTTCCAGTTCAAACGTCCTTATTATTTTCTTGTTGGGGACAAACTCGTGGATTACGCCGTTTGAGCGAAATACTACTTTTCCCTGTGCGTCGGTTGATTCCAATTGATAACTGCCGTGCTTTTTACCTTCAAATTTCAGCACTTTGGCTGTAGCGTATGGGTTAGACATCCATTGCTCGAGGATCTCTGGTTCTGCATGAGCCTTGAAAAGTAATTCAACAGGCAAGTCAAACTCCCTGGTTATGGTAATGTCGTGCTTGCCGTCTTCGGCATGGATCTTTGTTTTTCGTTCCATAATGTTTTATTTTTAACTGTGCGAATGCGCTTGAATTTTAATTGAAATACATGAATACACAAGAATTTTTTCGAATTGCACCTGTCGGAATCAACAATACTTAATTCGTCTTCATTCGTGAAGATTAGTGTTTATTTTTGTTTTGGTATGCTTTCATTACCGCTTCTAAGGCATTAAACCTGTCATCCCACATTTTGCGGAATGGTTCGATAAACTCTGCTATTTGTTTCATGTTTTTTGCGTTAATGTGATAGTAAATTTCCCTGCCGCTTTGCTCTTGTTTAAGCAATTCGCACTCGGTGAGTATTTGCAGGTGTTTTGAAACAGTCGGCCGGGCAGTGTCGAAGTTTGCCGCTATTGCCCCCGCTGTAAGCGCCTGCGAAGCAACCAGCAGGAGTATCGCCCGCCTGGTTGGGTCGGCTATGGCTTGAAATACATCTCGTCTTAAATTCATTGCGTAGCTATTTGACTACAAATATAAATGTAGTTATTTAACTACGCAATTTTTTTTTCAATTTTTTTAATTGATTAAAAAGATTATTGGACGACGCCGAGGACAACAACAAAATTTAACATGAAGAATTATCCGTATTGCGAAATTTTTCATCAATTTGGAACTCACCCTGATTTGCGGTAAGGTTGCAACATTATTATTTGTTTTGGGGTATGTGTTATTGACCTGAATTGCGCTAATGACAAAAAACATTGTATTAGTTATTACCTGCTGTGCGTTATTTTTTGCCGCCAATGCCCAAAGCGGTATTGGTATCCCTGCAATAAAAAATTATACCCATACCGATTACAATGCCGGCGCCGAAATTTTCGGGGCGGGCCAGGGTAAAAATGGCATCCTGTACTTTGCCAATAATGATGGCTTATTGACTTTCGACGGGAGCTATTGGAAAATTTACCAATTGCCCAACAAAGCTGCTGTCAAATCATTGGCTATGGACGCGTCGGGCAGGATTTATGTCGGCGGGCAGGATGAGATCGGGTACTTCTTTCCTGACCAGGAAGGGATATTAAAATTCCATTCCATCAAACAGTTGTTGCCGGCAAAGGCGAAGCAATTTGCAGATATCTGGAACGTGGTGCTTTTTAATAACGAAGTGTTCTTCCGCACCATTGAATGTATATTTGAATACAAGGGGAATGAGATCAGGACGTTCGACGCGTACGGCGGATGGCGCATGCTCAAACAAGCCGGCAGCCAGCTTTACGCGGAAGACGAGGAGGAAGGGCTGATGATCTTCAAAAATGGGAAGTGGACGCTTTGTTGCGGCAAAACGCAAACAAACAATCTGCACATTACGTGTATAATGGATAGCCGGGATGATACACTGTTCGTTGCCACCTTAAAAGGCGGCTTGTTCTTTCTCAAAGGATCAGTCATCACTAAAAAAACGACTTCGATAGACCCCATTTTGCATAACGACATTATAAAATGTGTCGAAAAGATCGGCAATGACGAATATGCCATTGGCACTATGGCGAATGGATTACTTATAATAAACCGCGATGGAAGACTGTTAGCCCAATTGTCAACTGTCGACGGGATAGAAAGCAATAATGTACATTCCATATTGGCTGATGCCGATAAAAATTTATGGCTGGGTCTTGAAAATGGGGTGGCGTTTATCAATTACAATACTTCCATCACGCATATATATCCTTCAAAAAACAACCAGCTAAAAGGCAATGCGGTAAGCGTTTTTGGCAACAAGCTGTTTATCGGTACTTCAAATGGTTTATACAGTGCGCTGCTTGAAGCCGGTCAAAAAGATATCAGCGCCGGTAAAGGGGTATTTACCGAAGTGGCCGATACCAAAGGTAAGGTACTAAGTTTAAACGAAATAGATGGTCGCCTTTTGGTGAGCCACCAGGATGGTGCGACGGTAGTAGACGGAAACGGGGTAAAACCGGTAATTACCGACCATGGGGTATGGATGCTTAAAAGCATGCCCCCATCCGGAGATATTATTGCCGGCACGTTTACCGGCTTGCAATTGATCAGGTACGAAAACGGTAATTTCCGGCCTGTCGCTAAGATCGACGGGATATACGAGTCTCTCGGCAATTTAGTCTGCGATAATAATATTGCTATTTGGGCAACTCACCCTTATCGCGGGATATATAAAATACTTTTATCTGCCGACAGAACAAAAATAAACCGGTACACGCAATACACCACCAAAGACGGGTTGCCTTCAGTATTAAACAATCATGTTTACCTCATTAAGAACAAAATTATTGCGACTACAGAAAAAGGTGTATTTGAGTATGACGCGACTAAAAACAAATTTAGCCCTTCAGCTTTCTATAGCCCTATTTTTGGCGATGCTGCAGTTGAATTTTTAACGGATGACAGCCTGGGCAATACCTGGTTTATCAGCAGCCAGCGCGTGGGCGTGATCGACTTTGGCAAACCGACGGCCCGGGCTGGGTACAGTGTTATTTATTTCCCGGAGCTGGCCGGCCAGGTAGCGGAAGGCGCCGAATATATTTATCCTTATAACGAGGAGAATATATTTATCGGCTCGAGCGATGGTGTATTCCATATAAACTATCATAAGTACGTACAAGCGACACAAAAGCTGAATGTATTGCTGTCGTCCGTAAAGGCAATTGCCGAAAAAGACAGCCTGATTTACGGCGGCTTTTTTATCAAAAACAACCGGGTATCGACAGACCAGGATATCGGGCATATCAGTACGCTGACTAATCATTGGAACTCCTTTCATTTTGAATACTCATCGAGTTTATATGCAGAAAAAAGCAATGTGGAGTTTTCTTACAAACTCATCGGGTTTGATGAGGCCTGGTCTAAATGGTCGGCAAAAACAGACAAGGATTACACCAACCTGCCTTACGGGTGGTATACCTTTTCGGTAAAGGCCCGCAATAACCTGGGTCTTGTTTCTACCCCGGTTAATTATACCTTTATTGTGAAACCGGCCTGGTATCAAACCGTTTGGGCCTACGTGCTCTACCTTTCAATAGCAGGGCTGTTCATTTACTATGCTTCAAAAATACAGCGCCTGCGGTTAGCTATTCAACAAAGGAAACACGAGGAAGAACAACAACGATTAAGCTACCTGCACAGCCTGGAACTTGACCGGAACGAAAAAAAGATCATCTCCCTGAAAAATGAGAACCTGGAAGCCGAGCTTCAATATAAAAATAAAGAGCTGGCAACGATGACCATGCACCTTGTGGACCGCGGGCGCCTGTTGTTAAACATAAAAGATGAGCTGAACAACCGTATAAAAAAGCTGAATACTCCAGACCTGAGCTACCAATTCAGGAGTGTGTTTAAATTATTGAGCGATACCGAAAAAAACGACGACGACTGGAAGAACTTCGCCATCTATTTTGACGAAGTGCACAATAATTTCCTATCGACCATGAAAGCGAAATTTCCCGCTCTAAGTTCTACTGACCTTAAACTATGCGCCTATCTCCGGCTCAACTTATCATCAAAAGAAATAGCACAGCTGCTCAATATCTCGCTAAAGGGCGTCGAAATTAGCCGTTACCGGCTTCGCAAAAAACTGCAGCTGTCTACGGATGTCAGTCTGTATGATTTCCTGATCGAGGTTACAAAAGCAGCCCATTGATTTATTTATTGCTGCCCGCTTCCCAGCCATAAAAGAGCGTCTTCAAACAGTCGATTCTGGATTTCGGAGGTCATTACTTTGTCGCCGTGGCCCATATTCATATACAGCATCCGGTATTTAGTATTTGTCCATACCACGGGAATATCACCGCTTCTGATAACGTCCTTTTTACCAAGGGGATAATTAGCAGGATCAAGCGTTATCAAAACTTTGATGTCTTTATTATCACGCGGATTTGGTTTCCAGCCGTACCATTCGTTAATTGGCGCGATGTAGGTTTTTGGCAGGCGCCTGGTTGCGGGGTGCGTATTATCGTCGACGATCAACTTTGCCGGCAACGGCGGCCAGTTGTTATTGTAAAATACTGCGCCCAGGAAATTGACAAACCAGGGCCATTTGGTATCCTTGTCGTTATAACCCGATACATGGAAGCCCAGCCATGCGCCGCCACTGGTCATATATTTCTCGAAGGCCCTTCTTTCCGCCTCATTATGCGGAAATTCATTTATCCACATTACAACCTGGTAATTTTTCAGGTTGTCGTCGTTTAATTTCTCCCAATCGGTAGTCGTATCCAGCACGAAGTTTTTTTCGGCGGCCAGTTTGGTGTAAAACCGTATGGCATCCATCGCAAAATCAACATGGTCTGCTTCTACGGTGGTCGTGTAAAGCGCAAGCACTTTAAATTTAGGCGACTGACCAAAACTCAGCATGCTCAGCGCAAGTAATAACAACAGTGGCGCCACAGTTTTTTGAAAAATATTTTTCATGAGAATTTTTTAATTGGACTATTTACTCATCGCTGCTGCAAGCGAGTTCAACATCTCGTTAATATTCTTATCAAGCCCCCTAAAAAGTGTTTTATCCTCAGCCGACCACGGCTTGCCCTGCCTGTAATCCCACCAGCGGTATTCTATTTTTGAATATTCATTGGAGATACCGTTTTCGATGGGCTTTTCGTAAAATTCGTATGCCTTCAGCTCATAGGTAGCATTATGCACGATGATATTTACCCTGAATCTGATCCAGTAATAATTGCCCGAACTACTGGTTACGATCTTAAAAATGCCGGTGCCTGATATTTCTCCCTTTTTATCGTCGCTGACATCAATACTTTTTTCCGGGTAAAGGAAAGCGTCCTTAAACCAGGTTGAGGCGCGGCTGAATAAGTCTTCCTTTTTCAGTTTGGCATCCAGCGAATAGGTATTGTCGAAATATATCTTTCCGTCGCGCATTTGCATAGTTAGCGGGGTTGTATCGCTTTGCGCTATAACCATCCCCGGTAACAGGATCAGCGCAACGAAGGCCAGTTTTTTTAGTGTGATCTGCATTGCATTAAGTTGGGTTATTTGCCGGCTGCCCAGAAAATAGCGTTTTTAAATAATGTGGTATAATCCGCACTTTGGAACAATATGGGCGAGTGGCCCATAAAAATGTAAATATTGCGCGCTTTGTAATGGGGGTTGGTCCAAACCACGGGGTGGTCGCCCATTTTTATATCCGAGTCGGGTGTGTAAGTTGATTCATCCACCGAAGCCAGCACATGTACATTTGGCCGGGGGCTTTGGTCATAGGTATAAAACTCCTCTTTTTCGACCATAAACGATGGCGAAACACCCTTCATAACCGGGTGCTGCTTATCTTCCACAGTCACTTTGGCTTTTACAAACGTTGCGATATAGTTTTTATACCGTATTCCTCCCATAAACTTGCTGAACCAATCCCACATTTGGTAACCGTCGAACTCGCCCAACAGGGTGGCATGGTGAAAACCGATCCAGCCGCCTTTACCCTGCTCTATATAGTTTTGAAAAGCGTTAACGGCTTTTTCCTTCCAGGCATATGGTGCATAATCCAGTTGGATAAAAAGCTGGTAATTGCTTAAAAAGGCATCGTCTATTTTGTCGGTGTTTTGAATATAATCAATAGTAAAATTGCTGTCGGCAGCCAGTTTATCCAGCCAAACTTTAGCCACCTTTGAATATTCGATATGGTGACCGCCATTTTCATAAAGCGCCAGTACTTTAAATCTTGGTTGCTGCGCCCGGGCGGCACAAATGGTAAAGAGGCAATAAACTAAAACCACGGTAATTTTTTTCATTGGTCTTCTGTATAATTTAAGTTGTTTTTGCAGAAACGTCGGTTGCAGCTTCTTTCCGACTTTTCGGACTTTACTGACTTCCGGACTTTTTCTAATTTATTTTGATGCGGCCCATAAAATAGCGTCGCGAACTAAAATCACATAACTTGGATTGACTAAAGCGGTTGGCGAATGCCCGATGCAGATATAGATCATGCGCCTGAAGTTTTCATTCGTCCAGACGATTGGATGATCGCCCATAGGCTTGTTTTGTTTGTAGGACGATTCATCTGCAGTCGCCAAAACGCGCACATTGCCGCGGGGGCTTTTATCGTATTCGTACCATTCATCTGCCAGCCAAAATTTTTCGGGCATGTTTTTGGTGGCCGGGTGAGTTCGGTCTTCCACTACAACCAATCCGTCCTGGAAAGCCGGATGCGGTGAATAGATGACCCCGCCCAGAAAACCTTCAAACCATTGCCAATAGGGCGCTTTTTTTGTTGGGCCGAGAAATTGAGTACCTGTAAGCCCGGCGGCGTGAATCCCTACCCAGCCATTACCCTGCTCAATAAATTTTTGAAGGGCAGCCTGCTGGCTGGCCGACATATCAAACGGGGCCAAATGGAACATTACGAATACCTTATATTGGGCCAGGTTAGCATCGTTGATGGTGCTGGTATCCGTAGTGAAATCAACACTGAAATGGTTTTCGGCGCCCAGCTTTTCAAAAAATTCCTTGCCCACCGATATGCTTTTCCAATGGTCTTTCGCCAGCGAGGCAACAACAAGCACTTTAAAATTGCTTTGCGCATTAACGTTAACGCCCAACAAAATGAGTGCGACGAAGACCAGTAGTGCGGTTCTTTTTATTGTTGATAATTTACTCATCGTAATTTATGGATTGGTACCCGGTTCTTTAATTCAAAGCTAATACATTACACAACCCCGCGGGATTTTCGAGACCCTACATTAGCACTACCAAAATAAAAATGTGCAGTTTCACTGCTTATATCTTTCGGCTTTAAAAGTAACAATAGAACCAACGTAGTGCAATTGTAGTGGCAGCAAAATAGCATTTAAGCTAAGTTTACCGGATAATTGCAGAACGGAAAATCCCTATATTGGGTAGCCGATTTTAGCCCGATGGATAAACAAGAGATGACCCGAAAATTTTTGATAGCCACCCATGGCACTTTAGCTGCAGGTATCAAATCGTCGTTGGACCTAATTATCGGTTCAGTAGAACATGTATTTTTACTGGAGGCTTACGTTGACGAACAAATGTCGGTGGAAGCTGAACTGCAAAACATACTGGCGCAGGTTGGTGAACAAGATGAATTGGTGGTATTTACCGATATTCTCGGCGGCAGTATCACCAACCAAATTTTGCAGCATTGTTTAAGGCCGAATGTGTATGTGGTTTCGGGGGTGAACCTACCGTTGGTAATTGATATGATGCTTGCGGACAGTGCAACACCTATGGAAGAAGTAATAAGCACCGCGATAGAAAATGCCAAAGAGCAAATGGTATTTGTAAACAAACTATTGACCGGGCAAAACGGGGAACCAGCGAATGATTAAATTAACACGTATTGACGACAGGCTGGTGCACGGGCAGGTAGCATTTACCTGGGTACCGGCGCTGGGTGTTAACTGCCTTATCGTGGCAAATGATAAAGTAGCCAAAGATGAATTTATGAAGATGACGCTTGGGTTGGCAAAGCCTGCAGGTACTAAGCTGCTCGTCAAATCATTACACGAAGCCGCCGAATTTTTAAATGACAAGAAAAATGACGGCTTGAAAATATTGCTGATCATCAACAGCGTTAAAGATGCTTCAGCCATTGCTGCGGAAGTGCCGGAGATCCGGTCGATAAACATTGGCGGGCTGCGCTTAAAGGATGGCGCTAAACTGATATCTAAGGCCGTTGGCCTAAACGAAGAAGATATAACGATGCTGCGCGACCTGTTAAGCAAAGGCATAGAATTGGAAATAAGACAGGTGCCAACCGATAATAAACAAATGGTGGAAAGCCTTATTTAAAAGCGACATTAATTTCAACATAAAGTAATTAAGCGGTGTCAATAACATTCATCCTCATTGCGTTGATCGCGATGTTTGGTCATTCGGAAGATTTTCTCGGGACAACACTGTTAAGCCGTCCGTTGGTTTTAGGTCCGCTGGTCGGTCTCGTCCTTGGCGATCTGACCCAGGGCGTCATCATCGGGGCCACGCTTGAACTGATTTTTATGGGGAATATAAAAGTCGGGGCTGCAATACCTCCGGATGTGGTTACAGGCGGGGTATTGGGCACAGCTTTCGCCATTATATCCGGCAAGGGCCCCGCTATTGCGCTGGCTATTGCTGTTCCGGTTTCTATCCTGGCCGAAATGATGATCAGCGGGCTGTTCGTATTCCGGGCGGTACTCAACAAAAAATTTAATGAATACGCGGAAGAGGGCGATTATAAAAACATACAGCGATTGCATATCGTATCCGGTTTATCGCGCCCATTATTAATGGGCATCATCATTTTGCTGGCTCTGCAGCTGGGTGCCGGCGCCATGAAATCATTTCTGGATATGATACCGGCCTGGGTACAATCGGGCCTGCAGGTAGCCGGTAATATGCTGCCCGCGCTTGGTTTTGCGCTTTTAATGAACCTGATGTTCAATAAAAAAGTGGCGCCTTACTTTTTCCTCGGCTTTATGCTGGCTGCTTATTTGAAACTGCCTATGATCGCTATTGGCGGCCTTGGTGTCATCATAGCGCTTATCGTAACCCAGGTCACTCCAAAAGAAACGTCAGACGATGACGATGAAATTGCCGAAGCGGCGGAGGATGAAATAAAGAAAGCGCACAAACTTACCAATCGCGATATCCGCAACTTGTTTTTAAGATCATTGGCGCTGGAGGCGAATTTTAATTTCGAGACCTGGCAAAATACAGGCTTTGCTTTTACCATAATTCCCGTTCTGAAAAGGTTGTACACCACCAAACAATCGATGGCTGCCGCCCTGAAAAGGCATCTCCAGTTTTTTAATACCAGCCCTTACGGTTCAACGCTCATATTTGGTATCACCGCTGCTATGGAAGAGCAAAACAGCCAGGATAAGGATTTCGACGAGGAATCCATCAGCTCGGTAAAACTGGGTTTGATGGGGCCGCTGGCCGGGGTATTCGATTCACTTTTCTGGGGCACTTTTAAGGTGATTGCTGCGGGGGTGGGCACCTCGCTGGCCATCAAGGGCAATGTTCTGGGCCCTTTACTTTTCATTTTGATATTTAATGTTCCACATTTGCTGCTGCGATATAATTTAACGTTTATCGGGTACAGGGCCGGCACTAAATTTCTGCAAAACCTGGCGAAGAACAATGTGATGGACAGACTTACCAAAGGCGCTTCCATATTAGGATTAATGGTGGTAGGAGCAATGCCCGCAACGCTGATCTCCATTACCACACCGCTCACTTTAGGGGCTAAATCAGGCGTGTCCGTTCAGGGTATCCTGGACCAGCTTGTGCCGGCTATTATCCCGCTTGGGCTTACGTTTTTGGTGTATTATTTTGTGAAGAAAAGTGTTAAAACCACCTGGCTGCTGCTGGGCTTACTGGCATTGGGTTTTATTGGCAGTATCATACATTTATTTGCCTGATCAGATGAAAGGAATTGGCGTTTCACCAGGTATTTCGATAGGCAGGGCTTTTGTATTGGGAAAAACAGAGGCGGCGCTTAGTGGCGTTTTGCTCGGCAGCGAGGCAGAAATATCCCAGGAGATCGCCCAGTTTGACCAAGCTGTCGGCCAGGCTGTTGATGAATTTGAATCTATCAAATCAAGCACGGACCTTTCATTAGCGGAGGAAGACCAGGCCATCCTGGATACTCAAATTGAATTATTGACCGACCCGCAACTGAAGGCGGACGTTATTGAAAAGATAACTGCTGACAGGAAAAATTCAGCCGATGCTGTAATAGAAGTCATTAAAACCTTTGTCCAGCTTTTTGAAGGAATGGATGACGAATACATGCGAGGGCGGGCAGCCGATATTAAAGACATCGGCGACAGGATATTAAAATACCTTGGTGCGGCCGGTAATTCGTTGCCCCCAAATTTTGAACCCAATACAATTGTCATAGCCGAAGATATTTCGCCTTCCGAAATCATCATTATGGATATTAGCCAAGTAATTGGCTTTGCAACACAGGCGGGCAGTAAAACATCCCATACCGCCATCATCGCAAAATCAAAAGGTATTCCAGCAGTGGTCGGTTGCGGAGACGAACTAGGCACTGTTAGGAATGATGATATGATTATCCTTGACGGGATAAATGGCTTGGTATATGTAAACCCTGAACGGACCATTATTGATGATTATCTGGAAAAAAAAGCGACGTATCAGCAGTGGGCGGGCAAACTTAAAGCATTAAAGGACCAGCCCGCTGTTACCACCGATGGTAAAAAAATAACCTTATCGGCAAACATCGGGAGCGCCGATGACATGGCGGATGTTTTTGAATTCGGCGGCCAGGGTGTTGGGCTTTTTCGTACCGAACTGTTGTTTATGAACAGGGACACCTTCCCTACAGAGGATGAACAATTTGGTTTCTATAAAAATGCAGCCCTTCGGTCGAAAAACAAACCGGTTATTATAAGGACGATAGATATTGGCGGCGATAAGCAGTTGCCTTATTTTAATTTGCAGGTTGAGCTTAATCCCTTTTTGGGCTACCGGGCAATCAGGATTTGCCTTGACCGGACGGAATTATTCATTATCCAACTTAAGGCCATCCTTAGGGCTTCGGTGTTCGGTGACCTCAAAATTATGCTCCCGATGATCTCGAATGTGCAGGAGGTAAGAGCCGCTAAACAGGTACTTGCCGAAGCTAAAACAACGTTATTGTATGAGGGTGTTGCCTTCAATAACAATATTAAAGTGGGTGTTATGATCGAAGTGCCTTCGGCGGCTGTGACAGCGGATATTTTAGCTAAAGAGGTTGACTTTTTCAGCATCGGCACCAATGACCTTTGCCAGTATACGCTGGCTGTAGACCGGATGAACGAAAAGGTATCCCATTTGTATGATCCGTTTAACCCCGGTGTTTTACGGCTGATCAGTCATGTAATAGAACAGGGGCATAAACACCATATCCATGTCGGCTTGTGCGGCGAGATGGCATCGGACCCAATAGCAACGCTATTGCTGTTGGGTATGGGTTTGGAGGATTTTTCGATGAGTGCGGCTTCTATTCCCGCAATAAAAAATATAATTATCAACCACAATATGGATGAAGCAAAAGCAATTTATAAAAACGTGATGGAAATGGATAGTTCAGAAGAGATCCTGGCATATCTGAAAGGACATAGAGAATGATAGTCAAAGACTTTGTTATCCTGGCGCCGCAAGGTATACATGCCCGGCCGGCCACTACACTTATCCGGCTTGTAAAGAATTTTAAGTCGACGGTAAGTTTAAAAAAAGGCGATAAAACGGTTCGGCTCAATAGCATGCTCAGTATCCTTTCGCTTACGATAAAAGGGGGGGAAACCGTTACCATTATTGTTGAAGGCGAGGACGAAGCGGAAGCAGCGCAAGCCATCGGTTTATTTTTTACAGAACAGCTAAAAGAGTTATGAAGCTGTATAGAAATGTTGAAAAAGTACTTTATTCTGCATAACTCATTGCCGTCGGCTTTAGCCGACGGATTTAAAAGAAATAAACTGATGGCTTTAGCCAAAACACACCGCACAATTTGGGCTAAAGCCCCCCTGTATAGTCCATTTTTAACCGTTGACTTCAGTCAAAGGCAATGAAAAGAATTTATTCATTTTAAATAGCTTCTATAATATATGAGGATCACCATCACCAAAAACGAGCAGGAATTTAATATTACGGCGGCCTGGCGCATTATTGCACAAATGCTGGAAAAGCCCAACGCCGTGATCGGCCTTTCAACCGGGCAAACCACGATGGATATGCACCGCATTGTATCCGAAATTTATGCGCAATATCCTTTTGATATTTCGCGCATCACGCTGTTTAATGTGGACGAACTGACCAACCTGCCGCGAGAATATTCGGGGAGCTGTTATACCATGATACTGAACCAGATTGCAGGGCCGCTGGGCATACCGGAAGAAAACTTTATTATGCCGCTAACCATCTCGCCCGATTTTGAAGCCGAGTGTCACCTATTTGAACAGCGCTTAGCTGAGCGTGGCGGGGCCGACCTGCAAATGCTGGGCATAGGCAGCAACGGCCACATCGGCATTAATCAGCCCGGAACTCCGTTTGAAAGTGAAACCTGGGTATCTCACATGGACCCTGATTTCGAGGCACGCGTCCGTCGTGAAATAGAGGTGCCGCCGGAAACGGTGCTGGGTGGTTTAACACGCGGCATCAAGAACATTATGCATACCAGTAAAGTAATATTGATAGCTAAAGGGGCGCATAAAGCGGAGATCATCGAAAAAGCAATTTTAGGCCCGGTAACTACGGATATACCCGCATCGGTAGTTCAACTACATCCGAACTGCGAAATTTTATTAGATGCCGATGCCGGCGCCAGGATAGCGGATTATGCAAAAGAACGGGGCTACAATTTTTAATCCCCGGCAGTAGCCGCAACCGCCTGTAAAAACCAGGCGGCGTGCGGCAGCCACTGTTCCGTCCAGCGCCATTCGTTCCCGTCGTCGCTGGTTTTGAAATCGATTCCGCTGCCATCTTCGTTTCCCTTCTTGCCGGTAATGCCGTTCGATATGCCTCCCCGTTCGGAGCCATGCCCAAAGCTGGAATGCATGTAGGGCACATTTTTTTGGCCAAATTGGTACATAAAACACATGCTGTATGGGTTACAGCCCAAAATCCAGGATAACTGTTGGGAGGCAAATGTGGCCAAAGAGTCTTTAACCTTTGACTTACTGCCTGGCGGAAATAACAGTTTATTGCCCTCGATTGCCGCAGTGGCTAGTGAACCCAGGCGGGCATTTTCCCCCTGCCACCACCAGCCTGTTTCATTTTCATGCGGGATGAAGAAACCTTCTTTTATTTCGTTTTTATAACGGAATGTTTGCCTTGCATAGCCAAAAGGATTCGTTACATCATTGGTAACTCTTAGTGTATACAAGAGCGCCGTTTTTATGGTATTTAGTGCTGCTTGCCTGTAACCCTGTTCGTTTTCTTTCCCCAGATACCTGCATAGCGCGACAACCGGCAAACCGGCATCGGATGCATGCCAGAAAGGCCGCGACCCATCATCCGCTATAAAATAGCCTCCCGGGCTGATGCGTTTCTCCAGGTTACGTGCCCGTTTCCTGGCCTCATCACGATAAAGTCCACTGTCCGTCGCGATCCATAATTCTGTCGCGGCCATTAATGCGCAATAATCATCAATGATATTTTCCTTGCCGTCATCGTCGTATTTGGTATTGTAGACCAGCAAATGGGCGAAAGCACGCTTTGCGCCATCCAGGTATTGCCGTGAACTAAAGTCACCGCTTTTTTTCCAGCGCGAAATACGGGCGAGCGCGGCAATGGCCATTCCACCTCCCTCGCGAAAGGCGGCCTGGTAATCGGCAGTAGTTACGCTGTTGGCACGGAGCCCAACCACGCGGCGGGCATTCGGGTCTTTGCTGAAGTAACTGAATACTGTCTCGTAAAAATAATCCTCTTTTGATAGCGACCGCATGATATAATCGGCGCCCCAAATGGCCTCGTTGTCGAGGGAGTCTTTAACGCCTAATTTATTTAATACCTTTTGAGCGGTTTCAGAGGTATTGATCATCGACCAGGTAACCAGTGGGATTTGCTGGGGCGACATAAAATTGGCATAAGCCAGGTGCGAAAAATATTTACTTACATCGCCAGAAGCATCGCACCAGCCACCGCGAAGATCGACTGTGTTGGTGCTGCCGTATAAGATGATGTGGCTATCTGCCGCAACTTCTTCGGGTTTGTTGGCCCGCTGCTTATTGTAATAATGTATAATGGCCGGGATGGTTAAATTAGCCAGGGCGTTATCTTCAACCACAAACGAATCAGACAAATACGATTTGCCGCCGGCAATTAGCTGGAGCTTATAATTCCCCTTTGCTTTCACCGGTGTGAAATTGGCCTGGTAAAATACTTTACCGGGCGCCCAGTTCGTTATTTGCTCCGCCTCGCTTAGTTCACCGTTATATTCAACTTTTGAGGATGCCGCGTCGATGATGGTGAAAGCAGCATTTTTACCAAACTTTACATCGGTCCCAATAACGGCAATTTTAGGGGCATTGCTGTCGAACGCCACTTGGTTAATATAGATCACCGGTTGAGCCTCGATTTTTAACGCGGTGCAGACCATTACGATCAATAGTAGAGTCCTTAATATTTTCATGTGTTTGGTTTTGTTTTTTCACCACTGTTTTCCGGTGTTTCCGGTCTTTCCAAATATCTCAACAAGACAATTAAAGTTATAATTTATAAACACTACATCAGCACTACATTTTAACCGGTAGCCTTACAAACCATCATTGATAATATCAAATGATATCGAGTTTTATCATGCAATGTTCCATTGCATTGTTGGAAAATGTATTTAAACTTGCTATTGCATTCAGAAAACCATTTATGTAAGAGATTTTCTCCGAAAGAAGATTTAGTTTTATAAAATTCTCGTTGGTCATTTGACAAGGTATTAATTCTTAGGTCTGTTGCTTATCGACGTTTTCTATCGGTGTCACAATCCCGTTCCCCAACCCGGTAGCACTCGAACCAAAAATATGCTTTTATTCGCTCGAAACGCAATCGGAAATTTTGGCAAAAAAAACCGCCGTTATTCATCAGAAAGGCGGTTTCATTTTCGAGGTAACGGGAGCAGGTATCGAATCTACGGCCATTCGCACAATACCCCTTAAAACAGCAAATTAAAACCTTTGCCTTTTTTTGGTTGGGCAATTTCTTCATATTTTCTAATTTCATTTTCCAGTAGTGCGGTATATTCGGACACCATAAAATCTCTGAAAATTTGAATGTCATTTTTTTTACGTGTGTCGACCAGGGACTGGATATATTCCGCTTTGGCATTACTATGAACAATGGCGATGGGCAGATCGTAAAAAGCCTGTATGTAGTTCATCAATAACCTTGAAGTGCGGCCATTGCCATCATAAAATGGATGTATGCTTAAACGTAATGCGGGCATCTCAAAGATAACAATTCTAACTTTCAATGATTTGCCAGCTTTTAAAAATTGACAAGAACCCGCCACGTAAAAAATCACCCCAAACGAAAAAAGTCTTTAGACTTTCGACTAAAGACTTTTGACTTTGTAGCCCCAACAGGACTAAAGTCGAACCACTTTTTCGAAGATTTGAAGCGTTTAGCTAATCTTGTAGCCTAACAAAAATAGAGTTTTAATTTGTAAATAGCTATTTAAAAGACATTTGCTTTTTTTCCAACGTCGGTAAAATAAAACAGAGGTTGTATCTTAGCTTTTTTTTGGGTTCGACTTTTCTTGTTAGGGTCGGCGGAATAGTACTTTTTTTTCAGCCAGGAAAAACAGAATGGGAGATAACATATAGCCGACCCAGTCATAAATTCACTATGTAAAAGACAGCGAAAATCAATATCGTTGGCTGAATGTGTACTGAATCGCCTTCAAAGGAATCAAACAGCAGAAAGCCCCTAAAAAGGTAGAAAATTTGAAAACTTATCCCCGAAGTTGTGCCCGGCTATGAGTTACTATATTCTTATCCCTTAAGCGCCATTTTTCTAATCCTGCTTAACGTCTCAGGTGAAATGCCAAGATACGACGCTATCATGTTTTGCGGAAAGCGCTGAAAAAAATGCGGGTACGTCCGGGCGAGATCTTCATAGCGTTCTTCGGCAGTAAGACTGATTGCGGCGTGCATTCTTTTGTTATTGGCTATGGTGGCCCCGCGATTCAATGATTCCAGCATGGCTGCTATCGCCGGCACCGACCTTGCTAAATCATGCAATTGCTCATTGGTGATCAAAATCATGTCGACGTCTTCCAGGGCCTCCACATAATATTTACTGGGAGTGAGTAAATGAAAGCTTTCGTAATCCCCGACCCACCACTCCTCAAGGCCGAAGTGCAGTATATGCTCGTGGCCTTTCTCATCAACGGCAAACATTCTTGTTGCCCCGCTGACGATAAATCCCATGTATTTGCACACGTCGCCTTCCTGTAAAAAAAATTGCCGTTTTCGCAATTTTTTGGGTTTGAGTTTACTCATGATCAAACTGCGGTCATCTTCGGAAAGCGTGACTGACGACTTCCGCTCGATGTAATCGAATAGAGGTATGAAATCGGCCATGGTAGCTGCAGGCTTTTGATTAGGAATACTTTTCTGCAATAAAAGTATAAATTTTTTTTCCAAATCTATTTGCTGTGGAGTTCGCCGGAGTAACAGCAAACCATTTATTGTCAAATAACGGCTTACCAACCATCATGACGTAATCAGGTCATAAAAACGCAATTGTCCGACAGGCATGTCAATCTGGCCTCTTGACAAATATCAATAACACTTTTTGATAAGTGTCAAGAGCCACGGTTATGAAGATCGAGAACTTTACATTGTTAAACGAAAAAGACAATGAAAATTATATCGTACATACTGTCCCTATTCCTGTCCGGGATAAAATCGGAAGACATCTACCTGGAGCTGATTTTTATAATCCCCGCTTTTAAAGCCGGATGGGTTGGGCTATTTGCTTTATTAGGCCAAGTCGTCAAAGCGTTTACAAGTCGTTGTCATCAACCGCACAGCGGATTGACTCACCGCCTCATATTGTGCCACGAAGTTTATTAACAGGAATCACCAATATAAAATACTATGAAAACTCCACTCAAAATTGCAATTATTGGCGCTACCGGGGCCGTTGGAAAAAGGGTCACTGAAGAAGCCTTGAATCGCGGGCATTACGTTACCGGGATTGCCCGGACGGTTAGCGGTTTCGACCCGAGAAACAACCTAACCTTAAAAGTAGGTGATATCAGCGATCCGGAAGCGCTTGCCGGTATGCTTAAAGGGCATGATTTGATTGTCAGCAGTGTAAAACCTACTGATTTTGACCCGGATAAACTCATTAAAGCAGTCCGTCTTTCCGGGGTCAGAAAGTACCTGGCTGTGGGGGGCGCAGGTTCACTTGAAGTTGCCCCCAGCGTTACCGCGATTGATTCAGGCACGCTGCCGGATTTTGCCCTGCCTGTCGCAAGGGCTGCTCAGCGTTATCTAAACCTTTTGAGATCAGCCGAAGACCTCGACTGGACCGTCCTTGCACCAGCTGCTGAATTTACAGGCGGAGAGCGGACCGGTAAATTTCGCCTCGGAACTCACGAACTTATTGTTGATCGCAATGGTAAAAGCGCGGTTTCATTTGAAGACTACGCGATAGCCTTGCTCGATGAGATTGAAGAACCGCGCCATCTGAAGGACTATTTCTCAATAGGGTATTGAAAAGTGCAATTCTTCCAACAGTCGCCATCTTATTTAATAAAAAATTTAAACAATAATACCAAACCGACAAAACCATGCAAACGATATTCATTTTCACTCATGTCATCATGACCGGCGCTGTATCAGCAGTGATTTATGTTGTTTTTACGATTGAGCCTGACGAGACCAGGGAACACGTTGCGCCTGCCATCGTGCCGGCGCCAAACCGTTTACACAAGCTCAGGGCCTTGGGGTATGGACTGAAAGAGCGTATTTTTCTTCTTCCGGGCAATATATCCAGGTTGACCCGCCGGTCAGGCCATACTATATAAACCTGTCGACTTAAATTAAATATGATGAAAAAGCCAACTACAAGTATTGAAGGAAAAAATGTAATGGTCGGGGATTTACTTGTTAACCGGCTTCTCCCGGCAGAATCAATTTCCAATGTCGGTCCATTTCTTTTGCTCGATCACGGCTACCCGGTTACTTATAAACAGGATGCCCTAGGTTCGCAGGCGCTGAACGAACACCCGCACCGCGGGTTGGTGGCCTTCACCTACGTTATTAAGGGAGAAGTTGAGCATTTTGACAGCCTTGGCAACCATGAGGTAGTATCAGAAGGGGGCGCACATTGGCTTAGCGCCGGTAATGGCGTTATGCATGGCGAACGCGTTAGCGCCGGGTTCGCGCAATCGGGCGGAACGTTTCATGCCATTCAGTTCTGGGCCAATATCCCGGCTAATCATAAAAACGATCTTCCGCAATACAAGGCTTTGAAAGCGGATGACTTTCCCATTGCACAGTTGCCAAATTACAGCGGCGTCATTCGTGTTTTGCTTGGAAAATGCGGAGCAATCGAGTCGCCCGTCGAATCACTTTCGCGGGCATTTCTCTATCGCGTTACCTTAAACGCCAAGTCCGAATTTCGAATCTCAACCGGCGGGGATATAAAAAGTGCAGTTTTTGTCCCGAACAATCCGGTCATTGTTAACGGCCATCTGGCCGGGGAAAGCCAATTGGTGATATTAGCAAACGATGGAGAAGAAATCGTTCTTCGCAATCCGGGCATAACAAAGGCGGATGCATTTGTACTGGGCGGCCCTGAACCGGCCGAAACCCTTGTCGTCCAGGGGCCGTTTGCGATGAACTCCCAAAGAGAAATTGCAGATGCCTACCGGGACTTTTTCGCAGGGAAATACGGTGCTATCACAAAACTGCAAAAGGCATAAACAGGTAAATCTCTTGACAAATATCAAGTGCTTTTTTTGATTAAAATCAATGTCTGCACAGCATCACGGGGATAGTTTTGTTATGCCCGTCATTTAGGGCGAAACCTTTTAAAAATCTAAAAACTATGGAAATTAAAAAGTATCAGTATTACGCAGGCGGCGTTTGGCGGGATGCCGAAGGCGGCCGCACATTTGATGACCTGGAGCCCTACAGCGGAAAGGTTTATGCAAAGGTTGCAGCAGCAGGAAGAGAAGACATGAAAATAGCGGTTGCCGCAGCAGCGGAGGCCTATCCGGCCTGGGCGACTACAACGCCGGCACAGCGGGCCGAATTATTGCTTAAAGCAGCTGCCATCATCAGGAGAAGGAAAGCGGAAATCAGTGTGATCCTGGCTAAAGAAACTGGCAGTACTATTCTATTTTCCTTGTTACAGCAGGAAGGGCTTGCCCAAACGCTGGAGGCAGCAGCAGGATGGGTGTACCATATCAGGGGAGAGGTTTTGCAAACCGACATACCGGGGTCGTTTTCGATGAACTATCGCAGGCCCCTTGGCGTAGTGGCAAGCCTTACACCCTGGAACGGAGCTGTTATACTTTCCTGGCGCACGGTAATATCCCCCATTGTTGCCGGTAATACCGTAGTTATCAAACCCTCCGAATACGCCCCTGTATCGGCAGGCCTCCTGATTGCCGAAATAGCCGAAGAAGCAGGGTTTCCCAAAGGCGTGATCAATGTTGTAACCCATGCCCCGGGAGAAGCCGGGCCCATATCTGACGAGATATTCGACAATCCGAATGTGCGGATGGTCAACCTGATAGGAGGTGTCAATACGGCCAAATACATCGCTGAGCGTGCTGGTAAAACGTTAAAAAGAACAGTACTGGAATTAGGGGGCTATAATCCGATGATCATCCTGGATGATGTCGACGTCGATTACGTAGTGCAGGCCGCAACTTTCGGCGCCTTCTTTCACCAGGGCCAGTTTTGCATGAATACCAGAAAGATCATCGTTCAAAGAAAGATCTATAATGAGTTCCTTGAAAAATTTATTACGCGTACGAATTCATTGCCATTCGGTGATCCGGAAGACCATAAAACCATCATCGGCCCACTGATCAACCAGGGAGCGGTTGATATGGTAGACAAGCGCGTGAAGGATGCGGTAAGCAAGGGTGGTAAGGTACAGGCAGGCGGCTACCACGAAGGCCTGATTTATCATCCAACGATCCTGACCGATGTCCCTTATGATGCCATCGTATCTAACGAGGAAACATTCGGCCCGGTAGTGGTGGTTGAACCATTCGATACGGTTGAAGAAGCTATTGCGGTGGCTAACCGCACCTCCTATGGCCTGGTGTCATCCATCTTTACTAAAGACACCTACAAAGGCTTTGAACTGGCTCCACGGATACTGCATGGGGTGGTAAACGTGAACTCCCCAACGATAAACGAGGAAATCCATGCAGCCTTGGGCGGCGTGAAAGACAGCGGCTGGGGACGCACAGGCCCGCACAGCATCGATGATTTCACCGACCTGATATGGATCAATTCACGAAGCACACCAAGGCCTTATCCTATTTAGTAATTGAATAGATCGTGTATAAAATCACTGCACTGTGATTTTGTACACGATCACGGGCCTAGAAAACACGATTATGATCATTGATATACATCACCACATGTTGCCGGAGTTTTTCTTCGACGCAACAAACGAAAAGGCAAACCCGGTTGGTGGCCTGAGGCCGCAACCCTGGACGATAGAGCGTTCTTTAGCATTCATGGATGAATTAGAGATAGACGTCGCCATTACTTCCATCAGTACGCCAGGGATACAATTACCAGACCGCCATGCTTCCAGGAAACTTGCTAGGAAATGCAATGATTTTGCAGCCATGCTTGTATCAACGCACCCGCAGCGATTTGGCGCCCTGGCGAGCGTGCCTATGCCAAGTGTGGACGATGCCATCGAAGAAATAGGCTATGCCCTCGATGTGCTCAAACTGGACGGGGTAGTGCTTTTTACCAACTCGCAGGGCATTTACCTGGGCGACCGGCGCATGAAACCTATGTTCCAGGAATTACAGCGACGGAAAACCACCGTGTTTGTCCATCCGAATGCTTCACCCGACCCGGCAGCGCACACCCTTGGGTTAACGGATAACCTTATTGATTTCCCGGTGGATACTACCCGCGCAATTGCGCAATTACACTACGGCGGCACCTTTGCCGAAACGCCGGATGTAAAATATGTATTCTCGCACGCCGGCGGCGCCGCGCCATACCTGGCCGGAAGATTTGCCATCATTGACGAAATAAAGCTAATGGGTGACAGCTCGGCCACAGGAACATCCGCTGAAACTTTCCGACGGCTTTACTATGATACCGCATCGGCCTGGACAGACCCGGTACTCAATACCCTTCGTCACCTTTCGGGTATGGATAAAGTGTTATTCGGCACAGATTATCCCTATATGCGGAATGATCTTGCGGCAAAGGGTAAGCTTAAAATAAAAAGCAACCCGGACCTTTCCGCCGATGAGAGAAAACAAGTTTTGGGTGGGAATGCGCTCAAACTGTTCCCAAGGTTTGATGCGGTTAAAATTGATAGCAAATGAAAACCTTATTGACAACAATAAACTAATTAAAAAAAATTATGGAAACGACCAACATGACACCCATTGAGACGATCATCAAACTTTTGACGAATATTGCCGATCCGAACGTAATGCGGGCCTTAGTGGCAGAAGACGCCACATATGTATCGTTAAACGCCAATGATCCGGAACTTAAAAAAATTATGCCCTGGTGCGGCACTAACCTGGGCGTAACCAGCGTAGTAGACAATTTTGCAAAGATTTTGGAATGCTGGGAAATGCTCGAATTTATCCCTGCTGAAATTTTTGGATCAGATGAACGTGTTGCCATATTTGGGACTTTCAAATATCGTTCAAAAGTGTTGAACCATATCGTTGATTCTCCGTTTGCCATCCTGGCTAAGGTAAAAGACGGTAGAGTTACCTATATCCAATTTATGGAGGACACGTTTGCTACTGCGGCGTCGTTTCGTGTCAGTGGGACAGCGACATACCAAAACTTTCCCAACACCAAGGCTTTCGTAGTTTGATCATAAAAGAATCTTCCGGGATCGTTCATTAAATTATTGTGTTACGTGTTATTTTAAATTGATGACAAATGAAAACATCAGGTAAAACACATGAAGGAAAAGTAGCGCTGGTAACCGGCGCTGCCCAGGGGATCGGACAGGCTATTGCTGTGGCATTGGCGGAACGCGGGGCGTATGTGATCGCAACCGATCTCGCCATCCCGGAGGATACATTAAAATTGATCGGGCCTGCTGCGTCAGGTTACCAATTGGATGTTACAAAAGAGAATGACTGGCAATCATTGGGCCTTAAAACCGCAGATTTAGGCGGCGTGGATATTGTTGTAAACAATGCGGGTTATTTTCCTAACCGGGCTATTGACGAGCTGGATTTTTCCACATGGCGAAAAACAATGTCAACAAACCTGGACGCCCATTTTTTGAGTGTCAAGACCTTTCTGCCACGTATGCGGACAAAGAAATGGGGGCGTTTCATTGGCATTTCCTCCAACATGGTTGGCTTGTCGATTCCCGGCATGAGCCATTACATCGCTACAAAAATGGGAATTATAGGTTTTATGCGTGGGCTCGCCAATGACGTTGCCGGCGACGGCATAACGGCAAATGCCGTTCTCCCCGGTCTTATCAATACACAGGCGACAGCCGCACAATCAGATGAAATGAAACGCGCCACCTGGGAGCAACAGGCGATTAAACGCCTCGGCGAACCCAAAGATATTACCGGCGCCGTTTTGTTCCTGACGAGTGATGATGCGTCATTTATCACGGGCGAGGCCCTTGTTGTGGATGGCGGTCAATATAGGATAGGTTAACCGGTCATTTTTAACTACAGGGATCGCAAAGAATGCGCGTATCGCCATGACAAAACTTTTCTATTAATCCATTTGCCTGCTGTTCTATTATTAATAACCACTTAAAACAAAAAACTATGCCAAGAATTGCAATTATTATCGGAAGCACAAGACCCGGCCGTAAAGGCGAAGCTGTTGGTAAGTGGGCATATGACATTGCGCAAAAACGAAGCGATGCAGAGTTTGAATTGGTGGACGTTGCTGAATTCAATCTGCCCGTTCTTGACGAGATGATGCCGCCCGCATTGCATCAGTACAGTCATGAACATACAAAAGTGTGGTCGGCGAAGATTGCTTCCTTCGACGGTTTTGTCTTTGTTACACCGGAGTACAATCATAGTACATCCGCTGCGCTCAAGAACGCCATCGATTTTCTGCATGGGGAATGGTCCAACAAAGCGGCAGGTTTTATCGGCTATGGTGCCACGATGGGATCGCGGGCTGTAGAGCATTTGCGACAAATTATGGCCAGTCTGCATGTTGCCACGGTACGTGCGCAGGTTGGGCTTTCGATGTTCACCGACTTCGAAGCGTTCAGTGTTTTCAAGCCCGGGGTCGGCCAGGAGAAATATGTCAATGAAATGTTGGACCAGGTGATCGGATGGAGCGGCGCCCTGCAGGTCCTCAGAAAAGCTGAGTAAATAAAATGTTCCATTTAGGAGCCGCCAGGCGTTCAGCTTGAGCCGGCAAAATTAAAAATCACAAAAATGAACTTGAACGACAGTGATAAAATTGCAGTTGGCCGCGAATATTTCATCAGGGCTGACCAAGGGCGTCCCGAAGTACTCGACCTGTTTACACAGGACGCAGAAATCTACTTTCCCAAATTCGGATTTGGGTTTGGGCGGGAATCGCTTTTTGATATGGTAAAAGGATTCCAAGGCGTACTCGAATTTATCCAGCACGATTATGACCGGTTGCGTTTCATTCCTTCGGGGGAATTCCTCATTGTAGAAGGAACATCAAAGGGTAAACTCGACGGCAAATCATGGGAAGGTGGCAAAACACCCGGGGGGCGTTTCTGTAACATTTTCAAATTTCGTGACGGGTTGATTGCCAGCTTACATATTTATCTCGACCCTGACTATACCGGGGAAGACGAAGCTCGTTTCAGGTGGGGCAAGGACCGTTCCTGGTAATGTTTTGCTCCAATCACCGGACACCGCAACTGTGAAGCACAACTAATCAAAGGAGGATAATCAAATTCCGGAGCCTTTATGAAAATATGCAGAGGTTTTTTAAATTGGGTAATTGCAGTTTGGATATCGAGGCAACTCAAAAAGCCATAGCAGCGAACATTACCATGAAAAACAATTGCTGAACCGGTGACAGCGCTCTATTGTCTACCGATGTTAAGGGCTAAAACGAGCTAAAATCAATATTAGGTGTTCGTTAAGCTGATTACACACAGCGCATGGGATTCATCTTCACGCTACGCCGGAACTATTTATCAATAATCAACTGATAAGAAATTCAACGTTTGCTTTGAGTTCTATCTGGTAACCAATTCCGTTTAGAATTGGGTCTCCACCGATATTGAAATCGGCTCTGTTCAGTTTTCCTGTGATGGTAAAGCCATATGAATATTTATGTGTGTGCGTGTTTTGCCCCTTTCCATTAAATACAACATCAAACGCTATTGGTTTAGTAACTCCATGAATAGTAATCAGGCCTTTAAGTTTGTATTTATTGCCCCTCACTTTTGTAAAAGAAGTACTCTTGAAACCAAGCGTCGGATACTTTTGTGTTTCAAGATAGTTATCACGCAAATCCTGATCCCGCTGTGCGACCTCTGTAGAAAGAGAGCTTGCATCCGCAGTCATTTCAATTTGTGCATCGCTAAAATCTTCTTTAGATGAAACTAATGTTGCATCAAATACTTTAAAGATTCCATCTATATACGAAATTCCATCATGCAATGCGGTAAATGTAAGCCTGGCGTGGAACTTATCGAGTGTATAGGTGTTTTGCGCGAAACCTGCTCCTGAGAGTAAAATGGCACAAATGAGTGTTATTATTTTTTTCATGATCGTCAAATTATATTTGATAGTTTAATTCTCTAAAGTATTAGTGCATCACTTTCGCCGGATCGTTTATTCTAACTGACTGAATTCATTTTCGATATTGTCTTGCCCTATTTTAAAGCCTTTATTTTATACTATTTTTCGCATTTATATAGGGGTATATCAATTCTCCGGAGGAAAGCGCCTCCGGTACCAGTAACACTTGGGTCCTCGCTTGTTTAAACTGCTCAACTGAATTGTCCGTTAGATGTTGATATTGCACCGTCAACACGCGGGGTTCTGTCCATCCGCCACCTTTTCCAAATTTAATATCGCCGGCAACCGTATGGAATACCGCATCGCGGGTATAGGCTGCAAGCTTTTCGTCGTCAAGACTTTGTGTTGCTGTAATGGCCTGCTCCACGACTTGTAGCTGGGCGTACGCCATCGGAGCGACATAATAACCAAGCGGGTCGGTTCCTTCATGCTGTGCCCTGGCCTGGTATTTTTCAATCATTTCCTGTACTCCGGGGTACATTAGCTTATCAACCGGCAGCCAGTACTCGTAATTGACCAGTCCATTTAAGAGTTGGCCAAGTTCGGTTTTTACCGATCCATTTTGAGGGCCGATCATAGCGCCGCCTACTACTTTGGCCTGTAAGCCTTCCTTGTCAATAGCCCTGACAAGTCCGACCGAGTCTCCCACATAAGAACACATAAACAAAATGTCGGCACCCATCTCCTGTACCTTGTGAATGTAGGGCGAGAAGTCCGTTGTTGACAACGGGTAACTTTCTTCAAAAACAACTTCCATTCCATATTTAGCGGAATTATCCCTGGCGCCTTGTACCGGACTTTTGGAAAAGGGGGCATCTGCACGAAGTATAGCCACAGTTTTCGGTTTTGGATTCTGTTTTGCAGCGACGGCAAAAAAACCTTCAGTAAGTGCAGTTCCCGGATTAGGCCCGGTTGGGATCAATACAAAGTAATTCTCATAGTTGAATTCCTGGTTAACGGCCAATCCCATCAGCCCAACGAAGAAGCGTTTATGTTGCATGACCAGCGGCATAGCCGGCTTAATCGAATTATCGCCGTAGCCACCGATGACCAGATCTGTCTTTTCTTCGTTGAGTAACTTTTGGTAAATGTTCGGTACCAAAGCCGGATTTGTTTGATCGTCAATGCAAACCAATTGAACCTGTCGTCCAAGTAGCCCACCTCTGCTATTAATGTTTTCTTCCCAAAGTTTGTGCGCTAATAATGCTGTCTTACCGTTCGCTGCCAAAATGCCGCTCAACGACAAACTATATCCGATTTTTATTGGATTATTACTCATGATAATTCTTTTTATGTTCTTTAAGGTTGATAATTATTCGTTCGGTTTGCCATCAACCAGGTTCTGACTTCAAAGGTCCTGAAACCGCCCTGAATAAGAGGATCCTCATCCATGATCGATTTTATTTCATCTTTGTTTTCACCACGCAGTACCAGCAAGCCAGTTGGATGGTCGATAAAAGGCCCCGCGAGCACCAGTTTTCCGTCAATATCAAGTTCACGTAGATGCTGTGCATGTTTTGCAATCGCCACGGCTGTTAATTCCTTTGATTCAACGGGCTGTAAAATAACAGCGAAATAAACGCGATCCGGATTATTTTTCATAAATCTGGGGGTCTAAGCTTTTATAAATCAAGTTTCAAATTTATCCTGCCATAAATTGACGAATCCATTTACGGGCCGACGGTTTGTATTGCAGCTTATCCGCGGTAAGTACAGGTTGTTTCCGTAAATGGATTGGCCAATCAGGATGGTTTATTTTTGGATTACTGCGGCAAGGTCTTCTAACACCCCTAACTGCTCTAACAAAACGGTTCCGGACGGGTAACAATGGAATATTTTTACTTTGCCGTTTTCAATGTGAAAAAAATCACCGCAGGGAGCACTCATCTTTTTTCCGGTTGCCGGTATTGTTCCGAACGCAAGCTTAAGTGGGCCTTTGTGGGTACCATTTAAAGACAATTCGACCATTACGTCATCTCCGGATTCATAGAATTTATAGAGCTCGCGGTGCATGTCCGGGAAAGCTGCAGCATAAATTTCAACGGTACGTCCAATATCTGCACCGCGGTACTCTTTGCCGACCGAGGCATCAAAAAATACGCCATCTTCGGTGAATAGATCTACGAACTCCTGGATTTTTTGTTCTTCGGCAGCCTGGTATACTTTACGTATCAATTGCTCGTTTTTTGAGGTAGTTTCTGTGCTCATGATGTTTAATTTTATATACCAAAACTATTGAAGCCAGGTCTTTTAGCCATTGATATAGGTCAAGAAAAGAGTTTGATATAAGTCAAAAAATGATTTGACAAATGTCAAGGGCAATAATCGCCAGCAATGCCGATAGAGGTGTGCAACTTGCCTGGGTTTTATAATTGATGCACTAATAAAAGGTTTTGAAGAGCCAATGAGCAATAAAATCAGCTATCTTTCATTACCTGGGCATTAGCCTGGTTGCGGACACGGCTGAGTGTCTCTGGCGAAATACCTAAATAGGATGCAATCATAGTTTGGGGAAGTCTTAATGCTAAAGCCGGATAGTGTTGAAGAAAGTATTCATATTTTTCACTTGCCGATAAACTGATATTTACCAATACGCGGTTTTGCGATGCATTATATGCATTTTGCAAAAGATTATTAACCATGTTATTGAAATCGGGTATTTTTTGGCAAATCAGGTCGAAATTCTGTTTAGAAAACAACACGGCTTCACTATCTTCTACAGCGTCGATATTTAGTTTTGCCGGCCCTCCCGACAATAAGCTATCCCGATCTGCTATCCACCAATGTTCCGCAGCAAACTTAACAATATGCTCCTTGCCTTCGCAATCTACAGAATAACTTCTCAGGCAACCTTTCGATACGAAAGCATGTTGCCTGCACACATCTCCTTCCTGGAGTAAATATTGATGTTTACGGAGTTTTTTAACGGTGCTTAGCGACTTTATCCAGTCGGATTGTTCCGGAGACAGTTTGATCTTGCAATCCATGTATTCTTGAAAAACTCCATACATCAGGACAATGTGATTTAGAATGTGACTCTCAAATTTAAACTTTTTTTAGAAATTCAAGGTAAATTAGCGTTCACATGGTCTATTTTATGTCATTGTGCTTCAATTGACAATGCGATTATAACGGCGTCTCGCTCCCGGTGAATTACTTTACTAAGCCGCTCTAAATCAGGCAATATTCAAAAAATGCTCAAAAAAATCCTCAGCCGATAGAGTTGAGGATTTACAGTTGTGTTTGGGTTTATAGTGGTTGGTCAAATCACTTTTTTAGTCGCCTTTCTTAATCTCATCCGCAATTTTTTCAGCAACCATAATAACGGTCGGGTTGGGTGCAGCGGAAACCGCGTCAGGGAATATCGATGCATCAACCACCCGTAAACTATCCACCTTGTACACCGAGCCGTGAAAATTCACCACAGCCGTTTTGCTGCCTTCCGGCCCCATAGGCGCAGTGGCCAATGGGTGGCCATAGCTTTCAATCGTATTTATTATCGAGGCCATAACATCTTCGTCAGTCTTTGCCTCCCATGGATTCAATTCCTTCACGATCATATGATCAAATTGTGCCGAGCTCGCTATTTTCCGGGCAAGTTTGGCCCCTTCCAACAGGCGTTTACGATCCTCCTCGGCAGCCAGGAAATTTAAATCAATTAACGGCGCTGCGAGCGGATCTTTTGATGCCAGCTTCAATGTCCCCCTCGATTTCGGGTTGGTGTCGGCCACCGAAAAAACAAAACCCGCATGAGTTGGGCTTTGATCGGGCGGAAAAAGATGCGTAACGGTGATATGTATATCTAATTCATCTTCGCCGGCGTGGGAAGATTTTGTCCATACTTTTGCCGCGATCACCGGTGTTTGCCGGCCAATAGTATCCGGATTGACGGCGTAGGCATTGTAATAAAAGGGATGGTCGATCAGGTTTTCACCCACCGGCAAATCCGCTATAACGGGGATGTCCAGTGCGTCAAGTTGTTGTTTCGGGCCAATACCCGAGCGCAGCAAAATGGCAGCAGTACCGTAAGTACCTGCTGAAAGGATAACCTCACCGGCATTAAATGCCCTTCCATCCGCAAGCTGAATACCATAAGCACTTGTGCCGTCGAAAAGCACCTTATCGGTCATGGCATTGCCAATAATGGTTAAATTTTTACGTTTGCGGACCTCGTCATTCAAATAGGTCATCCCGGTATTCATGCGCATACCATTTACGATATTCATGGGGAATGCACCTACCCCATGCTGCTCTCCGGCGTTAAAGTCCGCTATTTCTTTAAACCCATTTTCCACTGCGGCATTGATAAATGCCTGCTGCAATGGGCTGAGGTCATCCTTTGAAAGCTGGGTGATCGGGAACGGCCCGGAGTGACCGTGCCATTTTTTGTCCGGCATATTGGAGGTTTCCATTTTTAAATAATAAGGAAATACTTCTTCCCAACTCCAGCCCTGTATGCCCTCTGTCGCCCAACGTTTGAAATCAACCGGAAGTGCGCGAACCGCAGCGGCACCGTTTACTGCGGAACTGCCGCCAAGTACCTTTCCGCGAATTGCAAGGATCGAACGGCCGGTAGAACCCGGCTCGGTGTGATAGCCCCACTCATAATTCGGATCGAAATTGGCTGCGACAATGTCGCTCTTCGCCAGGATTTCCGGGTAATTTCCCTGGTTAAAAACTGGGCCGGCCTCAACCAGCAGAACGCTGACATCCGCATCTTCTGTCAAACGACTGGCGACAACTGCCCCGGCTGATCCTCCGCCAACCACAATAAAATCATAGCCATTGCTATCCTTTCCCTTGTTTGGATTACTGTGCTTTTTCATATTTAAATTTTGGTTTTTGTTTGCAATAAAATTGCCGGACTGTGCCGAATGGAGAATTGATTAATGGCAGAAAATTCGCTTGACAAATGTCAAGCCGGATCGGATGAATCCGTTAACATTGTTTACTTGCGTAATCCGTTCTTGCGAATCCTACTGAGTGTTTCGGGGGAAAGGCCTAAATACGAAGCGATCATGTGCATAGGGAAACGCTCTACGAATTGCGGATAAGTGCACATTAAATCATGATATTTTTCGTCGGCAGCCATGCCGATTGCGGCGCTTATTCGTTTTTGAATTGCAATCGTTTGGAATTTATAGATAACATCCATCATCCTATCAAAGCACCGGCTCTTACTTCTGAGCTCAACCAAACCTGCATACGTAATAACGAGAAGCTCGGAATCTTCCAGCATTTCTATATAATAGGCTGACGGCGTGAGATTGATAAAACTCTCCTGGTCGCTCATCCACCAATTTTCCAGCCCGAAACGCATGATATGCTCATTCCCTTTCTGGTCGACCGAAAACATACGAGCAGATCCTTTAACGATAAAACCAACGTATTTGCAAACATCACCCTCCTGGAGGAAGTATTGCCTTTTTCGCATCCGTTTCCGGTCAAATGCAGCCATAATGACTTCCCGTTCATTATCGGTCAATTTCTCACTGGATTTAACTTCGATATAATTAAATAGAACATCATGCATACGAAAAAAGGGCCTTCGGCTTTAAAATGAATAATCAAAGGTAGTCGCAATCGCCATGGCAAACGTTATGCCAATTGTTCAATCAATTGATTTACAGTTGAATTCGCGTGATTGCTCCAATAGTTTCATCAGGATATATCATGACGTCAGGACATATCATGACGAGCAAGCGATATTTCGTTCAAAACCGCGCTGTTTTAAAAAGAAGAGGCTTGCAAAATATCAATTCCTGCTCCTCACAAATTTGAGATACCGGCCGCTTAAGCCGGTAAAAATGAACACTAAACGATTTACAAAACTTTTTAAATGGCTATATTCGAATTTTAGAAACCCGGAACAACGCCGGTGCGACCAAAAATATCGTTGACCCCTGGCGATATTTTGCTGAAATATTTGCCAATGGACGATTTATGAGAAAGCTGTCTACCGTCACTATATTGTTGTTTATATTTTGTTTAAATGTGAAGGCCCAGGCCATATCATCAGCCGATTCTACTCGGCAATTCCTGTCCGTGCTAAAAAAAACAAATGCCGATGGCGTGCGCCTTAATATACTAGTAAAACTCGGCAGTTACTACCTGTATAAACCTGGAGAAATAAAAAGCGACCTGGATAGCGCGGACCTGTTCCTCGAACAAGCAAAGGATTTAAGTGCAAACCTTAAGATAGCTGAAGTTCAAAATAAGATTACCTACCTAAAAGCTGAAGTGCTTTTTGAGAGGGGAGATAAGCCAAAAGCGCGAATGGCGTACCTGGTCGCAATTGACAACTATACGCGATGCGGTGATAAAGAAGGCGCCGCCCACGTTTGGGTCTCTATCGCAGCCAGGAACATGTATTCCACCGACAGTACGGGATTGCAGGGACTACATGCCTTTGAACACGCCCTCAGTCTATACCGGGCGGTTAATGATAAAGTAAAAGAAGCGGACATGCTTAAATACCTGGGAGATCGGCATTACCAGCAAGGCAACCTTGATCAGGCCGAAAATGAATTATTGGCAGCGCTACGCATTTACAAATCCATTGGTTTTAAAAATCTGCACTACACTTATGATTTACTTACTGCAGTGAGTTATAAAAAAGGGGATTTTACAAGGGCATTATATTATGGGCATGAAATGATCAAAAGCATGCAGGCGACCGCTGATACTGCCCAGGCTTTTTTATTGTATATCAGGATGGCCTCTGTTTACATTAGTTTAAACGAATTTGACAAAAGTAAATATTGGTTCGACAAGGCTTTAATCAAAGGTGCTAAAGATCCGGGGTTGTTTTATTCTGTAAACTCCTTCCTTTTTGCAATAATGATAAAAAATGGCAGGCAAAAAGACGCCCTGGAATTATTGCTTAAGATTATGAAAACGCGACCGCCGGTTGAAGACGGCGACAAATATCGGATAGTGAGAAAACTGGCCGAATGTTACAGTTTACTTGGAAAAGATGATCTCGCGGAAAAATATTACAAGCAGGAGATTACATTCGCAGAAAGAACAAGGTGGAAGGATGATGACCCGGTTGCGTACAGGGAAATGGGCGAATTTTATTTCTCCCGAAAAAGGTATGGACCGGCACGATTTTACCTACAGAAAGTGTTGGCGGTTCCACGCGGAATAAGTGATGTTGAAACTGTACTAAGAGCCTATTTGAAACTATTTAAAACAGATTCGGCTACCGGCAATTACGTATCGGCAATCAAATATTACCAGGCATATCAAACGCTGACCGATTCTGTTTTCACCGTTGACAAGGCTAAACAAATAGCCCGGCTGCAATTACAGTTTGAACAAGACCAAAAGGTGCAGCAGTTGGAGGATAAAGGTAAACTGCAGCAGGCCGAATTACAACAGGCCCGAACCGTGAAAAACTTTATCATGGCGGGGGCCGGCCTGCTTTTCTTGCTACTGGCTATGGGCTATTGGCGCTATCGCCAAAAGCAGCACAGCAACCTCCTGCTACAGGCACAACAGCAAAAAATCAACCAGATTAACCAAAGTCTTCAGCTTACAATTAACGAAAAAGATGCCTTGCTAAAGGAGAAGGATAGCTTGCTGACAGAGAAAGATTGGTTGCTTAAGGAGGTACACCACCGCGTGAAAAACAATCTGCATACGGTAATCTGCCTGCTGGAATCGCAGGAGCTCTATCTCGAAGATGATGCATTGGAAGCCATTGAAATCTGCCAGCGTCGCATCTATGCCATGTCGCTGATCCATCAGAAACTCTACCAATCGGAAGACATTGAAATGGTGGACATGAGCCTGTACATCAAAGAATTTGTACAGTATCTTGCCGATAGTTTCGGCACGCCGTCGAATATCAGTATCAGGTCAATAGTTGAACCAACAACACTTGGTATCGCCCAGGCAATTCCCTCGGGCCTAATTCTGAACGAGGCGGTTACCAATGCCTTTAAATATGCTTTCCCGGATAACAAGCCCGGGGAGATATTTATCGGCTTAGCAAAAACCGGTAAAAATATGGAGCTGATCATCGAAGACAATGGTGTCGGAATTCAGCACCTGGCAGAAGAAACCGAGCCTCCGCGTTCCCTTGGGATAGAGCTGATGAAAGGTTTGAGCAATGATTTGAAAGGAAATATTAGTTTTGACACAGGCGCCGGTACCAGAATATCGGTAATATTTCCTTTGGATTCATTAGATGGAGCCGGGATAACGGAAATAAGTTCTAAACGCTCATCCATAGTATATGACAATTAAGGTACTGATTGTTGAAGACCAGTTTATTGAAGCCAACAACCTGAAGCATATCCTGGTGAAGGCGGGATATGACGTGTGTACAATTGCCCGATCGGTACCGGAAGCTTTGAGCATACTGGACAGCGAGCAGCCGGAAATGGTTATGCTGGACATTTACCTGGACGGGCAGCAAACAGGCATAGACTTGGCCTGCATATTGCGCGATAGGAACATCGCGTATGTTTACCTGTCAGCAAACACCAACCGGCAAACACTAAATGCCGTGAAGGCGACCAACCCATATGGTTTCCTGGCAAAGCCCTTTCGCAAAAAGGATGTGGTCATCATGCTGGAGGTAGCTTTATCCGCACATCAGCAAAAAAGGGAGGCGCAAAACCTTACGGCGAATGGCGCAATTCCCCCCGTGAATAAAAATTTATTTCCGCAGATCATCGGGCATAGTCAAAAATTGCATGACGTGCTCGACCAAACAAAAATTGTTAGTCCGACAGACATTTCCGTTCTCCTTTTGGGTGAAAGCGGCACCGGCAAAGAACTGATCGCACAGGCAATTCACCAGCTATCCAACCGGAAAAACAAGAAACTCGTTGTGGTAAATTGCGGTACGCTTCCTGCAACTTTAATTGAGTCGGAGTTATTCGGCCACGAAAAAGGCAGCTTTACAGGCGCATCGGAAAAAAGGATCGGGAAGTTCGAAGAAGCGGACGGCGGCACTGTTTTCCTGGATGAGATCGGCGAGTTACCATTAGACTTGCAGGTGAAGCTGCTGAGGGTTATACAGCAAAGAGAAATAGAACCATTGGGCGGCAAAAAAAAGAGCATCAATATCAGGGTGATAGCGGCAACCAACCGCGACCTGGAAGAAGAAATGGCCGCAGGGCGTTTCAGGATGGACCTTTATTACCGGTTAAATGTTTTCCCCATTTTATTACCGCCGCTTCGGGAGCGAAAAGAAGATATCCCCGACCTGGCCAATTATTTTATCAGCCAGTTTGCTAAAAAGGAAAATAAACCAGTCAGTGGGCTGTCGGATGAGGCAGCAAGGGCGATGCAGGATTACAGCTGGCCGGGCAATATAAGGGAGCTGCAAAATATTACGGAACGCAGCGCGCTTTTGGCCAACGGGCGGATGATAACGTCGGTTCCAATCCCCGTCAGGGTTCAGAAAGGGGCTCATACCTCCGAAATGGGCCTGAAAACCATGACCGAAACGGAGCGTGACCACATCATTGCTGCGCTTGAAATGTGCCATTGGCAGATATACGGAAAGGGCGGGGCCGCTGAAATGCTGGACATGAATGGCGCAACACTTTATTCGAGGATGAAAAAACTTGGTATCGAAAGGAAGATAGTCCAGGGGTAATCGTCGGTAACCGTCGCGCCAATCCATCAAAGCATTTAAATATCCCGGCTTTAAGCTACACGACTTTCATCAATCAAACTTTTTCACTTCCAGCACAAGCTTGCCATGTAGTGCCTGCTGACCACCGGATAAATTGCCTGAAATAGCTTGCCAGGCCTGCGCAGCATTTTCCAAAGGGTATATATTGGCCACATCCGCTTTAATTTTCCCTTCTTCCAACAACTTCGCAATCCGGCTTAATCTTTCGGCGGATGGTGTCATGTTCATCAGTAGGGCGGTTACTTTATACTTCAACGCATCCGCCTGTGATACTGGTTGACTTGCTGCTATAAGGTAACCGCCTGACTTCAATACCAGGTAAGACCTTTGCTGTACGTCGCCGCCTATCAAATCAAAAACAACATCCACCTTGCCGTCTATTTCCTCCTCAAACTTTTCTGTTTTATAATCTATCACCTGGTCTGCACCAATAGTGTGCAGAAAATTCCTGTCATTATTACTTGCGGTAACGATGACCCTGGCGCCTTTATCGTGTGCCAGTTGAACAGCATAAGCCCCAACTGCCCCGGCGCCGCCGTGGATAAGGATTGTCTGCCCCATGCTTAAATGGCCGTGGTCAAATATGGCCTGCCATGCCGTTTGGGAAGCAACCGGTACGGTAGCCGCTTCAGCAAAAGACAGGTTTTTCGGTTTTTTCACGATCAAGCCCTTTTTCACGGCAATGTACTCCGCATAAGCACCATAAGGACAGTTTCCTAAAACAGCATCACCAGCCTTAAAGGAAGCAACCGATTTGCCGACTTTTTCCACGATACCTGAAAATTCATGACCGGGTACCCAGGGCAGCTGTATCGGAAAAATCGCCCTTGCAACCCCGGATGCTTCAACCGTATCCAAATGGTTAACGGCCGTGTTTTTTACTTTAACCAATACCTCGTCGTCCTTAATATCTGGTATGGGCGCGTCAGCTACGGTTAATTTGCCGCCATATTCGTATAATATTATTGCTTTCATGCTACCTATTTTTTAAGTTGATCTGTTAAAACATTCCATTGTCATTAGCTGATGTCTCAGGGTCAGGAACAGGCTGCAATACATCCCAATGTTCTGCCATTTTTCCATTTTCATCAAAGCGATAGATGTCCACGCCCGCAATACCCCTGTCATTGGGGTCTTCGTTAAACAGGTTTACAAAGTTGACGTGGGCAAAAACGTAATCGCCGCCGGCGATCACCCGGTATATTTCTACATGAAGTTTATTGTGGACCTTTATGGTTTCTCCAAAAAACTCTCCCAAAGATTTGGCTGATGTCGGTATTAAAGGATTATGCTGAATATAATCCGGTCTCAAATATTTTTCCGCTGCTGCGCCAGCCTGCTTTTTGGTGATCATTTCATCGTACAAACCCAAAACAGCTGCTGCATGTTCTTTACTTTTTGCATCGTTTGCAATAATTATAGGCGCTGATTTCTTTTCCATCATTCAAATTTTTATTACTAATTCAATTTTAAACCTTTTTGTAGTGCTTTTTTACTGCCGGGGTTAGAGGCATGTCCTTTACCCGATCACTAATGTTTATGCCACCCGCATTATTCCAGGCCGACTATATGGAGGCGCATTGCATCCAGTTCGGAATCTGACTTTTCACGAACAACCCGGAGAATTTCTTCAGCATCTGCCCCGACAGGCCCTCTGCTCGGTGCCGGTACTTGTTCAGAAAGTTCGATGACCCGATTGGCGGCCGAAACAGAATCAAGCCCGCTGCCCTGCATTTTATTGAGTTCTGCGGCAAATGTATCAAAGGACTTTCCATACAACTCACGCTGTTCAGGTGTCATCTGATCAGTAACGCGCTTCAGGGCAGCAGCAGTTTTTGCTGGTCCGCCGGTTCTCATATTGCCGCAAACAGCCAGTACGACATCAACGCCAAAAGGCTTCAACTCCGCGCGGTAAACGGCGGCAAGGGCGTCAAAAGCAGCCTTTGATGCGCCCGACGGGCCGTTGAAGGGGAACGGCAATGTAGCTGTCATCGTGCTGATCTGGACAATTCGTCCCCGTGTCTTCCGCAATGCGGGAAGAAAAGCATTCACGACCGAGAGCGCACCGAAGACGTTGACTTCAAACTCGCGTCGGATTGCTGCTAATGTGAGAACTTCCAGCGGGCCGGGGGTCAGGATTCCTGCGTTGCTTATCAAAAGATCGACGCGGCCTTCAGTAAGGGCTGTGACTTCATTAGCCCATGCCTTTACCCCGGTTTCGTTGGTAATGTCACATTGGGTCAGGTTCACGGCCCCATCCGAAGCCTTTTTGAGGTCGGCGATCTCGTCCGACGACATCGCCGTGCCGAAGACACTGTAGCCCTTCGCCGAGAGCCCAAGCGCAATATCCCGGCCAAGCCCGCTGCCTGCCCCGGTAACGACCGCTATTTTTTTTGTTTGATTATTCATTGTTTGTTTTTTGAGTGTTAACGATATAATTTTATGTGGTCATTTTTTTCAATGATTTCGTTTGGCATGGTATTCGGGTCTGAAAATTGATAATCAAAATTGCACTGAAGCGGAAGTAAAAAACGATGAGAAATGACAGGAAAAAATGTCGGCAAATGACAGAAAAAAACGTAGACAAATGTCTATGTTAATTATTTAACCGGTAAAAAACAACCTTACTTTTCTGATAGCTGTTTGCGAACCCGGCTTAGGGTGTCTTTGGTTATACCAAGATAGGAGGCAATGACGTGTTGCGGAAAACGCATTAAAAAGTCAGGGTGACTGTCGACAAAATCGAGGTAGCGTTTTTCCGCAGTAAGGCTGATATAGGAAGCTATTCTTTTTTGCGTTGCAATGTTATTTCTGTCGTCCATCCGTCTGACCATTTCATTAAACGCGGGGTGCTGTTCTATTAGCCTTAGTGTATCGTGCCTCGTAATCAGCAGCAGTTCACTATCCTCACAGGCTTCGATATAGTAGTTTGACGGAGAAAACATCACCCAGCTTTCGCGGTCACCCATCCACCAGTTCTCAATACCCAAATGCACAATATGTTCTATTCCTTTATCATCAATGAAGTATTGCCGCATGGCGCCTTTAACAATAAAGGCGAAATACTTGCACAAATCACCTTCCTGCAGAAAAAAATGTCTTCTCTTTATTTTTTTGGGGATAAATGCAGTTTTAATCGACTCAAGCTCACTTGCCGAAAGTGGTGTAGACGCGTAGGTATTTATGTATGTCGAAAAAGCCTCAAACATGGTTTAGTAATTTATTCGTCTATGTCCATCCTTGTCGAAATAAAAAGTCAAAGTGTAAAGGTAAAATAATAATAAATTCCAGTCAATTGATCGTCCATCTAACCCGGTACATTCCTTAATCGGTGTTGGTTGGTCTTTGGTAAAATGCGGTTTACTGTTGCCTAAGGTTATGGGATGCTATGCGGAAACAAACACCCCGCCAGGTTACCCGGCAGCCTTGATTTAAATCAACTTCGTTTCTTGATAAATATCAATATGCGTGCGTATCAGCACGGGGATATTTGTATGGTTAGACGTATAAACAATACCAGGGAAAAACATATGAAAACGACATCAAATTCAGCAAATGAAAAGTTTATCCGGTCGCTGTACGCGGTCGCAGAAACTAAAGATTCAAAGGCATTTACGGCTATGTTTACTGAAGACGGCTATTTCTACGATGTGTCCGCCGGTGTAAAATACTATGGTAACGATATTGGCAAAACTGTTGATATATACGCAACAGCTTTCCCGGATATGCACCGTGAGCTGATAGAATTCTATGTTAAAGACGACGAGAATCTGGTGGTCGTCGAACTAACCCTAAACGGCACTCAAAACGGGCCTTTGGAGTTACCTGTAGGCACAATCCCGCCGACCGGCAAAGCGATGGTAACGCCCTGCTGTGATGTTTTCCATGTCGAGAATGGCAAAGTGAAATCATTTCATTGCTATACAGCGGGGACCATTATGCTGGGTCAGCTGGGCGTGCTTGGCAATTTGGGTGCTGTTCTTCAACACTAATCGCTTGTAAGCTACGCTAAAAATCGACGATATTTCATTAAAAAAAGGGGCATCTGGCGAGATGTCGCTAATTGCCAGGATTTAAATTAATGTAACTCACTCAATGTCAATTTATTATTACGCGGTATTCGGTTTGTGTTATGCAAAATGCTTATACGGGGGATAGCTATTATGTTGCGCAACTTTTGCACTGACTATGCAACCATCTGATAGAGACGAGTGTGCGGCCCTATTACGGAGTCTGTCAAAGTCGCGTCAGTTATCAGCCCAGTTATTGATTATTCAAGAAAGTTATCTTTAAATTTAAACTAATAGTGCAATCCGCTTCATTCGAGACCAATGAAAAATTAAAATTTGTTGATACACCTTGTCATTTAGCGGGGCATGCCAAACTGTAATAGCCGACACTATCCATGTATTATTAACGATGGCCAACTACGAACATCTGCTTGATAAAGTTAAAGTCTTTGTCCACGACTTCTTTCGCGAACACGAGCACAAAGCTTATGTATACCATGATCTTCATCATACGCGCGCTGTGGTTGCAGGCGTGAAGAAGATAACCGGCTTTTATAATATTAAAGACGCCGATCATTTTATAGTTGTTGCGGCTGCATGGTTCCACGATATCGGATATTTTGTCGACCGCGCGCATCATGAAGAAAAAGGGGCCGAATTGGCGGCAAAGTTTTTAACTGCCGAGCATGCCGGGCAAGAAATTATTCAAAAAATCAGGGGTTGCATTATGGCTACAAAACTGCCGCAGCAACCCCACAACCTGCTTGAAGAAATTGTTTGCGACGCCGATCTGTTTCATTTCGGGACCGACGATTTCAGCAAGAGGAATAAGCTGTTGCTCGAAGAATACGACAATCTTCATGACATCGCAATGGATAAAGCCGTTTGGAGGGACAAAACCATTGTCATGATGGAGGCACATCATTATTTTACCGACTACGGCCTGCTATACCTTGCCCGCGAGAAAGAAAATAACATCAGGAAATTAAAAGAAAAAGCAAATCACGATCATATGTCAAACGAAATCGAACAGCCTGAAAACCACGGAAAACATCATCATAGTCACGATCATGCGAAAGATGAACGGCCGGCAAGCAAAGACCGGCCCGAAAAGGGAATCGAAACCATGTTTCGGATTAGTTCGAACAATCATTCGCGGCTGAGCGACATGGCCGATCATAAAGCCCATATCCTTATAACGGTCAACTCGATCATTATATCGGCAATAATAAGCCTGTTGCTCCGAAAGATCGACAATAATGAGTACCTGATGTTCCCCTCTTTCATCCTGCTCGCGGTGAGTTTAACCACAATAACGTTTGCGATACTGGCTACCAGGCCAACAATACCCAATGGCCAGTTTACGCCCGATGACATTACCGAAAAAAAGGTTAACCTGCTTTTCTTCGGCAACTTTTACAGGATGGGCCTTGAGATGTATCGCGACGCTATGCTGAAAGTTATGGATGATCGCGATTTTCTGTATGATAACCTGATCCGTGATGTGTATGCCCAGGGGGTCGTGCTGGGCCGGAAATATCATCTGCTCAGGATCGCTTACAATGTGTTTATGTTCGGGCTGATTATAGCGGTTGTAGCCTTTATCATCGCAACGGCCACTTCGCATCCAACCCGGCTCATACTGGCGCCAAAGGCAATGGCGGATTTATTCCCTGCGGGAGGCTTTAAATGAGGGCTAAAACAATAGTTTGTATCATGGCATTGTTGGCATTTTTGGTTACTTCAAAAAAAACATCGGCACAGAGTATCGACTTGCGGATACTGGAAGCGATAAACCCGCGCCAACCAACTTCGCAATATTGGCAATATACCAGCACTTCTGCCTATGTTTTCTCAGGCGTGGCGATGGTAGCGCCATTTGTTTACGGCCTTGCGTCTGGAGACCGTGGTGCACAATACCGGTCTTACCAGGTGATGATCGCTATGGGATTCGATATTATAGCCCAGGAAGGATTGAAAGTTACGTTCAACCGCGAACGCCCTGGTGATAGATACCCAAACCTCGTATTCCCGAGTTCACCAACGCACGGCGAATCGTTTCCTTCAGGGCATACCAGCCTGGCTTTTAATACAGCTGCCGAATTGACCATCCAGTATAGAAAATGGTACGTCGCGGTGCCGGCCTATTTGTGGGCGGGCTCGGTGGGTTACTCGAGGATGTATTTGGGGAAACATTATCCAAGTGATGTTCTTGGCGGTGCTGCAACCGGGATGGGCACGGCGTACCTGAGCACCTGGCTTAATCATAAATTATTCAAATCGTATTACAAACATGGATAAAAAGACGCTCATTATGTTAATGCTTTTCCTCGTGTTCGGCCGGATGCTGAAGGCACAGGACAGCGTAGTGTACCGTGTCATACTGGTAGGCGATGCCGGCGAGATAGACAAACAGCAAATGGCCGTATTGAGTTTCGCTGCCAATACGATCATCAAAGATAAAACAACGGTGATTTATTTGGGCGATAACATTTATCCACACGGTATGGGTCTGCCCGGCAGTGCAGAAGAAGCCGGTACCAAAAGCATCTTGAGGTCTGAATATGAACCGATGCGGGCAAAGGGCGCGCCCGTCTACTTCATTCCAGGTAATCACGACTGGGACCGAATGGGGCCGCACGGCCTCGAAAAAATCAAACGCCAATGGCAATATCTTAAAGAACAAAAAGATTCGCTGCTTCGCCTGGTGCCGGAAAATGGCTGCCCGGATCCCTACGAGATTAAATTGACCGACCAGCTGACGGTTATCGCTTTCGACAGCGAATGGTGGGTGTTTCCCTATAATAAAATAAACCCGGGCGCTGATTGCAGCTGCCAAACCAAAACGGATGTTACCAACCGGCTTGCCGAATTATTTTACAAAAACAGGGACAAAGTCATCCTGCTGGCATCGCATCACCCTTTCCAAAGCTACGGTGTTCACGGCGGTGTTTTTTCGTTGAAAGACCACATTTTCCCGTTTACGGCGATCAACAAAAACCTGTATATCCCGTTGCCTGGCGTGGGTTCGGTTTACCCATTGCTGCGTACTGTTTTTGCAAACCCCGAGGACATCGGCCATCCCGAATACAAGGATATGATCAAAAAGATCGACGGCGTTTTTGGCGATTACCCTAACCTGGTACACATCGCCGGACACGATCACGGCCTGCAATTCATCAAAAACGATAGGAGCCAATACCAGGTGGTGAGCGGCGCGGGCGCCAAAGACGTTTATGTAAAGCGCGGTAAATATTCGTTGTTCGCCGATGCTATCCAGGGCTTCGTCACCGCCGACCTGATGAAGGATAAAAGTATCCGGCTTACTTATTACATCTATACCGAGCAAGGCGTTAAACCGGCTTTTACCTATAACAAACCTTATGTGCCGGTTACGGCATTAAACGAGCAGCATTATAAAGACCCCGATGCGGATAGTGTGACCGTTCGCGTTCATCCCGCGTATGATAGCGTTAGCGGTTTGCACCGGGCAATATTTGGCGAAAATTATCGCAAAGAGTGGGCGGCGAAAGTAAAACTGCCCTATCTGAAGCTTTCCAAATTACATGGCGGCCTTACGCCCGAACAAAGGGGCGGCGGCATGCAAACCAAATCGCTGCGATTAATAGACTATGATGGAAATGAATGGGTATTACGTACGGTTGAAAAAGATCCGGCAAAGCTGTTACCGGAGGATTTGCAGCCAACATTGGCTTATACCCTGCTTGACGATGCCACCAGCGCGCAGCACCCTTTTGGCGCGCTGGTAGTGTCGCCTTTAGCCGAAGCACTCCACATACCGCATGCTCATCCGGTTATAGGCGTAGTTTCGCCTGACCCCAACCTTGGCGAATACGCAAATTCCTTCGTCAACAAAGTTTGCCTGCTGGAAGAAAGGGAGCCTGCCGGTAAATCGGAAAATACGGAAAAGGCAGAGCAGGCGTTGCAGGACGACAACAATAACCATGTAACGGGCGAGGAATTTATAAAGGCGCGTATGCTGGACGTGCTCATCGGCGACTGGGACCGCCACGAAGATCAATGGCGCTGGCAGGGAACGAAGACCGACGGCGGCGAACTTTACACCGCCGTACCCCGTGACCGCGACCAGGCATTGTATACGCGGCAGGGACTGGTAGAGAACCTTGCGGCGCATCGCTGGATATTACCGACGTTGCAGGGCCTCAGCGGCCGTATAACCGATGTGAGTTACTCTTTATTTAAAACCCGGTTCATGAACCCGTATCCTGACATGATCGTAAGCCATGACGAATGGATGAAGATTGCTAATGACTTTAAAGCCACCATAACCGACAGCCTGCTCGAAACAGCTTTGCGCCGCATGCCCCCGGAAATTTATAAAATACGGCACAACGAATTGTTTAAAAAGTTTAAGGAACGCAGGGACAACCTGCCTGCGGCTATGGACGAATATTATCGATTTGCCTACCACATCGTTGATGTCAGGCTCAGCGACAAAAACGAACAGGTAGAAATAAAGGATGCACCGAACGATGGAATGGCTTTTACGGTGCTTAAGCTCAGTAAAAAGGGCAAATTGCAGGACACCTTAATGAAGATTGTGTTCGATCCGGCTATTACCCGGGAAGTGCGATTGTTTATTGCCGACGGCAACGATAAAGTGCTCATCGACACAAAAAATACCGCTGTCAAATTGCGAATCGTAGGCGGCGATGGCGAAAAACAATACCAGGTAATCGCATCCAACAAAAAAATAAACCTTTACGGCAAAGCCGGCGGCAACTACGCATTTACCGGCGATTCGACGCGGTTTAACAAGTATTTTAGCAATGATACTGCCAATACCGCCATTCACAATACAAACCTGTACGGTGTAACTATGCCGCTTGCTTCGGCGGCGGTGAACCGCGACGATGGTTTTTTGCTGGGCCTTGGCTTTAAGTACACCGGGCAGGGTGGCTTCCGTAAGTTTCCTTACACTACCACGCAGGAGTTGATGGTGACCCATTCCTTCACTACTGACGCATTTCGCATACATTATGCCGGTGACTGGACCAAAGTGATTGGAAATGCCGACCTGGTGCTGCAGGCAGACATCAAAGCGCCCAATAATACCATGAACTTCTTTGGGCGCGGCAATGGTTCAATTTATGATGAGTCGAAAGATTTTGCCGTTTACTACCGCACTCGCTTTAATACTTATGATTTCAGCCCGTCAGTTCGCTGGAAGGGCGCCGGGGCGTCGACTTTCAGCATCGGCCCGTCTATTTATTATTATCACCTCAACCCGGATGATAATGTCGGGCGGTTCATAAACGACGTTCATGCTATCGGCTCGTACGACAGTACCACGGTTGACAAAGACAAGCTGCATGCCGGCGTGATTATGAACTTTTTGAGTGACAAACGCGATAATAAGATTTTTCCGACCTCCGGTATCTTTTTTGACGTGAAGGCCCTGGCCTATGCAGGACTTAACAATTACTCGAGGGGTTTTGCGCAGATCATCCCGGAACTTGCCCTTTACCGGGGGCTAAGCTCCCGGCTGACAATAGCTGAACGTATTGGCGGAGGTGTCACCATCGGTCAAACCGCCTTTTATCAATCACTGTTCCTGGGCGGACAGGGTAATTTGCTGGGTTACCGGCAAAACCGTTTCGCCGGGCAGGACATGGTCTTTAATAACCTGGAAGCAAGGCTCAAGCTGGGCGATCTATCCAGCTATGTATTACCAGGACAATTTGGGTTAAGCGGATTTTACGACGCTGGTCGTGTTTGGGACAAAAAAGATCAGTCTGACACTATTCATCAGGGTGTAGGTGGGGGATTTTATTTCGCCCCGGCCGGGATTTTTGTATTACAGGTACAGGCCGGCTATTCGGTAGAGGGCTGGTATCCGGATTTTTCTTTCCAATATCGTTTTTGAACGGAGGGGTATTATGAAAATAGGATTAGGGTACGTTCCGGAAACACATAGGATGGATGAAGTAATCGATACCAAAATATCGTTCAAACCCTTTATTAACTATCTTGAAGACCGCTTAAAGACGGAGAAAACATCGAAGGCAAGGTTGTACAAGCTCGTGCTCGAAGAATTTTACCGCGACCCTGCATCCATCGGCTATATTAAAATTGAAGAAATAGCTCAGCATGCCAAATTGCTCGAGCTTATTTACACCATACTTTCTCCCTTTACCGCCGATGAAAAAGAATATTTGTGGGCGCTGTCGGCGCCGGCCTCAAAATACCTGTTTTATGGTACGGATGCTTATGTATCGCTTGTCGAAAGTGAAAATTCAGCAGAAGTAGAACCGAAATTCATTTCTGACGAAAGGGAACATATAAAAAAGCGGTTCATGAAGTTCGTTTATAAGATGATCCTGGATAAGTATTATAACCTCGATTCTATCCGTAACGAAAGAATTATCTATTCTCATCTTGACGCCGGCGCTGGGCTAACCAGGTATTACGAAGTGAAGCCGGACATACGCTTTGTCGAAATAAATTATAAAAAACCGTTGCCGGTACTTAATTGCGACAGGCCGGGAATGTATATTCAGCATGGCCAGATGACTGAACACCTGGAAGAACTTTTGCCGCTGGCAAATTTTTACCTCGAAGGGTTTACCGTTATTACGCTGGAAGATATTACCGAAGATTTTGCAGTTGAGATCATCAAAAAATCGCTGATCACGCACGCCGAAGATGAGGGCCTGCTATTTGAACAGGTGCGCTACGGCCTTAAACTTTTGGGTGGATGCAAGGATACTGAATTCGGGATGCTGCCCTTCCTTTCCGTCAACAAAAAGCTCGTATTTGATGACGTGGAATGTTCGCGAAGCGTTATGATCAATGCAGTCCGCAAGAGCAAAACAAACATGGCTGCTGTTTATGATTCCGCCGGAGCGTACATGCGAAATCCTGAAATGCGGATATTCCCTGTTATTGGCGAAGAAGAAAAAATAAAAGATCCGCACGTCTACGCCCTTGCTGAAATCGGCATCAGGTCGTACGCCGTACTCCCCGTTTTTTACAATCAAACCCTCGTAGGGGTGCTGGAGGTTTACTCGAGGAACGAGAATGTGCCTTACGAACAGATACTGACCCGGGTAAACAATGCCATACCGCTTATAGCACAGCTGTTGCAAAACAGTATCGATCAATTTGATACTAAAATAACCAATATTATCCAGGCGAAATTTACTGCCCTTCAGCCCGTAGTTCAATGGAAATTTAACGAAGTGGCGCTTGATTATTATCGCGAAGTCCACGCCGGAAACAGTAAAGCGGTCATCGGAACAGCATCATTTCACAGCGTTTATCCATTGTACGGAATGATAGATATCCGGAACTCAACTATAGAACGAAATCATGCGCTGGCAAGGGATATTGATAATTTGCTCAACTTGCTTCATGCAGAGGAGAAGAATATCTGCGACCTGCTGAAGGATGATAGCGCTGAAGGAGTGCAAAGCGAATTTGTGAAGTGGCACGCGGCAATAAGCCTGTTTCTAAATTCCGGGGACTCAGGGCTCCTGAATTTATTTTTGCAAACCGAGGTCATTCCGTACTTACGGGCACTATCAAATACTAACCCGGAAGCTAATGGCCCTGTTAGCAGGCTGAAAGTTATACTTGAGCAAGATGGGGCCGAGATATCTGAAAACAGAGGCCGCCTTGAATTCGCAATGCAGAAAATAAATACGGCGCTGAACAAATTGTTTGCAGACGAGCGAAAAGCGTTAATGAACATATACCCCTGCTACTTTGAGACATTCAGAACCGATGGTGTTGAGTATGATTTATATGCAGGACAATCCATTAGCCCGGCCGATAAATTTCTGCCCCAACACCTGGAGGCTTTTAGAATATGGCAGTTGCGGACAATGATCAAAGCTACAGGCGTCACAAAAAAGGCATTGCATAAAAAAGACTGGCAGCTCTCAACCACCCAATTGATCTATGTAAACCCTCATCCCATCAATATTAGTTTCCGAAATGATGAACGCCATTTTGATGTGGACGGGAGCTACAACATCAGGTACCAGATCATAAAGAAAAGAGTTGACAAAGTTCGTATCAGGGACACGAGTGAGCGCCTTACGCAACCCGGAAAAATTGCCATTGTTTATTACAATGATGCCGATGCGGGGCTGTATTTGCAATACATAAAAACGATGCAGCAGGAGGGATTACTGGATGAACAAATTGAAAATGTTGAACTGGAGGACCTGCAGGGAGTATTTGGTTTAAAAGCCATAAGAGTTACAGTAAACTAAAAAATTGTTATCGGCGTTAATTTAAATGCCTGCGATCCGGAAATTCATTCCCTTTTTTTATGAAAAATAGCATATTGACGATTCTATTGGTGTTGGGGTGTATAAGCCCCTGCCGGTATTCCTATGCCGGAGAAAGTGTTGGATTAAAGATCGTTATCATCCGGCACGCCGAAAAGTCTGACAGTGACAACGGCCTTAGCTGCAAGGGGTTTAACCGCTCGAAGTTGCTGTCCGCAGTTTTGTACAAAAAATTTGGTATTCCCAATAAAATCTATGTTCCGACGATCGGCACCGGGAAATGGCCCAAGCACGTGCGGATGCTGCAAACGATAACCCCATTTGCCACGAAATACCACGTATCCATTAATTCCCAATATAGTGAAGACGACGATGAACATTTAGCTAACGCCCTGGTACATGACAAAGGCCTGGTCATTGTAGCCTGGGAACACAACACCATACCGCCAATAGTGTATCAATTGGTACCTTCGGCCAATCGTCTTCATTGGAGAGATAATGATTATGATTCTATTTGGATAATCTCCTTTAACAATGGCAAGCCCACTTTGTCGTTTGACGCGGAACATCTAAATCCAACCGATAACTGCAATTTCTGATAATTCGGTTTCGGGTATCACGATTTTAAAAACTCCAGCAATGGCCCAATAAACCTATCAAATGCTTCAATATGCGGCACATGGCCCAATCCATCGAGTTCGACAAGTTTTGAACCTTTTATCTTTTCGTGCGTCAGTTTTCCTAATACAGGGTAATTACCTAATGTTTTCCTTACTTCTTCACTCACCAGGTTTTTGCCCATTGCTGTTCTGTCCAGTTGGCCAATGATCAATAAAGTCGGCGCTTTGATGTTTTCAAATTCGTAGCACACCGGTTGCGTAAATATCATGTCATAGGTAAGGGCTGAATTCCATGCGACGCGGGGATAATCCTTGCTTAAAGTCCATCCAACCTCTATTTCCAGCAGTTTATCATATTCGGGTTTCCATGTGCCGTGGTAATAACTGTCCTGTTCATACTGTTTAAAGGAATTATAGTCCTGTTTTAGCTCATTTTGATACCAAACATCTACAGACTGGTAAGGCACCTTTACTTTCCAGTCTTCGAGGCCGATAGGGTTTTCCAAAATTAGTTTTTCGACCAGTTCCGGATACATCAATGTAAACCTGGTTGCCACCATGCCGCCCATCGAATGGCCCAACAGGTAAACTTTTTTTATCCCAAGCGAGTCCAGTATTGCTTTTGTGTTTTGAGAAAGCAATTGGAAAGAATATTGTACGTGTTGCGGCTTTGATGATTTTCCAAAACCAATTTGGTCGGGAATGATGACCCTGTACCCATTTTCAGCCAATACTGCCGCAGTTTGTCCCCAATAGGCGCCGTTGAAATTTTTTCCGTGTAGAAGCATCACCGCATGCCCATTGGCGTTAGCAGGCTTTACATCCATGTAGGCCATTTTTAACGTTTCGCCCTGGATGTTTAAGGTGATAAATTGAACCTGATAGGGGTATTGATAATCGGTAAGATCAGCATCCAGGGGCTTCACAGAAGGCACCTGCGCCCCGGCAACAGAGGCAATCAACAACGAACTCATAAACAGTAATTTAACCGAGGTGTGCATGATTAAATCGATAAAAAGATGAACGCTTTTACAAAAATACCAATCGAATCTGATTAACAAATATCAGGATTACCTGTTTTCAACCCAGCACACTTTCAATTTCCGCTCCGAAAACAGCCAAACGTTGTCCTGTTTTACCATGGTGTCATAGTAACGAATCCCGGCGATCATCAGCTTTTGCACGCCGTCCACAACTTTAAGGTGATAGGCCCTGCAATAAGTGATGCCGGTTGCCTTGTCACCGTCGAGTATAAAAGTGCTTTGACCATTGAAATGCATCGTAGAAAGGTATTGATTCAGGTCGTCAAAAACGGGGCGAAGATTATCCCTGCCAGTGATTACATACGTCGGCGTGGTTATTTTTTCATCCATGTACACTTCGAAATTGGTATCCCCGGTAAAAATCGCCATTTGTCCCTCTGCATCGCGGGTATCGGCGCAATAAGTGTATTGATCGATCAGTTCGCGGATTGCGATCCGGTCTTCCAGTTCCTGTAATCTTTGTTCAATGCTCATTATTATTGCTTTTGAAGTTTTATGTTAAGTCCATTAATTGATTTCATATAAAATGGCTGAATGCAAACTGACAATATTTTCTTTCTCCTTTCACCTTTTATTTACTTCCGCCGGGGTGTGCCCATATTTTTGCTTAAAGGCTGTATAAAAGTGCGAGAGGTTTTCAAATCCTAATTCCAGGTAAATATCCCGGGGGTTTTGGCTCTTTTTCTTGATGAGATAATAGGCCTCAGAGAGCCGCTTGTCTTTGAGCCAGGTCCCCGGCGATGTCCTGAAAGTTTCTGCAAAATCCCGTTTAAAGCTGGTCAGGCTTCTCCCGCTGAGCCTGGCGAAATGTTTGATGGGCGCATTATGATGAAAATTCTTCAGCATAAATTCTTCCAGGTTCTGCTTATGCGGATCGCTGAAATCAAAAAGAAAGGGTTTTAGGTCGGGCCGCATTTCCAGCAGCAATTCAATTGCTTCATTCACCTTTGTGGGCGCCTGCATTTTGCCCAGGTTTTTACCCGGTTCGATATAGGGCAATATTGAAAGAAAATAATCTTTCAGACTACCGTTCTGTTCCAACAAAATGTTTTTTATCCCATGATATTTCTCGTTGCAACGAATGTCATTATCAAACGCAAATTGCTCCAGCTTTTCGCTGGTGAGCAGTAAGGAAACACATTCATATGGTTTGTCTTTCGCGGGAATTTTTATGCTTTTGGCAAACTGATTTCTCCTCGCGAGCAGGATTTGACCTTCTTCCAGCACGATTTCGCCCTTGTGATGGTAAATTTGCGTTTGCCCCGAAATTTGGTAAGCCAGGACGTGCTCCGGCACAAACTGCTCGTAAATATGCGCTTTATCAAACGAGCAGGAATATAAGAAAGACTCTTCCAGTATCCGGATAACAGGCTTCATGATTGCAAAGTTAAGTTGACATTCCCTATCTCTATTTGCTGTGAGGTCCAAATTCTGTTTGGTATAGGTTCAGCCAACGAAAATACGCCGGCAATACTTGAGTGCAATTACTTACTGGTTTACCAACGGTTTGATGGTTTTGCCAATCAGTTCAATCGATGATAAATGTTGCTGTGGGGTAAGCCTGGCGTTGTCCATCTGGAAGGTAATACGTGAAATTCCGCCAAGGACTTGATTATGCCTTTTAATTTTTTCGGCTACTTCCTCCGGCGAACCAATAAGCATAGCGCCTTTTGAACCTATTTGATTTAGGAAACGGTCTTTAGTTACCGGTGGCCATCCGCGTTCCCGCCCTATCTTTGTAAACACTTCGGCATACCCCGGAAAATAGGTTTCTATTGCCTTTTCTTTGGTTTCAGCCACATAGCCTAGCGTATGTACACCCACGCGCAATTCGTTTTCGGTAAATCCGGCTTCGGCGCCGGCCCTGTGATAAAGATCGATCAGCGGCTTGAAGCGGTCGATATCGCCCCCAATTATCGCAACCATCAAGGGTAGCCCCAATAGCCCGGCACGGACGAAAGACTCGGGTGTACCTCCTACGCCGATCCAAACAGGCAGCTTTTGCTGCACCGGCCTCGGATAAATGGCCTGCTCAAAAAGCGCCGGCCTGAATTTGCCCTTCCAGGTAACCGTTTCATTATCGCGGATTTTCAACAGCAGGCTTATTTTTTCATCAAACAGTTCGTCATAATCTTCAAGTTTAAAACCAAACAGCCCGTATGCTTCAACAAACGAACCACGTCCTGCCACGATTTCTGCCCTGCCCCCCGATATGATATCCAATGTGGCAAAACTCTGGAACACCCTTACCGGGTCTGAAGCGCTCAATACCGTCACCGCGCTGGCAAGCCTGATATTTTTTGTGCGCGCTGCTGCCGCCGCTAAAATAACCGCCGTAGCGGAATCCAAAAACTCTTTTCGGTGATGCTCGCCGATACCGAACACATCTAAACCGCATTCGTCCGCAAATTCTATCCTTTTCAACAGATCCGACATCGACCTGATATTCCCTTCAGCATCAAGCGGATTCTCCAATTCCCCGGTAGATGCAAAGCTGTCAATTCCAATTTCCATATTTTTTTATATAACCGATGACTAAAGGTGTGTTGTAGAAACGCTTTCTCAGCATGCCATAAAGTTATTATTTTGTATTATTAATAGTAAGCATAGCGGTTGCGGTTTGCGGAACGCTGCGTTTCAATTCCTGACGAAGGTTTTCAAATATCTCCATTGGTGTTTGCCCTGAAAACATATTGACCAACCAGGAGGGAAGCGACCCGGCAGGGTCGACATGAAGGGCATATTCCACCCTTACCAAGTTGTTATCAAGTGGCGTGATAATCCATTTTCCAACTGAGTTATTAATGCGAACAATGCCCTTCTTTTCAGGTACCATCCCTGCAACTGCGGGGCCGTCGATTGTTATAATCCCGGTCCGGGTATTATCATTTCGGGTTAGATGTGCAACAAAGTCCCTGTTTGACGCTGGCCATGGCAGGTTTACCTCCGCATAATAATAGTATTCATCCGGCGACACGCGTTTTATCAGGTAGAGTGATTTTAAATGAGACACCCATTCAGTTGCAGTATTGATATCCATCACCATATCAGCAACTTGTGCCGGTGTGGCATCGTAATCGGCGACAACCTTAATCGCACGTATCTTTGAGTCCGGAACTTCGGCTGAAAAAACCTGTATCCCGTCTTTGCTCTTTTGCAGTTTCCAATTGTCCTGGGCGGAGCCCGAAATCACTTGAGCTATCAGCATCAGTGTGATAAAAAATGTTTTGCGTTTCATGATGTTTTGATTTTGATGTTTGGACATATATCAAAAGTAGGCCGTAATATTTTGTTGCATATTGACAACTGTCATGAAATACACTTGATAAAAATCAATGTATCGTTACACCACGTTTCCAAAGTTCAGCAGATTTCGTCAAAATGCCTTTTTGTATGGCTATCACGAGTTGCATATAACGACGTCCGGCTTAAGCCCCATTTTGAAGCGGTGAGCTTCGTCGATTTCGAACCGATCCGGTGATCGTGCTCATCATACATTTTGAGTTGGCCAGTTGCCTTCCGCCCCCGATGTACTTTGAGGATTCATCGGAATGCTATTAGGCAAACTTGTGTAGCAGTATCAATTAACACTCCGATCTTTTTGCCTCAGTCAAATACAAATTGAAAATAACCTTTTGATTAAACATTTGTAAATAGTATGCGCAGCGAACAATTTATGGAAGAGACAAAACCATTTATATGAAATCAGCCTATTTATACGTCAGTGTGAGCACCGGCGAACAACTTGTTTTTCAGCCGCTTATTGGCATAAAAAAAGAAACACGCATTATAGCGTGTTTCATTAAGTAGCCCCAACAGCACTAAGCTCGAACCGGCTGATAGAAAGCTTAAAGCAGTTAGCAATATTTTAAAATAAAAATCAAGTTGCATCAACCGCTTTTAGTTGGTTTGAAAAATACATTCCAAATAATATCCAGTGCTGATTGATTAAAAAAGGCCAAATAAGCAATAGTTATTAAAATTATTAGCCAAACAGCAAGCCCCACGAGGTAAGGTTTGTAAACCCGGTTGCCAAAACGTTCAATCGCAAGTAAGATTAATATAAGTGGCAACTGTAATAGCGGCCCGGGTATATGCAGGCGTCCGGCTGCCGGATCAATAAATGGAATTACTGTCAATACCATAAACCGGATATGCCATAATGTTTTTTTCCGGTAATAGATGGCCAGCAAATAGAAAATGATGAACGTACTGCCGTTAATAATGGCAATCGCAAAAACAAGTAGATTTTTCCCTTTTAATTCAGTCTGTCGGATAATAAGGATAAAAGAAAGAACGATCAAGGGCACAAGGAAATACGAAATTTTCCCAATCAGAGCGTGAAGATCAGGGCGCTTTTTCCTGATAAGGACAGGCTGAATGATCAACAATACAAACCATAATATAATAACGCTGGCATGAAAGTGAACAACCCAGGTTGTGCCGCCAAATGAAGGGAATAAGCCAAAGTAGGTGCGATAAAAGGCGATGAATGCGAACAGCAGTACCCCAGCAAACAGGTAACTTATATTTTTGTAAAACCAGGTCATAACGGTCGCTTTGATTTATTTTACTAAAACTCTCGTTTAACTTATGTCAAAGCAAATCAATCTGGGCGGGTAGCGGTTTTTCTGAGCAGGCGGCAAGTTTACTAAGGGAAAGATAAAATCTTCAGGTATGCGTCACTCACTAAAAAAAACTGCTATTGACTCAATTTTTCCTTCATTTTCACCTTATAGTGGTACTTTTAAGGGTATTATTATGGCATGCTAAAAGTAACCTTTGGCTTTATATTGCTAATCATTCTGATAGGCCGCTTTTGTACTGCGCAGCAGCCGATCGTTTTTGGTGGACAGCCCGACTTAAAAAATCCTATTAATATTGCTGCGCAGACACTGTTTTACGACGATATTTCGGGGGATACTCTTGCTTTCGTTACGATAAAAAAAAAGCATTTTACGGCACTCACCGCCAGGTTAATGCAAGTGGGATCCGTCGCTCACCCGCTGATAGTAAACTGGCTGAAGTTTCGTGTTCAAAATACCGGCATTAAGGATACGCTTAAGTTGGTATTTTTGTGTAATACGCAGGTATTTATTCAGCTTTATAGCGACGATCAAGCCAACTCCAAACCTTTTTCTTTCGAAGAGATCAATTCAGACCCAACTGGCATGCTGCTAACCATTCCGCCGGTTAAAACAAACACCTATTATGTGCGGATAATTAACTTCGTGCACAAACTACAGCCCTTTAACGCCGAATTAGTCACGCCGATTACTTACCTGCAGAATTACCGGCGTAACAATGTCAACCAAGCCAGCCTGTTTATGCTGATGTGCGCCGCGCTTGGCTGCTTGTTTTTTATGGGCATTTATGCCGGATATAGCCTACTGCTGACCGGCGACCGTGCCTTAGCCTGTTATACTGTATATGTTTTTGTAGCTTTCTACGCCTGGCTCACTACTATCAATACCCGGTTCAGCCTAGGTTTATTTGGTCGGCCTTCATGGGGGGCTGGCCTCCCGCTTACTTCGGTTGCTATCTTTTTTTATGCGCTATTTATCGTTTATATCCTGGCTATTCCTAAAAATTCACCAAAAAAATGGCGGGTAGTACAGCTTCTCCTGGCCTTTGGCCTTGTTGGAATAATGATTGATCTTATCGAAAACTACCTGGGGCGGTTTTTATTTAGCAATAACATCTACTACCGTTATATACTGAATATACCTAATATCGCAATTAACCTTTATCTAATTTATCTGCTGATAATTGATAAAAGCGCGTTAAGAAAATACTTGTTAGCAGGTTTATTAAGCTTGTTCTTCTTCGCTATTGTGATGAACAATGCTGCTTATTACATGTCTATTCACGTCAATTCACCCAAACTGAAAACGTTCACCAATTTTCCCCCATCATGGGCAATGTTGGGCGTAGTGGCAGAGGCAATATGTTTTGCTCTTGCGCTAGTTTATCGGGGGAAGTTATCGCAGGATGAAAAAAAGCAACTGCTGGCCAATTATGCCGAACAACTGGAGCAAGAATTAAATAAGCGCAGCTTAGCATTGCAAGAGCAGGCCCATCTACTTGAAAGTCAGAAATTAAGGCAGATGGAAGTCGTTTTTGAAAAGAAACTTGCCGAAACTGAAATGGCCGCCCTGCGGGCGCAAATGAACCCCCATTTTATTTTCAACTGTCTCAACTCAATTAAGCTTTATACGATGGAAAATGATTCGGAAACAGCTTCTGCTTACTTGACAACCTTCTCCAGATTGATAAGACTCGTATTGGAAAACTCAAGGTCCGAAAAGGTAACAGTAGCTAACGAATTGGAAACATTACGGTTATATATCGAGTTGGAAGTGATGCGTTTTAAGAACAAGGTCAATTACAAAATAAATGTTGCAGAGAATATTGATACAAGTTACATAGAGATACCGCCATTGTTGCTGCAGCCTTACGTAGAAAACGCTATTTGGCACGGGCTAATGCATAAGGAATTGGGTGGAACAGTAACAGTTAATCTTTCCCAATCGGGAGAGCATTTGTTAGTGGTGGAAATCATTGATGACGGGATTGGACGCGAAATAGCCACTCACTACAAAAGTAAGTCCATCATTAAGCATAAATCATTCGGGTTGAAAATGACTGCTGAACGAATACAAATAATTAACCAGCTTTATGACATGCAAACTGAAATTGTAGTAGCAGACCTGCGGGACGATGACGGAAAAGCCCGTGGCACCAAAATAACTATTAATGTTCCAATTTAATTCCCTGCCACTATGCTGAGAGCCATTTTGATTGATGATGAACCTGATAACGTAAAGTTGCTGGCGCTGCAACTAAAACTTTACTGCCCACAGGTATCAGTAGTTGCTGAATGCACTAACAGCAAAGAAGGTTTAACAAAAATAAAAGAGTTGCAGCCTAATATAATTTTTCTGGATATAGAAATGCCTTTTATGAATGGCTTTGAACTCTTGGAGGCAATTGGATCACTAAATTTCCAGGTAGTATTTGTAACGGCATATGATCAGTTTGCAATTAAGGCGTTTAAGTTCAGTGCACTAGATTACCTTCTTAAGCCCGTGGACGCGCGAGAACTGAAAACCGCCGTTGGTAAAGCTGAACAGTCCGCAAAAATTGATAAGGGGCAATTACAAATGCTCAAGCAGCAGCTTAGTGCCGATGACCGTCAATTACCTGATAAAATAGCGTTGCCTTATCAAAACGGGGTAATATTTACAGAGTTGACAAAAGTGATGTATTGCGAAGCAGACAACAATTATACCCGGTTTGTTTTGCAAGATGGTAAACAGTACATTATAGCTAAAACCCTTGGCAATATTCAGGAAATATTGGAAGACCGAAATTTCCTGCGCGTACACCGCCAGTACCTCATCAACCTGGACCACATAGCGAAATATGTTAGAGGAGATGGAAATTACCTTGTTATGTCTGATCAGAAAAGCATACCGGTGGCCCGTAACAAAAAGGAAAGGCTTATTGAAAAGTTTGGCTGGCTATGATTAA
>Ga0206971_10002_pt1 | contig 106964 bp, 86 predicted proteins | sample Alteio_BWOrgHeat_85_FD_152917 | JGI IMG/M metagenome (GOLD analysis project Ga0206971, IMG submission 152917) | Enriched cells from forest soil in Barre Woods Harvard Forest LTER site, Petersham, Massachusetts, United States -... | ecosystem: Environmental > Terrestrial > Soil > Temperate forest...
CATTTTTTTGCTGAAGCAACCCCCATTTTGATCACGTGGCTCATGCGCCGGATCTGTTTGGGGTCGATAAATTCTTTGTAGTCAGGTTCAATTGCTGGTAACCGTGTACCGGTATATTCAACAATGTCGTTCAAAAAACCATCGTTAAATGTTTTTTGCGGCGATATGCAGGCAGTTGACCGTATATAAACCTTCATATTAACTTTTGGAAAAAATTAATGAGGTACAATTGCCGCCGAAGCCAAAAGAGTTCGACATTACGTTTTCTACTTTTTTATCTTTCAAAAACGTCGTTGCGGGCTTTAAATGCAAGCCTTCCATTGGTGTTTGGAACCTCAGGTTAGGATAAATGATGCCATGTTTAATAGCGAGCACCGAAAATACCGCCTCTATTGCGCCACTCGCACCCAGCGTATGGCCGGTATAGGATTTGGTTGAACTCATCGGCGGATAATTTCTTTCAAAAACGCGGGTTATGGCCGTTCCCTCGCCGCTATCGTTGTTTGGCGTACCGGTGCCGTGCAAATTGATATAATCGATAGCAGAAGGTTCGAGGCCACTTTTCTTCAAGGCCCGCGTCATCGCAAGATATGAGCCTGTCCCGTCCGGCGATGAAGCCGTTTGGTGATAGGCATCATTGCTGTTGGCATACCCGCTAAGTTTACAGTAAGGCGTTTTTTGTAAAGATTTGGCAACTTTGTCGGACACCAAAACCAGGTAACCTGCGCCTTCGCCCAGGTTTAGCCCGGCACGGTGCTCATCGAAGGGTTTGCAAAACTCCTTGTCGAGGATCATCAGCGTATTAAACCCGTTGAGCGTAAACTTGGTGAGTGCGTCCGCGCCGCCGGCAATGGCAATATCCAACAGGCCGTTTTTTATCAGCCTTGCTGCATAAAAAATAGCGTTTGCAGACGAAGAGCAGGCCGTGCTGATGGTGGTGACGATATCGGTGATACCCAACCGGTCGGCAACTGTCTCTGTTACGCTGCCACATTCATGGTCCCACACAAAGCGCAATTTCCCTTTATTATTATCCCGGAGAAAATCAACAAAAAAGTCTTCGCTTTTATCCATGCCCCCCACGGTATTTGCTGATATGAAACCGGTGCGCCAGTTGGATAGCCCGGGAATTGCCGCATCTGCGACCGCTTCTTTGGCTGCAACCAGGCTCAACTGGGTGGTACGGCTGATATCTGGCGACAAACCTGTCATTTCAGCCAGTTGCCCATTGGTCAATTTAACTTCGGCCACCGGCAACAACCCGCGATGAATAGACTCAAGGGCTGTTATATCGCCCATACCGGCTTTTTCCTGCTCAAAAGCGGTTAAATGTTCAGCCACATTATTGCCTATTGCTGAAATAACACCCACGCCTGCTATGTAAACCGCCTCGCTCATTCCTTAACCTTTGTGTTAAATATTTTGTCCATATTTTCTGCCGAAAATAAAACAGCGTTTTCTTTTTTTGTTTTCTCTACCAAAAATAAAACCGATTTGTGATCTTCGCCAACAACATCCACCCAGCCGCAAATACATGCTTTAACCAGGTTATGATCAAGCTGGTAATTTACATATTCATGGATAAAACCCGCATCAAAAGCTTCCTGTATAAAAAAAGCCTGTTCTCCCTTAAACTTGTGGCGTATGCTGATCTCGCCCATTACGATATTTGGCAAGGTATAAACAAATAATGATGGGCTGGCAATACCGGCGACCGAGTCGTAGTATTTCAAATCATCATCCAGGCTGCTATTGGCATTGGCGAGGGTAATGCCAACATCTTCTGCTTCGTATTCATCTTTATTAATGGTATTTTGTAAAAGCAATTCCGCCGTGAGCCAGCCGATTTTGCTCAAATTATCCATTTTATAAAATTTGGGATAATTGAATTGGAAATGCTGGTAAGCTGAAATGAGGAAATCGTTTATTGTGGTAGGGTTTTTGAACAAGGTCGTGCCATCTTTACCAACAATGCCGTCAGAAATTGTACAATATGCCGATATGTAATACGGCCCTGTCAAAACAAAAATGGTAAAATTGGTTGACGAACTGCAGAGGCGCTATGCATCGCGTCTCCCTCACTGAGGGCGATTATGTAGTACATTACCTTATAGCCGACTTCGAGCCCTGGCCGGCAGCACCGAGATGCAATGCATTGCGTCTCTAAAGGGGAATTTATTGCGTTATCCATCATCCAAAAATAATTCATTTACCGATAACCACCGCCGCATTGCAACCGCCAAAACCGGATGCCGTTTTCAAAAAATTTCGCGCTTTAATAATGCGGTGATCTACACTTGCGTTTACTTGGTGTGACTCTGGCGCATCTTTGAAACCAGGGGTGCCGATAAAAAGGCCCTGCCGCAATGATTCTATGGATATGATTGTTTCTATCAGCCCGGCCGCTCCCAGGGTGTGCCCGTAGTAGCCTTTTAAGCTGTTGAGGGGAAGTTTGTCCAGCCCGGCAATTCGGACAGCATTAGCTTCCATCTCGTCGTTGTACACGGTTCCTGTGCCATGTGCCGAGATGAAGTCAATTTCATCAATTGCAGCACCGCCATCAGCCATTGACCTGCTGATCGCCTGCGCCAGTTCTTCTCCCGTGCGCGACGGCCCTGATATATGGTTTGCATCGTTGCTTAACGAACCGCCCTTTACTTTCAGGTTGCCTGCGTATTTTTTATTGGTCGACAGGATAACCGTTCCCGCCGCTTCACCCAGGTTCAAGCCGTCGTGCAATTTATCAAAAGGCCGGCAAACACCGGCGCTAAGCGCCTGGAAGGATTGAAAACCGGAAAGGATAAATTTGGATATCACATCCGCACCGGCAACAATAACATTTTCGTAGACACCTGATCGCAATAAGCGCATGCCCGTGATGATTCCGAGCACGCCGGAAATGCACGCGTTGGAAACCACGACCGGTTTTTGCGTGAATCCAAAATGATCCGCAATAAGTTGGGCGGAAGTGGTTAAAGCGATCCTCTTTTTTAAAGCCTCTGAATAACTCCCGGTTTCCAGCAGTCTGATATTGCCTTTGGTGGTGGAAATGATGAGGATCGTTTTGTCGTTTTGAAGATCGAGATCAGCTTCTATTATCGCCTCATGGATTGAAGCCATCAATAAACGTTCAAATTTGGTAGAGTTGCCGTCCGCGACGAAATGTTCATCATCAAACAAAGCCGCATAAAAAGGCAGTGCCGACATTTCGCTTTCGCCGTGCCGCTTTACGCCGCTGATCTTATTTTTAAGGCTGATAAAATTTTCGGCCGTGGTTTTTCCAATGGGCGAGTAAACGTTATCGGCCACTATAAAAACATCTTTGGCTGTTTCCTTTTTGTTGCTATCCATTCCACTATTCACTGCCGGCAAATACCTTCATCTCGCACCGGGCGATCAACTCCCCCCTATTCCAAACCTTTCCCGAAACTACGGTAACGTTAAAAATGCGGTTTTCTATCCTGGTCTCCGTGATCAGTTCATCACCCAACGTGGGTAAACCGAACACTTCAAAATTATTAACTGCCCCGATGTAACCGGAAATCACCGGTTTGCTTTCGGCCAGCGCGGTGTATCCTGCGCCCAACGCCGCTGTTTGGGCCATATTTTCCAATAACCCCGATTCCTGTAAATACCCATCTTTTACCAGCACGTTATCCGCCTCTATGGTAAAACTACTCCGGGTAATGGCTTCATCGGTAAACAACAGCTTACTCACCATCACAAAAGGCGGCTTTTGTGGGATTAAGGGAATGATATCTTCAACCGGGAAAGCCATATCACGAGTATAAGCCGCCGTTTATTGATAGCACCTGGCCTGTAATATAAGCCGCATCAGCCGAGGCCAGGAATGCAACAGCATGGGCAACTTCGGCCGGTTCGCCAAAACGACGCGCCGGTATTATCGACTTTAATTCTTTTTCGTCCAGCCCTTCGGTCATATCTGTCCGGACAAAACCGGGAGCTACCGCATTTACGGTTATACCTTGCCGGGCAACTTCTTGCGCCAGCGCTTTGGTAGCGCCAATAACGCCCGCCTTTGCGGCGGAATAGTTGGTTTGCCCCGCCAGGCCTTTCAAACCTGAAAGGGAGACTACATTAACAATTCGCCCGTATTTTTGGGCTATCATACCGTTTAAAACCAGTTTGGTCACATAAAAAAAACTATCCAGATTGGTTTTTAACACGCTGTCCCACTGCTCATCAGCCATCCAGGCCATCAGGCTGTCATCTCGAATGCCGGCATTGTTTATTAATACTTCTATTGTGTTTTCAGTGTTTGTTTCAAGCCATTTACCAAGCATTTCGCCGATCTGGGCCTTATCGGACACGTCAAACCGCAGCAATTCGCCATTGCCGCCATTTTCTTTTATTAATGACAGCGTTTTTTCTGCCTCCTCTTTGTTGCTTTTATAATTCACCAGCACATAATAATTCATCCCGGCAAGTTTCAGGCAGATAGCTCTGCCAATTCCCCTTGAACCGCCGGTTACCAATGCGCATTTCATTGTTCAAAAGCATTAAAGTGATCGCCATCTTCAAGGAAATCTTTGATCCGTGCTAAATCCTTGTACTTAGGCCGGTCATGAACAAATTTTGGAAAGATGGCCCTGGCTTTGTCATAAAGCGAATGCGAGGCGGTTGACAAACGATCAGCACACTCCAGGTAATCTATCGCCTGCAAAATGGTCATTAATTGTATGGCCAAAACCTCGAAGGAATTATCTACCACTTTTTTAGTCATCAACGCCGCATTGCAGCCCATGCTCACAATATCCTGGTTATCGTTATTATTCGGTATGCTGTGCACATACATCGGGAACGACAATGTTTGGTTCTCCGCCACCGTCGACGTTGCAGTAAATTGCATCCCCTGCATCCCGAAGTTAAAGCCCAATATGCCGTGATTAACAAAGGGAGGCAGTTTTTGGTTGAGTTTATTGTTGAGCAAATAATTGAGCTGCCGCTCGGACAACATCGACAGCCTGGTGATTGCAATCTTCAGCTTATCCATTTCCAGGGAGACATAGTCGCCGTGAAAATTGCCGCCATGAAAAATATTCTGATTTTCGTGATCAATAACCGGGTTATCGTTTGAGGAATTCAGTTCGTTCACCAAAACATTTTCTGCCTGGCTAATGGTATCGTATACCGGCCCCAATATTTGGGTGACGCAGCGCAGCGAATAATATTCCTGCACTTTATCCTCAAAAAACTCCTGGTCGATGTTATCGGGGTTGTATAAATGTGCCGACCGGTCGCGGATCATCTGGCTATCGGCTAAAATACCGCGCATCATAGCCGCAACTTTATTTTGGCCAATATGATGTTTTACAATATTCAGTTCGTAGGAATAATGATCGTCATAAGCCTCAACGATCTCGTTGATCATAGCCGAAAATAAAACTGACCAGTCCAAAAGCTTTTTTGCCTGTATGACATTCAGCAGGCCGATGCCGGTCATTGCGGAGGTGCCGTTCAAAATCGCGAGGCCCTCGCGAATGTGGATGTCTAACGGCTTTATGTCAAACTTTTCGAAGATCTCCGCAGCCGGGTAAACTTCGCCCTCAAACCAAACCTCTCCCTCTCCTATTAAGGCTAAGCCTAAATGCGCCAGTTGAACCAGGTCGCCGCTGGCGCCAACACCGCCGTGCTCATAAATACAGGGGCTGATATTTTTATTGATCAGCTCAACCAGTAATTCGATCACCTCAGCATGCACACCCGAATAGGCCTGCAAAAAACTGCTGAGACGTGCCACCATCAGGGCCCTGCAAAGTTGCGCCGGTATTAATTTACCACTTCCTGAGGAATGGCTGCGGATGAGGTTGTACTGGAGCTGGAGGATATTCTCCTCGCTAACCTTGTATTGCGCCATCGGCCCGAAGCCGGTGTTGATGCCATAAATGAGTTTGTGCGATGAGAACTTTTTAAGGAACTGGAAATTTGTATTTATTTTCTGTAAAGCAGCTTCATCAACAGTAACCTGCTGCTGTTTTATTAATATGTCGGAGAACTGATTTAACGTAAGATTGCTTTGTCCGATAAGTATCACAGGCGAAACGATTGTTTAAAACGATCAAAAATTAATGCGGTAAATGTATAAATTTAATCCAAAACAGCTTAACACAAAACATGGCGAAACGTTTTAAGTGTTGATGTTTATTGTACCTGCAATTCGTCCGGGTGCAGCACTTTCGATTCTTTGCAATAGTCCAGTATGGCTTTTTGCACAACCGGCGACAGGTCCTTGAATTTGGCTACAATAAATGACCTGTCACGTTCGATGTCGTTGTGATAGCGGACGATCTTTGGGGCATGTTCCTCGACCGTTAACCTTAAAAAATGAAATTCGGCATTCTCATAATCAGCAAGCAAGGCTGTTTCCAGCAGCTTTCGCCCGGCAATAAACAGGTCGAGTTTTCTTTTGGGCCTTTTTACCAGGTCGGCCTCTTTCATCAGCAATGCGCCGTTATAGCCCATTTTACCTTTTACTTCCGAGCCTTTTAACAATGCCAATTCATTTTCAATGGTTTTTACGTCGCCTTTGTCCATGATGCTGTAAAATTGGGCTTTTTCAAATTGTTGCTGGGCAAAACACGCCGGCGGGAGGCAAAAAAGCATTAAAACAAACAGTATCTTCAATTTTCCTTCAGTTTTTCAGGCGGCGCAAACATAATTAAATCCCAGCGGCGTAACAACCTGTATATGATAAATATCAAGCACAATAACCCGAAAATAAGGGTTTTGTTAGTAGAAATAATACGGTTTAATAAATTTTTAATTTACTTTGAAGGTTGATAAGGGAAACCCGGCATTTGTTTTTTACCACAAAGGTTTTCACAAAGAACACAAAGGCATGGCGCATTTAGATGCTTTTATTTTGAAAGGAACAGTTTAAAAACATTTTTTGAAAAGCGTTGTGTTCTTGGCGAAAAATCTTTGTGGCGTTTGCGGTTAATTTTTCAGTGTATTGTTTTTAGCAATTTTGAATGGATAAAAGTTTACTGTTTCGCGGCTTATGGGCGGTTATTTTGGGCGGATCAAGCGGTTTTGGGTTTGCTTCGGTTGAAAAACTGGCTTTAAGCGGAATGAATATTGCCGTTTTGTACCGCGAACCTTCGAAAGCGGAAAAAGCATTAAAAAAGCGTTTTGAGCAGATTGCCGCAGAAAACAACGTCGAAATTTTAGGTTATAATATTAACGCACTCGATACCCGAGGCCGTGAGTTGTTTATAAACGATTTTTCAGAAAAGGCCGGACAACACGGGGTTAAACTGTTACTCCACAGTATTGCAAGGGGAAACCTGAAGCCGCTGACCATAAAAGACGATAGCGAAATTGACAAAACCCATTATGAATTGTCTGTTGAGGATATTCAGTTCACCTCTTATGCCATGTCGAACAGTCTTTTGGATTGGACACGAGCGCTTTTAGCTGCTGGCCTATTCCACCCTGACGGGAGGATCATCGGCCTGACGAGCGAGGGCGCGCACCGGTATTGGGAGGGTTATGCGGCGGTTTCCATTGCCAAGGCATCATTGGAAAGCCTGGCTAAATACATGGCGGTTGAATTTAGCCAGTACGGGCTAAAAACAAACGTGATACAAGCCGGTATTACCGAGACGGCATCGTTAAAAATGATCCCCGGAAGCGATAAACTGATCAATACGGGAATAAAAAGAAACCCGATGGGAAGAATTACAAAACCGGAAGACGTTGCAAACGTTATCTACCTGCTTTGTACCGATGAAGCCTTTTGGATAAACGGGGCGCTGATACATGTTGATGGCGGTGAACATTGCAGGTAAGCTATTAGTCCGAAAGTCGGTAAAGTCCGAAAGACGGAAAAATCGGGAAGGAAATTTTAACGCAGGGAGCACTGAAAACGCAGAGAAAAACTAACAATCTTTTAAGGCTTTGCGGTCTTCGCGTTTTGTCCTTTGCGAACCTTGCGGTTAAATTCCGCGCACAGTTTTTTATACGAAAGAATACATGAACAACCATATACTCAATCATCTGCCCTATAAATCATCCTTCCGTTTTGTGGATAATATTATTTCTCTGAACGAGGACGAGGTTATCGGCGAATACACCTTGAAGCCGGATTCTTTTTTTTACGAGGATCATTTTGCAGGCAACCCGGTTACGCCAGGCGTTATCGTTACCGAAATTATGGCCCAGATCGGGCTGGTAGTATTCGGTATTTTTTTGGTGCTGAAGGAACTGGATTTGAAGTTTTTAGAGAATGATTCCCTGTTTCCTTTACTTACTTCAACCGATGTTTCGTTTCATAAAATGGTGCTGCCAGGGCAAAAAGTAACCGTGGTATCCAAAAAACAATATTTCAGGTTCGGGAAATTGAAGTGTTATATCGAGATGATCGACGGTTCAAAAGAAATCGTAGCAAAAGGCATGTTTTCGGGCATAATTAAGGAAATTCAGAAATGAGCAAAAGGGTTGTCGTCACCGGCATGGGCGTTGTTGCGCCAAATGGCATCGGTCTGCCCGCTTTTTTGCATGCCATTCAAAACGGCATATCGGGCATTAAATTTATACCACAATACCGGGATTTGAATTTTAGCTGCCATGTGGCCGGCTTGCCCGATTTTAAATGGGAAGAGCTGGCTAATTATATTTCGGAGGTTACGCTGCATGGCTTAAAAGGCACCAATATTGGCTACGGACTTGTTGCCGCGCTGGATGCCTGGGCCGACTCGGGCATGGGATACGAAACCGAAAAACCACGCTGGGAAACCGGCTGTGTTTTTGGCAACAGCACAGCCGACACGGAGGCAATGAAAAATGTGATCAGCCGGGTGGATGGTAAAGAGGCCCGTAAACTTGGCTCACGGGTGGTGGAGCAGGCCATGAACAGCGGTGTTACATCTTATATCACCGGTAGGCTTGGCCTGGGTAACAAGGTGATCACCAATTCGGCGGCCTGTGCCACCGGGACGCAGGCGATTTTAATGGGTTACGAATACATCAAACACGGTTATGCCGACCGTATGCTGGTAGGCAGCACCGAGCATGTGGACCCTTACGTTTATGGTGCATTTGATTCGATGCGGGTGTTATCGCGTAAGTTTAATGATGAGCCCGGACAAGCATCCAGGCCGATGAGTTTAACTGCCGGCGGTTTTGTGCCCGGATCGGGCGCGGCCGCTTTGGTGCTGGAAGACCTGGATTTTGCCTTGCAACGCGGAGCCAGGATTTACGCCGAAGTTTTAGGCGGATCGACCAACTCCGGCGGGCAGCGTTCGGGTGGCACCATGACGGCAGCCAATTCTGAAGGCGTTATTCGTTGTATACAAGGTGCTTTGAATAACGCTGCTATCACTCCTAAACAAATCGACCTGATTAGCGGACACTTAACCGCCACCAACGCCGATAAGCAGGAAATCCTGAACTGGCGTGATGCCCTTGCTTGCGACAGCGGGCATCTGCCCACAACGAACTCTTTAAAGTCGATGATTGGGCATTGTTTGAGCGCGGCGGGGTCGATAGAGACGGTGGCATCAATATTGCAGATAATGCATAACTTTGCGCACGCAAATATTAACCTGGATGATCCGAACCCAGAGATTTTGGATATTGCAGGCGTTGATAGCCTGCCAGTTAAAATGACAAAAAAAGAGATTAATATTGTGGCCAAAGCAAACTTTGGTTTCGGGGACGTAAATTCCTGTGTAATACTTTCAAAATTTAAGGCATAAATGACGAGACAAGAAATTTTAGATGAACTAAAAAAGGTTATAGCCCCCTACACAACCAACAAAGAACTACTGGCCGGCATCACCGAAGAGACCGACCTGATAAAAGACCTAAAGATCAATTCTGCAAACCTTGTGGACATTATCATCGATGCGGAAGCAAAATACGATATCGAAATTGACTACGATTCAGCCGATAAAATGATCAACGTGGGCACTTGCCTTGATGTGATCGGCGGAAAAATAAACGAACGGGGATGATCAGCGCCGGGAATGATATCGTATCCTTAACTGCCACCAATGTTACCCGTACAAAATCCCCTGAATTTTACTCGAAGATTCTCAGCCATGCTGAAAAAGCGCTTTTCGAAACCGTCGACAAGGAGGCTTTGCCATTCAACCGCTTTGTTTGGCTGCTATGGTCCGTAAAAGAATCGGCCTATAAGTACCTGCACCGGCTTGATCCGTGCATTGTATTTACGCCTGTAAAATTCGAGATTCAATCGATCGAAATTCCGCCCCGTTATTCCTGTTCGCCGTGCGGCGCCGATGAGTTAACCGGCATCGGCTTTGCAGATTATCCTGTATTTCAAGCAACCGTAATTTTTGCCGGAAAAAAACTTTTTGCCAGGGTGATCATCCACCATGAATTTGTTTCAACCGTGGTGAACCATAACGATGACTTCAGGAACGTTTACTGGGGCATAAAGCGGATTGAGGATGCTAACTATAAATATCAATCGGTCGCGGTAAGGGAGTTTGCACTGGGCACATTAAGGGGAATACCCGGTTTTGATAACATGGCCATCGGGAAAAACAAAGATGATGTACCGTTTTTATCAAAAGATGACCGGCAACATGAAACGCCGATATCTTTGTCGCACCACGAGCAATGGGTGGCTTTTTCATTTCAACGTTCCGGTTGAACGCAGTGTACACCGCTGAAACATGATTAAGTTACCGGAGCGGGAAATGAGTGCTCTTTAGAAGTATAGTTATTGGAACATTTTTTTACTTTTACATTAAAACTCTTCAAAATATTTTAATTCTAATTAATGAAGGCAGATAAAGAAGCGCATCGCAACAGCCTCCCGTTTTTAAGCGGCGGAGGCGATATGGGTGCGTTGTTGCGTTCGGTTGATTGGTCGGCCACACCGCTTGGGGCGCCGTCCGGTTGGCCATCGGCCCTTAAACAAACGGTTAGCATGATGCTGACCACCACATTCCCGGTGCTTATTTGCTGGGGTAAGGATTATATCCAGCTTTATAACGATGCTTTCAGACCCATAAACGGCGAAACCAAGCATCCGCAGGCCTTTGGCGGAAGCGCAAAAGATACTTATGCCGAAATATGGGATACCATCGGGCCGATGTTTGCCGGTGTGATGGAAGGGCAAACCTTCGGCTTTCCAAATTTTATGGTGCCGCTTGACCGGAACGGGCAGCCCGAAGCGTGTTACTTTGATTTTTCGTACAGCCCGATAAGGGATGAGCAGGGCGTTATAGGCGGCGTTTTGGTGATCTGCGTGGAAACCACCGGTAAAATGCGCGCTATTGAAGAAATGGCCGCCGCCAACGAGGAGTTCGCAGTCACTAATGAGGAGTTGGAGGCCGCCAATGAAGAGCTGGCGGTGACCAATGAAGAATTGATTGAGACACAGCGGAGCCTGGAAAGAACTAATGCCGCGCTTGCAGAGAGTGAGTCGCGCTTAAGAATGGCCATTGAAACGACCAACCTGGGTACATGGGATTATAACCCGCAGAGCGGGGAGCTATATTGGTCTGCCGAATGCAAAAACATTTACGGTTTGGCGCCGCATCAATCCTTAGCCTTTGACGATTTTTCGGAGCATATATATCCTGAGGACAGAAGTCGCGTGTTGCATGATATTCAGTCGACAATGGATCCCGGTGGCGATGGACGTTATGATATCACCTATCGGATCATTCGTTTTGATAACAATGAAACCCGGTGGATAAAGGTACAGGGCGCCGTATTTTTTAGTGCCGACCGACAGGCAGAACGGTTCGCAGGAACCGTTCTGGATATTACAGAAAGTAAGCTGGCTCAGGAAAAAATTGCCAGGAACGAACAGTTTTTTAGGTCTATCGCTTTAAATATACCTAATTCTGTAGTCATAGTGATGGACCGGGCGCATCGTTACCTGCTGGTTGAGGGCGACCTTATGGATAAAATGGGTTATGACCGCCTGGACTATGAAGGAAAACACCCGACGGAAATAGGCCAGGCAGAGCGGTATAATGCTTCGAAGCACTTGTATGACCGGATGTTTGCAGGCGAAAAATTTTCTGTCGAGCGGACGGCCGCGACAGGTGAAAATTTTATCGTTCATTTCGTACCGCTGGTAAACGAGGATGGCGAAGTCGGGGCCGGCCTGATAATGGCGCTTGACATCACGGAAATAAAGCAGGCAGAAGAAAAAAGCGCAAAACTGGCGGCCATTGTTGAGTCATCAGATGACGCCATCGTGAGCAAGACACTGGAAAGCGTTATTACCAGCTGGAACGACGCGGCGCAGCGCATGTTTGGCTACTCCGCCGGCGAAATTATAGGGGAAACCATATACAAAATTATCCCGGCGGACCGGCAGGAGGAAGAACCGCGAATACTGGAGCGCTTAAAAAAGGGCGAACGGGTTGAACATTTTGAAACTAAAAGATTGGCCAAAGACGGGCGCTTGCTGGATGTATCACTCACTATTTCGCCGGTCAAGGATAAACAGGGCAATATCATAGGTTTATCAAAAATAGCGCGCGATATAACCGAAAAGAAATTGGCCGAGCAACGGAAAAACGATTTTATCGGCATGGCAAGCCACGAGCTTAAAACGCCCCTCACCTCGCTCAATGGTATTATACAGGTAGCCAGCAACAAGCTAAAGCACAGCCAGGATGCATTTTTATCCAGCGCGATGCAAAAAGCAGGCGCACAGGTAAAAAGAATGACCGCTATGATCAACGGTTTCCTCAATGTCTCACGCCTGGAGGGTGGCAAAATGCCGCTTGAAAAAGAATCTTTTGACCTGGCGCTATTACTGAATGAAATAATGGATGAAACCCGACTGGTGGTCGGCACGCATACGGTAATATCCACCGAATCCGGCCCGGCGATGGTAAACGCCGACCGGGAAAAGATCAGTTCGGTAATTGCCAACCTGGTAGGTAATGGGGTTAAATATTCTCCAAGGGGCACAACGATTGAAATGGCCTGCGAGATGAACGATAAAACGGTTACCGTGAAAATAAAGGACGAAGGGATGGGCATTAAACCGGATGACCTGAAAAAAATATTTGATCGTTATTATCGCGTAGAAACCGACGACACCAGGCATATTTCGGGCTTCGGCATTGGTTTGTACCTATGCGCCGAGATCATTGAACGGCACAATGGCAGGTTATGGGCCGACAGTGAACCGGGCAAAGGATCGACGTTTTATTTTGAATTGCCACTGGAGTGATGCGGTTATGCTGCATCATAAATTTTAACGTTCAAATGCCTATTGCGTCCGGTCGTTTTGCGGAAATACCCGTATCGTTTTAATATACCGCTGCTGGTAGTATGTATTAAATGCCGATTCGGTAATCCCGCAGGCGTCGCCCGACGTGGAATGAATAAATATGATTGTACCGGCAATATTTGACCGTACAATACCAATGTGGCCCGCAATTTTTGGCCTTGGTTCCGTCCCGGTAAAAAGAATCAGGTCGCCGGGCTTTGCCTTGGCGGCATCAATCTCCCGGTTCACATAAGTAAAATCGACCGACGGCCTGGGAACCCTTATGCCGAAATGATTAAAAACGTAGGTTACAAAGCCTGAGCAATCAAAACCATGATCAGGGTCGGCCGAGCCATATTCATAAGGCGTACCCTCAAGCGAATCGGCAAAGGCCACCAGTTCAGCGGGGGTTGTTTTACCTGTTTCAACAGTGATATATTTATTTTTATTTCCCGGAGCCAACGGCGGCAAAATGTGCCCGTTGCCGGGCGAAACTGTTTTCGATTTGTTGCAGGAGAAAATGACCATTAAACCGATCAATATAGCACCGATCCTTTTCATGGGGCAGGTAGCGCAAAAACCCGACCATTAAGCGGATGGAGTTCCGAATCGATTTAAATACGGCTAACTGAAATTTTTTTTTGACCGGTTAACCTAATTGCTATATTTGCAGTCCCAAAAAACGGGGTTCTATTTATAAAAAACGGTCGTTAAGACCAAATGGTGAGGTGCCTGAGAGGCCGAAAGGATCAGTTTGCTAAACTGACGTACGGGAAACTGTACCGAGGGTTCGAATCCCTCCCTCACCGCAAAACGAAACAAAACCTGATACTGTCAGGTTTTGTCGTTTAAAGGAAATAAAGCGCTTTCTTCAATAATTTTACGCCCGATCCCGAAAGGCGTGTTTACTACCAAATCTTTACCCTTTGATCTGCGGCTTTGTAATTTTTATCACCGGGCTGCACGTTAAATGCTTTATAAAATGGCGCGAAATTCATCAATGGGCCATTCACGCGCCACATGGCCGGCGAATGCGGATTAGTGTTTACGTAAGTGCGAAGAAATGCATCTCGTGTTTTTACTCTCCATATCCTGGCGATAGAAAGAAAGAAGCGCTGATCCGGGGTAAAACCATCAATTTTAACAGAACCTTTCCCCTGTTCCGTCATCTTAAATGCATCATAGGCAATAGCAATGCCACCATTATCGGCTGTGTTTTCACCCAGGGTAAGGGCGCCTTTTATATGAACGGTGTCTAAAACGGTAAATGAACTATATAAATCGGCTAACTGTTTTGTTTTCTCCCTGAACTTTTGATAATCCTCTTTTGTCCACCAGTTTTTTACGTTGCCGTCCTTATCAAACTGTGCGCCCTGGTCATCAAAGGCGTGGGTCATCTCATGGCCAATTACCATCCCTATGCCGCCATAGTTGATGGCATCATCTGCCGAAAAATCAAAATATGGGAACTGCAAAATACCGGCAGGGAAAACGACTTCATTAAAAGACGGATTATAGTAAGCCGTAACTGTAGATGGTGTTGTACCCCATTCTGATTTATCAACCGGCTTGTTCAATTTTGCCAAATCAAAATTATAGCTGTTTTGGTTAAGCGAGAGGATGTTTTCGAAGTATTTGGTTCTGTTAATCTGCACCTTATCGTAATTGCGCCATTTATCCGGGTACCCAATTTTTTTGGTAATCGCATATAATTTTTCTTTTGCTTTTTGTTTGGTGCTGTCACTCATCCAATCAAGATGATTGATCCTGTTTTCAAAGGATTTTTGCAAATTGTTTACCAATACAAGCACACGCTTTTTCGCGTCCTCGTTAAAATATCGTTTTACATACAATTGCCCTAATGCCTGCCCCAAATAACCATCGACATTTTCCGTCATGATCTGCCTGCGGGATTTTTGCGTGGCTTGTCCCGATAGTACTTTATTAAACTCAAATGAGGCGTCCGCAAATGGTTTACTAAGCGTTCCGGCGTAGTTTTGGAGCGTGCTGGCTTTTAAATAGATTTTCCAGTCATTTATGGATATTGATTTCAATTGCTCATTTAACTTATCGTAATAAGCAGGCTGGGCCATATCAACAGAGTCGGTTGTCGCGTCTAAGTCGGCAAGCAGTGCTTCCCAACCAATATTAGCTTGTGTTTTGCTGATGGATGCAACCGCCATTTTATGGTAATTTGCTTTTACATCTCTCAACTCAATATTTGTTTTATGCGATGCGGCATTTTGTTTTTCGATGCTGTAAGTAACGTCTGCACCCTTATCAGCTGCGGCAGCATCACTCCCGGTTAATCGAAATAAGGTGCGGATGTATGTTTTATAGGCTTGCTGAATAAGGAGCGTGGCTGAGTCTGTTTTAAAATAATAATCCCTTTCAGGTAAACCAATACCGGTTTGAGAAACATGGGCAATGTTGATGCTGCTGTTTTTGTTGTCGGGATAAATACCAAAGCTAATAATCGAGCTGTTTCCTGTTTTTAGTTCCGTTGCTACGAACTTGATCAGCGAGGGTATATCGTTAATAGCGTCAATACGCGAAAGTATCGGTTTAATGGGTTGACACCCACGTTGGTTAATAGTAACAGTATCCATCCCGGAAGCATAAAAGTCGCCCACCTTCTGTTCAACACTTCCCATAGTATTCTTAGTTTTTGAAACACTGTCCAGGATGTTTTGCAACAGTTTCTTTTGGGGGATGTTCATGAAACTATATGAACCAACACCTGCCTGATCGCTGGCAATTTTCGCGGTATCATACCAGCGCCCGTTAACAAAGCGAAAGAAATTGTCGCCGGGTTTTGTCAGGGAGTCAATTCCAGCTACATCAACAAAACTTTTCTTGTGCCCGTCAGGATTATTCCATGCGCACAAACAGACCACTGCTATAAACAAGTAAAATAATTTATTCATAAACTAAGATTTGCTTAAAGATAGTGACTTTTTTATTTGCCTGATGCAATGGCAAAAAGAGGACGTTGTGTATGCGATTATATCTTTTCTATTAAAACAAGGCGGCTTGCACGAAGGAAAGCGCTAAATAACGTGAGTTCGATATAAGCGCCGTAATCGCCTCACCCCAACCCCTCTCCAAAGGAGAGGGGCTAAAAAAGACTGGAAACCTGTACATTTTGCATCGAAGTCCTCTCCTTTGGAGAGGATTTAGGTGAGGCGAACGAAATGCCAGGGTTGAAAATCTTATATCGAACTCACGTTAAATAAAAAGTCGAAGCCGGTATTATGAAAAGCCGATCCGCAAATCACCTTTTATTTATAGGTGTATAATTTAATCCGCTGAATGCCATAGTCACCCTGGGGTATTCTGAGATGACGACCCTGGTGATCCTGGTCGCCGTTCATGCGCCGGCCCGGATGCCATTTCCCGTTAACAAAAGTCCCCTCGTCTACCCTCAGTATCCCTGCGCGCAGCCCATCTGTTTTAGGTTTGAACGTGACGACGATACCTGTGCCCGCCACATAAAATTCGTCTTCCGATAAGCCGATAATTATTCCGCCGGTTAACGGCCAGTCGGCATCTTTGGCTCCCGGCGACCAGCCTAATGCAAATTCATGTTTAACGGTTAAAATATAATCGCCCATTTCAATTTGGGTACTATCGGCAGTTTTACTTAACAAAACGCCCTCGAGCGATCCGCTGTTTTTCGCTTTATCTATCTCATCAGCCAGCTGATTAATAATTTCATAGCTTTTTCCAATGGGCTCATCTTCGGGCTTTTTTGTCGATTCGATTGAAAATGGTGAAAAACCTAATGCATGATAATGTCCGATGGCATAAAAGGCTTTGGCGTCGATCCCCGCTTCAAAACGATGCTCGGGTATAAACAGCGGGTTGCCGCCGCGGGTGTACAGGTCGTTCCAATATTTAAAGTCGGGGTTATAAAAATCGGGTGAGAGTATATCGATATCCGGCGCAGCGGCTTTCCACACATCCACGAGGTGTGGCAGTGGCCCGGCGCTTGGATATTCCCCGGGCTTTTTCCCTGGCCGGTTTAGTGCGGCGTTTACATACATGGGGATATTGTACGCCGCTTTGCCGGCACGGGCGACCTCCCCGGCATAAACGCCAAAATACCAGGCCATAAATATTTCGTCAGTCGCCAGGCTTTTGCCGAAAACTTCTTCCCAATCGCCCGAAGTTTTGTACCCATGTTCTTCCCATCGCTTTTTTATTTCGGGGGCCAATGTATTCCGGTGAGCACTTAAATAGGTCATTAATTTTGAGGGAACAGGTTCGGCAAAAGCATCATCGGCGGCATTGGAGTAATCGCGGGCATCGGGGAGCATGCCGATCTCGTTTTCAACCTGCATCATTAAAACGGTATGCTGTTTGGCATCGGCTTGGCTAATATGCCGCATCAGGGCTCCAAAAGCCTTTTTATCGGCTGTTAATGCGTTTGCAGAAAAGGGGCTGATAATCTCCTGCGGTTCGCCCGTTCGGGCCCTGGCGCGCGGGAAACGTGCCTCATTGGTCTTCATCCAGGCCGGAACATAACAGCTCATGCTGTTCTTCCAGGTACCAAACCAAAGCAGCACCAGTTTTATATGATTTTTGCGCGCATTGCTGATCAGGTCATCCACCAGTACAAAATTGAATTTTCCCTCCTGCGGCTCCATCAATTCCCAATAAACCGGCGCGACCAGGGTATTCAGGTGCATTTTTTTTAGTTTAGGCCAGATGGGCGCCATATACCGGCTATCCGAGGCGCTGGAATTTCCCAATTCCCCTCCTAAAATTAAAAAAGGATGATTATCAACCTGTAAGGTGGTATGCCCGTTGATGGTATTGAGCCGGGGCATCTCCCGCGAAAAATCCTGGCATTCGGCAAGTAAATTTGCCAGTAGCAAAGTGAGCAAAAAAAGTAGTCTTTTCAAGGCATTAAACGTTAACTGTTCCGTTTCAAGGAAACTTGTTACGGAAATAATTACCCTTTAAAAATACGGTAAATCACCAATAATTAGCGCGAAGATTTTGTGAACGTCACTAAAAAACAAACGATGGTAAATAGTGAGAACGAGTGTCATGTCAACAAGTTTTTATCGCCTAGTCATAAAAAGGATTTCAATTTGACCTTTGTGTGTAGTTGATAATAATATTTGATTACTCAAGTGTTAATGTACCCGGTAAACGCTCCATAATCACACAAAAGGGTTAACACAACTTAACATATTTCAGTGTTAACCTTTTAATTAGCTATTGATAATCAAATATTTATAATAAAATCAATCAAATTGCCTTAACATCTTTTTTATGCGTTTACTGACACGAATTTATCAGCAAATTAAATAACATCATGCCGGTCCGGCAACTTTTGTGAACATGTCGGCGTATATTGTGGCAAGCAATGCTTGTCACCCCCCCAAATAGCCCATCAAATTCCGGCTTACGGTATGACGCCGCAATTGCACGAGAGCCTTATCCTTAAGCTGTCTTACCCTTTCGCGGGTTAAACCGTAGCGCACGCTGATTTCATCGAGCGATTGGGCGTCTGCTTTGCCTATGCCATAAAAAAGGATGATAATTTCCCGCTCCCTAACCGTCAGCACGGCTAATGAATGGCTGATGGCGTGCGCCAGCGACTCCTTGATCAGCAGATCATCGGTGCCGGCATCGGCCGTTGTAAGCACATCTAAAAGCGAATTTTCCTCGCCATTAACAAAAGGCGCATCGACGGAAAGGTGCCTGCCTGATTTGCTGATCACATCGGCAACAGCATCGGCTGATTTTTCCATCGCGTCAGCAAGTTCTTCCAGGGATGGGTCGCGCTGGTACTCTTGCTCAAGGCGGGCAAAGGTTTTGTGCAGCCGGGTGAGCGAGCCCACCTGGTTAAGCGGCAGGCGCACCATGCGCGATTGCTCGGCAATGGCCTGCATAATGGCTTGCCTTATCCACCATACGGCATAAGATATAAATTTGAAGCCCTTGGTTTCATCAAAACGCTTAGCCGCTTTGATAAGCCCAAGGTTACCCTCGCTGATCAGGTCGTTAAGCGTAAGGCCCTGGTTTTGAAATTTTTTGGAGACCGATACCACAAAACGCAGGTTTGCCCTAGCCAGCTTATCCAACGCCGCCTGGTCGCCGCCGCGGATGAGGCGGGTGAGCGTAACTTCCTCATCCGGCGAAATCATCGGAATTTTGCTGATGTCGTTAAGGTATTTGTCGAGTGACTGGCTGTCGCGGTTGGTTATGGATTGCGATATTTTGAGTTGCCTCATAAATAGCGCTCCTTAAACTGTTTTTTAGCATCGTTAAAACTGACGACCGCACCAAGTCGGTTCATTAACCAGATATAATACCAGGCCATATCAATTTGGTAAGATTTGAACCCGCTGCGCGCGCTTTTGGGGTATAAGTGATGGTTGTTGTGCCATTCGCCCGCCACAAAGCCGGGCCATATTTGATTAACCGATTTATCTTTGCGGTTATAATCCATTCCATCGCGCTGGCGATTCTTGCCCTTGCCATGGCCTTCGTAGTTGAAAGTACGTACGCCTACGGCCCAGAAGCCGGCGGCCCCGAATAAAGCGCAAGCCAGCGCGTTGCCGCCGATGAGGTAGAACACCAGGTACCAAAATGACCAGTTGAGCACCCACGACAGGATAGCCCTGCCCGGGTTGGCGTATGAACCCCAGTGCTGGTATTGCGGGTATGTATTTGCACGAACGCCGGTATGCGCCATTAACCGTTTAACCCGCGAATAATCCGCTTCGCTAAGGTCTTTTGCTATGGGCTGGTGATTAACATCCGCCAGGAAACAATACAGGAAGCCCCCTTCGGCGTGGTAAGGATCGCCGGGGGTATCGGATTTGGAATGGTGCACATGATGGGAGATAACATAGATCTCCTCGGGTATAACGTTAATGGTAAGGTTTTGCGTGAAAAACCGCCAGAATTTGTTGCGAAACTTGTAAGCGCCATGTGTACAATAACGATGGTGCCAAACCGTGCCGTGTGTGCCCATAATTACCATGCTGTACAAAAATGCATATATGAGCATTACCGGGGCGAAGAACTTAAAAATGAACAGCAATAAAAAAGGGACGAAGCAGATGATTTTAAGCCAGCTGAAAAATGGCAGCCAATTTTTACGGTTTTTAAAAACGTTGAGCCTTTTAAAAAACTCATGAAATATTTGCTTATTGCGGGGCTTTATCAACTGCCCTTGCTGGTCTTTCCAACCATAGGATGGGACCTGCAAAACATGGTCTAAAAATGTCATCGGTTTAACGGAATCTTTTGGGGTTGAAAGCGATAATATAGTTCAGGTGCTCATTCAGCAAGGTCATCGTATCCATTTGCGATTCTTCTTTGCTCAGGGATTGCTTCAACTCGGTTTTTACGGACCGGAACACTTGCAGCAGGTCGTCGGTAGCCGGCTTATTTGTTAAAACAGGATAATAGTCTTTTTTTATTCTCGCCTGCTCCTGATCGTTCACCACTATAAGTGTCCACTTATCTTCGGCGCCGAAGCCGTGTTCTTTAGCTTCATTCATTAAATCGTACACCAGGGTGCGCGCTTGTCTTTCTACTGTTGGGGATTGCATAATTGAAATCGATGTTTTGAGTAATAGTATTAATGAGGGGGGTTTTTAGCGATTAAGCGGCTTTAATGCCTTAATATACGAATATGTTGCAAAGCCGGATGTCAACTTAACGGGAATAGCGTTTAAAGCTACAATGAGGATACAAACTGCCGGTTGTTAAACCTGGCCATGCGGTGGGCGGGTTTTTTGTTTTCATACCTGGTTTGTTATGCTTAAAAATAACCGCCGAAAACCAGGCAATATCTTAAGTGTGTTTATATTGGATTTTTGCTAAATCTAACAAAAAAAAATGACATTCGAATTATTTTTTGCGTCTGACGAGAACTTTTTTATTTACGGTGCTGCTATTCAACGCCGAAGAGGAAACTTAATTGTCTTGATCAATCCATCTTTCTCAAAACGAAAATGTTTTCTCTTTACGTTAGTTGATTAAATCATTTTTAATATATTTTACCAAAAGTAAAATTATGCGGATATTTAAGCCTACCTTGCCGGCTTATTAAAAACAATAAAATGCAAAAAGAAGGAACTGTAAAGTTTTTCAACAACCAAAAAGGTTTTGGATTCATTTCACAAGATGACACAAGGACAGACGTTTTTGTACATTCAACCGGCCTCATCGACACCATCCGCGAAAACGACAAGGTGTCATTCGAGGTTGAGAACGGCAAAAAAGGCCTGAACGCGATAAACGTAAAAGTAATTTAATTATCACAATACCATTAATCGTAGAGCATCCGCCGTCAGGCGGGTGCTTTTTAATTTCATGACAAATTGATACTCAAGAGCCGGGGGCAGGCGCCAGGAAGAATATTCATACCGACTGCCGCATAGGTTAATGTTTTGTCGGCACGAGCACAAAATATCCAAACGGTTTAAATACAAATAAAAAATTGTTCCTGCGGCGACGAAAGCACCGCAAAAATGCCCTGAACCAATGTAAAAATTCCAGTCCCGGTTGCCGGTTTATCGCAAAATCCACTTATTTTTAGCCGGCAAGTATCAATCATCCTGACTGAGGAACGGAGTGGAGAGCAATGGAGGGAAAGTCGTCAAATTTTAATCCTATCAAAACAAACCAGAACATACTGATCGATTGTTCGAAAGATCTTATTTGGTCTGTCGACAAGGAACTTAATCTTATTACCGCAAACTGCGCCTTTAAGGTAAGGGTGGAAAAGCTCAGTAAAAGCCTGATCGCGGAAGGAAAGCCCGTACTCCATGCGATACTGGGGGAGGAAATCATTAAAAATTGGACCGGCTATTATAAAAGGGCATTGGCCGGAGAAAGGTTCAGCATTAAAGACGCAACGTTCAACCCAGAACGGGGCAGTATAGAATATGCACTGATCTCGTTCAACCCCATGTATAACGCAGATGGCCTGGTGTTTGGCGCAGCCTGTTTTGCCAGGGATGTCACCGAAGATACGGTTAACCTGCTTACGCTTGAAAAAACCAAAAGCGAGCTGCAGCGGATTATGGATTCCTCGCTGGATATGATCTGCGTAATTGACGAACAGGACCGGATTGTAAAGATCAGCGCCGCAGCGGAAACCATACTTGGGTATAAACCCGAGGAACTTATTGGTAAACACCTGTTTGATTTTATCCATCCTGAAGATAAAGAACAAACAAAACATACCGCCGCCAAAATTATGGCGGGTCAAAACCTCACCAACGTAGAGAACCGTTACATCAGAAAGGACGGTTCGGTTGTGCCGCTAATCTGGTCAGCGCGCTGGGATTCAGGCGATAAAGTTAGATATGGTATTGCGCGCGACGCTACAGAAAAAAAGAAAAACGAGGAGGCGCTGGTCGCATCAGAGCGAATGTACCGTTACCTGTTCGAGAAAAATCCATTTCCGATAGTGATCTGGGATTTTGAAAACTTAAGGATAGTTGCGTGTAACGAAGCCGCTTGCCACCAGTACGGATATTCGAGGGAGGAATTTTTGAATTTAAACATAAAGGAATTGCGCCCGGCGGAAGACATACCGCTAATTGTGGATGCAGTGAAAACGGAGGCCGCTTACGGCGAATATCACCGGAAAACCTGGCGCCACAAAAAGAAAAATGGGGAGTTGATGTATGCCGACGTTACCGGCCACCTGATGGATTACCAGGGCCGGCGGGTGGCCTTAAACCTGATTAATGATATTACGGAAAGCCACTATTATCAGGAACTGGATAAACTTGAAAAAAATGTGCTTAAACTTAATGCCGGCACAAACCAGGGTATAGCCAACCTGGCAACCATGTACCTGGGCGGTATCGAGGCGCTGCACCCGGGTATGCGCTGCATAGTAAAGGAACGAAAAGGAAGCAAGCTGTTTAATTTTGCCGCCTCCGGGTTACCGCCAGATTTTTGGGACACTGAGGATGGCATCGATACGGCCGATGGCATGGGTCCCTGCGGTGTGGCGGCCTTTTCAAAACAGCCGCTGATGATTGAGGATATTTCAACCGACGAGCGCTGGCCGCATGCCCATGGAGCGGCGAAAATGTTTGGATTGAAAACATGCTGTTCTTTCCCGATCCTGGGCGCTGGCGACCAGGTTATGGCAACCTTAGCGGTGTTTTTTAATGAAATAAAACGCCCGACTGAGCGTGAAGAAAATACTTTGCAACGAACGGTGCAGTTTTTGCAACTGATTATGGAAAGCGACCAGCGCGAAAGGGCTTTAAAAACCAGCAACGAACGGTTTGAATTTGCTGCCGAGGCCACTTCGGACGTTATCTGGGACTGGAACCTGGAAACAAATACCGTATATTATTCCCATAACATCGAGAAGCTTTTCGGGCATGACAAAGCAGGCGTAAACGCGGATAACCTGCCTTTTTATTTCGACCACGTTCACCCGGATGACCGCGACCGCGTTGTGTTATATCCTGAGCAGGTAAAGTTTGGCAAAATGCACACCTGGGCGCAGGAGTATCGCTTTAAAAAAGCCAACGGCGATTATGCGACCGTGCTCGATAAAGGCATCGTTATAAGAGATAAAAACGGGATCGGCAAAAGAATGATCGGCGCCATACAGGATATTACCACTCTAAAACGGCAGAATGAACAGTTAACCGAAATCGCGCTGATCAACGCACACGAGATCAGGCGGCCGGTTGCGACTATACTCGGGTTGATGCAATTATTTGCAATGGAGTCCGATGGCAGCAATGCCGACAAAAATTTATTAGAACACCTGGAAAAGACTACGCTTGAACTGGATGAGGTGATCAGGCGCATTATCAGTAAAACGGAGCGTTAGTGTGATATGCATTGGTGGGGTTCCCCTTGTAGGTGCTCTTACGTACCAGGCGTGCGGTGGCGGCGTGGAGGGGGCGCCCCTTGTGGGTGCCCTTCCGTTCTCGGCGTGCGGTGACCGCGTGGAGAGGGCGCCCACAAGGGACGCCCCTACCGGTGGAAAACTGCGGCATTATCCGATGGGGTTAAAATGCCAATGCCACCCCACTTTTTAATCCTTCGGCGTACTTTTCTTTATCGAATTTATAAAGGAAAGGCGAACGATGCGCCCCAATCTTTTTGGTCTCGTTTAATTTGATGATAATTCCCGTAGCCATTAAGCGCTTGGCAAAATTCCGGTCATCGAGCGATTTGCCCAGGATGGTTTCGTAAAGGCTGTGTATCTCGGGCAGTGTGAATTTTTCTTCCAGCAATTCGTATCCTATCGGATAATGTGCGATGTGCAGGCGCAAGGCCTTTAACGCTTCGGCGATAATAATGGCATGATCAAACATCATTGGCGGCAAATCGCTCACCGGCCACCATTGGCAATCGGTCTCCAGCGCTCCTTTTTTTGGTTCGACTTTCGAGAACTCGGTCAGGGTATAAAAGGCTACCGATACAAAATAATCAAATATCCATGAATCTTCGGGGACTTCGAGTCCGGTGATAGCCGATAAATTGGCCGCCGTTAGCGTATTGTCATTGCCACGGTCGGGCGTGCCGAAAGCGCGAAATTGCACAAAAAAAAGATCTTTTAAACCAGTTCGTTCAGTTGCTATGCGGTTCGCTGCCTGTTCTATCGTTTCGGTTCTTTTGATGTAGCCGCCGGTTACGGTCCACTTATTCACCGGAATTGGCTGTTGCAGCAACACTTTCAATTCCTTTTCATGATAGCCGAAGATCACATTGTCCACAGCAACATTTCGTAGAAACTCGTTCGAATTATTAAAAAAACCGGAAAAATCTTCTTGTTTTACCATAATCGCTAAATATCCGGAATAATTAAAAAAGTCATTTTATCACCGTGCGAAGATATACAAATTATATTACGTAAAAAATACGTATTGAAATTTGCTTTTGTAAAAACAATGCTATACTTTTATTCCGTAAAAAAAACGGAATAATGTTTGTTAAAAAAATAATCATCGTCGCCATCCTTACTTTCGCGGCATGTTCCATCGCCCGGGCGCAGGACTCGCGTGCAGTTTCTTTTGATAGAAGCTGGCTTTTTAAAAAGGATGCGCTTAAAAATGCCGAAAGTCCCGCGTATGATGATGCCAACTGGCGAAGTGTAACCCTGCCTCATGACTGGAGCATTGAAGATTTGCCCAATCAAAAAGAAGGCGAAGTGCAGGGCCCGTTTACAAAGGCATCGGTGGGCAAAGCTGCAACAGGTTTTACGGAAGGCGGTGTTGGCTGGTACCGCAAATATTTTATTTTGAATAAAAACACCAGCGGAAAACGGCACTGCCTGTTGTTCGACGGTGTTTACATGAATGCCGACGTATGGCTTAACGGCCACCACCTGGGCAGTCACCCCTACGGGTATACTTCATTTTACTATGATCTTACAGACTATTTAAACCCGGCCGGCAAGGTAAACGTGGTGGCAGTTTGCGTTAAAAATATTGGGAAGACCAGCCGATGGTACTCGGGCTCCGGTATTTACCGGCATGTCTGGCTGCTCACGCTTAACCCGGTTCATACAAAAATATGGGGTACTTATATCACTACGCCGCAAGTCTCGAAAGATAAAGCAACGATAAATATCCAAAACTCCGTCGAGAACAAATCTACTGTAAAAAGAACCATTAGCATAAAAGTCGAGTTAATCGATCCAACCGGAGCAATTGTTGCGGCTCAGAAAAAAAACCTGACCGTTCCGCCCGATACGAGTGCCGACCTGGCCCAAACTTTAAAAACTTCGAATCCCAAATTATGGTCGCTGGAAAACCCGTTGTTATATAAGGCCAGGGTAACCCTAACCGACGGAAGCAAAATAACAGACCAAACCCTAACCACCTTTGGCATCAGAAGCTTAAAGTTTGACGGGCAAAAAGGCCTTTTACTTAATGGCGAAGCGGTTAAATTAAAAGGCGGCTGTGTTCATAATGATCTCGGTCCCCTGGGATCGGCGTCGATTGACCGGGCAGAAGACCGTAAAGTTGAACTGCTGAAGCGTGCCGGCTACAATGCTATCCGGTTAAGCCATAATCCGCCTGCGCCGGAGTTCTTAAACGCATGCGACCGGCTCGGTATGCTGGTCCTTGACGAAGCCTTTGATATGTGGGAAAAGGCAAAAAATCCCGAAGATTATCACCTTTATTTTAAAGATTGGTCGCAAAAGGATTTGGAATCGATCATCCTGAGAGACCGGAACCACCCGTCAATTATCATGTGGAGCATCGGCAATGAGATTTACGAAGCGCCGGACTCATCCGGCTACCGTAATGCAAAACGATTGGCAGATGAAGTCAGGGGCCTCGACCCTACCCGGCCAGTTACGGACGCCATTGTGTTCCTGCCGCCGTACACTAAAAAGCCCTGGGCAGATTACGAGCCGCATGTAGCTAATCTGGAAGTAGACGGATATAACTACTTCCTGGATAAATCGGCTTTCTTTCAGCGCGACAGTGCTACGCAGCATCGTTTTGAGACAGAAAGGGCCGAACATCCCGAAAAATTGTATATGTCTACCGAGTATTTGCCCGCTGCGGCTTTGGAAAATTGGGACGAAGCGGAAAAATATCCCTGGTTTTTAGGAGGTTTTTGCTGGACGGCAATGGATTACATCGGCGAAGCGGGTATTGGCAGACCTTTATTATTTCCCGAGTCACAAAAATTGCCAAAAGGCCTAATGGCTATGGGCTTTTTTTATAAAGACTCGTGGCCGGTATTTAACGCGGATTGCGGTGACCTTGACCTGATCGGCAATCCAAAGGCGGCTTCGTACTATAAAAATGTAGTTTGGCGAAACAGCAAAATTGAAATGCTTGTACACAAGCCGATCCCGGCGGGCATGAAAGAATTGGCTGCGCCATGGGGTTTTCCTGATGAACGAAAAAGCTGGACCTGGCCGGGCCAGGAAGGCAAAATGATGCAGGTGAATGTGTACACCAGAAGCAAAACCGTGAGACTGGAACTGAACGGTAAAGTAATTGCCGGACAAACCGTTCCGGACGGCTCAATTACCGCTACTTTTAATGTTGAATATCAACCGGGGACGCTGGTGGCAAAAGCGTTTGACGGAGGCAAGGAGAAGGGGGCTTCTGCCCTGTCCACGGCCGGTAAACCGGCGGCGATCAGGCTTATTGCCGACCGGAAGACAATAAAAGCCGATCAAAATGACCTTTCATTTATAAGCGTGGAAATCATCGACGATAAAGGAAATATTGTTCCATCAGTCGATGGTTTGGAAGTCAGGTTTCAACTTACCGGCAACGCAAGTATAGCAGGCGTTGGAAATGGCGACCCCGCAGATATGTCGAGCTTTCAGCAATACCATAAAAAAGTCTATTGGGGAAAGGCTTTGGCAATCGTCAGGCCTTCCGGTATAAAAGGCTCAGCTAATTTATCAGCGACCGTTGAAGGTTTAAAGCCAGGTCATATACAAATAATTATGAAATAAAGAAGTGATTGTTCACTGCGCAATAAATAAGCGATAAAATTTGGATTTGCTGTGTAACAATAATACTTTTAATCCGTCAAAAATACGTAATAAACAAAATCGATAATCCATCAAACTAATCAACATGAAAAAGATCAATTTAATTTTTGTAATAGTCGTGGGACTATTTATCTCGTTTGCTGCTAACGCGCAAACCACGCCTCCGCCCCCACCGCCGCAGGCTCCTGCCGCTGCTCCCGCGGGCGATTATTTCCCGGGCAAGTGGAACGTTATTGTAAAAGGCACACCTAACGGCGACGCAAAGATGACACTCGTTATCGAACGTAAAGACGGGAAATTATCCGGCGCCGTACAAGACTCGACCGGTAAAGAAATGACCAAAATCACCTCGATAGACGAAAAAGATAAGACCATCAGCGCAGCTTTTACCATCCAGAGCTACGATGTTACGCTTACGCTGGAACCTGTGGACGCCGACAATGTAAAAGGCAGCCTGATGGGTATGTTTGATGCCGTTGGCGTGCGGGTAAAAGAGACTCACTAAACAGCCGATTCAATAAAAACAGGTATGAAAAAATCAATCGTTATACAGCTGGTAACGGCAGCAGCACTTTTTGTCGGGCAATCGGTTTTTGCACAAGGCAATTTACCTCAATTTGGTAAAGACCCGGTGAAAGACATTATAAAGCACATGACGCTGGAAGAAAAGATCAAAATCGTTGTGGGCAAGGGCTTCTCGTTGCCGGGCCTTAACATGGGCTCCAATGATAATACCCCCGATAAAATTTTCGCCGTGTCGGGCCACACTATTCCTGTCAGCAGGTTCGGAATACCATCCATAAGCATGGCCGACGGCCCTTCGGGCATTCACCGGTGGGCGATGACCGCAAAGGACTCGGCAGACAACGCCTACTCCACGGCATGGCCGGTGGGCACACTGCTGGCGTCAAGCTGGGATACCACATTGATACACAAGGTGGGCGTTGCTTTCGGCGAAGAAATTAAAGCCTATGGCATCGACTTTATATTAGGCCCGGGCGCCAATATACACCGTAACCCATTGGGCGGGCGTAACTTTGAATATTATTCGGAAGACCCTTTGATATCCGGATCGTCTGCCGCAGCAATTATTAATGGCATACAATCGCAGGGTGTGGGCGCCACGCTTAAGCATTTTGCGGCAAATAACCAGGAAACCAACCGCAATTCGGTAAACGAGATCATCAGCGAACGGGCCTTGCGCGAGATATACCTGCGCAGCTTCGAGATCGCTGTAAAAAAATCGCAGCCATGGGCAATAATGAGCTCCTATAACCTCATTAACGGCACTTACACTTCAGAAAGCAATGACCTGATCACTAAAATATTGCGCGATGACTGGGGCTATAAAGGATTTGTGATGACAGACTGGTTTGGCGGCAAAGACGCTGTGGCACAAATGCAGGCGGGTAACAACCTGCTGATGCCTGGTTCGCCGCAGCAGATAAAGGCCCTTACGGAAGCCGTAAAAAGCGGGAAACTTTCGGAAGCAGTGCTGGATAAGAACGTTGAAGGTATTTTGAAGGTGATGCTGAAAACGCTTACCGCTAAAGGCTATGCGTATCCGAACAAAGCCGACCTGAAGGCGCATGCCCGTGTAGCGCGAATGGCGGCTGCAGAGAGTATGATTTTATTGAAAAATGCGGGGAATGCGCTCCCTGCGCATAGCGGCGCGTCAGTTGCGCTATTTGGCACGCACGGTTACGACCTTATTGCAGGCGGGACCGGCAGCGGCGACGTGAATAAACCTTACGCAATAACCCTGGCTGACGGACTCACAAACGCCGGTTACAAGGTTGACGGGGCGCTTGAAAAAAGCTATAAAGATTACCTGGCCGATTACGCGGTAAAGCATCCTAAAAAAGGTTTATTGCAGGAGATTATGAACCCGACGCCATTTGCGCCTGAATATAAGGTTGACGAAAGCAGTGCAGCGCGAAAGGCGGATGCTTCGGATATAGCCATTGTGTACATCGGCAGAAACGCCGGCGAAGGTAACGACCGTAAAATAGACAACGATTATAAACTAACCAGCCAGGAGCAAGACCTGGTAAGCCAGGTTTCGGAAGCTTTTCATGCAAAGCATAAACCGGTTATTGCGGTGCTGAATATTGGCGGTGTAATTGATGTGACATCCTTCCGCGACAAGGTTGACGCAATATTGCTGGCCTGGGAACCGGGTGAAGAAGGTGGCAACGCAATTGCTGATGTGTTGAGCGGAAAAGTAAATCCGTCGGGTAAGCTGGCAACTACATTTCCGGCGGCTTACAGCGATGTGCCATCGGCCAAAAACTTTCCGGGTAAGGAATTTCCTGAAAAAGCCACTAACGGCATAATGGGCAGGTCGGTACCAGCCGAAGTAACTTACCAGGAGGGCATTTACGTAGGCTATCGGTACTATAATACCTTTAAGGTAAAACCTGCGTATGAGTTTGGCTACGGCCTTTCGTATACCAAATTTTCCTACGCAAGCCTGGCATTAAGCAGCGCCGCTTTCCATGGGAAATTGACAGCTTCGGTTACAATCACCAATACCGGTAAGGCAGCGGGCAGGGAGGTTGCCGAACTATACCTGGCTGCACCAAAAGGACAACTGGACAAACCATCCGAAGAATTAAAAGGATTTGCCAAAACACGCTTATTAAAACCGGGCGAATCGCAAACCGTGACTTTCAGTTTGAATGCAAAAGACCTTGCCTCGTTTAACACCGATGCGTCGGCCTGGATAGCTGATGCAGGGAAATACCAGGTGAAAATCGGCGCATCAAGCGAGGATATTAAGCTGGTTAAATCGTTCACGCTGGCTAAAACCATTACGGTTGAAACGGTCAATAAAGCTTTGGCGCCACAGGTGGCTATCGACGAGTTAAAAAGTAAATAATTAAAAATGTTATGAAAAATGTCGTATTCCGGGCTACTGCATGTTTTGCAATCTTCCTGCTGCCGCTGTTTTTATTTGCGCAGGTTGCAAAAAAAGCGCCTTCGAAAGTTGCAAAATGGTTCCCGGAATACGACTTCAATTTATCAGTCTTTCAAAACCCGCCGCTCGAATTTGCTCCGTTTGCGCGCTGGTGGTGGCCGGGTAACAACGTTGATTCGACAGAACTAAAAAGAGAGATCAACCTGTTTGCCGATAACGATTTTGGCGGAATGGAAATACAGCCGCTAAACTTGTTTGTCCCCGGAACCGCGGCGGCGAAGGCTAAGATGTTAACCTGGGACACGCCGGACTACTACGCCAATGAAATTGCCGTAATGCAGGCCACCCGTAAGCGCGGCATGACGATAGATATGACCGACGGCAGCGGCTGGCCGCCCGGAGGGCCTTTTTTGGATGATGCGGACGGATTTATCACATTGGCGTTCGCCGATAAAGATATAACAGGTGGCGCCCGGATAACCATTGCAGTGCCGACAATTGCAAATACCACTGCTGCGCCTTCACGTTTGGAAGCTGTACTGGCAGTGAAAACGTTTCCCCAAAAACAGGGCGACAAAACAAAAACCGTTTTGCTTGACCCGGCCTCCACCATTGTGATAACCAGGCAGGTTGTAAAGGATTCCCTGCATTGGATAGCCCCTGCCGGCAACTGGAAAGTGATCGCCTTTTGGAGCAAACCGCAGGGGGAAAAAACGATGGCGGCAACACCGGTCCAAGGCCCGGTAATGAATCATCTCGACTCCACCAAAGTGCTGAAAAGCTACAAACACTTATTCGGTGAACGGACAGGCTTACAGCCCTACTTCGGCAACCCGATGCGGGCCGTGTTTGATGACAGCTACGAGTTTACAGTCGACCGGTTTTACGCAAATAACTTTATCGATTATTTTAAGAAACGCCGTGGGTACGATATTACACCCTGGCTGCCGGCTGAAATGCAGCGGCATTATAATTACGTCGACTACATGAACCCGCACGCCGCTCCGGATTTTTCTTTTTCGGGGCAGGATTGGCGGTTGAAATACGATTACGACCTGACCGTTAGTGAAATATTTAGCGAACAATTTTTAACGGCTACCCGGAACTGGCTGGAGCCCCAGGGTTTGCTGCACCGGGCACAGTCATACGGCTTCAACCTGGATATGATTGCGGCCGCAGGTTTGGCGTCGATACCCGAAACGGAAAGCATGCTGGGACCAGAAGCGAATTTAAAGATCATGACCTCGGGCGGGCATTTATACAATCGCCCGATTGAATCTTCTGAATCCGTCGTTTTTAGTGCCCGCGCCTATACCACCACGCCGCAGAAAATCAAGATAGCTGTTGATAAGCTTTTTGCTGCCGGGGTAAACCAAATTATTTACCATGGTGTCCCCTATCGTTACCAGCCGGCAGAATTGGGGCCGGAAGGATGGTACCCGTTTTCGACGCCGATGGTCGCACAGGTTAATTTTTCATCGAACCTGGGCGAAGGCAATATTTTTTGGAAAGATCAAAAGGAGGTAAACGAATACATTAACCGGACGCAATATGCACTCCGGTCGGGGAAATCACACGCGGATGTGCTCATTTATTTCCCCTTTATGGATGTAGATCATATGCCTGCCAACCCGGAGGAAATACTGGCCGACGGCTATTTACCGGGTGTTGAAGGTGCATTGCCGGCAGTTAAAGGCGCCGGCGATCCCGCTAAATGGGCCTGGGCAAAAAAGTTTTATGCGCTCACGAACCGGTTGGCGGCTAACGGCATTACCTGGGATTGGGTGAATGATCTTTCGATACGGGACGCACAGCTTACCGCCGGCAAGCAGATCAATATTCGCGGTAATATTTACCAGGCGCTTGTTTTGGCCAACGATTCCATCATCCAACTGAAAACCGCAGAGAAAATTAAATACCTGGCTGCAAAGGGAATGAATTTTGTCGCTACCGGGGATTTACCGCGTATGCAGCCCTCTTTTTTAAACTGGAAGGAAAACGATAAAAAAACCGAAGCCGCGATAACATCAGCGCTAAAGTCGACCAACAGCAAATACCTGCAAGGCGACAAAGATTTGACGAAATGGATAAAGGGGCTGCGCCAACCGGTTGCTTTTAACGGCGAATATCACTTTACACGCGAAGTTCAGCGGGACATGAGCGATGGCAGCCGCATCGAGTTTATTTGGAACAAGAGCGATGAATGGCAAACAATATCGTTATCGCTCGACAAATAATACAGAAGCAGCTATTGGATAGATGCGGACCGGGTCAAGATCGACAGGAATGAGAATTCAATCGTTACCTACCGGATGCCGGCTTACGGGTCAATAATTTTATTTGCATCCACAAAGCAAACTCCGCGCAGGGCGATGAAAAGCGGCGCTCCGATTTCTACAGATCAATTCAAACCACTCATAGCGCTTGATCAATGGAATTTGAAAGCAGATAGTGTCGATTTAAAAAACACACCACTATTTGATTGGAGGACCAATGATCAGCTGAAATTTTCGTCAGCCCGGGGCGTTTACACATCCACTTTTAAATGGCATGATAGCGGTGAAAGCAACCGGTATTATATTGACCTTGGAAAAGTATACTTTACCGCTGAAGTTTATGTGAATGGCAAGTTTGCCGGTAAACGTGTGTTTGCGCCTTATATGCTTGATATAACTTCCTTATTGGTTCCGGGTGAGAACAAGATAGAAGTACGGGTTGCAACCGGTCAGCTGAACGGCTATATCGGCAGGGCAAAGCTGGGCGATGCACATTACAAGCAATTTAAAGGTAAGGAAGACCAGCTAATGGCGGCCGGTTTGATCGGTCCGGTTGTTATAAGGGAAGAAAGCCACTGAACTAAACTGGCCCATGGGCGACGGTTATCCCCGGATGATCGCGCTTCTAGCTGTGGGCCGGGCCCGTACGCCGGATGAAGCGGGCAACGTGTGGGCGCTGCTGATGGCTCCTGACCGCGCGTTTATTACCGGCATCAATTTTTTGATGGATGGCGGGGCTACCACAGCCTATTGGTATAGCGACCTGGCGCCGAAGGCGGAATAGACCGGTTTACACGAGCAAATGACCGTTCATCCAATGAACAAAAATGAACGTTTTTTGCCGCGAAGAAATCGCGTACGTACGGGATTCGATGCCGTTTGTACCTGTTTCGTAAACGTTTTGAGGCCTGTTTGGCGGTTAATTTTTACCACAAGGGTCACGAAAGGTTACAAAGCCTGTCGCTTCAAAATATTATTCTTTACCGAAAAGCGAGACTGAAGTACTGCCATAAAATCTGTTCTTTAAACCGCCGTTCCCGGCGTTCAATGCCGACAAGCTGATAAAACTATTTTATTGCGCCTGCACTGTTACAACAGATATTCTTTACGCCGGCCCCCGGGCATTATTTCCAAAACCAGGGCGGCGCAATTTTACCCCGCAGGGTGCAGTCGGTGCAAGTCAGGTCACTGTAGGTATAGCCGATGATCTTCGTGCCGGTCGGGTTGATGTCTGAAATCGGCAAGTCGGTCAACGGCGGATCGATAAGGTCGTTAAGCACATCATTGCCCCCACCGTGGCCCACATACAGCGCCGTGTCTGCTGAGCACTCGCCCGGGTAAGTAGTAACCGTACCGGCTGGCACCACCTGGCTGGCAACAAATGCCTTTTTGATTTGCACATTGGTTACGCTTATCCACCCAACAACGGGTTCAGCAGCATTGGCCATGTTGTGTATATTTCCCTGCAGATCGCTGGGCTGTGCATCAAAAATACTGCCCAGTTGCTCTGTGTTCTTTTGCATATTCAGGTAAAAGTTATATGCGTCAGCGGTCAGCGCATATTGTTTCACATAAATCAGGTAATTAAACTCCAGCTTTTCCGAGTTAAAAGGGATGGTAGTTAAGGGACTTTGATAAACTACGTCCCGGCTTAATTTAGCCGTCGATGTCAGCAACAGGTTTGACGATGCATCATTGCCATAACAAAAATATACCTGGCTGCTGGTCGGCCTGTAAACGATGGTTTGGGTAACGGGATCAAGCATGTATTGCGAATCGTATTTGGCATGGAATATCCAGGCTTCATTATATTCCCAGCGGTAATAATGGGTGTTGTTGGCCGGGTCGTGGGCATTCACATAAAGATTGACACCATTGCCGTTAAGTGTATAGCCAATGCTGTCAATAGGCGGCGTAGCTTTTATGGGCTGATAATCCGAAACATATTGACTGCCACCGGAGGTGGTAATATGTATCCGGTAATTACCTGTCGCCGGCAGGTTCAGGCCCGGCGAAGTGTAGCTGCCATTGTTATCATCCATCAGCGGCCATCTGCCGTCTTGGTCGCTTTCAACAACCACGGTAGCGCCGGGCAACGGATTTACAGTAGTTTGCGCGTTTAAATTAACAGTTTTGCTTAGTTTAATGGTCGTTGAATCGCTGCCCGAGTTGATCACCCCCTCAACCACCAGGTAACTGGCCGAGGATGCTATAACCGGCGGATTATAGGGCTTCTTGCAGCAGGTTAATGTTAATATCAGTATAAAATAAAATAAGCGTTGCTTTAGCATACAAACAGAATTGGTAAGCGCTATTTTACAGCTCCCTAATAAAGCCAATTAAGTTTGTTTACACAAATTTTATGACCACAGTAAAGAAAGTGTTACGTCCCTGTGCCGATATCTGGCCCCGCAGCGCTCAAAAACGCCCTTTTTATTCACTTCCAGAAAGACGGGGTTTTTGTGGTGCCCCGCACCGTACAATCCACGCAGGGTATTGTGCTGTACACGTAGCCCTTGGGCACTCTATCGATGGGTACAGCATTAAACGGGGGATAAAAGAAAGTATTTGCTACCTCGTAGATCGTCGCGGTATCTACTTCACATGTATAAGGATAATTGACCAATACAGCGGGCAGCACATCATTCGGAATAAATATTCGCTTTGTTTGAACATTGGTTGCGGAAACATAACCCACCGCGGGCACTGAATTATTGGTGGTGCTGTGGATATTGCCAATTAGTTCAGTGGGCAAGGTTGAAAAAATTGTGCCCAGTTGCTCGGTATTCTTTCTAAGGTTTTCATAATAGGTATAAGCATCATCCGTGAGCGCATATTGTTTCACCAAAATGGAATACTTGTTTTCCACTTTCTCCGACGTAAACGGGATGGTGGTTAATGGCTGCTGATAAATAGCGCTTTTGCTCAAGTGTTTGGTTGAAGCCATAAGGATGTCTGACGAGGCATCGGTTCCAAAACAATAATAAATAGATTGGCCGGCGGTGCGTTGGACGATCATATCATTTACGGTATCGGCGATGTAACCGGAATCATATTCGGAATGAAAAATCCAGGTCTCCTGGAAGTCCCAACGATAAAGCCGGGCATTATTAGATGGATCATGCGTGCTTACATAAAGGTGCACCCCATCACTTTCAATCCTATACCCAACGCTGTCTATTGGCGGCGTTGCGGTAACCGGCACAAAATCAGAGACGTAGGCGCCATCGCTGGTCACGATGGATAAACGGTATTGCGCGGCTGCAGAAAGGTTAAGCGCCGCAGCAGCATAATTGCCGTGGCCATCGCCAGCCAGCGCCCAGGTTGTTCCGTTTTGATTGTTTTCGACCATTACCGTGGCGCCTGCTACCGGGTTTACGGTGGTTTTACTGGTCAGGCTTACCGTTTTGCTCAGTTTAATGGTGGTTGAATCGCCGCCGGCGTTAATCACTCCTTCAACCACGAGGTAGCTGCCGGCTGTTGACGAATTGGGAGGAATATATGCTTCGCGGCAGCTAAAAAGCAACGGCAGCAGCAGTCCGCACAAAATGGATAATTTACGCATAATTGGCCGGGCTCCGGGTTTAAAAGCCCAATAATGGCAATAATCAAATATAGCAGGGATTTTTTACAGCCAAAAAGAAAAATGCTATATCGCCCCGTCTACCAGCGCACCGTAAAATTCCGAAAGATCCATCCCGGCCGCCCTTACCTGCTGCGGGATCAGGCTGGCGTCCGACTGGCCCGGCGTGGTATTTACTTCGATAAAGTAAAAATCCCCGGTCGCTTCCGGTAAAATAAAGTCGATGCGCACCATCCCTTTGCAGTTCATGCGCAGGTATATTTCGGTCAATATTTCAGCAATCTCGTCATTTTTTTCTGCCGGGAGGTCAGCCGGCGTAATTTCCTCCGAGGCCCCGGCGGTGTATTTGGCTTCGTAGTCAAAAAATTCCGTTTTGCTGATGATCTCGCTGGCCGGCAGCACTACTATCTTACCTCCCACCCGGGCTATTCCCCTGCTAAACTCGCGCCCCTGTATAAATTCCTCCACCAAAACCTGGTCATCTTCATGAAATGCCCTTTTCAAGGCATCCGGCAAACCTGCGGCATTATGCACCTTGCTCATCCCCACGCTGCTGCCGCCATTATTGGCCTTTACAAACAGCGGAAATTTTAGTGTGGCAGCAATACCGGCCACATCATGCATATCATCCCTGAACAGGCGCATCGACCGGGCAGTATGCAACCCGTGGATACCCTCCACCAAAGCCTTGGTATAAGCCTTGTTCATGGTAATGGCAGAGGTAGTGGCATCGCAGGTATTGTAGGGTACGCCCAGCATATCCAGGTAGCCCTGCAGCTTACCGTCCTCGCCGGGGGTACCGTGTATGGTAATAAATGCAAAATCGAATTTTATTTTTGCGCCGTTAAGGATAATGCTGAAATCGCTTTTATCCACGTCAACCGGCCCCTTGGCCGACTCATAAAACCAGCGGTCGCGGTTTATCAGGACGGTATAAACGGCATACTTTTCCGGGTTTAAATTGGCCGCAATATTTTTGGCGCTATTAACAGATACTTCATACTCGCCGGTGAAACCGCCGGCGCAAAGGGCGATGTTTATGGTTTTCATGATTGGGTAAAGATAAGTGTTGATTTTTAACGCTTGCTTATTTTTTTTAAAGGGATTCAAGAGCGCTTCGCCGTTTCGGATGCCGGAATTTTTCGACGGTTGCCGTTCATTCTATGAACAAAAATGAACGCTTTTTAACTGCCGAACGATTTTTTTCGATGCCGTTTGTGCCCTTTTCGTAACGTTTTTGAACGCGTTTGTGGTTGTTTCGTTAACGTTTCGAAGCCTGTTTGGCGGTTGATTTTTTACCACGAGTTCACGAAGGGACACAAAGCCTGCCGCTTCAAAATAGTATTGATTAAGGGGCTTTGTTTAAAGGCATGAATGATTTGTTGCTCGTTTAAACATAGTAACAATCCTTGTGTCCCTTGTGCGCTTTGTGGTTTCTTAATTTGGCTTCAACTATTTATCCATGTTTAAAATGAACGTTTTTTAGGCAATTTTCAATTGAAGTGAAAGTTTGTTTAAATATCATAATATATTTATTATCAATTATTTGACTGCATTTACTTAAAGTGAAAAATAGGTCAAAATATTGAAAAATGAACACTGTAAACGTATATTAAGACTAAATTGCTAAAAAGTAAGCCTTTTTGGCCTAATCCGGCTGAAATAAGCAAGATTCCGGTGTTCAAAAGTGTTCAAAAATGAACGCTTTTACCCCGTTTTTAGTTAAAGTGATGCTTTAGGTAGATTTTATAGTGACCTTAATATCAATAATTTAACCCCGTTAACTTAAAGTAAAAAAATGATGGGGTGTTCATTTTTGAACACTTCATAAAAATCACTGTAAATGAGGCTGCGGGAACTAAATCCATGCATCGCCGACCCGTAAGCAAAAATGCAGCAACCGCACAATTTCCATCCTTCCAACACAAAAAATTCCTATGTTTGAGCGTTAAATAGCCACAAATAAAAGCGCCGGCCGCAAATGAGTAAATTCGGAAGTTATTTAAAAACCAAATCGTTCAGGATCAACCTGCTGGCCATTGTGGTTACCATATTCGCGGTAGTGCTGATCACCTTTTTTAGCCTCAGCCTGTACACCCGCCATGGCGAGGGTATCCCGGTACCTCAGCTAAAAGGCCTGCAGATTGAAAAGGCGATGGAATTGCTGAAAGACCAGGGCTTTGAATATAAGATCGACTCGGTATATGTAGTCGACCAGCCCCCGGGCGCAGTGGTGGAACAGGACCCTGACCCGGGCACCAACGTGAAAGAAAACCGGACGATTTACCTGACCGTGATAACGCGCCAGGCCCCACCAGTGTCCCTCCCCGACCTTACGCCATACACCTACCGCGAAGCCCTGGCTACGCTGTCTAACTACGGCTTAAAAGTGGGCGACACGACCTACAAGCCAGACATTGCCCGCGACCGCGTGCTTGAAGTGCGTTTTGCTGGACAACCCATTGCCGCAGGTAGCAAGATACCGAAAGGCTCGAAGGTCGACCTGGTATTAGGCAATGGCGAGGGCGCCAGCGAAGTAGATATTCCCGACCTCGTTAACCAGGACCTGGACGCGGCAAAGTTTGTGATAAAGAACGGTGGTCTTACAGTCGGAACGATAACCTACCAGGGCCCGATCACCGACTCGGCCAACCTGGTAGTGGTAGCACAAATGCCGATGAAGACCGACTCGCTGAGCAAAACGCCAAACGGTACACCCATTAACCTTACGGTGACACAAGGAAAAAAGAACTGATGCAGGGTAAAATTGAAGCAGCAGATTTGCTAAACAGATTGGACAAGGGCGAAAAGCTAACCCTGCTGGATGTACGTGAAGAAATAGAGTTTTATACTTTTAACATAGGCGGAAAAAATATTCCCTTACAGGCTCTTGGCCAAAACACTGGTGAGCTTGGCGCTAACAAAAGCGAGGAAATAATTGTTATGTGCAGCGCCGGGCTGCGAAGCGCAACGGCGACAGCCTTACTTGCTGAAAAGGGCTACACAAACGTAAAGAATTTAACCGGCGGCCTGCTGGCAGTGCGGAAATTAAAATATTAAAACCATCTGAAAATGACAGCTAAAAAAGCGCCGAAGAGCAGCATGCTGAGAAAGTTTATCATCGCCCTTGTGCTGGTAATAGTTATCGCCCTTGGCCTTACGGGCTATAACTATTACCAGAAATATTTCAGCCCGAACGTTACAGCAAACCAGGAATACCTGTACATCCATACAGGGGCTACTTTTGGCGATGTTTACAAGACCGTTAAGGAGCAAAATATGGTAAAGGATACAGATGCCTTTTATTCGGCCGCTCAAAATATGAATTATATCGCCCGGGTAAAAGCGGGGCGATATCACCTGCACGAGGGCATGAGCAACCGCAGGCTGATCAATATGCTGGCATCGGGCACGCAGGAACCGGTAACGTTGTCATTCCACAATTTAAGATTGAAGGAGCAATTTGCGGGCTTCGTCGGTAAAAAAATAGAGCCTGATTCGGCGGCAATACTCAATTTACTGGATTCCACTGCATTCATTAAACAATATGGTTTTACGCCGGAAAATGTTTACGCGATGTTTCTGCCGAATACCTACCAGTTGTATTGGAATACGTCGCCGGAAAAATTCTTCAAAAAAATGCATGGCGCCTATGAAAAATTCTGGACCGGTGAACGACGTGCAAAAGCTGCGGCGATTAACCTCGACCCTATCCAGGTTACGGTGCTCGCTTCGATCGTAGATGCCGAAGCGCTGCATGATGACGAAATGCCGATTATTGCGGGTTTATATATCAACCGGCTAAAAAAGGGGATGAAACTGGAATCGGACCCAACGATAATTTTTGCCGAAAATGATTTTACCATACACCGCGTACTCTCCAGGTATCTCAGCATCAATTCGCCGTACAATACCTACATGCATACCGGATTGCCGCCGGGCCCTATCATGATGCCATCAGTCAACGCCATTAACTCAGTGCTGGACTACCAAAGAAGTGATTATATTTATATGTGCGCCAAAGAAGACTTCTCGGGGTATCATAATTTCGCCACCAATATGGCTGACCACCTCGTAAATGCGCATAAATACCAGGAAGCGCTTAACGAAAGAAATATTAAGCACTGATGTTTGAGCACTCCACCAAAATCAGGGTCCGCTATGGAGAGACCGACCAGATGGGCTACATGTATTACGGCAATTACGCGGAATTTTATGAGGTCGGTCGCGTGGAAATGCTGCGCAGTCTTGGCCTTACCTATAGCGGCATGGAATTATCGGGCATTAAAATGCCTGTGCTTGAGCTGAATTGCAAATATTTAAAACCCGCGTTGTACGACGAGGAGATCACCGTAAAGGTAATAATGGATAAAATGCCGGGTATCCGCATCCACTTCAGGTATGAGCTCTATAATGAAAAACAGGAACTGATCAATAAAGGCGAAACTCTGCTGGTATTCGTCAATATGCAATCCAACCGTCCATGCCTTCCGCCGCAGGACTTTTTGGACAAGCTAAAGCCATTTTTTGAGTAAATTTGGCATAGATGAAATGGCTCCATCGCATTTTGCTGAAATTCAGGCCTTACCAAAGATTTATCAAGTGGTCGAGAACGTTTGTCATCAGGGGATTCTACCCGCTTTCCCTTTATCACGTAATGGCATTTTTCGCCAGGGAGATCGACCAGCTTACGATGTTCAACCGGGCAGCTTCGTTATCATTTAATTTTATGCTGGCATTTTTTCCCGGAACTATTTTTTTGTTTACCCTTATCCCCTATGTGCCTGTCGTAAACTTCCAAAAAAACCTGCTGTCCCTCCTATCTACAGTGCTTCCGTACAATGCCTATATGGCGTTCCAGGCAACAATAGAAGATATTGTACGGCATCAAAACGGCAAATTGCTTTCAATCGGATTTATAACGGCGCTGTATTTCGCCACAAACGGCATAACCATCCTGATGCGTGATTTTAACAAATCGTCCCTCGTCATCGAAAAACGCACCTGGCTGAAACGCCGCCTGATCGCAGCTGCACTTACAACGGTGCTTAGTATTTCGCTCTTGATTGCTATTACTGTTATGACAATCAGCGAAACGACCATCAACTACTTAAGGTCGCACATCGACAGTACAGGACATTTCTGGTATTACCTGGTCGCCCTATCACGTTGGATAATCCTGGTGGCTATTTTCTTCTTTTCCATCTCGCTCCTTTACCGCTATGGCCCGGCGCATAAAATAAAATGGAAGTTTCTGAATACAGGGGCTATCCTGGCAACCATCCTGGCTGTACTGACTACCATGGGATTCAATTACTACATTAATAACTTTGCATCCTACAATAAGGTTTACGGGTCTATCGGTACACTGATCATACTTATGATCTGGCTTCATTTAAACTCCTTAATTCTGCTAATCGGTTTTGAATTAAATGCCAGCATCGATTATTCAAAACGCAATATTAAGGTTGTAAAACCGATGTTTAACAGCTTTCGGACGACTGCGAATCAGTAAGTTTATTCTACCGGGCAGTTCTCCACTGCCATCCAGCATAAAAACATCTGATAAAAAATATAATCCAATTAATTGTATATCAATACCATACAATATTATTTTTACCGGGATCAATCCTTAGCCATCAATAATAAAAAACAGTTTGCCAATTCCGCCCGGTTTTGTACTTTTGCGCCCGGAGAGTTGGCAGAGTGGTCGATTGCGGCAGTCTTGAAAACTGTTGAGCTGTTACAGGTTCCTGGGGTTCGAATCCCTAACTCTCCGCAAACAAAAAATGCCCGGCGAAGCCAGGCATTTTTTGTTTGGCAGCGTTGCCAAACACCGTCGTAAAGGATCAAGTGTAAACTATTTCAAATGTCTGCCACAGTAATTCAGTTGTGCGCCTCGCTACCCTCCTGTTACTTATACCATCCTGTTTTATTGTACTGGCCGGCCCATAAATTCAATAAAGCAAATGCGATGGGGCCGGGTCGGCGGATCTTTTTTTTATCGATGACCATTAGCGCGTCTATCAATTGTGCCCCCATTCTTTCGTAACTCATCGAATCGATCATCGTTGAGGAACAGGCTGACATCTTTCTCTTTATTTCTATACGGAGGCCTATAAAGCTCAGAATGGCCTCACTCATGCCATTTATGTCAAAAGGGTTGAAACTAAATCCATTTTCGGCTTCAGCCAATAAAGCCTGGTTTGCATTTATGTTTGAACTCAACAATAAAGGCAGTCCACCCGCCATAGCTTCATTTACTACCAAGCCCCACGTTTCAGACAAACTGGCCAAAATAAGCGCATCTGCTTGTGAAAAATGAGCAGGTATGTCGCCATTAGCTACTGCGCCAACAAACGAAGCTTTTTTCAGATTTAAATCGCCCTTTAATTTAATCAAATCCTGATACAATGGACCATCTCCGATAATAACCAACTTATAGTCTGAGTTTTTTTGCTCAACAAGTTGCCATGCTTTTAATAAATTATCAATGTTTTTGATTGGAACAAGTCTGGCTACACAAACGATAACGTTGTTATCCAATTTCTTCTCGCCATCAAATTTAAAAAGTTGATTATCTACACAATTGTACCCATAAAAAAAGTATATTCCCTTTCGGTGAAAATAAGCGTAATCTTTCTTGTAATCTTCGGACGGAAACCATAATCCATCGGCCTGTTTAATAAGTTTGTCTTTAATCCACTGTACCAGGAAATTTCTTTTTACCTGCAAATGCCTTGCATCATCAAACATGATGAATTTCCGTTTATTTTTTTTTGCCCATCGAAGACCCAGGGCGCCGGCGTAGAAAACAATTGACGGGCCGATAATTATATCTGCGTTTAACCTGTCCAATTCCGTCAATAACGCTTTTTCGATTTCCTTTTTAGCGATATCCTCGGAACTGTTATGGGGAAAAAGGCAGGTATGCCAGGATCCATCGGTGTCTTCGTAAATATCGAATGTATAAGGTGAGCCCTCGCCAAACAGTTCAACTGCGTAAAAACTAATGCCTTTTGAGCCAAGGAATGTTTGCAGGTATGATAAGCGCCCTCGCCAAAATACCCGGAAATCATTGTGTAAGATTACGACTTTCAACTTTCTATCTCCCTTTTTTTAAATTTGTCCCAAAAAAATGGGAAAAATGTTTTCAGCCAAAGTTTGATAAACACGGAGAAATAATCTGCTGGAAATTGTTTTTTTATGTATAATAAGTACTCTTTGTATGCCAGTCCCTTGGGGCTGTAAAGGTATTTTATTCTTTCTTTCAAGGGCTTATTTCCCGACATCCAATTAGCACCATGGTCATCTTCGCAATAGCCATAATACCCCGGAGCGATCAACACGTCGATACCCGACCTGTAGGCCGTTAAAGTATAGTCATAGTCGGCTACACCATGTGTGAATGATTCCGGAAATATTCCGATTTCCTGTACCGTTGCTGAATCTACCAGCATTATGTTCGCATTCCCCATATGGCAGGGCAGCGTGGTATTCTCCTCCGGGTATACGTAAAAATGTTTGCTGTATTTTTCGTTGTGCAGTTTGTAGCCGCCGTATGAAGCAGAATTCGTTTTTTCATCTAAGGTAGAACCAATTAATATGGTTCCTTTTTTCCCATGTTGATTATAAACGTCTATTAACTTCTCAAGCGAATCATCAAAAAGCACGACATCGTCGTTAAAAAGGAAAAAAATGTCATATGCCTTTTGGGCAATTGCGTGTTTCCAGATTGTCCTCATACTGCCGGCCCAAAATAAATTGCCGGTCCCGGTAATTATCTTAACAAAAGGAAATTCATCTTTTACGGCTTCGGCCGTGCCGTCTGTTGATCTGTCATCAAGTAAATAAACATCAATTGAAATATCATTAAAAACACTTTGTTTAACCAGGCTATCCAAAAAGCTAGTGGTTTTTTGTTTCCGATTGAAACATGCCGTCAAGACTGCTATTTTCATTTTTCCTGTCCTCAAAATATAGCAACTATTACCTGGCTGGGCTAATCCGCCCCCTGACATTTTTTTCCGGTGGCAACTGCTGCAATGTCATAAACAGGAAATTCAATATAAAAGGCAGGAACATGATCGATTCTCCGATGGAAAGCACTATGAGTATCAAGATGCAGTAGATCAACAACTCCACCTTACCTACATATATAATGCAGAATTTGGAATATTTGTATATCACGAAAATAAATCCAACTAAACCGAATTTCGCCAGGAACGCCATTATCCCGTTGGAAATATTAACATTTTCTATATTGTTTAAAATCTCGTCATACTTATTGCTAACACCTAAAATTAATTCACTTCCAAACGCCTCATAAATAACAACGGCGCTCGAAAACCTGTTTAACGCAACCTGCCTGTCCTGGCGGGCTTTTAAATATCTTTCGCTGCGTTTTATTTCTGAGTGCGACATTGACATATCGTCATCAAACGTCTTTGATATCTTGTCGCCTAAAACCGGAATATTAAGTATCAGAATTATAGACACCGGTATTAATACAACTACCCAAATATTTAACCTGGGCACTTTGTACCTGTACCATAAAAAGAAGAGGATCAATAAGGCCAGGTAACCGGTTGTGGATACCGTGGTTACAATACCCACCAGTAAGAGTTTGGTTCTGCGGTCAAACGAAAATTTATTTGTAAATAAATGAAGCAACAGCCCCACTATTAAAATGCAAACAAAAGCTCCCGGCTCCCAAAAAAAACCGGAGTTTCTAAACTCATGATTCGTGTCGTAAGTGAAAATTAAAATATTTGAATAGCCGGGTGAATTAATCCCGTTTGGTAGATTTATTGAAGTGAAATAACTGTAGAGTGTATTCCCCAACCCAATCAGTTGAAAGAAATAAAAGAAAAAAGATATGATCGTTAAATGTATGAGTACTTTAACCAAATAGTCGGTTAATCTATCCTTGAGTATAACACAAAATGTGAAACTTAGCAGGACGTATTTGAAAAGGAATATGGCATCACTTGTCAAAAAGTCCATTCCCAGGCCATTGATAAAAAGATCGCGAATAGCAACAAAGCCCAGGTAAACGGCAGAAAAGACCAAAATAATTTTTAAATCACTTCTTGCCATCAATTTCTTTGCTATTGCCACAACCAGCATAAACAACAATATCACAAACCAATAAAGATTATTGGCAGACAGAAAATTAGAGTTGTTTGCGGTTAAAAATAAAAAGAGCAGTGTGATTATATAAAGGAGATCGATTTTTGGGGCTCTCATTTCTTAAAACTTAGTTTTATTATTGATGATAATGTTAACTAGAAAAAGGGATCTAAAGCGGTTGAAATGTTTGTTTTTATTATGCATTCCGGCGTATGCTCTTCGATAAGTGTTCATTACATTTTATTCGTTTGTAAGGTTCAATAAAAATCGCATTTTTTATTTTAAAACCGGTGTGCCTCTCCAAAAATATTGGGGAGCGCATTATTTTTATTTGTGAAAATTGGTCTTTAGACCAAATGATTCGTTAAGTTTAAGCTGTGATTAAAAGCCTTTTTGGCATGATATTTTACCACCATTAAAACATCAGGGCAACAAAACCATTAAGGTGCAAATTATTTATTTAACATGACCAATAAATCAATATCCAAAATTCGTGCCTTAAATACATCAATTATTAAAAATTATTAGGTGACAACGTTTCTAAAAAAACAATTGCAATTTTTATTTGAGGCCAATAAAGCACGAACTGGTAAGGTGACTTATAACATCATTATTTCTTTTCTTTTAAGAGCTGTTAGTATCGTTGTTTCCTTTCTCACTATTTCGTATTCATTAAAATTACTCGACACTAATAAATACGGGATTTGGCTGGCCGTATCTTCAACAGTAAGCTGGATAACTATATTAGATATTGGCTTGGCAAATGGCCTTAGGAACAAGGCAGCCGAATATCTTGCCAAAAAAAACTTTGCCGAATGTAAAACAGCTGTGTCGTCTACTTATGCCATTTTGTTTATGATCGTATTCCCATTAATGCTGGCATTTTTTATCATTGCTCAATTCGTAAACTGGAATTCGATATTCAACACTAAACTGGATGAAAAGGAATTGCTGTATACGTTAATAACTGTTTTTATCGGCTTATCCCTGCAATTCTTTTTGAAGCCTATTTTTTCAATTCTACAAGGTGATTTGAAGATTTATAAAGCAAATCAAATTCAGTTGATATGCAATTCCGTTCCCTTAATACCTATAATATTTTTAAGTAAATATTTAAAGGGATCGATGGTTTCTCTTGCAATTGCCCAAACCATTTTGCCGGTTTTTGTATTGTTCATTTATACAATAATTCTATTTAAAACGCAGTACACAAATATAAAACCTTCAATAAACCAGATAAACTTAAAAAAAAGCAAGTCGTTATTTGGCTTGAGCCTCGCTTTTTTCGTGGTCCAAATAGCCGGTGTGTTTCTTTATTCCACATCGGAGCTGCTTATCACAAGGGAATTTGGCGGCGCAGATGTCACGCTATATAACTTGTTATACAAGTATTTTTCAGTAACCACTTTAATTTTAAACATCATACTGAGCACGTACTGGAGTGCCTTTACAAACGCATTTGCGTTAAACGATTTTTCGTGGATTAAGGACAGTATCTTGAAGTTAGTTAAAATATCTTGCCTTTTATTATTCGTCATTTTAATGCAATTGGTACTAATTGGCCCCGTATTTAACCTTTGGGTGGGTAACAAAATACACACTCCGCTTATCATGAGTTTGGTAATGGCCGGTTATTTCGGTGTTAGTTTATTTACTTCGGTTTACACAATCGTTTTAAATGGTACCGGTAAAATAAAAGTACAATCGATAATTTCAATCATCACGGCTGTTTTACATATACCAGTTGTGCTTTTTTTTATCAGGTATTTACATTTGGGCTTAAATTCAATCGTGTATGCCAGTTTATTATGGACCGTAATCCAATTAATTTTCTGGAAGAAAGAAATCAGTTTAATATTTAGTACCCGGCGGAATTTGAATATACCGGTTTCAAATAACATCACATAGGCGGCGGCCGATGCCAAAAACCACACCGATTCTTATGGCTCAGTTGCAGTTGTTTTTATATTTTTACAGCGGCAAATAGCGAGCAATCTGGCTAATAAGCACGTTGACAACAATTTAAAGTTATAGTTTTGAAAGTACTTTGGTTTTCCCTATTTCCCGGTTTAAGCGATGTATACCTGAATGATAAAGCAACGGGTGGGGGCTGGATAAAATCCCTGGAAAAAAACATACAGGATAAAATCGATCTGACAATAGCATTCTACCATCCCAAAGTTGTTGAACCGTTCGCTTTAGGGCGGACCAATTATTTCCCGATAAAAAGTTATCAATACGGAAAATTATCAAAAATAAAGGAACGGTTACTAAACTCGATTGAAGGAGATTACCACCTTAAATCCTTACTGCTGGTCATTGATAAGGTGAAACCAGATTTAATTCATATCCATGGCACCGAGAGTGTATTTGGTTTAGTTCAACAATTTGTTAACGTCCCAACAGTCGTTTCCATCCAGGGGACTATTACTGTTTATAAGTATAAATACTTTTCTAAAATTTCGTATTTCGATGTGATTAGATTTTCGTACGTTAAAAGTTTTTTGTTTTTCCGGACGTACATTGACCTATATAAGCGTTTCAAAAAAATTGAGGTAAGGGAGCAGCGCATATACAATCATACAAAGCATTTTATAGGGCGCACCGCCTGGGACAGAAGAATTACAAAAGTTTTGGCGCCCGCAGCCGATTATTATCACAATGATGAAATTTTACGGGGCGCCTTTTATGAGAACGTTTGGAAGTACACCCCATCCGGGAAACTTGTTTTGTTTACCACCAATGGCGCCGATATATACAAGGGGTTGGAAACTTTGTTAGCATGCGCGACCCTGCTCGACAATAATAAATTTGATTATGAATGGCACGTAGCGGGTCTTAACCGTGTCGATGAGGTAGTTAATATTGCCGCCCGGACTACCGGGAAGCCAATTTCTCCCAACATTAAATTTCTGGGCAGGTTAGACGAAAAATCATTAGTTGAGTCTTTATTGCGGGCGCATGTCTATGTAGCAACTTCACACATCGAGAATAGCCCCAATAGCTTATGTGAAGCACAAATTTTGGGGCTGCCGTGCATTGCCGCGCATGCCGGCGGCACTAATAGTTTATTGGACGATAATGTAGACGGCGTTTTGATACAGGACGGCGACCCCTACTCTATGGCCGGTGCAATAGTAGAGTTACAAGCCGACTATGATAACGCAATTTTATTAGGGGAAAATGCAAGAACCAGGGCCTTGTTGAGGCATAACCCCGTGAAAATTACGAATGAATTGTTAGAGATTTACAAAACCATCTTGAATAAGCAAACACATATTTAGGGCTCGTTACGGCGTATAGGTAATTATTTTTGCCGGAAGAATATTTTCGCTGATATTAGCGTGCCACTTATTGGTATCCCAACCCGCTACGGCGCCACAGTTTTCGCCATTCCACGAATCATTTTCATAGCCACCGCGATTGATCCATTTTACTTCGTTACCTGTTACGGTATTTATCGCACAACTTAACGCATACTGATTCCATACTGTTATGCCGACATTGGTAAAATACTGCTTTTTACTGTAGATTTTATTATTGATTATTTGTATGTGGGTTCCGCTTGCTATGCCAATTCCATATTGACCTGGGTTAACCAAAACGTTGTCTTTGGCAATCATATACTCCCCGCCGTTATCCCCCAGGCATATTCCGCCTCCTGTCTCACTTGGCCCCCCACCCCTTATCCAATTTCCGATTATTTGTATCGGATCATCAGGAGTTCCTCTTGATTTATACATGCTAATGGCGTCCTCCGGATAACTTGAACCTAAAATATTTTCGCTTCTATTATAATTAACCTGGTTGCCGGCACCAGTAACGGCATTAAACTGAACCATTTGTCCCCTGGGAAGTGGCCCTCTCATATTTTTAAACTGGTTATAATTTGCAACAATGGAACTGCTTGTTGACGCGTACACACCCGATGATACATCGTACATGAAACAGTTGGTTACTTTTATATTTTTACAATTATAAAGGCTGACGGCAACTTCCTTTGAGGAATGCAACTTGCAATTTTTAATGGTTATATTACTGCAACTGCTAAGGTTAATGCAAATGGCTTCTTTTCCGGCAATATCCAAGTTTGTGATCACCCGGTTTGAAACGCCAACTAAATTTATCGGCTGTGAGGAATGATAAACTACCGGCGCTGCATTATCGGCGGTTGTATCAAAAACTGCAGAGATATTTGCAACAACCGGATTAGGTAAATCCGATGCAACGGAGGTTTTCCGGCATTGAACCAGCAAGAAACATGTCGAGATAAAAAAAATAGCTTTCAAAAGACTAAATAGCTTTTTCATACCTGATAAATGGATAATGCAGCAATAACACGGTCCCCATTGGATGAGCGGATTGCAGGCATTTATACCGATTTATCAGATTAATAGTTTCTTAAATTACGCTAATAATTTTAAAATAAACACAAATATAAAGTTGTTCATGTTTGCTATTCAAACACACGTCAAACAACAATAAAAAGCACTGGTTTTTAGCAGCTTAAAATTTACAATTCTCCAAAATCTGCACGTTTTTTTTGGTTTTCGTGAACGCTTACAGCGACAATGTAGCCTAACCGCCGTACACATCCTGTCAAACATCTGATAAAACGCCTTGCAAATACCCAAAAACGCCTTCGGGGCCGGGCATAGCGATATCGAAAAAGGGTTATTCCCGTTAACAATCGTTCGTTTTCGAACCTGCAGATGATCGCACAAATTTATACCAAATCGTATTTACCCGGCAGGGATTTACAGCGAGTCTCCTCATCTTACCCTATGGAATAAATGAAGCCCTGTTTATGATGTGAAATACAATCCGAACAATGCTATTTGGCGATCCGGATAATGGCCAGGCTTATAGTATACTGAAGAAACGGAATTTCAACGATTCGATACGTAAACCTGCTATCGTCAAAAACATCAATATTTACAGGATGCACGTATAAGATAACCGGGTCATTTTTCCTTATTTCCCATATATTCTCTTTAAACGCTTGTACCATCGGTTCCTTAAAAGGGTTATAGAGATAAAAAATATTTGCTTCCGACGGGAAATTGTCAAATATATTTTGGGTAATGATGGCTACGTTTTTATATTTTGAAAGGCTTTTTTGGGTTTTTAACCCGACGGACGGGTTAATTTCGTAACCAATCATTTTGTTTTTCACGCCTTTATAAAGCAGGTAGTTAAATACCCTTCCTTTGCCGCATCCCACATCTACGATAACATCGTTTTCTTTTATGGCGATGTATTTAAAAAACACCTGGTCAATAACATCGTACCGGGTACTTTCTGTCTTAAGTACAATACCCGCGTTATCATTGCTTTCAACCGTTCCGGCTAAAAATCTTCTTTGAATGAGTAAGTCTATCCATAAATTTTGAATAATTTCCAGGATATGGCTAATGTGCCGGGTTATTTTCATTTAATTATTTAAACTCTTATTTCAGCGAGACATAACATCATCCACCGTCTTTTGCAGCAAAGCAGCGAAGTCTCTCGATCCAAGCATCGTCAAATGATCGCCTTCAACTTCATGTACTTCAATTCCCTTAACATTAGGTTTCCATCCGTAATACTTTTCATCTTTATATCTGAAACTGGCAATTCTCGCTTTGAATAATACCGCGTCGCCATCGTAAGGCGTAACCCGATAGTTTATTTTGGCTTTTTCGTAAAGTTGGGTTACCTTTTCGGAAAAACTATATTCCTCAATTTTGATGCTCGGGTCGGTCGTCTTTTTTAACTTGTTCAAAAACCTGTTAAATGATTGTTTTCTGTATTTAATCGCCAGCTTTCGATCGTAAAAAAATAGTCGCACGTTTTTATAAAGTATGAAAGCTACGTCTAGCATTTTGTTTTTAATCCTGAACAACGTTTCATTCGTTCCCGGCGGTATTGGTTCACCGTCATTCGCATCGGCATCAATTAAGGATAATAATTTTACTTTCTTTCCCATTTTTTGCATTTGTTTTGCCATCTCAAAAGCAATAATACCTCCAAAGCAGTGACCGGCCAACGCATACGGGCCATGTGGGTTTTGTTCCAATATCTGATCGATATAATTCGCCGCAATTCCTTCAACACTATCCGGAAATTGCCCCATATCCTCAATTTCCTGTGGTTCCTGCAATAAAAATACGGGTTGGTTTGCATCAAACATAGCAGCAAATTCAACAAATGCAAATGCGGTCCCGTTAAGACCCGCGACTATATAAAACGGCTGATTTTCTCCGGTAGCTTTTAGCGCTACCAGTGATTGCGATTTGCTTTTTTTGTTATCTGTCTCTAAAAATTTCGCAAGCCTTTCAACGGTCGGGTATTCAAACAAAGCGCTTATCGGCGCACTTTTGCCAATTTGCTTCTCAATTGAAGCCATTATTCTTAAGCCGAGCAGTGAATGGCCCCCTAATTCAAAAAAGTTATCATTTGAACCGATTTTTTCAACACCGAAATTTTCAGTCCAGATATGGGCTATAAGTTTTTCAAGAGGCGTTGACGGAGCAATATAATTATCTACTTCTATCTCCTTTTCTGCTATTTTTTGCCTGGCTAAGCTTTTTTTGTCGATTTTTCCATTTGGCGTTAAGGGTAATTCATCTACAATTACAAAATTGTCCGGCACCATGTAATCAGGCACCGAATGTTTTAACGCCTCTTTCCATCGTTGCAGGCTCTCTTTGCCATTCAACGCGGGGTCATTACCGGTTGTAACAATAAATGCTGCAAGTTTGTCAATACCCAACTTGTCTGGCCTGGCAATCACTACCGCTTCTTTTATACCGGCCATTTTGGCCAACTGGAATTCAATTTCACCGGTCTCTATCCGGTATCCTCTTATCTTTACCTGGGTATCCATACGTCCCAGGCATTCAATTTCGCCATTGGGCATAAATTTGCCGAGGTCGCCGGTACGGTACATCTTCGCGCCGGGCAGTGTTGAAAACGGGTCGTTAACAAATTTTTCTTCGGTTAGCTCAGGTCTGTTCAAATAACCTTTTGCAACCCCTTGCCCCCCTATATAAATTTCACCGGCCACACCTGGCGCTAAGGGATTCAAAAACTTGTCTAAAATGTATACGGAAGTATTATTTATCGGACGTCCAATTGAAATAACTTTATCAGCAGCCGTTAATTTCTTTACTGTCGACCAAACCGTCGTCTCCGTAGGTCCATAAACATTCCATACCGAGCCGGCAACGTCCATAAGCCTGAGTGCAAGGTCCGTCGGCAGGGCTTCTCCCCCGCAAATAACTTTTATCGGGGTGCTTTTATCCCAACCTGCTTCAAACAGCATGCGCCAGGTATAGGGCGTTGCCTGCATTATGCTTACCTTTTCCCTTTTAATAATATCAAGTAAGGCTTTGCCATCTTTCGCCGATGCCGAATCCGCGATGACATTTTCCCCGCCTGATAACAAGGGCAGAAACAATTCCAGTCCGGCAATATCAAAGCTGATTGTCGTAACGGCAAGCAGCCTATCATTAGCCGTAAATCCCGGCTCGCGCTGCATGCTGATTAAAAAATTAACCAGGTTGTGGTGGGCAATCTGTACCCCTTTCGGCATCCCGGTCGACCCGGACGTATACAAAATATATGCAAGGTCATCCCCGTTTACTTCCACCTCCGGAATTGTGGAAGGATAGTTAGGCATTGCTTGCCACAAATCCTCCATCAATAACTCTTTCGCGTTTGATTGATAGTGATTTTGATATTTTTTTGAAGTCAGTAAAATTACTGCTTTTGAATCCTCAAGCATGTAATTAATCCGGTTCAACGGAAACTGGGGGTCAAGCGGAATATAAACCCCTCCGGCTTTCATTATGGCCAAAAGCCCTATTACCATCTCAACGGATCTGTCGAGCGCCAGGGCAACTTTATCGCCTTTTTTAACATCGTTTTTTATAAGTATGGCTGCTAATTGATTGGCGAGCTCAATAAGCATTTTATAGGTGGTTTTTTCTTTACCAAACGTTAGTGCCGTTTTATCGGGAATCGCCGCCGCGCGTTCGGTTATTAATTTATGAAGCGCGCTTTGCTTAGGGTATTGATAGTCGGTACTATTCCACTCAGCTAACTGGCCGGTTAATGCATCTGCATTTAACTTTGGCATTTTCCCAATGGACAACTCAGGATTATTCACCAACGCCCGCAACAAAAATTCAAATTCATCCATCATCCGTTTAATGGTTGATGATTTAAATAATTGCGTGTTATAAATCCATTTCAGTATATCCGAGTCGTCGCCGCTATCTATTTGAAGAAATATTTCAAAGTTTTCATACGCTTTTAAATTTTCGACTATTTGATGTTTTAATCCATAAAATTCAACATCGTTACCCAGTTTCGATTCTATGTTAACAACAACCGGAACTAATGGCGGCCTGGAGGAATCACGTGGGATGACTAACTTTTTTAATAAGCTGCCAAACGCGTACGACTGATGGTCATAGGCGTCAAGAATAGCCGTCCTTCGCTGCTTCAAATAATCTTTAAAAACAATATTGCCATCAGGATAGCTTCTTAACGCCAGTAAATTAACACAATGCCCAACCAGCCGGTAATTATCTGTCGCTATCTGGCCGGCCGCCGGCAAACCCAGTATAATTTCGTCTTGCCCGGTTATTTGGTGTAAAAAAACTTCAAAGGCAGTCATTAACAGGATTGGATAACTGCTGCCTGCACTTTTTGCCAGCTTTTTTAACTCAATTATTAATTCACCATCCAAAGTATAGTTATCCTGGTGGCTTTTATAGGTCCGTAATGCCGGACGCGGGTAATCAGAAGGGATATTTAATAAATAATCGCTGCCTTTAAATTCGTCAAACCAGTAAAGTTCGTTTTCCTGGTATAATTCACTTTGTTCGAAAGCTAATTGCTCTGTTGCATAATCTGTGTAAAGTGGCACTTCGGACAAATCAACGGGCTCGTTTCTTACATTAGCAGAATAAATCTCGCCCAAATCTTCCAGCACAATTCCCATCGACCATCCGTCGCAAACAATATGGTGTGCAACCAATGTTAAATAGTGCTCATGTTCAGCCAGTTTAAACAGGGATGCTTTAAAAAGAGGACCCAATTCCAGGTCGAAAGGCGCTGATGCATTTTGCGTCTCGAATTCCTTGATATAGCCTTGCCGCTGATCTGCGGTATACGATGATAGGTCCCGGTAATCGACGTCAAGCACTACATCATTATCAATAATGATGTTTTTGCCATCCGCACTAAACGACATTCGGAGAGACTGATGCTTATTTACAAGGCTTTGCAATGCGCGGATCATTGCATCTTTATTAAAAGCGCCCGTTAAAAACAAGGAGAGAAATTGGTTGTATGAGCAGTTTGCTTCAATACCACCAACTTTACACGACGCCCATATTTCCAGCTGTGCTTCAGTCGCCGGAACAATCATTGAAATTTTTTCTCCTGTAGAAATGTCCGTTTCAAACATGCTAACCCCTGCTCAAAAGATATTATTGTTCAAACTATCAGTTATTTATATTCATAACTAAATAGCCCCTTCTTGCAAATTAGCATCCAAATGGCTTGCAAGTAAGTCAATGGTATTATATTCTTCGAATAATTTCCTGATCGTGATTTGAACTTTGTATTCCTTTTTAAGGCTCGACGCCATTTGCATCAATAAAATAGAGTCGAAGCCTAAATCGATAAAGTTCATAGTAGTCTTTCCATTATAAATTTTAACACCTGATGCATTCTCAAAGGAATTTTTTAACCTGTCGGTTAATATTTGTTTCCTTGTAATGTTTTCCTGCAATACCGGCAAATGGTTTTCTATTTCATTTGATGGACTTACCACCATCGCTAATTCTGCTGCAATCACCGGTTTTATGGTATTTTCCCGCGCGGCTGGTTCAAGCCAGTAACGTTTATGGTCAAAAGCATAAGTGGGCAAATTTACCTTTAATCGTTGCTGGCCGCGGTATAGGGCTTGCCAATCGGGCTCAATCCCGTTTAACCATAATTGGCCCAATGATTTAAGTATTGAATTATATTCGGTGTTGGTTTCGTTTTTTTCAAACCCCTGTATAACCGGGGTAGATTTTATTTTAACCTGTTGGCGGGCAAGTGTTGCCAACGCAATACCAGGGCCGACTTCCATTAAAAGGCTGCCTTCGATTTCTTGCGAAATGTCGATGGCATTCGCAAAAAGAACGGTTTTACGAAGATGAATTGCCCAATATTCCGGGCTGGTTGCTTCTGCTTCAGTCATCCACTTGCCGGTCACCGTTGATATGATTGGCTTAACCGGCGGACTTAGCTTTACCGACCGCACAATAGCCTCGAAAGGCGCCACTATATCATCCATCATGGCTGAATGAAAAGCGTGGCTGGTTTGCAATAAGCGGCTCGGTATACCTTGTTCAGCTAACTGATCGGAAAAATCTGCTAAAGCATCGTCTTCGCCCGCAACAACACATAACTTATTGCTGTTAACGGCTGCCATTGATAAAGTTGACGGCAAAAGCTGTCGTAATTGATCTGCCTCCAGCCTAACGGATAGCATCCCTCCTTTTGCAACTTCGCTCACCATCCTGGCCCTGGCGGATACAAGATGCAGCGCATCCGACAGGTCAAACACACCTGCAAAATGAGCTGCGACAAACTCACCAATGCTATGCCCGGTAAAAATTGTGGGCTGAACTCCCCAACTCATCCACAGCTTAGCCATTGCATAGTCCATTATGAAAATCGCCGGCTGTGTATAAAAAGTATTTTTAATTTTTTCGGTTGATGTCTCATCAATCATCGCAGGGTAAATCACTTCCAGTATGTTTGCCTGCGGCGTATCTTTTAATAAGCCGGCACATTCATCTACTGCTGCTTTAAAAACGGGTTCGCTTTCATACAGCTCTTTACCCATGTTTACATATTGCGAGCCCTGGCCCGGAAACATAAACACCACCTCGGAAATTTTTGAACTTAGCTTGTTTGACGCTGTCGCATTAGCGCTTTCAGCTTTTAGTTTTGAAAGCAAGTCGTCCTTATCAGCAGCGATTACAAATTTACGGCAACTAAAATCCTCCCTGGTATTTTGTAAACTATAAGCAATATCAGCGATAGAAACATCTTCGTTGTTTTCGATAAAAGCGGTAAGCTTCTTAGCGTAACCATTAAGGCTATCCTCATTTTTTGCAGACCAGTTGATTAGCGTTAAAGGCGCCGAAGCACCTGACTCGGCAGGTACGTTCTCATATTCCTCCAATACCACATGGACGTTTGTGCCGCCGAAGCCAAAAGAACTCACCCCGGCACGTCTCTTTTCACTGGCTTCCCAGCTTTTTAACGAAGTATTAACATAAAAAGGACTGTCGGCCAGGTTAATATTAGGATTAAGTTCGTCGTAAAACAACGAAGCGGGTATCTGGCGGTAATGTAAAGCCAGGGTTGTTTTTATTAAACCGGCAACACCCGATGCAGCAGTTAGGTGGCCTATATTGCTTTTTACCGAGCCTATGGCGCAAAACTGTTTTTGCTCCTGCTTGCCAAACGCGAGGTTCAGGCCCTCAATTTCAATCGGATCACCTAATGGCGTTGCTGTACCATGTGCCTCAACATAACTTATGGATGAGGCATCAATAGCTGCATCATGTATAGCCATTGCAATGGCGCCCGCCTGTCCTACTGCGCTTGGGCCGCTAAAACTACCTTTGTCGGCGCCGTCATTATTTATTCCTACACCTTTTATTACAGCATAAATGGTATCGCCGTCATTTTCGGCGTCCTCAAGGCTTTTTAAAAGCACCACACCCGCGCCGTCACTGAAAACTGTGCCCGTAGCTTTTGAGTCAAACGACCTGGTGTGACCATCAATAGATAATATAGCCTCCTCTTCGTAAAAATGCCCGCTTTTTACCGGCGATGTAATGGAAGCGGCGCCGGCTATTGCGATATCGCATTGCCCGTCCCTGATACTGGCAACAGCCTGCGCAATTGCCAATAACGAGGTGGAACAGGCCGAATGAACCGATACCGCAGGACCCTTAAGATTTAATTGATAGGCAGTACGGGTGGCTATATAATCTTTTTCGTTTACCAGCCTTACCATTAATTGCCCCGCACCCTGTAAAAGTTTTGGATGGTTTAATACGTTATTATCATAGTAACTGTTGTAACCGGTACCGGCAAATACCCCCACCGAACCGTCATATTTTTGCGACAGGTAACCGGAGCTTTCCAAAACCTCCCGGGCAATCTCTAAAAACACCCTTTGTTGCGGATCCATTAACTCTGACGTTCGCGAATTAAAGCCAAAAAGCTCGGCATCAAATTCCTCGGCGCTATCAATTATACCTCTTGCTTTTACGTAATAAGGATCATCTTTTACATTTGCCGGTATAGATGGATCAAGTTCATCGTCAGTAAAAAAACTGATGGTTTCCCGGCCTTCCGAAAGCATGTTCCAATATTCTTCTATGGTATTTGTACCGGGGAAACGCCCGGCCATGCCTATAATGGCAATGCCGCCATTCCCGGTTTTCTCCTTTTTCGTTTTAATTTGATTAAGGGCTACACCTTTGTTTACACCATCTGCTAAGTTTGCAATACCGCTTATTGTAGGATACTGGTATAGTTTGGTAATGGGTAATGTGTAGTTAAGCTGTTGTTTTAACACAGCAACACATTTTAATGCAAGCAAAGAGTTGCCGCCCAATAAGAAAAAGTTATCGTCAACGCCAATTTTATCCACTAATAATAGCTGTTGCCATATCGCAGCAATGCTTTTTTCGGTATTGGTAACCGGGCCTTTGTATAAAACACTTAGCTCAGGGCGCTCGTTACCGGGTTGCGGCAGGTTTTTCTTGTCAACTTTTCCGTTCTGTGTTAAAGGTAGTTTATCCATTACTACCCAAATTGCGGGCACCATGTACTCAGGCAGTTTGGTGCCCAGGTATTCCAGCACAGTTGGTTTATCAAACTTGTCTTGAGGTACTATATAAGCCACCAGCCGCTGATTGCCAATGCTATCAGCCTTAGCCAGCACCACCGCCTGCCTGATATACGCACTTTGGTGCAGTACACTTTCTATTTCCCCTAATTCTATCCGGTATCCCCGTATTTTCACCTGGTCGTCAATCCTGCCGAGATATTCCAGGCTGCCGTCAGGCTGCCACCTGCCCAGGTCACCGGTTTTGTAAAGCCGGGAACCGGCATCGCTGCTAAACGGATTATTGATGAATCGCTCCCTGGTTAATTCTTCTCTGTTCAAATATCCCCGCGCCAAACCGGATCCACCCACGTACATTTCGCCGACCGTGCCTATCGGGACTAACCTTTTTTCTACGTTTAATATATATATGCTTAAAGTAGGTATAGGTTTACCTATAACACTTTGAACACGCTGTGTATGCTGCCATTCTATTTCCTGGTAGGTAACGTGAACTGTCGTTTCCGTTATCCCGTACATGTTGATGAGGCGGGAATCCGGGTATGCTTCCTTCCAAAACTTTAACTTCCCCGGATCGAGTGCCTCGCCACCAAAAATCACATACCTTATCGTAATATTTTTTATTGCCTTTTCTGAAAAGGTATCCTGTAAATTATAAAAAGCAGATGGGGTTTGGTTCAGTATGGTTACTTTTTGTTCAACTAAAAGTTCCGCAAAAAGTGAGGTATCACGGGTAACACGCTTGGGTACAACAATTAGCTTACCGCCAAACAACAGCGCCCCGTACATCTCCCAAACCGAAAAATCAAAACAAAATGAATGGAACATCGTCCAAACATCTTGTTGGTTAAAATCATATAAACTGGGTTCGGTTTTAAATAGTCGCACTACATTAAGGTGCTCTATCATTACCCCTTTTGGCTTACCCGTGGATCCGGATGTATAGATTACGTATGCTAAATTGGCCGGCAATATTTTTATATCCGGGTTAGCTTCCGATTCGTTGCTGATCAGGCCCCAATCCCCGTCAATTTCTACAACAAGTGCGTTGCTTCCATGTAACTTTTCGCTGCTGGCCTTACTGCTTACCACTAAGTGCGAAGCGGTGTCTTCGAGCATGAAACTGATCCGGTCGGCCGGGTAATCGGGGTCTATGGGTACATAAGCGCCGCCTGCTTTTAAAATACCAAGTATACCAACAATCATTTCGAGGCCGCGCTCCAGGCAGATTGGCACCATGCTCTCCAACGTAATCCCCTTACTCTTCAGGTAATGAGCCAACTTATTAGCACGCGCATTTAACTCCAAATAACTCAATTCCCGATCTTCAAACACAACAGCAATTGCGTGCGGTGTTCTTTTTACCTGGTCTTCAAACAATCCAACTAAATGCTTATCCTTTGGATAATCTGCCGCCGTGTCGTTGAATGCCTCCAACAAAGTTTTTTCCTCCGCCGCGCTTAGCATATCAAAACTGGCTAATTTATTTTCGGGAGAGTTGACAATCGGAGCTGTAGACGAGTTTAGTATATTCATTGCATCGGGGCATTTGGGACCATTCCATTTGGTGCGTAATCGGAATAAAGATTAACTAAATCCTTCATCATAATAGCTATATACCGTTCGTCGCATATAATAGGATGGGCAACAAAAGTCATATATTGTTCCCCATTATTTAATTTAAACAGGGATACTTTAAAAAGGGGGCCTTTTTCAAGGTCAAAAGGCTTTAAAACGGTCAGCTTTTGATGCCGCTTCATAAACAGCTGCTGTTCAGCTGGTGATTGGGATGACAGGTCCTGGTAATTAATATCGGATATTAATTCGCCACAGACCATATTTTCGCCCTCAGCGTTAAAAGTCATTCTCAAGGCCTGGTGCATGTTTACCAAATCCTGCAATGCACGCAGCATAGCTGTCCGGTTAAAGGGCCCGGCTAAAACCGACGATACAAATTGGTTGTAAAATCGGTTTGCTTCGGTACCCCTGATCATCCAGGATTTCCATGTCTCCGACTGCGATCCGATTACCGGCACTGCAGATGTATGTTCCTGACCTTCAAAATGGTCCGCCTCAAAAATGTCCCTATAATTTTTAAAGTCGCTATTCATCGGGTTGCTTGCCATTGGTATACGCGTGATTGTTTAGTAATTTGAAAAAAAGCCCTTAACACTATTTTCCTTTCTTTACGGCTTAATACTCAATCATATTATTTGCCGTTCTGCTTACCGTATCTTATCTAAGATATTTGCTTCATAAACAGCCGAAAGCGCTTCGGCGAATGACCTTTTTATAAATCGAAACTGAACAGACTCATCATTTTTAGTCTGAATATTTTGAAAATAAACGGAGGCCCGTATAAAATGTATCTTCTCCAGGTATGCCGGGGGTCATACACAAGGCGCATAAACCATTCAAGCCCCAAATTGATCCAGAACCGGCCCGGACGTTTGCTTACGCCTGAATAGAAATCGAAGACTGCCCCCACGCAGCAAATGATGTCTGCATCAATTTGGCTTTTGTGGCTGAATGTCCAATTTTCTTGCTTTGGGGCCGTCATACCAACAAATAATACGTCTGCACCAAATGAGTTTACTGCCTCCAGCATTGCGGCGCTGTCCGTTTCATCAAAACTCTTTTTAAACGGCGGGGAATAATACCCCACGGTTATTGAAGGATATTCACGCGCCAGCCGGTTTTTTATTTTTATTAAAGTATTTTCATTGGAGCCCAAATAAAATACGCGGCCTCCTGTTGCGTTTAATTTTTTTAGTAAAAACTCATGAATGTCAGAACCTGCGATTTTCTTTATCTTGATCCCTTTTAATAAACGCATGGCAATAACGATTCCGATACCATCAGGAATTAGTATATCTGAATCAAGGAGAGCTGCTTTGAACTTTGTATCCATTTCAGCAGCCATATAGGCGTATTGATTGATGCAGTTAACAAAACATTTCTTTTGAAAATCCATGTGCTGCATGGACGAGCCATAAATCGGATATTCAAACAATCTGAATGATTCGCTGACAGGTTCGGCAAGTTCAACATTATAGGTTTGGAGATCAGGATACATATTTCTTCTCAATGATTTAAATTATCATATCGACATTTGCAAAAATGGTGCTATAATTATTTTTTTCTCAAAAATTTGCCTGGATGTATTTTTTGAATTGCCCGAAGAAATAACTATGAGCGCTTGATTTGCCGGATACCAGGAGCGGAAATAGATTACATTATTAAACGTTGTTGCCCTTTGTTGTTTTTGACGTCGGCTTTTGGGCGTTTGCTCCGTAGCAGCAACTATACTGATTTTTTAAAATTTTCCCTTCAAACATATTGGCTATTTAGTAGTTTAAGGCTATTCTATAGGTATTTTCCAGATAAATCACAAAAGAGCCGTAAAGTCATGGTCGATTTCATATCGGATTATATTAAATTTAAGGTTAGCTTAAATATTTTTTTATCCATAAATTGTAATATTTTACAATCTCACTGATTTAAAAGAAAAATAATTAAAGTTGATTGCCTTTTAACGCATACAGGATAAATTATCAAAAAAAATATCTAACGCTCAGAGGGCTGCAATTTTTCTATGGGGATTTTTTGGAGGATTTTTTCCCCTTTGGGCAAATTTTTCCCTAAAATTTTAGCTTTACCAAAAAGATTTTTTTTTTGCTTCCACAGCAGTCGGCATCGATAAATTTAATTGCCTGTTTGTTCAAAGTTTATTTTTTCAAAACCATGCCGGGTATGTTTATCTGCCTGTGTATCCGGCATCACAATTGGGGAATTTATTTCTCTAACTAAATCGAAAGTGGGGCATTTCACTGCGACTGCTCCATCAAGATAAATTCAACATTATATTTTCTGAAAATAAATGCGCTTCTCCTATTATGTACGCTACAGTTGATTTTCAAAAATAAATTCCCAATAGTTAAATCGCCGGCTGATTTATGACCACTTTGACAACTTTCATGTAACAAAACGTCAAAATTTATCGTTTATTTAACTTTCCCAATGGTGTACGATCCCCAAAATTCAAAAGATCGAAATCTCCGGATAATAATATAAGACATAGAATCAGGTAACGTTTTATTGGATTTTCCCCTTTTACCGTTGGGTATTTTTAATAAGAACACCCGCTCACTTTTAACCATAAATGCGATATTTGTGCTTTATGGTGCGAATTTTGCCTTTGGTTTGCCGATATTTAGAGATGTTTATAATTTTTTGGAAAAGCACGTCGCTTCTTTTGATGAAAAGATAAAGCCGGCCAAAAAGTAATGATCCATTTCATATTTAGAAGTTTTTTTTAAGTTGAACGGAATAAAGTTGCAAATTCACACACATTAAATTAATTTATTAATAGTTAATATGAACCTTAAACAATTACGGAATTTTTTATTTATCGTCGCACTCTTTAACTTTTCTTGTACGCCCTATAAAAATGTCGCTTATTTTCAAAATTTGAAAAATGATCCCCGCTTTGTAGAGAAGATAGTTAATTACGATCCGCTCACGATTCAAACCGGCGACCTGTTAGCGATTCACGCCGCAAGCCTGAATCCGCAGGCGGATATCGTTTTTAACAACTATATCCAGTATAATGAACTGCAACCGGTAAGTTCCGGGAGTACATTGATCAGGCCGCAGGAAGACCCGTCCTCTGTGGGTTACCTGGTTGACGCTGATGGAAACATTACGCTGCCGCTGATCGGCCTGATGCATGTCACAGGCTTAACTACCCACAGTTTAAGTGTAGAAGTTCAAAATAAACTTGAAAAATATCTCAGTTCGCCTGTGGTTAGCGTCCGGCTTCAAAATTTTAAAGTCTCGGTGTTGGGAGATGTTAAAGAGCCGGGCAGCTTTAACGTAAAGAATGAAAGGATTACCGTAATAGAAGCCCTCAGTTTGGCGGGCGACCTTACAACAACCGGTTTACGCAACAACGTGATTTTGATCAGAGAAGAAGATGGTAACCGGTCATATATCCATTTGGATCTGACCTCTACCGAACTTATAGGTTCTCCATATTATTATCTTAAAAATAACGACGTTATATATGTTCAGCCAGGTAGGGCAAGAGTAGAGTCGGAAAGCCCTTTTTATGAAAAAGTGGGCGTCTTGATATCTGCGCTGTCGATAATAGTCTTCCTCGTAAGAAAATAAATAACACCCTAAAGAATTTAAAACTTAGAATTAAGCCTTAAACGTATTTTATGAGCGATTTACAACCTCAAGCTACTATTCCCGCGTCACCTTCAAATGTTAAAGGGGCTGATGACTTTAATGAGATACTTAAAAAATACTTATATCACTGGCCGCTTTACATCCTGGGAGTTGCACTGGCGTTGGCCTTAGCATACTTTTACCTGCTAAAAACTAACCCTGTCTATCCGATAACAGCGACACTCAAATTCGATGTGCCCACCGAATCGTCAAGCGGTGGCGGCCTTACAACTCAAAGCGCCCTGGTGCAATCATTGGACCCGACGAGCAAACCTGTTATTGTTGAAAATGAAATCGATGTAATTCAATCCGAGAAATTAATAGACCAGGTGGTGCTGGATTTGAAATTGTGGGTAACCTACACGCAAAAATCCGGCTTTTTAACCAAAGACCTGTATAAAATATCTCCCGTAGATTTTAATTTCATAAAGCAGAATGGTGTACTGCCTCCATCGGGCGAATCATTCAAAATTTATTTAAAGGACAAGAATACGTTTGTTTTAAAGGAGCTTGACGGAAAAAAACAACTTAACAAAAGTTATAAATTTTCCACCCCGATTAAAAATGATTTTGGAACCTGGCAGTTGAATACTACCGCTAATTATGATAGCTATATCGATTCGACAATCAATATCGATGTTGAAGATCCTGATTTGGTCGGTGCAGGGTATCAAAAAGGAATCAAGGTTGAACTACAGGACAAGGATGCCCCGTTTGTGAATTTATCAACAACAGACATTGTTCCGGCACGGGGCAAAGACGTTCTTAATTCGTTGCTTGCATTATACCAGAGGGGAGCTTTGGAAGATAAGAACAAAGATGCCCAAAAACTGCTTGTGTTTATTGATTTACGTTTAGACTCGGTTAGGAAAGCGTTAACCGCTGCGGAGAGTAAAACACAGCAATACAGAACCAACGAAGGAATAACTGATTTGGTGGCGCAGGCGCAAGATTACCGAACTGACAATCAGGTTAATACAAAATCTTTAAACGATAATAAGCTTCAGATGGCCGTTCTTGATGAGCTTGACAGGTTTGTCTCTTCGTCAAAAAATGATGAAAAACTTCCGTCGGTGAATCCTTCTCTCTTAGAACCGGGGATGCAAACCTTATATGATAAGTTATCCGACCTTGAATTGCAGCGCGCTCAGCTTTTGGCAACAACTCCGCCCGAAAATCCAATTTATGCACCATTAGACCGGCAAATCGCTACGCTAAAAAACCAAATTAAAGATAAGATTTCCTCAATCAGGGAATCCCTTCTGGCTACCCGCGCTACATTGCTATCAATTGACTCGGGGTATAGAAAATCACTTAAAAAAGTTCCGGCACTGAACACGCAGGACAATGACCTGAAAACAAACCAGGATATTGAACAAAAACTTTACACAGACTTACTAACCCTGAGGGAAGAAGTTTCGTTGAGGTATGGCTCCTCTGTTTCCGACTCTGAAATAGTGGATGATGCACATGCCGGTAAAGTTAAATGGCCTATGGTTCCGATAGTTTACGGGCTGGCTTTCCTTTTGGGTTTGGTATTACCTACAGCCCTGGTGTATGGAAGGGAAGCGCTGAATGACCGGATCATCAGCAGGAGACAAATTGAAGACGCGACCGGCGTGCCTATCCTGGGCGAAATCTCTTACCTCGACTCCAAATCCCCTATTGTTGTGACCGGGACAAGAAGCAAATTTGCAATTGGCGAACAATTCAGGGTGCTGCGGACGAACTTATATCACCTGCATGAGCATAATGGTAAAGGCCGCGTCACTTTATGTACGTCAAGTATTGGCGGAGAGGGCAAAAGCTTTATTTGTTCAAATATTGCCGTTACAATGGCCTACACATCGCGTAAGGTTATACTTCTTGAAATGGACCTCAGGAAGCCAAAGGTTTCCATGAATTTTGGTTTATCTTCTGACCATCCGGGGATTAGTGATTTTCTTGCAGATGATTCCTTATCACTTGAAGGTTTGATCCAGCATTCTAATATACCCGGCCTTGATATTTTAAGTTGCGGCCCTATTGCGCCAAATCCATCCGAACTGCTTGAGAAACGCAGGCTTGAAGATTTGATAGAGGAATTAAAGAAAGTGTACGACGATATCGTTATCGATTGCCCGCCAATACACCTGGTAACCGATGCTATCATTATTTCGCGGGTTACCGACGTATCGCTGTACGTTGCAAGGCAGGGTTATACCTATAAACACGAAATTGAATTTATTGCGGAAATACACGCAAATCATCGGTTTCCAAAACTTACGGTTATCTTTAATGGCGTTAAAAGCGGTAAACACGGCTACGGTTACAGTTATTCGGACAAGAGCTATAGCTCCTATAACACCAGTAAGGAGAAGGAAAAATTCGGAAGTGTTATCAAGAGCATTTTGAGACGGTTTTAAAATAAAACTCATTATTTAAAATAACTATTGTGGCTGTTCCTATGAAAATATTGATAACCGGGACTGCCGGCTTCGTTGGCTTTCATCTTGCAGAGAAGTTAATCGAACAGGGCCACGACATTGTTGGAATTGACAATATAAACGATTATTACGATCAGGAACTAAAGTTTGCAAGGCTGGCCGAAAGCGGTATTGCTAAAGAGAAAGTAAAATGGCACTGTGAAATTGGCAGCAGTAAACATCCAAACTATCGTTTTATACGGATGAGCGTAGAAAGCAAGGGCGAATTGATGTCGCTCTGCTCACGAGAACGTTTTGATGTCATCGTACATCTGGCAGCGCAAGCGGGCGTTCGTTATTCAATAACAAATCCCGATTCGTATGCGCAATCAAATCTGGTTAGTTTTTTAAATATTTTAGAGGTTAGCAGGCATAACCCCGTAAAACATTTGGTGTATGCAAGTTCCTCAAGTGTTTACGGCTTAAACGCGAGCATGCCCTTTTCTGAGCATGATAACGTTGATCACCCTGTCTCATTGTATGCAGCCAGTAAAAAAGCGAATGAACTGATGGCTCATACCTATAGTCATTTATATAAAATACCTACCACCGGCCTCCGCTTTTTTACCGTTTATGGCCCCTGGGGCAGGCCTGATATGGCTTATTTTTTGTTTACTGACGCTATATCAAAAGGTAAGCCCATAAAAGTGTTCAACAATGGGAAAATGAAAAGGGATTTTACCTATATTGATGATATTGTTACCGGCATCATCAGCGTAATGGAAAAACCGGCAGAACCGGATAAAAACTGGGACGCCCAAAAGCCGGACCCCTCGTGTTCAACGGCCCCTTACCGGATATATAATATTGGAAATAATAAGCCGGTAGAACTGATGAGCTTTATTAAGGAGATTGAAAAAAACCTTAATAAAAAGGCAGTGATTAACTTTATGGAAATGCAAGCCGGCGATGTTACCGAAACCTGGGCCAATGTTGACGACCTGATTAATGATTTTAATTATAAGCCTGAAACCACGGTTGAAAGCGGGCTTAACGAGTTTGTTAAATGGTATTCAGAATATTATAGTTAAATAATGGCTAATTTTTTCTCAAAATTATTTGGCATTAATAAAATAAAAGGCAGATCCAAAATCGTAGCCAAAAACGCTACTATATCCTTATTATTTAAGGGACTTAGTATTTTAATAGGCTTTATTTTTGTCCCGTTATACCTTAATTCGGTTGGGCAAAGGCAATACGGTATCATTTTAACAATAACCTCAATATCCAATTTTATCTCGTTTTTTGATGTGGGCATCGGCAACGGTTTACGCACCAAACTTGGGAAAGCCATTTCAAACGGCGAAAAACACTTAGGCCGCCAGTATGTAAGTACTTCCTATTTTTACGTAACGTTATTATTTACCGGCGTTTTTTTATTGTACTGCATAGCGGGTCATTGGTTAACGTGGTCTAAAATTTTAAACATACCGGCCAATGAAGTTCAGCACCTTGATAGGTGGATATTTTTGGTGATCGCTTTGTTTTCCGTTCGTTTCATCTTTCAATTAATAGGAAGCGTGCTAATGGCTGACCAAAAGTCGGCCATTAATGACTCTATTCAATTTTCAACCAGCCTGGTAACCTTAATTGCTTGTCTGATTTTAAAAAGCCTGCATAGCTTAAATTTTTATACGCTTTTAATTACCATGTGCGCTTTACCTGTGGTTGTTTTAATAATGTATTCAATCATTTTTTTCAGAACAAAATACCGGTGGCTTGCGCCTTCACTTTCCTATGTAGATCACAAAATAAGAAAAGACTTGCTGAGCCTCGGGTTTAAGTTTTTCATCATACAATTGGTGTCGTTAATCATATTCTCAACCACCAATATTTTAATCGCCCAATTATTTAGCATCGGCGATGTTACCACCTACAATATTGCATTCAAGTACTACAATATCACCGTTATGGTATTTGCAATTTTAATGTCGCCGCTATGGGGGGCGTTTACAAATGCCTGGTATCAAAGCGATGTAAAGTGGATATCCAAAAACATTAAATATTACATCCTGATTTCTTTCGCCTTTTTATTCGTTAATATTTTCCAGTTTTTTGTTTATCCCACTTTTATCCGGTTATGGTTAAAACAGGATATGGCAATTCCGCTATTGTTAACCATAAGTTTTATTTTATATAATTTTATATATTGCTATAACAATATATTTTCGCACTTTTTGGCCAGCATAGGCCAGGTTAACAGGCAAGTATATGCGGCAGTATTCGGAGGGGTTATTAATATCCCGGTAACCATATTTTTAGCAAGGCATACACCGTTGGGGTTATCTTCAATTTTATACGCCAACATAATTTGTTTATTGCCAAGTACTTTGGTTACCACAATTCAAGCCATCCAGCTAATAAGGTCAAAATCAAAAAAGGAAGTAATAGAAAAAGATTTGATCGGTATTATTTCTTGATGTTATCTTTTTTGATGATTTAAACGAACAAATAACAAATAAATACCATGGCGAGGTTTAACAATATCCTGCTCTCATTATTAGCGTTATATGTGCCATTTTTTAACACATTTAGCACTAGAACCGTTTTAAAGTATGTAAACTTTGACACACTCCCCATTATTTTGCTTGCCTATTTTATTGCATTTTGTATTATTACCAATAGAAGATTTTTTTCCGGCAAGCTTGGCAACATAACTAAATTTATGCTATTTCTATTTGCAGCCAAAGTAATCTCGGGGATTCTTGCATTTGATACAGATTTGGCATTTAGTGAACTTTTGTTGGAATTAGAATTTTTGGTCATTTTTTTAATCGTCAATTCTCTACTAATTGATAATAAATCTTATGAATATATAATCTCAGGATTATTGATTGGATTCTTGATAAGTTGTTTTATCGCGGTGATGCAAAAATTAGGAGTTCAACAATTTTATATTTTCACAAAAGGAGAGTTAAATATAAACGCCGGTTTGATCAAAGAGAATAATACTACACTTACCCGGATATGGGGCCCATTTGGCAACTCGTTAGGGTTTTCCGAATATCTTGCCACCGTTGGTATTGCCTTGTATTCATATTTCCGATGGATCAAAAAAAATCGGTTAGCTGCATTTGGCATCATATTTTTGGCAATTTATTGTATAATTCTGACGGTTTCGCGTACGGCTCTTTTCGCCACTGGTTTCACATTGCTCATTTTGGAATTTATATACGGAAGGCTAACCGGAAAGAGAGCAGTTTTGTACGTTGTTTCTATAGTTGCAATACTCCTTATTGCATTCCTTCTTTTAAGTCCGGCAATTGAAGATACTGGCAATCCATTACTTCAAAGATTGACGAATGCAAGCCAGGACCTTAAAGAGGGAAGGCTAAATCTTTGGGTAAAGGGCTTTAGTGCGTTTCAAAAAAACGTATTTTTTGGTGTGGGTCCGGGCAATTTGCATATGGCCTTAAGTGCGGAAGGATTCCCGATGACTTCTGAGTTAATATCTAATTTTGACGGGCAACATGTTGAAAACTATTTCCTAACCGTACTTTACACCTTTGGCATAGTTGGTTTTACCTTTTTTATGACAATATTTTTTTACCTGATAAAATATTCATACCGGCTTTTTTTACTGCTTAACAAAAAGGTTCAAATTACAGCCTATGGTGGTGCGTTTTTTGGTGCAATGATCACATTTACGATACTAAATATAACTATACCCGCTTTAGTATCGGAGCTAAGCATTAAAATGATGTTCATTTTTATGATTGTTATAATTAACAATTCATTTTTAACGTATGACAACGTGACGTTTTTTAAATCAAATTATTTTTTATTGCGGCCGTTTCAAAGAAAAAAATCCGTGCTGCAAAACAATAAATATTCCCCACAGACCAGAACCTAGATATTTAGTATTTAAAACGCCTGAATGACAACCGAAAAAAAATATAATACTAGTCTGATTGGGTTAGATGTCTTGAGATTTTTATTGTCATTGGCTGTGATAATCTGGCATTATCAACATTTTTATTACCCTTTAGGAATAAAAAGAAATATTTACGTTACCCAACAACCTTTTTATCACTTTTTGTCAATATTTTACTTATATGGAGCAAGGGCAGTGCCGATATTCTGGATAATTAGTGGCATCGTATTCTACAAATTTTATTTTAAGAGTATAGAAAATAAAACAGTAAATATTCAAAAATTCGTAAGAAACAGATTTACCAGGTTGTATCCATTGCATTTTCTAACGTTAATTATAGTTGCACTCCTTCAGATCTATTATTTCTCGATACACAAAAGTTATTTCATATACATCAATAATCTGAAGTATTTTGTATTGAATGTTTTATTCATCCAAAATTGGAATACAAATCCTATTAACTTAGGTAGCTTCAATGGACCAGCGTGGAGCGTATCTGTGGAGCTATTTGTCTACCTGGTTTTTTTTGTAATATGTTTAACGAAGGCGATAAACAACAACAAATTAATATTATTGTTAATCCTGGTTGCGATCGTTTGCGAGGGCTTTCACTGGGGATTAGTCAATTTTAATCAATGCCTGTATTTTTTCTTCGCCGGTTGTTTATTAGAAAAGAGTTTTGAAAACAACAAACAAAATTTGTATAAAGCTCTATTTGCTTTTTTGGGCTACTTTATAGTACATTTTTTATTAAGACATTATTTAAATGACAATCGTACTGTAAATAATTTTCTGCAGGCAATTGGTGATATTCATGGCGCTATACAATTATTATTCATTTGTTTATGCATTGTTTATTTAGTACGAATTTTATTTGATTTGCGGATTTTTCACAAAATAAATCCAAATATCTTTTCTCTTCTTGGGAATTTGACGTATTCAATGTATCTGATTCACTTTCCACTACAATTAGTTTTTTACATTGTAATCAACCCAACATCGTATACTGTTTTTAATGCACCAATTGTTTTTCTATCCTATGTTGGGACAACCATTATTTTTGGCTATTTGGCTTTTAATTATTTTGAAAAAATAGTTCAGAGAAAATTAAGACTGGCTTTTGATCATTAGTCCACAAAGAAATTTTACAAAGTTATTTTGAATGTCAGTTAATAAATTATACATATGAAGATTGCGGTATGGAACGATCTGCGTAGCGGGGGTGGGAAGAGGGCCCTTTATAACCATGTAAAAGGCCTGATTGAAAGGGGGCATGAAGTGGTTAGCTTTTGCCCTGATACGGCCGACCTTAATTTTATGCCATTATCGCAATTGGTTGCAGAACGCGTGTTTCCTTTGAAGGATGATATGGAAAACGGCGCAAAATGGATTAAGCGGCTGCACCCGCGCATCCATCACAAAACCAGGGCAATGCTGGCCCATTGTAGCGCATGCGCCGCAATTATTAATAACGAGGGGTTTGATGTGCTTTTCGCCAATTCAAGTACCTTTTCCTACATGAGCCATATCGGGCGATTTGTTAAAACTCCAAAATTGATTTACCTGGGAGAGCCCTGCAGATACCTTTATGAGGCAAAGCCTGAGTTTTTATGGAAGGCGCCTGATGCGGAAAATGTCGGCCCGGTTAAATACGTATTGAAAAGAGCCAAACACCTGGTACGTATGTATTGGTATAGCTATATGTGCAGGGAGGAATATGTTTCTGCAAAATCGTACGATCTTATTCTTGTCAATTCTTTTTTTTCCCGGGAGTCTGTAAAAAGGGCTTATAACCTTGATTCAAAGGTATGCTATTTGGGAATTGATACGGATATGTTTTTGTACCGGCAGGCGGAGAAAGGCGATTATGTAATCGGGATGGGCTATGTACAGCCCTCGAAAGGCATTGAAATTGCTATTAATTCGCTGGCGTTGGTTAAACCGGAATACCGCCCGTCGTTAATTTGGGTAAGCAATAACAATAAAAAGGATGAATATATCGATCATATCCTGAATTACGCGAAATTAAACAATGTCAATCTCATCATTAAAACACTTATACCAGATGCTGAGCTTTTAACATTGTTATCGGGCGCCCGGGTATTTTTATATTTCCCGAACCTGGAGCCGTTTGGCCTGGCGCCGCTCGAAGCCAATGCATGCGGTACGGCGGTGATCAGCATTGCTGAGGGCGGCCCGCGCGAAAGCATAAAAAATGGGGTTAATGGATACCTGGTTAATGATATTTCATACAGGGAAATAGCAGAGCGAATTGGGGAATTTTTTACAGATAAAAACCTGGCTGCTGAAATGGGCAGGCAATCAAGGGAATATGTTTTAAATAACTGGAACTTGAAATTGGGTACTGACAATATTGAACATTGGCTGAATATTTTGAATAATAGCCGCAATTAAAATAGGAGCGAACAAAAAAATGGCTGATTTGATAGCAAGCAAGGCAAGGGTTTTGGCCTATTATTTACCGCAGTTTCACCCGACGCCGGAAAATGATTTGTGGTGGGGAAAAGGGTTTACTGAGTGGAACAACGTTGCAGGCGCGGTACCTTTGTTCAAAGGGCACATACAACCGAGGATTCCAGCCGATTTAGGATTTTACGACCTTCGTTTACCTGAAGTTAGGGATGCACAGGCCGAAATGGCTAAAGATGCAGGGATCGAAGGGTTTTTATACTGGAACTATTGGTTTGGTAACGGTAGGAAAATACTGGAAATGCCTTTAAATGAACTTATAAACACCGGAAAACCCGACTTTCCCTTCTGTTTGGGTTGGGCCAATCACTCGTGGTCGAGCAAATCATGGAATAAAGTAAAGTCACTCAGAAAAGACCAGCTTTTGATAGAGCAGTTGTACCCCGGAGACAAAGATAATGAGGATCATTTTTACGCACATCTGAAAGCCTTCCAGGACAAAAGATACGTAAGGGTAGATGATAGACCTGTTTTCTTAATCTATGATCCGATGGCCATTCCAAATGTTGAAGGATTTCTGGACGCCTGGAATAACCTGGCCGTTAAAAACGGGCTTAAGGGAATGTATTTTATCGCAAGGAATAATGGTTGGTCGACCGAGATTGATAAACTGTTAAAGCTGGGCTTCGACGCTGTTAACCGGAACGGCCAGTGGGAAGCTGAATGTGCTGTTAAAGGTAAATTATCCCGAAAAATTTTAAATAAAATTAATGAGAAGCTCGGCTTATCGTATACAGATATATATGATTATGCGGAAATTATTAAGCACCTGTTTAATGAGTATGATGCAATGGATAAGGTAATCCCCTGCATCCTGCCGCAATGGGACCGGTCACCCAGGTCTGGAAAATTAGGTATCGTATATAAGAACTCAACCCCCGAGATGTTTGCCCAACATGTAACACAGGCATTGGAAATTGTAAAAAAGAAAAAGGAAACCTCGAGAATATTGATTTTAAAATCGTGGAATGAATGGGGCGAAGGGAACTATGTGGAACCTGATAAGGCGCACGGCCATGGTTACCTGGAAGTTTTAAAAAGCAAATTACTCAGTTAATGGCGCCGGGTTACTCAATCCTTCTTTACCGGCTGAAAGAAAGTAAAACGATAGCGTATCTTTTGTCTGCAGTTAATTAAATCGAACATGAAATTATTTATTATTATAGATGCCCTTATTAAAGGCGGAACTGAAAGGCGAATGCTGGAACTGGTAAAGACATTATCTAATGATAAAAATTTCGAGATATACCTGGTATCGCTGAACGATAAAGTCGATTATAGCTACGTGTACGATCTGCCGATAAAATTTGAAGCCATAGAGCGGAAGGTTAAAAGGGATATTTCCCTGTATCGGCGATTGTACAAAAATGTTAAAGAATTTAAACCTGATATTATACATTCATGGGGGACCATGTCGAGCTTATTGCTGGCTCCGATCGCTAAACTGCAGGGGATAAAATTTGTTAACGGTTATATTGGCCAGGCGCCTTCAAAGGTTAAACTTAGCGATAAGTTTTATTACCGCGGCTTGCTCACCTTTCCTTTATCTGATGCAATTGTTTCCAATTCGATGGCCGGTTTAAAGTCTTATCGTGCTCCCCAAAAAAAATCATTTTGTATTTATAATGGCATAGACTTTAAAAGATTTGAAAACTTAAAAGACCCCGGCAACGTTAAAGAGGATTTATTTGGAAGCAAGGACGATACCAGCTTTGTTGTTGCAATGGTCGCCGCTTTTGAAGACAGGAAGGATTACGAAACATATATAAAGGTTGCAGTAAAAATGTGCAGCCAAAATGCGTCTGTTAAATTCCTTTCAATCGGGGGCGGCGACAAATTTGACAGTATAAAGGCTTTGGTGCCGGCAGCTTTGCTAAATACGCGGATATTGTTTTTAGGGAAGCGAGCGGATGTTGAATCGATTTTGCAAGTGATTGACATAGGCGTGTTGTTAACAAACACTACCGTACACGGCGAAGGCGTTTCAAACTCAATTATCGAATATATGGCCTCGGGCAAGCCTGTAATTGCCACCCGTGGCGGCGGAACCGATGAAGTGGTATTTGATGAAAAAAATGGTTTCCTTGTCGATTATGCTGCTGAAAATCAAGTTATTGAAAAAATAGAAATACTTTTAAGGAACAAAGAGAGAGCAGCGGCAATGGGAAAAGAAGGCTATAAATTGGTCCATGAAAAATTTGATGCAATAAAAATGAGCCAGAATTACGTAGATCTGTATGAGCGTTTGTTAAATCGTTGATGATAGCAATATATTTTTATCTTTAAATTTACAAAAAAAATCCCGGAGGTAATGAAACGCTTTTTTTTAACCTTATTTTCATTCGTTTTTGCAAATATTTGTTTTGGGCAAAGTGTTGTTGTTTACCCGTCGCCTGCCGCAAACTTTGCGGAGTCTTCGGCTTTGTTCCAGGTTAATGTTACGCAAAATGGTGTTACCAAACAAAGTTTCGTTTATGTTAGTACGGCTGGTACAGACTCGTACACCCTCGCAGGAAGAAGCAGTCCCGAATGGGGGCTGCAGGGTGGTAATAGATTTCATTTTACCACTTTTTCATTTTCCGGCACAATTACCATCAACGTTGTAAAACTAAATTCGACTGCAACTACAGCTACCATTAGGCCGAACACACTAGGATTAGGCGCCATTAAGACAGTTAGCCAAGGCGCGAACAAGGGTGTTAGCTTTACGCTTAGTAAACCGGCAAAGGTATCTGTTGAATTTAATGACGACCCCTCATTTAAAGATGCATTGATGATTTTTGCTGACGGCCAGCAAACTGCTGCGGATGTTCCCAACATGGCGGCTGCAAACGTGTTACAGGTAACTGCTACAACTAATTTAGCAAGTATACCCGCCTCTAAAACCATTGTATGCTTTAACCCCGGCGTTTATAATATTGGCGTTTGGAATATTCCTGCCACCGTTAAGCAAGTTTACGTAGCCGGCGGGGCCTATGTAATTGGCTACATAAACCGTAATGTGCCCGGCGACGCTGCAGGTAACTCCATCTTAATAAACGGCAGGGGGATATTATCTGATCGGGGATATGCCTTCCGTTACCCGGCTTCAACATCTGATCAAAATAGCAACGATTGGTATAACCATATAAACTTAAACGGAGGTTCGATTACGATAGAGGGGGTTACTATCATAGAATCGAGTGCTGTCAACTTATACATAACGGGAGATAATGTTAACATCAGTAACGTAAACATAAATGGTTTTCGGTTTAACAACGATGGCATTGTTTCGCACGGGAGCGGATGGTTAATAAATAATTGCTTTCTAAGGGTAAATGATGACGGATTGGTTCCTTACGCATCAAATGTAACCATAAGCAACTGCGTTTTCTGGCAGTTGCAAGGATCGATAATTGAGTTAGGCTGGACGCCACATTCCATAAATAATTTTAATATAACAAACTGCGAAGTGCTGCATGACGGTGCACAATTTACCGATAACGACTGTGGCTTTATAAATGCAATGAATTTATCAGCAACAAGTTCTTCAGCTGCTATCAACAATTTTAATGTAAGCAATATTCATTTTGATACGCCTATTTTAAGGCTCCTGGATATAAGGGCCGACCGAAATAATGTCAATTCTGCGGTACACCAACTTGTTTGGGTGTGCAGAAATTTTAAATTCACAAACATTTATTTGAGCCAGACAGGCGCAGCCACCTACCCTCTCATGTATCTGCACGGCTACGATGGTTACCATCCTGCAGTTGATTTTGTTTTTCAAAATCTTTATTTAAATAATGTAAAAGTCACCCCTGCGAAGATGAATGACAGTACATTTTTTAATAAAAGAGGCGTATTTGGCATAACTGTGAAGTAATTTCAGAGAAAAACTATTTAGTTTTACGCAAATGGCTTTATTTCCGGCCAAAAAACGCCTTTTTTTTCAATTCGATTTTATTTATAGTTAATTTTTAAATTTTTTGCAATACTTTTTTGATTTTTAATGAATAATGGTACTTTAGCTGCCAATGATTAACCCAAAAATGTATGAACGCAAAAGCACAAAACCAGGTGAGAGGGGCAATGGGCGCCGTATCATTATTTTTACTTCTTTTTACGGCCGCATGTAAAAGAGACGCAAGTCTTCAGCCAACCGGCTCCGGAACCGGACCCGCATCCCAAACCTCAGGGATTTCGATCGAAAAAAATATTACTTCACGTTTAAGTTCCATCGGGTTTGGAACTACTTTCACCCTGGCAAATCACATTTACCTGAATGGCGCGGCCAATCAAACAATAAGCGGCCTGAATATCAGCGGCGGTACCGTACCCGCAATTTTTTTAGTCAATTGCCATAATATGCACATCACTCAAAATCAACTCGGCAATTCTACCGATGTTGGTATATGTTTGGAAAATTGCTACAACATAATTATTGATTATAATTATATCGCCAACGTAAGTTCCGGTGTTTATGCGGAGAATTCACCCTTGGGCGGTATAACCGTAAATAACAACCAGTTTAAAAATATAAAGGGCCCGCTGCCGCGCGGCCAGTTCGTGCAGTTTAATAACATAAACGGCCCCAACAACAATATCAGCTATAATGCCGGGGAGAATATTCCTGGTTACAGCAATCCTGAGGATGCCATTAATCTTTACAAAAGCAACGGCACAGCTGCTTATCCTATTAAAGTGCTCGGTAACTGGATAAGAGGAGGAGGCCCCAGCGCAACCGGCGGCGGAATAAATTTAGGCGACAATGGCGGTTCGTACGAGCTTGCTTACAACAACATACTTGTTAACCCCGGGCAGTACGGCATAGGTGTGTCCGGCGGCAGCAACATGCAGGTCATTTCCAATTACATTTACTCCAGCGCGCAGCCCTTCAGCAATGTAGGCCTTCTCGTTTGGGCACAGGCCGGATATGCCATTTCAAACTGCACGGTGAGTTATAACCAGGTTAATTTTACCAGCGGAAATACCGGTCAGATTTTTGAAAATGACAACTGGATAGGGCCAAATACCCCCACTCCTATCGGCTGGAATACGAATATTTGGGGAGCTAATATAAATGCCGGTATCTTACCTACGGTACTTACTACCTTTATCTATTAAATAGCTGACTGTTAGCGCAGCAAAGCGCTGAAAACGCCTCAAAAATTTGCCGGTATATGTCGCCGGCAGCCGTGCATGCTATCGATGGTCAAATTGATTCAAAACGTTTCAATTTGGGGTACCACTTAATTTTAAGTGCTAAAAATCGCTGGTTTCGTTATTGCCGTAACCCCAACTCTATGCAAAATGAGCATACTTGAACAGCAGTTAAAGATCGCTGAGGTTGAGACAAGGCGTTATAAATTTTAAAATTAATTGCCCCGCCCGTGCCTGTGCAGCACCGCCGGGAATATGTGGAAATTTTAGTTGAATTTATCTCCAAAGGGCAAACATTTCCCCACTTTTCCAATTTCCCCAAAACCAATCCGGAGCGATCAATTCAACATTTTAAATATTTTTAAAAAAATTATAAATTATTGGTGCCCCGTATTTTTTATTGAGGGCGGGATATCAGCCGGCAACCGCCCTAAAAATTTTGTGCACAGTTGTAGAATTTAGCACCTTTGGAAATAACAATAACCTTCCATTAAGTTGTCTATATTTTATTTCTCATAGAACAATTTTTTTACCTTTTAGGACAATATTTCCTATTGGGAAATATTATAAACCCTTTCCATTTTTTTCAGGTAATCTTTCTTACCCTAATCGAAATTATTTTAACAACTAACCTAAAAAATTGTATTTTAGTAAAGTAAATGAACAAACAATATCAATTAATTAATATTAATTTGTTTTTCTTGTAATTTTTACAAATTACTTTGTTGAATATTTTAAGGGGTTATAAAAATAAATGAAGATTTTGATTGTTAACTGGGCCTGGTATCCCACTGGTGGCGATTGGACTTATATTGAGAATCTGAAACGCTTATATGAGGAAAAAGGGCATGAAGTCATAGCGTTAAGCACACAAAATCCATTAAATGTAAAAGGTAATGGAAATGACTACTTCATAAAAAGCAACAATTTCAAATTACTTAACGAAAACAAAACTATTATTAATAGTTTAAAAGTGGTTAAAAATTCTATTATATCATCGGAGGCGCTAAAACGGATTGATTTGATATTAAAAGAACACGATATCAAATTAGCCCATTTACATAATATTCATAATTATATAACCCCTTCAATCATCTGGAAATTAAAGAAAAAAGGGATCAAAATTGTATGGACATTACATGATTACAAGATCATTTGTCCGGAGAATTCATTTGTATCAAATGGCAAGGTTTGCGAAAAATGCATAACCGGGAATTTTTACCATTGCGCAACTAACAAATGCAAAAAAAACTCCTATGCTGCAAGTTTTTTAGCGGCGGTAGATGCTTATGTATATCATGCAACAAATACTTATAATAAGACGGATATGCTATTATGCCCGTCGGAATTTCTGCTAAATAAATTTAAGCAATTTGGTTTTGATGAATCAAAACTGTTTTTAACAAACTATTGCTACGATATCGGGCTGATAGACAACTTTTTAAACAGGAGCGTCATTGCAAGCAAAAATTCCGGCGGTTCAGCAATAAAAAATAAAGGCGACTATATATTATATGTGGGGCGGGTTGAAGTAATTAAAGGTGTAAAAACATTGATTGATGCGGTAAAGGGGACACACTTAAAATTAAAAATTGCAGGTTCTGGAACTGAAATTGATAATTTAATTAATTATATAAAAGTTGAAGATATCAGGAATGTGGAATTTCTGGGATTTCAAAATAAGGATTCGGTATTTGATTTAACGTTGAACTCAAAATTTGTTGTATGCCCTTCTGAATGGTATGAAAACTTTCCGTTTTCTATTACCGAGAGTTTCTTGTTTTCCAAACCGGTGGTAGGCGCCAACATAGGTGGTATCCCTGAATTGGTGCGGGATGGGGAAACCGGCTATTTGTTTGAAGCGGGAAACGCAGGTGATTTACGGGAAAAACTTTTTAAGCTATGGAATAACGACCTTATGGTTGAACAGATGGGAAAAAATGCCCGCAATCATGCCGTTAACATTTTCAACTTTGAAACCCACTGGAAAAAATTAAACACTGTTTTAACAAACTTAAACTTAAATGACAACTAAAAAAAGAATTTACATTGCCGGCGCTGGAGGCATGCTCGGAGAAGCATTTAACAGAGTTTTTAAAGATGAGTATGAGCTTAAGTGCACCGATAAGGACGTAAACGCGGACTGGCTGAGTTTCTTAGACTTCAGGGATTTTGATGCGTACAAAAGAGATGTAGTGGAATTTAATCCACACTATTTATTCCACATTGGGGCATATACTGACCTCGAATTTTGTGAGCTGAATGTTGACGATACTTATTTAACAAATACTACGTCGGTAGAAAATGCTGTATATATTGCCAATTCGTTAAATATCCCAATCCTATATATAAGCACAGCCGGAATTTTTGATGGCCAAAAAGCGCTGTATGATGATTGGGACCTGCCTAATCCGCTTGGCCATTACGCCCGGTCAAAATATATGGGTGAACGTTATGTGATCGAACATGCCGATAGATACGTTATATGCCGCGCAGGATGGATGATGGGTGGCGGCCCTGAAAAGGACAAGAAGTTTATTAACAAGCTGTTAAAACAACTCGTTGCGGGCAAAAGAGAGCTTTTTATCGTTGACGACAGGGACGGTACACCCACTTTTACAGTGGATTTTGCTAAAAACGTAAAGGCGATAATAGAAAAAGAGTATTGGGGTCTTTATAATCTTGTTTGCAAAGGACAGACAAGCAGACGCGAAGTTGCGGAAGAATTGATAAATATTCTCGGCCTAAACGAAAAGGTTGTTTTCCATGTAGTTAACTCCGATTATTTTAAGGAAACATACTTCGCGCCCAGGCCGCCATCAGAAAGATTGGTAAATAAAAAACTCGACCTGCGCCAACTTAACATTATGAGAGATTGGAAAGTCGCGCTTAAGGATTATATCGATTTATATTTTACCGAATATTTAATAGATAAATTTTAATCGTTTGAAAATCATTAAAAACCCGCATAAATAGTCTTTGGCATTGGTTTTGAATTATACCAGGAGATTTGATACACACTGATATAATTTAATACTGTTGAAGATATATGGCCAGAACAAAAATTGCAGGTTTTTTCGGCACGAAGGCAATACCCACTAATACAATTGCCAGTGGGTCAGATGAGTTAACTTTAGACCTATATCCTCAGCCGCGATATGATGCCCGGATAAAAAAAGCAAATGGTATTGCAAGAGATACCTCACTAAAAATAAGAATTGCAGCATTTGGGGGCTTCCGGTCATTACCGCCAAAAGAAGGGGCAGCAGGTTCTGATAAATTAGCTTTTGATTTATATCCCAGGATTGTAAAACGTGGCCATTCTTTACTGGCCTACGGCAGGATTTATCCCAATGATAATGGAAGTTTACCGGAGGAATATGAAGGTGTTAAAATAAAATATTTCAAAACTGTAAACAAAGCTGGATTCGACACGCTTATTCATTCGGCAAAAGCTACGTTTGATATCATATTCCATAATACGGCCGACACAATTCACCTTCAAAGCGGCGCCAATAGTATCTGGGCTTTCTTTTTAAGGCTTGCAGGCAAGAAAGTAATTGTTAGCCAATTTGCTATGGATTGGAAAAGAGATAAGTGGCCGTGGTATGGCAAATTATATTATAAAATTTCAAATTATTTAACCGCATATTTCCCCAACGATGTTATTTTCGATAACATTTACACAAAAGAATATTTTGAGCATAAATTTTCAAGGAAGTATGATTTTATTCCTTACGGCTCCGAGGTAAAAACACCGCCGGATAACATAAATATCCTTAATCACCTTGGCTTGCAGCCTTCTGAATATTTCCTTTTCGTTGGAAGATTTATACCTGATAAAGGATTGCACCTGTTGATAAAAGCTTTTCAAAAACTTGATACAAATAAGAAGCTGGTGTTAATTGGAGGTTCGCCAAATCCATGCGAATATGAACATCAAATAAAAAACGTACAGGACGACCGCATTATTTTTCCAGGTTATATTTACGGTGACGATACCAACATCTTAATAAAAAATGCATTTGCCTATGTACAGTCATCTTTGGTAGAAGGGCTTTCACCGGTCATCCTGACAGTTATGGGCCTGGGCACGCCTTTGATTTGTTCTGACATTAAAGAAAATACGTTTATTACGAAAGAAAACGCTACGACATTTAAATCAGGCGATGCAAACTCACTTTATGAAAAACTTCTTTTCGCGCTGGAAAACCCCGAGTCTTTGAAACAAAAAACTGAATCGGGCTTAATTGATATCAGAAACAGGTTTAACTGGGATATTACCACCGATAGGTATCTGAAAGTTTTTTGCAAAAACTAGGTGTCATAACGATTAAAATTAGTACTTTCTTGTCGCAGTGGAAGGATAACCTTCAGGTATAAGTTGTTAATGCCCTCTGTAGCTGTCACCACCGGATAAGTATTTCAAATACTTATTCCTTAACTTATTACCTGACCTTTCACATTTAATCAATCGATTATATCGATAGCTTAACAGTAGAATAGCTTATTGATTCAACTAGGCGCCTTTATAATTTATCCGGACATTTTATTCCATTTTCTTGTTGTAAAATAGTTCGATGGTAGTAAAATGTTAGTTATTGTATTCAATTGCTATTTTTTTACGCTAAAAATCCAATCTAAATAGCAGTAAATGGTAGTTCACCTCTCTCTTTTCGCCTTAAACTGATCCAAAATCCTAATTCTCAACCAAACCAATTTTATAATTCAGCGCGATTTAATCCGTCTTCAGGAAGCCCCCGACGGATTGTTGTGACAGTAATTTTCGTTTCCAAAATGCAACTCTCGTCTTTTACTTCCCGTATAAGCGCGATGTATTAGTTATCGTAGTGCAAAGAATTGACTTTCTGTTCTATGTTTAAAAGCTAATACAGACAACTGAGTTTTTTGCTATTTCAAGAACCTGCGAGTGGTTCTATTATTACTTTTTGTATCAAGTTTAAACTATTGAAGCCGCGCGTATTATTTTACATTATTGGGTTAGCGTTACTATTTTACTCTAAAAACGCAGCTGCAACATCATACACCTGGACAGGATCTTCCAGTACACTTTGGAGCGTTGCCGGTAACTGGGCCCCAAGCGGGAATCCCGGGGCTTCAGACGATGTTATCATCCCAAGTACTTACAAATGCCCTACGGTTGATATTGCTTCCACATGCAGATCAATAACCATAAACAACGGAACCACTATTACACTATCAGCAGCGCTTACCATAACAGGTGCGCTTACAATTAATGCAAACTTAGTTTTTGCAGGCACAAGCTCGGCATCCATCGGTGGCGCAACTACTTTTGGTTATAATATATCGTTGGTAGTTGGTGCAAAAAATACCCTTAGCTTTCCGGCCGGCTCCTCGGTAACGCTCGGCGGCAATAACTTAAATGGCATAACCAATAACGGAACGCTAAACTTTACAAATAGTACGTTTACGTATGGCTTTCAAACAGCGTTAATCAATAATGGGACGATAAATTTAACTAACTCTACATTTGATGGGTCAAGCAACAGTTTCACCTTTACTAACTCAGGGACCCTTAAACTTACTGCTGCTACAGTATTTAATTTAAATGACTACTCGATATTAATCAATACAGGGACGGTCACATCGATTGCATCAACCATTAATCTGCAAGGAAGCAGCAGCTCACCAACCTGCCAAATTAATAATACCGGCATATTAACCGCCTCGACGAGTACTTTTGTACTTAGCGGAACAAATGCAAACATTCAAAATACCGGATCTGCGGTATTTACTTCGCATTCATGCACTTTTACGGTTTCGGGAAGCGGCTCTATCCCAAATACTATCAACAATACGGCAACTTTCAGGGATCATTCGTCTGTTTTCACTTTCACCGGGCAAGGCGCTATCTTTCAAAATTCAGGTTTAAATGCAAATATGTATTTAAACGGAACTTCTATAAATTTTTCTTCAAGTAATAGTGGAAACAGCCAGGTTCTAAATAACTCGGCAACTTTAATTGCAGATTCTGCATCAACTATAACACTTGCAACGTACCTGTCAAAGATCATTAACTCAGGAAAATTTTATGCGGGCACATCGGGTTCTGCATGCGTCATAAAGCTAAACGCCCAAAGTGCATTTATAACAAACACCGGTACCTTCAATTTAGGCTCTACGTCTATTATTTATCCAACCGCAATTTCAACGTTAGTGGCAAATAAAAGCCCGGGGATTTTTACATTAAAGTCGGACGCGAAGGGATCGGCTGCAATAGGCCCCTTAAACTCCAATACCGGCGCGGGAGAACAGGCAGTATTCACCGGGACGTTTAACGTTGAACGCTACTTCCAGGGCAATTCCACCTACGATGCTGCCACAGCCCGCTGGCTGGGTCGCAACTATCGCATCATATCGTCGGCGGTTAACACCGGCACCATGGTAAACAATAATTATGTATACGGATTAAACTATATTGTTGGCGCCACGGCAGGTTTAACTACTACCGCAAACAGCACAACTAATTCGTTTGTAACCGGTGCCGCGGGAGGAAACACGACTGCCGGTAATCCATCGTTGTACTTATTCCGGGAAAGCAGTACGCCAAGCACCACTGGTTTCGTTGGCGGCGATTATATGGGCATTACTGATTTCACAGCTTCGTCAACATCGGGCACAATAAAGGCAAGCGATGGCAGGAGTTACAGCATACCCATCGGTAACGGAGTATTTTTCTTTTTCAGGGGCGCCGCAACCAATTTTTTGAAGAGAACTACCGCTCCTTATATGGCTCCCGAAGATGTTGTTTTAACTTCTAAAGGTAATTTAAACCAGCAGGCGGTAGTCGTAAAAGAGTGGTATTCACCCACGGTCGCAAATTTAGGATACCCGGCAGGCACTACTAACAAAACCGGGCGCGGTTCCGATATGGTAGGTAACCCTTATCCGTGCTCAATAGACTGGAATACTTACTTTAACGGTGGCATTGTTGAAACAAACATATTACCCACCATATATGAATTTAACCCCATCACAAACCAGTTTGATACCTACACCTCAACCAGCGCCAGCACTGGGGTAGGTACCGGCAACGCAACAAACATTATTGCGAGTGGAGAAGGTTTTTTTGTTGTCTCGAGCGCCCCCGGGGCTTATTTGGAATTCAAAGAGACCGCTAAATCGCCGGCAGCACTCCCCAAAGGAAGTAATTTATTAATGGGTGCGCCCCCCGGCCAGAATGTTGTTCAGCAATTGTTTCGTTTAAAACTGTCTAAAGATACTTTAAACTACGATGATATAATTATCGGTTTCAATACAACCGCTACCGCTAAATATAACGGCATGGAAGATGCCAAATACCTTCCGGGTATCAAGGCTTTAGTCGGGCTATCAAGCTTTTCAGAAGATAGCATCCAACTAGCCATAAACAATTTGCCGCTGCCAAAACAAACCCAGCGAGTTATCAGGTTAAATGTAGATGCAGCGCTGAGCGGTGCTTATACACTACAAAAAACTGCCATGGATGCCATACCTGAAATTTATGAGATATGGCTGATGGATGGTTTCAAGAAGGACTCCATAGATATCCGCAAAAACGCAACTTACACGTTTGATGTAGATTTGGCCGACACCGCAACTTACGGAAGTAATCGGTTTAAAATAATCATCCGTCAAAGCCGTGCGTTGAGCATGAAATTGATGAATTTTACCGCATCAAAGGGATCTGATGGTTCAGAAGTTGTTTGGAAAACAGAAAACGAACAAAACTATACCAACTTTACCGTTGAAAGAAGTACAGATGGCGGTAAAAATTACCAGGTTTTGGCCGGCATCGGCTCAAACGCCCAGGGGACTTACAGCTTTTTGGATAAAAACCCTGTGACGGGGCAGAATATATACCGCTTAAAGATAACGGACCTTAACGGCGAAGTCACCTATTCAAATACCGTTGTACTTATGTACGGCAATGGGGCTATGGTCAGCAATATAAATATCTATCCCAACCCGGCTACGTCTGTACTTAACCTGGCAATCAACCAAAGCGGCAATAACATACCTTCGCTTAAATTGAACGGCTCAGCAGGCGGATCTCCTGCACAATTATATGATATTAAGATAATCAATATTACCGGCGCCGTTATCAAGTCCGAAACTTCGGCAAATGCTAACTGGCAATCAAATGTCAACGGCCTGACACCCGGAACCTACGTTATCCAGGTACTGAACGATCGGGACAAGAGCCTGGTTGGCAGAGGTACCTTCATTAAGATGTGAGGCCTTTGAACGGCGAAAAAGCCCCTAACGGGATTTAATCCCATGCTTAAGAGCGTGAAGGTAATCGTAAGCTAACAATTTGCCGCATTCTACCAAATCTTTCGATCTTTTCTAAAAACCCTCAGCCCTTGCGCTTCAGTCCTTGACAAGAGGACTAAAAAATCATCCCTGATCGAGTTTTAGCGACGCTGTTTATCGCTATAGCAAGCAAAAAGATGGTTGCCCGACTTTTCCCGAAACGGGGAAAAATTTACAGCAGCAATGTTAATAAATCCTGTAGGGTGCTGCTCATTCAGCATTAAATTGAGGGCGTAAACAGGCCAATAAAAAGCTGATACTAAATCATAAGGTAAGGCGGAATAACTAATATGTAATATTTAGGATATTTTAAGAAAAAAGAAAAAATCCAGAGCAAACAAGATAATCTTATTTGTATGTTTTTCCTATATTGATGGCCCGTCAGCATTATAATTGCTGCATTGATTTGAAGAATTATTGATTTGAAAAAAGAACTGTTATTCTTTTTAATAGTATTCGGCGTATTGTTGAATGCCCGGAGTGCACAGGCTACAAGTTACACCTGGACGGGCGGCAGCACAACCAGCAACAACTGGAGCGATGTCGCGAACTGGGGTGCGTCCGGGTATCCTTCGGCATCAGGGGATGTGGCCACCATAACCAACGTAGCATCAGGGCAACCAACGTTGGATGTAGCTGTTGCTATTACTTCGCTTACCATCGGCGGAAACGTTACGCTAACTTTGTCGAACAATCTGACCCTGAGTGGCACATTAACAATTAAAGGTAATGAAACTTTAAGCCTGCAAACCACCGGTTCCGGGGATGTACTAACGGCAGCATCGATAACATTTAACAGTTCAAATGCTGCGTTAAATGTGGCGGCAAATATTTCGATTAGTTGCACTGCTTTAACCTTAGGTTCTTCGACTACCATAAATAATTCAGGAAGCATTACAGCTGGTTCAGATGTTCCAACCACCTCTCCCAATACCATTACCAATCAATCTTCGGGGACATTTAAAATAACAGGGGCTTTAACAATCCCTTCCGGCAGCAGTGTTACAAATTATGGCATATTTTCGGTTGGAGGCACAACAACTTTAAAATCAACCTCGTCCATTGATAATCTTTCGGGGACATTTACCACTTTAGGAAATATTGCAATTGCATCAGGTTGTTCCATTTCAAACACCGCTTTATTTTATTCAAGCGGCGGCGCTATCACTTTTGCTAATAGTCAGGCAGGTATAACAAATAATTCCGGAGGCACATTTTATATATATGATAATGCTACAGTCGCTTTTGGTTCAAAAGGTTTTATAAAAAACGACGGCATTTTTTACGCGGGGGAATCAGGCTCAGCTTGTACCCTTAATTTAAATGCCAACACTGCAGTTATTACAAATACCGGCACTTTTTATCTAGGCTCAACATCTGTAATTAATATTACTGTTAGCGGGGCGTCAGTAAGCAATTCCGGCACATTTACAATACAATCTGATGCCAACGGTTCAGGCGCGATCGGGCAGATAACCGGAACCACGCCGTTTTCCGGCACTTATAATGTCGAACGATATATTTCGGCGGAAAGGGGTTACCGCCTCTTATCGTCGCCTGTCTATTCGGGCACCGATGCTAATAGTAACAAAGTATACAGTTTAAGTTATTTAGCCAGTAACCTATACCTTACCGGCAGCGGCTCAGGTTTTCCTTACCCGGGTAACCCGACTTTATATTTGTATAATGAGGGCTTTGTGCCCCAATTTTCCACCTTTTTGAACAGCAATTTCATCGGGGTGTCCACCTTGCCTGCAGGTAGTACACCTGCCTACGGTGTAAATTCCAATGGCGCCGGCCTCACAGGAACTTATACCATCCCGGTCGGCAATGGCTATTACTGTTTTTTCAGGGGCAACCTTCTTACAGAAACTGCGGCTCATTTAACAACCCCTTCCTACACACCGGTAGATGCCGCCACGGTTACCGCGAGCGGTACATTAAACCAGGGCCAGGTAACCTTTAAAGATTGGTATACGCCAACATCCACCACTCTTGGTTCCACTAACCAGAACTTTAACCTGATCGGCAATCCGTATGCCTGCGCAATCGACCTTGAGCAGGTTTCGTCGTCATCCACAACCACTGGGATTTATGTTACGGCTCTGTCGCCGCTTGTTGGCGGTATAACCGCAAACAGCATCACCCGGCATGTCTATGAACTTAATCCCGTCTCAGGTGTGTATGGTGTTTACACCATCGGAGGGGGAACCTCATATCCTCCCACAAACGGTGCATCTGAATATATTGCCAGCGGACAAGGATTTTTTGTGCAGGCTTACGGTTCCACAAAGTTGATCTTTAACGAAAGTGGCAAAGCCACTTCCGGCAATGCAGCTGCGCCGGGCCTTATGGCCCGTCGCGTAGAGGGCCGTGCGTTGGCCGCCGTTAACAATATGCCTGCCGGTATAAATGCCGCTCTGCTGCTAAAAATGAGTTTAGACACGATTAATAATGAAGAATCGCTAATTGTGTTCAATCCGGCTGCACAAACGGCATATCAACCCGGCGAAGATGCAGCGCACAAAACTGGCCCCGGACTGGTGGGTTTTTCAAGCATTTCCAGTGATAACATACCAATGGCTGTCAATTCTTTGCCGCTTCAACGGACGCAGACGATCCCTCTAAAGGTATATGCCGCAAACGACGGCCAATATAAAATCGATTTGTCCCAGCCTTCGCCGCTGCCGGCGCTTTACGATATTTGGCTAAAGGACACCTATACAAAGGACTCGCTTGATATTAAGCACAATCCCGGTTACAGGTTTAATATCTCAACGGCCGACACAAGTACCTACGGCGCATATCGCCTGAGTTTGGTAATTCGGCAGAACCCTGCGTTGATGGTTCATTTATTGAATTTCGGCGCAGCAAAGGCCCCGGAAGGTGACCAGGTTAGCTGGGTAACTGAAAACGAGGCGACCTACACCAACTTTACCGTTGAACGGAGTACCGATGGTAAAACCTTTGATGAACTGGCGGCCGTTACTTCGAGCGCACAGGGGTCGTACGGCTACCTGGATAAAACACCCGCAAACGGTCCCAATACTTACCGCTTGAAGATCACTGACCTGAATGGCGCGGTTTCTTACTCCAGCGTCGTTACGATCATGTACGCTAATACCAATGGTAAAATAGCGCTGAACGGAGTGACGGTGTACCCCAACCCGACGGCCAACACAATCAACCTGTCGATCACCGGCAACCAGGCAGGCAACACGGCCATGACGCCTGCAACAACCAAACCTGCTTATAATATCGAAATTGTAAACAATATGGGTTCGGTTGTCAAATCGGAAAAATCGTCCAGCCCATTATGGCAAAGCGATGTTACTGCATTAACCCCCGGCACGTATTTCGTCAGGGTAATCGATACAGGCAACAATACCGTTGTAGGTAAGAGCGCTTTTGTAAAACTGTAGTTGAGCTTCGATTTATGTTTTGATTTCAGATTCATTTAAAACACTCGTCGCGTTTTAAATGAATCTTGCTTGCACCTGAGCATAAACCTTGGCTTTGGCCTAAATGAGAACCGCAACCCGGTGACCTAATCGATTAAATGACCGGTTAGGAATCTTGACTAATATATCCGACAGAATTAGCATTTACTATAGTCACAATATACCCTTCTGCAGCTTTAACGTCACAACCCTGATTGGCCCCCATCCGTAAAAGGAGCGGAAATTAAATAAAAATGGATGACTAAGTGATCGCGCGGGCGGTTACAAACCATTTACATCCTTATATTAATCAACAAATAGTCACCGCATCGCCTGACAAGCAAATTGTTAATTATCCTGTCAGGAAAACAGTAAAATGTTTTTAGGCTAAAATATCATGCTACCGCTGGTTGTTGCTGTGCTGGTAGTTGCCGTTCCGTTAGTGGTGGTTGTATCCATGAAGTTATTGCCTGTAGACTGGTTCCGCCTGAATCCGTAAACTGTTTTGGTGTTAAGTTTTTTTAATTTTGTTGTTGAGGTTTTCATAACTTTTCTTTTTTAATTTTAGAAAAGTTATGGCTCTTTTTTGTAAGTAAAAAAGTTATTACACCAACTACAGTATGCAATATACATACTACCGTATCGGAACCTTTTTCCAAATAGAAAACCTAAAACATCAAAGTTAATTCTGAATCGGGGAGCTTTCGCAATAAAAAGCTATTTTTGATTGCTTAATCGCCTGGAATATAGCTGATGAAAATACCACCGGTCACAAAAATCAAAACGCATGTCTTCATATGGTTAGTTTTCATCGCCTATGAGCAATTATCCGTTTTGCCGCGCGATAATTGGCACTTTGGCAGTTTGTGGGACGAAGTGACGCATTATATATTGTATATAGCTTTATTTTATTTTAATGCCCACGTAGTATTGCCGAATACTATTGGTCGAAATAAGAAGCTGTATTTTGTATATTTTTTACTTGTAATAACCCAGGCATTTATTTGTGTTGTATTTAACTATATTATCCTGTATACGTTTACATATTTCCACATACCATTAGTTCCGCCTTTCTTGAACCACCGGAACTACATAGTTAGCTCAGCCGTCAGGGCATTATATTTTGTCGCATTCAGTTCAGCTTACTGGCTGGCATTAGCCGCTTTACAAAACAGGGCAAGGGTTGCCGAACTTGAAAACACACATTTAAAAGATCAAATTGCCAGGCAGCAACTTGAGGCAGCGATAATAAGTACTGAAAACGCATACCTTAAATCACAGATAAATCCCCATTTCTTATTTAACACCTTGAATTTCCTCTATAATTCTGTTTCAAAATTTAGCAGCAAAATTGCAGATAGTTTTATGTCTTTGTCCGAGATCATGCATTATGCGTTGTCAGAGGTCGAGGCAGACGGCAAACTCCCACTGGAATTAGAGATCGAAAATGTCAAAAATTTTATTAAACTCAACCAGGATAGATTTGGGCAAAAACTGGTCATAAATTTTGATGTTTTTGGAGACACCAATGAACAGCGGGTAATGCCGCTGGCAATTATGACCCTGGTTGAAAACATGTTCAAATACGGCGACTTATTCAACGTTGAAAAACCTGCAAACATCTGTATTGTAGTTGACAATAACCGCATATCTGTTACTACTGAAAACAGGAAACGGCGCGTTAGCCCCAAAGAAAGCCACGGGGTTGGCATTCAAAATCTGAAAAACCGGCTCGCTGCCTATAAAGATTATAAATTGGAAATTGAGGACGACGAAGAGACATACAAATCGGTATTACAGATGTAGCGTTGAATTTCGGAGTGCTTGACTGATGAATGTGAACCCAGAAAAATCGTGATATTTATTCAAAAATTTAATACGATTAATGTACATCCGGTCGGCGATGTTAAAAATGATTAGCAAATGAAGTCAATAAAGTTAGAATCACCCCGGCGACATGTTGTTGGGTGGGCAATTTTTATTCTTTACGAGCGGGCAATTGCCTACAATACTTATGGACGATTTCCTGATTTCAGAGCTGTTACATTCTATTACCTCATCGATATCATTTTCTTTTACTTGCATGCGCATGTTGTACTGCCGCAAGCATATAAAGGACAAAAACTCCGTTATACCTGGCTGGTAATAATGATGTTAGTTGAAATTGCTGCGTATGTCTTTTGTAAATACCTCTACTATAATATTTTAATATCCCTTCAAATCCGACCGGGAATCTTATATGTGAACTTTATAAATTTTACAGCTTTCTTTGTGATCAGGTTGGTTTATTTACTCGGCTTAAGTACCGGTTACTGGTTTGCGCTATCCGCGCTGCAAAATCGTAAAAAAATAGACGACCTGGAACGTTTCCGATTGCAAAACCAGCTCGAACACCAGGAGTTGGAAAAAACACTGCTTACTGCCGAAAACGCCTATCTAAAATCACAGATCAATCCGCACTTCCTGTTGAATACTTTGAATTTTTTATACAACTCCGTTTCAAAATTCAGTGATAAGGTCGCCGATAGTGTGATGACCCTGTCAGAAATTATGCGTTATGCCCTCACAAACGCTGGCGATGATGGCAAGGTCAGGCTGGAAGATGAGCTTGAACATGTGGTTAATTTTATTAAACTTAACCAGGCGCGGTTTAGCCAGCGGCTTCGTATTGATTATTCGATTAAGGGTGAACCGCGTGACCTGAAAATAATTCCGCTGGTGCTGATTACCATCGTTGAGAACCTTTTTAAATATGGCGACCTGCTCAATGAAACTGATCCGGCAAAAATCACGGTCCGTATCGACGGTAATGTGTTGACTTTTATAACTGAAAATGTTAAAAAAAAAAACGTAAGAGCAACAGGGCATGGCATCGGTTTGAAGAATATTACTGAAAGATTGAAAATGTATCACGACTATGATTTAAAAATCGAAGAAAATGAGCAATTTTACCGCTCTACACTTATGATCCGGCTTTAAAATATGAATACCTGCTATATTATCGATGATGAGGAGCATGCGATCGACACGCTTCTTCGTTACGTTGACAGGTATCCGGGGCTAAGCGTGGTTGGTTCAAATATTAACCCGCTTAAAGCTATTGACGAGATTATTAATGGCGGACAGGATATAGACATTGTGTTTCTGGATGTTGATATGCCCGAACTATCAGGATTGGATGTTGCCGATATTATTTCATCTCATTCTTCAATCATATTCACCACCGCCTTCCCAAACTATGCCTTGCAGGCATTTGAAAAAAACGGATCGGATTTTCTGTTAAAACCGATTTCGTTTGAACGGTTTACTAAATCGGTAATAAAGGTTCAAAACCTGGTCAAAACCAAAAAAGCAGCGGAACATCCCGCAGAGGACGAATACTTTTTTATAAACCCCGGGATCAAAGGCAAGATGGTTCAATTGCGTTACTCAGATATATTGTATATCGAAGGGTTAAAAAACTACGTGATGATTTACACCGACGATAACAAGTATATTACCTATTTATCTATCCAGGAGATCGAAAAATCAATCCCGGCAGCTAAATTTACTCGAATACATAAATCCTTTATTGTCAACATAGATAAAATTAACTACATCGACAGCAACCAGGTATTTATCGGTCAAAATGTACAGTTACCGATCGGCCGGCTATTTAAAGATCACTTTTTCGACCTGGTCAACGCCAAGAGCCTTAAAAGTGGGCGAAAAAGATAAAACTCCCTTTGTACGCCGGGCCTCTGCAGAAAGATAATATTTATAAAGCAGGTAATAAATAATGAATTCGTGGTTCCGCTGCTTATCGCTGAATAACCGGTTTAAATGCATGTGAATCAGGTCGCCGGCAAGTGTCATCGCCGCTGCGGCCGGCGAATTCCGCATTGCCATTTTAACGTGCCGTAAGGCGATCACATAGTTTTCGAATTGCTTTTTCCCTGCGAGGTTTATGATCGAAGGCTTTTTTTTCTCCAAACTATTAAAAAACCCGGCATATTCCCGGTATTTACTATCAAGTTGAAATTTCAGCTGTTTACTGTCGTCGAATTCACGTTTCATACCATCGTGCATAAGTTTGACAAGGTTTATCTTGTCCGAATTTTCAGTAAAAAATGCCTCAAGCAAGGCATCAACGGAAACAATAGCCAGGTGAAATTCGGAGATATCGGTTTGCTTGGTGCGCCCCCGCTTCAAAAAGTTTACAATTAGTTCACTGCTTACATTAAAAACTGCCTCGGCATGTTCTATCTTACTCTCTCCGTATCTTTCAATTTCCCTTTTGTAAGTATCAAGCACCAGGTTACTAACGCTGCCCCTTTCCATCTGGGCCCTTATTTTTTTTTCAAAATAACCCACCACCCTGACCGCATCATCCGGGTTAATCTTTATCCTTATTCGTAAATGATTTTCGGGATCATTGTAGCGTATAAAAAACCAGCTTTTTATAACCTGCTGTTTTTGCAGCCGGCTTATGATAGGCACAACATCTTTGGTAATTATCCCGTTTGCGGCCGACGGATGACAGTACAATTTAAAATAAACCCATTCATCGCCAGGCAGGTAAACACGCTTTACCTTATTTTTAGGGCGATTGACGAGCGCTGAGGTCCTGTGCGGATAGGTTTCCGATGCCGAAAAAATCGAGGCGACGAACTGCCCTATATATGGCCTGCCTTCCATATCAATTACCTGTGATGATTCATCGACAAAAGCCTCGGTGAGCACAACAAGCGTTTTATTTTTTATTGTTTTGATAAACAGATCAAGCGATGTGGCGTCATCCTGGTCAAATACCAATTGGTTATCACCTTCTGTAAGCGCGAACCACCTTTTCAGGCCGATTTTTTTGCAAACTTTATAAAACTTGTTTTTCTCAATCAACCCATCGGTCATTTCAGCTATCTCGGGTTGATGAAGTATCCATGTAGCGGGATAAAGGATGCACTGTTTATATTCCACCCGCGGATAGTAGCTCAAACCAGGTAGCAATGCCCGTAAATCGAAGTTATAGTTAAACTTAAGGCCCTGGTATTGCAGGTCGCACAAAAATCTAAAAACGGTCAGCTCGCTTCGGCTATAATTATATGCCGAGCTTAATCGCGGTATAATTATCTTGTTGTGTTTTTTCGATCTTAACCTGATGCGATTATCAACCACTGATACAAGCAGGTCTGACAGGCTGATAATATTTTCAAATTGATGGTCGGAGTGCACGCCGATGGGTATTTCGACGGTTCTGACGCCTGCGTTTAAGTTAATATTTGCAGCGTGTTCATCATTGAAACATGATATCTCGGCGAAAATTACGCCTGGGTTTGATTGCGCTTCAACTGCAGCAATAGCTCTTACTTCTGCTTTTACCTTTTCGCTGAAAAGACTAAACCTCCCTAATAAGGCGGTTGCAGTACACCCGCCGGCCTGCTCAATCCATATCTTATCGCCATGTACCCTAAAAATGACCGAAAAACTCGGAGGCATTTTTAGCCCGGTGTTTTCTTTGAGCTTTTCCAGTTCATCGTCGGTAATAAAAATAGGTTCATTAGCTCTTGCCCCAACCAGCTTCGACAAAAACAATTCATGAACGGGCGTCCAGTTAAAGTTAATGGTGTTTGATTGCAAATCAAGCTGTATCCCGTCAAGCAATTCGCTGGTTATTAAATTTGCCTCCAGTCCCTCATAACCCACACCCGCTTCGCGGTCAAGGGCGAGTAGCAACGGCACCTCCTGATCTTCAAACCGCGACCGAAACCGGTTAACAAATTTTGACAGCGATACCTGCGTGGATTCCGCCGAAATTTTTTCCAGGCAATTCAATCCTTCCCGGATACTTTCCATGTAGCCGTCATCAAGCGGCGAAGCCGTTGCCTTTTCATAAGCGACATAAAATAGGGACTTGAATTTCTTTTTCCCCGGTGTGTACAACTCATTGGCCGGCATACCGCTCAATCCAGGGCCATTTTCAAGGCGTATGTGTTCAAGACTATCTTTAACTGACAACACCTCAGCTGCAAGTACGCTGGTATCCTTATAGTTTGCGGCAATGGTTACCAGGCGATCAAAATACTTTTCACCTGTCATGTTTGGGTGAAGTTCGGCGATTAGCAGCCCTTCCCCTATCAGGTCATTTATATAAGCCTGCGCATCGCCTGGCTCGTCAACAAATTGGGACAGCCAGGACTGCATTTCCGACTTTGTTTTGCCTATTCGACAATGACCCAGCAGGCCATTTAATACCCTGTTTGGCTCGAAAGAATTGATAAAAAATTCCGTTTTTTCCCGCTTTTGATCAAAACGCCCCGTAAGGTAACGTTTCTCACCTTTTATTTTGTAAATAGCATTGTTCGGGAAGTATCGCACATTGATGAACTCCCCGGAGTTTTCCATCTTTCGAGCCAGGTCCGCTGTAAATTGAAAATCCGGGTTAATGTGCACTGTATCCCGTGTCGCCAAAACACATTTCTGTGCGTTTTCAACGGGCCCCCAACTAGCAGAAGTAAATGCAGAAAACATACCAAAAGGTGTAGGCCGGTAACACATCCTGTTGAAATATTTTTGCAGGCTTAATTTTACCTTCTCGTCGAGCCGACTGTAGTCAAAGTTGGCGTTACGTAATTCATTATAAAGACTCTCACTTGCAAAAAAAATTGCCGACTGAAAAAATCGTGTTCGGATCATATTTTCGAGCTTAGCGCTGTCGTGTCCTCCGTAACTTAAGGCAGCGGTTCTTAAAAACAGATAGGGATTAAAAATAAAATCGGGCATGATTTCTATGAGTTTAACCAGGAATAATTAGATCAATAGGGTACGAATGTTGTTTACATAATCCGATTTCATCTAATGCGAAACGTTATAAGAACTTGCACACTGACTTAATTAATCGGAAGATATATAAATTATAAAGAAAGATTTTTCAGGAACTAAATTTACCATAATTTTTCCTTTTATTTTTAACAATTGGTGATAAGTTTGACGCACCCGGCAAATATTAAAACACGCTATATTTTTTGACCAGGGCTTATTTGCTTTATGAGCGAAAGGTGAACGTTAATTTTATTAAATTGCAGGCTGCTTATTAAGACCGCTTATTATCTCTTTATGGAGAAAAAAAAAATACTGATCACCGGCGCCAGTAAAGGGTTGGGACTTGCTATTTCAAAAAAGCTGTCGGCTGATTACGAATTAATTTTGCATGCATCCAAACCCGATAGTTTTACAGAATTAATTCCGGGGAGCCGTATTTTATGTGCCGATTTCACCGACAATGAACAAATAGCCGTGTTTTGCAAGCAGCTAAAAAAGGAGCATGGAGACTCGCTATACGGAGTGATCAATAACGCGGGACTGACCTATGATAAACCGCTTAATTTTCAACCGGACCGTGAAATTGATGCGATGCTGAATGTTAATTTGAGAGCGCCCATAATGATCTGCAAAACAGCAATGAAGATATTTGGCCTGCTTAACCGTGGCGTCATAATCAATATTAGTTCAGTTGTCGGCGAAAGCGGCAACGCTTTCCAGTCTGTTTATGCGGCAACCAAAGCCGGTTTAACCGCACTGTCAAGATCGCTTGCACAGGAAGCTGCCGCCTTGAATGAGGAGCACAAGATACGTGTGCTGACCGTTTCGCCAGGTTTTGTGGAGACTGATATGACAGCTGGTATTCCTGAAAAAATAAAAGAAAAATACCTTGGGATGATACCTGCAAAACGGTTTGGCACAGCAGACGATGTGGCCGAAACCATTGCATTTTTACTTTCGGACAAGGCATCTTATATAAATGGGACAAATATTCATATCAACGGCGGCTTAATATGACCGAAGAACAACGCAACGCCTACCTGGCAGAAGGAATGCCCGAAGAAGAAAGGCTCTCTTTTTTAAAGATAGTGCATGAGGGTAACCTTACGGAGGTTAAGCCATCTCAACTTTTATTGCACGGTCCTACCAAACGGTTGGTGGATGCTTACCATTGGCATTCGCCAAATAAAGGTGTAGTGGCAAGCTATTCTCCTAACGCAAGGGACGTTGAAGATCATTTTGGAATATTCAGGGGAGTTGACCAGGTGGAGGCTTTTGCCCAGGCGACAATAGTTTCGTGCGCGACATTTTTAGAATGCCGCAAACAAAATTGCACCCCTGATCAGTTAAAAGATAAATTTATCCCGGCCTTCATCAGCATTGGCAATGTTAATTTTCATTATTACCTAGAACAGGGTGATACATTTATATGTTTAGGCAATATCACGTTTTATAAATGGCGGCAAATGGTATGCGATGGAAGGATATACAAAGTACCGCCGGGTTTAAACCTGGATGAGTATTTTAAAGATTTTACCGAGGAAAGACTATTAAAGTATGATATTAGCAAAGATTTTAAACTGATAGCCGACTTATTTGACATTACAGGCCGGGCAATATTAATTGAACAATTTAAAAAGACCGAATAATACTATGGAAAAAGAAAGACAAGAGATACTTGAAGGTTTGCTGGAGGTTTTACGTACGGTGAGAACGATCGACCCCGCCCGGCTGGAAGGGGTAACGGAAGAAACTGATTTCCTGACCGACCTGAGTACGCCTTCAACAGAACTGATCAATATTGCTGCAAAGGTTGAACATAAGTTTGGAATTGAGTTTGAAGATGACGATATCGACCGCATGGGCTCGAAGGTGAAAGATGTGATCGACCTGATCATTATGGTTAAAAAGAGAGGCGAAGAACAATAATTTATGCAGGCAGGCGGACGAAAAGTAGCGGTAGTGGGTATGGGCGGCGCTTTCCCAACATGCAAAAGCGTGGATGAGTTTGGCGAAAAATTATTTTCGAACCAAAGCCTCATTCGTGAATGGCCAAAGGCGCATGAACACAGAAAACAGATCCGTTCGACCGTTTCGGGATATATCACCGAAGAAGAAATGGATTTGGAAGCCATCCTCGCCCCTATTCCGGACGCTTACCCGGAAACCTATGTAGATAAGTTGGGTCGCATACCGGATGCTAACCTGGCCACGGCCGATATGGGCAGCATTTGGGGGATGTTAGGTGCGCTGGACTGTATAAAAATGGCGGGGTGGACCAACGCCGAAACCCAGTCGGAGCAAACTGGGGTGGTCGTAGGCTCCGGCGGCGCCGGGAATGTAATTTTAAGGGTAGCCTGGCAATACTTTTTTGTTAATGGCGTAAAAGCCCGTATGGCGGGCTCGCATACCGTGGACCGTACGATGTTTTACCGTGATGCGGCCAATATTTCGTGCCTTATAAAAAGCAAGGGCGTTTGCGAGGCTATTGGCTCCGCCTGTGCTACCGGCCTGGGAAATATCGGTTACGCTTACCGCTTAATCAAATATGGCATGCAGGATCGCATCATTTGTGGTGGGCTTGAAAGCACATCACTGGAAACCTTTATCGGTTTCGATGGTATGATGATCCTTAGCAAAGGGTTCAGCCCCGAAGAAAGCTCGAGGCCCTTCGACATGCAGCGAAACGGTTTTGTGTGTTCATTTGGCGCAGGTATAGTTGCGCTGGAAGAATATGAAATGGCGAAAGCACGCGGTGCAAACATATTGGGTGTAATCGAGGAGTATTTCAACAACTCTGACGGTGACGGCGACATGTTTTACCCTTCCTTCGGCGGTCAGCAACGGATGTGGAAAGGTTTGTTAGGCGAGACGGGCATAAAACCCGATGTGGTTAAAATGCACGGCACCTCCACCCCCGTCGGCGATTCAGTTGAACTATTAAGTGTGGTAGATACGCTTGGCGAAACCGGTTTCCATATATGTGCGCCGAAATCCCAGTTTGGGCATATGCTTGGCGGCGCGGGCTCGGTGGAGTTTATTGCCGCCCTGCTGATGTTGGATAAACAAATGGTTTTGCCCTGCCTCAATTCCAATACGCTAAACCCGGAACTGGAAACCTTTCAAAAAGCGGAAACCTGGACAGGTCCGAAAAAGCCATTGATTGAGTACCGCGATTTAGTTCCGCAAAAAGCATTTTCAAAAGAAATTAACCGGGTAGCTTGCCTTAACTATGGTTTTGGTGGAACAAATAGCGCTTTGATGCTGGCCAGGGATATTTAATAAACACGAATTAGACGAATTTGGTCGAATTACACGAATAGATTAATTATTTCCGTAGGCTACACACCAATCGGTCTAATCATATCAAAATCGGTGTAATCCTCAAAAACAATGATAGACAATTCAAATAAAGTTGCTGCTATTTTCGGTGTTCGAAACGAAGCTTCAATTGCCTGGGCGATAGCAATAAAACTGCATCAATCCGGTTGCAAAGTTGCATTAAGCTATGTGGCCGACACCAAAAGCGAAGTGTTATACCTGATGGATCAAAATGGTATGGATAGCACTTTATCCGCCGAGGTAGATGTACGCGACGAGGGTCAGATAACCGATTTTATAAAGCTGGTTAATGATAAGGCAGGATTTATCGACTACGTTTTACATGCCGTGGCCTTCGGTACTCAAAACGTGATGTGCTACAGCCTGCCCGGAAGCAATGAGCCCCCGCCCTCCTACCTCGACATACCATTTGAGGATCTGATGGACTCCTTTAACATCAGTGCTTATTCTTTGCTGCGGATTTGCCGGGTAACAGCACCTTATTTTGCAAAAAACGCCTCGGTTTTAACGCTTACTTATAATGCATCTCAAAGGGTTTTCCCGGGATATGCCGGGATGGCCATCAACAAAGCGGCGCTGGAAAATATTATGATCTATTTGGCCAGCCACTTCCGCGACATCGGTGTACGCATTAATGCCATTTCGGCGGGCCTGGTAATGACTACTTCTTCGGGCGGCATTTTCGGTGTGCGGCGGCTGCGTAAAATGGGTAAATTTACTGCGCCATTGGGAAATATTGTGGCTTCTGACGTCGGCGACGCGGCTCTATACTATTTTTCTGATCTGTCAAAAAAAGTAACCGGTAATATTCACTATGTAGACGGCGGTTTTAACATTATGGGGCTTGGCGTGGATGGAGAATCAAATTGAAACATCGGTTGAATTTGCTACTGCAGGCAAAAAATGTGCTGTAGGCAACGACCTGGTCTTTCTCCCCAATTTCGAATTGTCGTTTACCGGGCCCTTTAAAGACAAAGCCTATACCCCCGATGAAATGGCTTACTGCGACCGATTTGCTAACCCACTTTTACGATATGCTTCCACCTGGGCGGCTAAGGAAGCTGTTTATAAGGCGCTGAAACAATTGGACGATGCCACGCTGGGTTGGAAAAAGATCGAGATCATCCGAAAAAAAAATGCCGGCGAGCCGCAGGTTTTGCTTCATAACAATCCCGACAAGTTTAAAATAAGTTTAACCATTTCGCACGATGGTGACTATGTTTGGGCTATCGCCTTAGTCGACACCGCGTTATAACATCACCATGACCCAGCATTATTTCGAGAATGACCTGGTAAACCTGCACTATTACAAATTTGGCGACGGCCCAAAGGCGATGCTTTGTTTCCATGGCTATGGCATGCATGGCAAACAGTTTAAACTTTTGGAAGGGTCGTTAGGTGAAAAATACACGTTTTATGGTTTCGACTTGTTTTTTCATAAGGAAACCAAGCTAAAAGACCAAAGCCTGGCTACTATTCAGAAAGGGATCACCAAAAAGGAGCTGGTTGATTTGATCGAAGAATTCTGTCGATACGAGGACATCAACCGCTTTTCCGTCATCGGCTATTCTATGGGTTCGCATTATGCAACAGTGGTTACAGAGGCAATCCCCGAAAGAATTGACGAATTCATCATAGCGGCGCCATCCAGCTTAAATCCGGGCAGGCTGATCGCTTTTTTTAGCAAAAACAAAACCGGGAACAGGATACTGCAGAAATTCGCACTGCATGAGAAAGCCCTGATCAGGATGCTGAAGCTGTTTAAGGGACTGCATATTATTAACGATCAGGACTATAAGATCCTGTATAGCGAGATCGGCACTGCCGAGCTACGTTTTAATTTTTATGCCTGCTTTGTTTATTTACGATTTTTTGAAACCGACGAAGAAAAGCTGCTGAAAGCCCTGAATGAACAAAACATCAAAAGCATTTTTATCTTTGGCAAAAAGGATAAATCATTTCCGCCGCGTATCGGCGATAAATTTATCCCGAAGGTGAAAAATGCCGAAGTTGTACTGTTGGATGAAGGCCACGAGATGATCAAAAAAGATTTCGTCATCGCGCTAACCAGTTTATTATCATGATCATCGAAGCAAAACCCATTCCTTTCCCAATATACCGGAGGCTGATGCTGCCGGTTATCTGGCTGTTCAGGAAACGGTTTAATAAGATGATCATCAATGATATCGACATTAAGCCCGGCCATTCCTACATCCTGATGCTCAACCATTTCGGATTTTTTGATGGTTTTTTTGCCTATTATTTGTGCTTCTATTACCTCAACAAAAAGGCGCCGATAAAGGGCATGTACGCGATGTCCGTAAAAAAGCAGATGGAGAAAAAGCCCTGGCTCAAATACAGCGGCAGCTTTTCCGTCGATCCCGGCAAACGCTCCGTTGATGAAAGCCTGGACTATGCGGCCTCCATCCTAAACCAACCGGGCAACCTGCTTATTTACTACCCGCAGGGCGAGCTGGAATCAGCCTATATTAGGCATATAGACTTTAAGGACGGCATTTACGAGATCGTAACCCGGACAACAGGCGATTGCCAGCTCATCTGGTGCAGTGTGCTGACCGAATATTTCGAAAGCCTTAAACCCTCCGTTCACTTTAACTTGCTGGACTGCGGTACCAATAAGCGTTTCGACTTCGATCAACTCAAAACCAACGTTAACGCCCATCACCTGCAATCGATAAAAAATAACATCCGGTACACTAAGGAACTCTGAAAACGGCAGTTTTCAAGTGTTCGAGCGATGTCTCGTCCTGGAAAAACTTTACACTCGGTCTGGTCCGCTTTTTGGTTTACACTTGAGAAAAATAAAAAAAGTCATGCCGAACTTGTTTCGGCACCTCACGCGCTAAGTCTGCGCTCGATAGGTAACCCTAAGATTGGCGGCCGGCATATGGGGCGCCTATCCCTGACTTACCTGTATGATGGGGTGCCGAAACAAGTTCGGCATGACAGTGATATGGCTTTTAAGGCCCAACTTCAAACCATCACCACTGACGGGCTTCAATTTTCAAGTCCTCGGCATTCGTAAACTCGCCGGCTGCAATTTCGGCATCGCCGTTCTCAAGATCCTCATTATATTGCGCCACAGTTTGTGGTTTTTCCATCGCCTCGAACTTAATTCCCATTAATTTCAACGTATGCAATAACCACTCTTTTTTAGCGGGATCCTTAATCTTATCGAAATCAATTATTAGTTCCATCGGCAACCAAATTAAACTGCACTTAACAAAGTTATTCAAATACCGGAAATATCCCAACAATCCTGAACCTGAAAACCGTTCATCGAATTAATCCATCATCCCCCCACCCTCTTCAACCCCGCCTTCGCGTCATTATCAATGTCCGTTTGATACTGGTGATCCTTCATAGCAATTGCCTGGTTGTAAAAATCAGCCGCATGTGCACGGTCTTTTTTATCTTCATATATCTTACCGGTAAACAACGCGGCATTTGCCGCAAAATAGTATTTCGTTGATTTCCCGATATTTATAGCACGCTGGTAGTTCATGATTGCATCGCCGGCTTTCCCGGTTCTGTCATATATCCTCCCCAAATAATAGTAATACTGTATCTTATCGCGCAGCAGCTTAAAACTATTTTCATCCTTGCCCGCCATTTGCGCCAGGGCTTTGCTGTAATAGCCGCCGTCAAAATAAAACCGTGCTTTCAGCAGGTCAAGGTCGGGCTTTACGTCATTGGCCTCCCAAAGTGCTTCCTGGTCTTTTTCGTTTGTTGAATTGCCACGCGTTTTTACCAGGTTGATATAATAATTGTATTTACTCTCATCATTTTGCAGCAGGAAATAATAAGCCAGCTTTACGTACGCATCTTTAATAAAATCTGCGCCCCTGAACTCCTTTACGTAATCAAACAAAGGCCCCGGCAATGTATTATCCTGGCGGTTAAGCCGGGCACAGCCAAGCATGTAATCAATGGACGGCACTTTTATATAATCGCCCGACTTTGGCGCCGCTTCCAAAAAAGTGATAACATCATCATTATGCGCCGTTTTTGCCGCCACATAGCCCTGTAAATAAGCCCGCAATAAGCTGGCGCTGTCCATTTCTGATAAATAAGTGATGAGCCGTTGGTAATCATTTAAATTGTGAAGCGCGTTGATATCCGACGTGCATAAAAAGAAGATCACCTCGCTGTTATAAAAGTTGAATTTCGATTTGGCAAGTTCATTTCTGAGTTCTTCCAGCTTTTTAACCCCGGCCTGCACATCGCCGGTCATCCCCATAAAACGGGTAATGCGCTGGAAACTGGCCGGCACGGCGCCAAATATCACGTTCACCAGTGCCAGGCTGATCTGGTCGGGTGTAAACCCGCGGTATTTTTCCTCATTATCGCTCAATAGGCCCCTGGCTTTTTTAGCATCAAAGGCCGACGAAACAAAATCGCCGAACTTTGCCTTTAAAAACGACCACTGCAAATAAACCTGCGCCTGTGCATATAAATAAAATGGGGAATTGTGGTCGTTATCCTCCAGCGCCGATATCCTTGCCGACCGGTTATCCTTCAGTCGTTCGTAGTCGGATTTGCTTTCCGAGGCCATAATGCTGAAATAGTCGATATAATTTTCCAGCAGGATAACGATGCCATTTTGCGGGTCCTGTTGTTTTTCCTTTTGCAGGAGGGACTTTGCCTCATTCATTCGCAGGGCAAGAATCGCTTTATAGGCGTCAACGCAATTAACATCATAGTTAAAATCGGCTTTGGCAGTTAGTTGCCAGCAAATAAAAAACAGGAAAGGCAATAAAAACTTCCGGGCCATACAGGTCAAATATATTGAAAACATTTAATTGAGGGGGGCTGCATGCCGCTTGGCCTAAAACTCATGTGGTCGAGACTCGGATCTATCGAATTATGATTTATCATCCTTAGTAACCCGTCCGGACAAGCCCGCAAAAAGCGGCTTACGTCATGTAAAAATAGTGTGCTGATAATCAACAACTAACATTATGCTATCCTGAGCGCACCGTTTGTCATCCTGAGTGCAGCGTTTGTCGTCATGAGCGCAGCGTTTGTCATCCTGAGCGCAGCGAAGGATCTTGAAGCGGCATTACCGCATGCAAAGCTCGGATGCGTGGCGGAGAAGATCCTTCGCTGCGCTCAGGATGACAAAAATCCCTTCGTCCCCAATAACTTCCATCCCATGTTTTTGTTTACACCACAACCAAATAAATGCTCATCCGTATAAAGAAACCATTATTCTTTTAGCGAATACCCCTGTTTATCAGAATAATAATTGGTTTAACCAGGATTGATTAATGGATACAGCTACCGGTAAAACAGCGCCCGCAAATACTAATGTATCGCTCGTTCACGAGCTTTTTGAACTTCAAAAGCGCAAAACGCCCGATGAACCGGCTGTTATTTTTGGCGACAAACGTTTAACTTACACCCAATTAGGCCAAAAAGCAGACGAACTTGCTTCGGTCATTTTCGCTGCTTCGCCGGATTCGTTGGTGGCGGGCGTCAGTACGCATCGTTGTATCCAAACTATCATCAGCGTATTGGCGATACTTAAATCGGGCAAGGCCTATTTGCCGCTCGATCCGGAGTATCCGCAGGAACGCCTGCAGCAGATCGTCTCGGATTCGCGCATCGATGTTTGCCTCTCCATTTCAGCACAAAAGCATCTTTTTGAACCACTGGGCGTAGAGGTTTTAGCGTCCGACAAAGCCTATGAAACAGCCTCCGCGCTAATCCCCGAGAGCAAGTCCGCCGCTTACGTATTGTACACTTCCGGTTCTACCGGTACGCCAAAAGGCGTTTCCATGGGCCATGCCGCCATGGTAAATTTGTTGGCCTGGCAGCAAAAACATTCAGCATCAGCTATAGGCTTTAATACATTGCAGTTTGCGCCATTAAGCTTCGACGTATCTTTCCAGGAGATATTTGCCACCCTAACTACCGGGGGCACACTTATTTTGGTGGATGAGACCATGCGGGTCGACCCTAATCGTTTACTAAGCTATATCGAAAACAATAAGGTAAACAGGATATTCCTGCCCTTTGTTGTGTTACAATATTTAACCGAAGCTGCTGATGCCGAAAAGCATTTCCCGGCTTGTTTAAAGGAAGTAATGACTGCCGGCGAACAATTGAAGATCACCCCCCAGGTGGTTCGTTTCTTCGACGCTTTGCCCGATTGCGTTTTGTATAACCAATATGGGCCTACAGAAACTCACGTTATTACGCAATTAAAATTGGATGGCGATCCCACACAGTGGCCCGCCCTGCCCAACATCGGCGTCGCTATCGACCAGACGGAAATACTCATACTTGACGAAGAATTAAAGCCGGTGCCCTACGGCGAAACCGGCGAACTTTGTGCCGGCGGCCTTTGCCTGGCAGATGGTTATTTAAACCGCCAGGATATGACGGCGGAAAAATTTGTCGACTGGAAAGATGCAGCAGGCAAACCCACCCGCATTTACCGTACCGGAGACCTCGCCCGCTTTTTGCCCGACGGCAATATCGATTATTTGGGGCGAAGGGACACCCAGGTAAAAATCCGCGGCAATCGCGTGGAATTAGGTGAAATTGAAGTATTGATCAATCAACTGGATGACATACGGCAGGCTATTGTTGTGGCCCGCGAAGATGTTCCCGGTCAGAAAAGGCTGGTGGCCTATATGGTTTCGGCAAAAGGCAAAGGCGACACCGACTCAGTCCGCAAAAGCATCGAACAGCAGTTGCCTGATTTTATGCACCCCTCCGCCTACGTTTGGCTAACCGAATTGCCCAAAACAACCAGCGGCAAGGTCGATCGTAAAAATCTGCCAAAGCCCGACTTTAAAAGGCCGGCATTGAATGTGCTGTACAAAGCGCCTGTTACCGCTGTCGAAAAAAACATCACCTCCGTTTGGATGGAACAGCTACCGCCGGGCCTTTCAGGTTAAACTGGTAGGCAGTACGGGTGGCCACATAGTCTTTTTCGTTAAGCAGGCGCACATTAAATTGCCCGGCGCGCTCAACAATATCCGGGTGCGCCAATACATTATTGGTAAAATAAGTGTTGTAGCCTGCGCCCGCAAAAACGCCTACCGAGCCATCATATTTTTGCGGCAGGTGACCGCTGCTTTCCAGCACTTCCCAGGCAATTTCCAGGAAAACGCGCTGCTGCGGGTCCATCATTTCGGCACTGCGGGGATTGAAGCCGAAAAACGCCGCGTCGAATTCGTCAGCTCCGCTGATCAGCCCCCTTGCTTTTACATAAGCAGGATTGTTTCTTGCACTTTGAGGGATAGCAGGGTCGAGTTCAGCAT
>Ga0206971_10003_pt1 | contig 105937 bp, 72 predicted proteins | sample Alteio_BWOrgHeat_85_FD_152917 | JGI IMG/M metagenome (GOLD analysis project Ga0206971, IMG submission 152917) | Enriched cells from forest soil in Barre Woods Harvard Forest LTER site, Petersham, Massachusetts, United States -... | ecosystem: Environmental > Terrestrial > Soil > Temperate forest...
TATTAAAAAAAATCATTTTTTTGCGGAAAAGAAAATATATAGCGTAATATTTATAACTTTCACCATAATTAAACGTAATAACTTTTTGATGAAGAAAATTTACGCAATTCTTTTTTTTATAATAACTTCAATAACCGCACACGGCCAGGGTAGGGGCACAGATACAACCGAGGTTAAAAGATTAAATGCTAACGGGTTTAAAGCCCGGTTTACTAACGCTAATGAAACCGTTACCGATGCTAACAAAGCATTACAATTAGCTGTTAAACTTAAATATAATAGCGGTATAGCCGAAGCTTACAGGGTAATGGGTGTTGGCGAATTCTATTTAAATCGCCCGGACACGGCGATAACTCTTTATTTCCAGGCTTTAGATCATTTTAAAAACCTGAATGACGAGCGGGGTATGGGTACTGTTTACAACAATATTGGTAACCTTTACCAGATGATAGATTATGATAAGGCTTTAGATTATTTTAAACTGGCAAACGATATTGCAGTAAAATATAAAGACAAAGAATTAATTGCGAAGCTGTATTTAAACATGGGCAACATTTATAATCGCCAAAATAGATACCCCGAAGCAAAGAAATCCTATAAAGAGAGTTTCCGGCTTTTTACGGAATTAAAAAACCCTACCATCCTGGTGCAATGCCTGCAAAATCTGGGGGTTATTTACTTTAATTTACATGAGATAGATACTGCGAAGATGTTGCTGACAGACGCCCATGACCGGGCTAAAAATATGGATATGAATTCGTCAATAGCCACTATCGACATGAACCTTACTGATATTTATATAGCAGAAAGTAATTTTGATAAGGCCGGGACATACATGGAAGAGGGTAAAAGCTATGCTGCCCTGAGTAAAAATGATAAAGATATTAGTGATTACAATCACATAGCTTATGAATTAGAATTAAAGAAAAAGAATTACGAAAAGGCTTTAAACATTTTAATTAAAATTTATCAATCAGATAGCACAGCTTATAAATCAACGGTTTCCACCAAGTTAACCCTGAAACAAAAAGAAACTGACCGGATCATACAAGACGCGGTGGACAAACAAAGAAGAGAATTTAACAGCAAAATATTTGGAGCGCTGATGATAATGGCCATCCTGTTATTGGCAGTTATTGGATTATTAATAAACAATGTAAGGCGCAAAGCAACCACTAACGCGCAGCTCCATGAATTGAATAGTGAAATATCAAGGCAAAAAGATAACCTCGACCGCATTAACCACCACCTTGAAGAGATCATTGACGAACGTACGAAGGACCTGCAGGTTAAGAATAAAAAACTTTCAGAATACTCATCTTATTTATCACACCAGATACGCGGCCCTATAGCTACACTTAAAGGTTTAATGAACCTGGAAAAGGAAGGACTTGTTGATAAGGAGGAATGCATAAAAATGATGGATAAATGCGTATCGGAAATTGATGAAAAGATAATTGAAATGAGCGATATGCTCCACGACCCCGGAAAAACGGGTTTTTATACCCCGAACTAAATTGGCGAGATATAAACCTTGACTTTAAACATCAACCGCTTTAACTTTTAGCTTATTCTTAAAGGCATAAATAGTGCAGGCAGTTCGTTGTACTTATACAATTACCTGCTTAGATAGAAACTGATGTTTTGATATTACGAAGCTCTTCGTAAAGTAAGATCACTTTGCGTTGCAAATTAGCGATCTCTGTTTCACGATCAAGCAATTTTTTTTCTATGATACTAAAGTTAGACGGCTGTTGTTCAATTTCTTCAGCATCCATCGATAATATTTGTACGACATCAATTTCGTAAACATCTGCTATCTGCTCTAACCGTGATAAGTTTATATCGGTAACACCGGTTTCAATTTTTGAAAAAGCCGGAATGGATATTCCTAAACGGTTTGCCACATCTTCCTGGCTCCATCCGTGCTGATGCCGAAAAGTACGAATGTTTTTGCCTACTGTTTTGTTTGTTTTCTTTTTTGGAGTATCGTTCATCTCAATGTTAATTATTAATTATGGGGAAAGGGTATAATTAACTGTTCCAAATTATATGCCATGGTTGTATAACCCACTAATTTACCACAAAAACGACATTATTTGATAATTAACGAATGTTTAGTGTAGAAATTGTTCCACAAAAAGGGTAATTAAATTAATTATTGGTTTAAAATACACAGTTTTGCAAACTTTAACAACAATTGTTTCTGTCCAATTTCTTTAAAGAAAATAGTGGCTTTCACATCAGGCTTATTACCTTCAAGGCTTATTACCTTACCAAAACCAAATCGTTCATGCTCTACTTCCATACCCACCTGTAGTTTTGAGGTATCGGAAGGAGCAAACCCGGCCGATGGAACATGGGCCTTAGCTAATATGGAAGTTGTTTTAATTGTTGCCGGTTTTGGTTTCGAAAACGTATTATCTGTTCGGCTCCATGCGCTGCGTTCATCATCATAATTAAGGCTGCCGGTAACTACGGGCTTAGCTGTAAAATCGAGTTCCAGGTATTGGGCGTCAATTTCATCCAGGAAACGGCTGGGCTCACAACTAATGAGCGTACCAAATTTAAAACGCGACGTGGCATAACTTAAGGTTAACTTGCTTTCGGCACGTGTAATGGCTACATAGAATAAGCGCCGTTCTTCTTCAAGGTCGCTGCGGGAATTTAGCGCCATTTGCGACGGGAATAAATTTTCCTCCAAACCCACCACATATACCTGCGGAAATTCCAGCCCTTTTGATGAATGTATGGTCATTAACGAAACGGTATCGGCATCCGGGTCCTTATCATTGTCGTCGTTAGTAAGCAAGGCAATATCTTGCATAAACACATCCAGCCCTTTTTCTTCAATGTCCTCACGCTCCGAGAATTCTTTTATGCCGTTCAGTAATTCCTGAATATTTTCATATCGGTTAAGACCCTCTACCGATTTATCCTCGTACAGGTCTTTTAGCAGCCCCGAATGCTGCGCTATATACAGCGCGGCCTCATAGGCGCTTTGCGTTTTGGTAAGCACCTGGAAACTCTGTATCATGGTAGCAAACGCGCCTATAGCGGCTGATATACGGCCGTCAAGGTATTTTGAAGGGTTGGTTATCACTTCCCACGCGGTAATTTGATGCTGATCGGCGGTAACAATAATTTTATCAACTGATGTATCACCAATGCCCCGGCGGGGATAATTAATAACGCGTTTCAGCGCTTCTTCATCATTGGGGTTAAAGGTGAGCCTGAAATAAGCTATCAGGTCCTTAATTTCCTTACGCTGGTAAAAGGACAGGCCCCCGTATATTTTATAAGGCGTACCCAACTTGCGCAAAGCCTCTTCCATCGACCGTGATTGCGCGTTGGTACGGTATAGTATGGCAAAATCGTGCCACTTTAAACCTTTGGTGGTACGCTCATACATAATGGCTTCGGCAACCAGTTTTCCTTCCTCGTTATCGCTGAAGGCGCGCATCACTTTTATCTTGTCGCCGGTTTCTTTTTCGCTGAAAACATGCTTTTTTAGCTGCTCTTTATTGTTAGCGATAACACTGTTGGCAACATTTACAATATTTTTTGTAGAGCGATAGTTCTGCTCCAGTTTAAACACCTTAAGATCGGGGTAATCTTTTTCAAAATTGAGAATATTCTGAATATTGGCCCCGCGGAAAGCATAGATACTTTGCGCGTCGTCGCCAACAACGCAAATATTCTCATTTACCGCTGCCAGTTTTTTTACAATGAGGTATTGCGAAAAATTAGTATCCTGGTATTCATCTACCATCAGGTATTTAAACTTATGCTGGTATTTGTTAAGCACATCAGGATAAGTTTTAAGCAATTCGTTGGTTTTGAACAGCAGGTCGTCAAAATCCATGGCCCCGGCCCGGAAACAGCGGTTCACGTAGGTTTCATATATCTTACCCAGCTGGCCGCGGTTGGTAGCAATATCATCGGCCTGTATCTGGTCGTTTTGCTGATATTCCTGCCACGAGACCAGGTTGTTTTTTGCTGCCGATATCCGGTTCAATACAAAATTTACACTGTACAGCTTATCGTCGAGGTTTAGTTCTTTTAAAATGGCGCGGAATACGCTTTTACTGTCGTCGGTATCATAAATGGTGAAGTTGTTGGGGTAGCCAATTTTATCAGCCTCAACCCGTAACAATTTGGCAAAAACCGAGTGGAAGGTACCCATCCATATATTTTTGGCTTCGGGGCCAACCAGGTGCAGTATGCGTTCGCGCATTTCGCGTGCCGCCTTATTGGTGAAGGTAAGCACAAGGATATTAAACGGATCGACCCCGTTACGTACCAGGTGTGCCACCCGATAGGTAATAACGCGTGTTTTACCCGAACCCGCGCCGGCAATAATCATTACCGGGCCCTGTATTTGCTGTACCGCTGCCTGCTGCTCCGCGTTTAACCCCTCTAAATAATCCAATGCTTGATCCTCGTTTTCGTGAACAGCGAAATTAAGGTTTTTGGGGCGAAAGGAGAAGGGTTTTGATACCGAATTATATGCAAAGTAGTCTTTTCATATATACCGTTGCTTATTATTTCTTATCCGATACCGGTTCGCCAAAATAATCCAAAGGGGTAAGATCGGCTATGCGCAGCCACGCCCAATAGCCGGCGTAAAGAAAACCCAATGCCGGTGTTACTTCGCCATTTCTATCGATCATTACCGTTTCGGAAAGCGGGTGAATTATTGATATTTGCCGCTTGCGCGGGATCGATTTTAAAGGCAGTTCAATATTGCCGCCGGTATTGTAATACAAAGCCGATTCATCTTCGCCGGTGTAAACAACAAAATACCCTCCCAATTCGGGTTTATCACGGTTAACCGGCCTGGCAACAGAAATTAAAGTCTTGAAATCCTGGTTATCAGCCATAAACAACGCGTCAATGTTTAATATCCTGATGTTAACCAGTTTCCTCCTGCTCGGATCATCACTGTCCTGGTAAAATGTCCAGCGTTCATTTTCGGGCGTATTTTGTATCATGATGGGGTTATCCATAACCTGGTAAACGCTGAAACCCTCTGTTTTCGCCGTGTTATTCATTACCGCCTTAAAAAAATGCCTGTCGGAACTCAAATAAGCCACCCTGCGGTTAATTTGCCATTTCTTTTGCTGGGCTTCGGTCCCCTTCATTTCTTCAAAATATGGAGAACCCCCAATGGTGCACACATCATTTTGCATATCAAGATCGAACGCGGTTAACAGGTATTTAAGCGTGTATCCAAGCGCTTTGTTCTCCACCACCAGGAAATCATCGGCGGTGGCGGTGAGGCGAAAATCATTGTTTTTATTATAATGAAAACTAAGGGCGTCCGGGTTTAATAGCTTGCATTGCTGCGCGTTAACCGTTTCGCCGAGAAAATTTTTAATAAACAGCGCCAGGTACCGTTCCCTGTAAATGTCGCGGCCACCGCTTATGTTAACCCCTTTAAGGGCGGTAATGCTTTCTTTTAACCGGGCGGTGAGGTTAGCCGATCTTTCCCTGATGGTAACACTTTGTATATCGGGCTCAAAGCCGAGCAGCTTAACAACCACCTCATAAGTTCCGGGCGTAAGATTGTTGAAACTGAATTTTCCCTCATTATTGGTAGCCTGTATATACTTTGAATTCGTAATAAAAACCGTAGCCCCGGGCAGCGTCACACCCTTTCCGTCGCTTACCGTACCGTTGATGGAATAGGTTTGCTGGGCTTTTGCAGCAAAGTTTATAAAAAGTAGCAGTATAAAAAGTAGCTTTTTCATATATGCTAAGTTATCTATTATTTATTAGTGGGTGCAGGCTCACCAAAATAATCCAATGGCGTTAGGTCCGCTATCCTTTCCCATGCCCAGTAGCCGGAATACTTAAAAGCCTTTGTTGGCGTAAGTCCGCCACTTTTATCGATTACTATTGTATCAGTAAGTGGTTGTATTTGGGAAATTTGACTGTGCCCGTTTTCCCATGAAGAAAGTTTTACAATGGGTTTAAGAGGAATACCTGTTTTATAAAATAAAGCCGATTGCTTTATTCCTGTTGAAATAACATATAGGCCCGTTAAGCTTAGCGTATCTTTGCCAATAACTTTGGGAGTACATATTAAAGTTTTAAAGTTTGTATTGTTAGCAATAAATAACGAATCAGCATCGGAAAGTTTGAAGGCAGTAAGCTTATTTTGCGCAAGTGAATTTTTTTCACCTGAAAAGCCGTCACTTTTAATGACAGGATCATTTATAACCTGATAAACGGGAAATCCCTTGTTGTTTAATATATTGTTTATTAATGCTTTAATAAAATGTCTATCAAAACCTAAATTAGCGTGTAGTAGATTATTTTCCCATGCCGATTGTTGGGCCGCATTTTTGATGATAGGGCTTTTTATAATTAAATAAACCGTGAAACCATTTTCTTTTAATTTATCGTCTATTAAGCATCTGAAAAAATGTCTGTCGGAGCTTATATAAGCTAATTGCCGATTCTCACCCCATTGTTTTTGTTGGATTTGCGTTCCTTTTAATTCTTCAAAATATGGAGCGCCCACAGTAGTACAAACATTATTTTTTAAATTATAAGTAAATTCTGTCAATAAATATTTAACTGTATAGCCCAATGCATTATTTTTAACTATAACGAATTCATCAGCACTTGCATGTAGGATGTTTTCATTTTTATCAAATTTAAACCGTAACACACCGGGATTTAATAACTTGCATTGTTGTGCATTAATCGTTTCCCCAATAAAGTTTTTCATAAACAGCTCCATATACTTTTCCCTATCGGGATCAGGGGCCGCGCTTATTGTAACCGCTCTAAGGGCGGTGATGCTTTCTTTTAACGTTACAGTTAGATTTATCGGTTTGTTCCTGACGGTAACGCTTTGTATACCAGGCTCAAACCCCACCATCTTAACCACCACTTCATAAGTTCCCGGCCGGACATTGCCAAAGATAAATTTACCTTCATTATCAGTTGCAACGGCATACCTTGAATTCGTTATAAAAACCGTAGCGCCAGGCAGCGTTATGCCCTTTTCATCGCTTACAGTACCATTTATGGAATAGGTTTGCTGGGACTTTGCAGCAAAGCCTATAAAAAGCAGCAGAATGCAGAACCGGTTTTTCATTTCGGGGCAGTTGCTGTTGGTATTATTTTTATTTTTTGCCTGCTATAACTAAAACCACCTTTCAGATCGGTGCCCTCCAAAATAAGCGAATAATCCGCGGGCTTATCGGCGCTGTAAAATGAAACTGTGGCTTTGCCTTCCTTATCGGTGACAATATCGGGTTCCCAGTAGATGGTAGAGCGCAGGTCGGTACCTATGCCTAACGTGCTGGTTTTTACGGTATATTTTGGGCTGTAAAACGCTTTTGGAAAGGTAAGGGCAATGGGTTTGTAAACATACCGCCCGGCCTTGTGCCTGATAAAGGGTCCCACGCCCTGGTAGGTAGTTATTTCGAGGAAAGCAACTCCGCGGGTCCACGGACGCCTTATTGCTGTGTAATAATTGTAAGTGTATGGGTCGGTTTTCATGATCTCGATACCTTTAATATCTGTTGCCGAAAACCAATCCATGAGCACATCAAGAGGGGCCAGCGATGCCCATGAATATACGCCATCGAAAAAAAAGACAATTTTATCCCTGCCCAGGTAATAAGGCCCGACATTGGACTCCGCATGAAAATCAGGAAATTTATGCAGCAGCAATTCATACAGGGTACGTGATTTTTCTTTGTTCATATCGGCCTCATTCAGCGAAATATCCGATTGGCCGGGGCCATTCAGGTTATGCGAGTCAGGGATGATCTTGGTCGATTTTATTTCAACTTCTTTTAACATGTTGCCCTCGCCTTTATAATCGGCCTCCGCTTTTTGCTCCGCCATTTTTATACTGGTATTATTTAACAGTGTACTGTCGGTATTAAAATACCAGGGTATAACCCGTTCCTGGGGGGCGGCAAATACCGGTACATTGGGCACGTCAATCTCCAACCCTACATTAAAATCCCTGTTGTCGCCGTTTTTATGCCTCACCTGTACCAGGTAGTAAGACGAGTCGGTTGGGAACAGGTTTTTGTTTTTAAATACAAACAGCCCGTCATCATTGGTCTGCGTTTCCATAGCTACCGTGGGTTGTTTTTGTAATAAGGTTATGGGTATATGTTTTAGCGGATTATTTAAAACATTTGTCAATTTTCCCTGTACAACAAATTCCGCTTCGGCCTGGTGCTGCGGTTTTTGTATGGTGGGGTTAAAAATGGCCTTCCAGTCATAACCTATCCAGCCCTGGGTTAGCAATAAGTTATCAAGTGCCGCTACACGGTCGGGCGATGTTTTTTCAAAATACCAGGCCGGTTCTTCTATATTTCCTTTCAGATCAGTAGTAAGCAATAAATGACTAACGAGATTGTCGCCCGTGCTGTCTGTAAGCACCTGCGAATCATCGGTCACCGCCAGCGAAAAATTACCCCGCACGGGTTTGCCATTCCTATCCTTTACGGCAATGGTTACGGCAACACTGTCGCGTATGGTATATTGGGGTTGGTTGGCCCCTATAGTTACTTGCAGCACTTCCTTATGATCAATATAGAACATTCGCTCATTAAGCGGTTGGTTGGTGCTGTTAAATAAAGTAAAATGGGCTATCCCTGCCGGGAACAAGTCTTTGGCAATAGTTTTTTTTATGGTGGGCCCATTAAAACTGATCAATGTCGAATAACAAACCATTCCCCGTGTTTCGCCTATAAGGTAATAACCCGCCGGTTTATTGAGCAGATCGGGAGTAGCGCTTAGCGTTATTTCCAGCGAGTCGTTGCTTTTTGATGTTACCTTTAATGTTGTACCTGTCGCTTTAACCGTCGGCAGCGGGTAACTAAGAATTGTATTGTCGGGTAAGGTAATTTTAGCTGTATAAGCATCACCCTCCTGCGGGATTAGCTCAAAATTGCCCATTCCCTTATGAACGGATTGGAATTGGGCCACTTCCTGCTGTTTATGGTTAAGTACCTTACCATTTACAGTTGCCCCTTTTCCATCCTCGCTGATGGCTTTAAACGCTATTTTTATGGGTATTCCTGCCACCATATTCCCGCCTTCGGGCATAAATTGAATATCGGTGTTTTCGGGGCGGTTTAGGTCAACGGGTATGGTAAAGGTTGTGGTATCTACTCCTTTACCTTCTTGTTGTACTTTTATATATAAATTCTTTGTTTCGGTTTTATCGGCTATGTTAAAGTTGATATGCATGCGCCCGTCCATGCCGGTATTTACTTTATCGTTATACAGCCACCTGTATTTTGTTCCCAGCTTAAGCCGCATATCTTTCAGCCGCAAAGGCTCCCCGTTTAGTGCTGAGAGTTGCAGGCCGACGTTTACCTTGTCTTTATTTCCGTTGTTTTCCAGTTTATAAGCTGCCGTTACCAGGGTAGTTCCGCTGTTTAAAGGAGCAATATAGATGGTTTTTTTAACGATATAATCGTCGCCAAAATTGAGCATCCAGTTGGTAAAGGCCCGCAGCGTATAGTTACCCGACCGGATATCATCTAAAGCCACATTGCCCCAGCCCATGCCCGATACCAGCGGTACCGACACTTGTTTCATTACCCTGTTAGCGTCGTTGTTCATCGTAATATACAATATGCCGCTCCTGGTTGATGGCATTAAAAAATCACCATTCATCAAATAAGCTTTAAAGCGCATGGTATCGCCATGCATATAATGAGGTTTATCAAACTGCAGGTACAACTTTTCAATCGGAAACCTGTCGCGCATACCCGCTATGGCCGATAAACCGGTTAGCAAGCCGTTGCTTACCTGGCCAAAACAAGTTAAGGATAGTAAGACTAATGTTGCTATGGTAGTTATCTTTTTCATTTTTTAACCACTTTTATTTTTTTCCTGCTGTAGCCGAAGTTACCGTTCAGGTCTGTACCCTCAATAATAACCGTATAAGTACCCGGCTGGTCGGCGCTGTAAAATGAAAGATCGGCTTTCCCGGATGCATCGGTTATTAAGTTAGGTTCCCAGAAAATGGTGGAGCGACGGTCTTTGCCGGTAACCGGGCTTGCAACCGTATACCGCGGCGAATACAATTTATGCGGCCAGCTGATGGGCATAGGGCGGTAAACATAGCTGCCAGGCGGGATTGCACTTTCGCTACCAGCATAACGGTTCATGCCTAAATTGGTATTGGTGGTAACTCTAATTAGCAGGTAAACAATATCTTGCCGTATATACCCCTCAATGCCGGGTACCCAAACCTTTTTCGAGACAATTATTTTTTGTGCCGTAAAACCTTTAATATCCTCCGTTGTAAGGCCGTTAAGCAACCCCATGATCTCCGGGGCCTCATCGGGTACCAGCGTCGTATCAATCTTCATCCCGTCGTATTTAATGCCCGGTTTAAATTCGTGGCGGGGGACTTCGAGGTGCCGGGCCAATTTCCCGTCAACAATCAACATCAAGGGCATTTGGCTAAGTGCCTGTTGCTGGTTAAGCAAGTCGTGCAACGTTAAGGGTTTTTTGCCGGGACGCGCGTTACGTATTTCCTCTTCGTTGAGTTGCAAAAGGGGTGGATCGGGAACCCATATTTGTTTGGCTTTTATCTCTACCTGCTTTAATAATATGCTGTTACGGGCATCAAACCCTTCATCCCATTCGGTTTTTTTCTTGAAGGCAAAATTTAGCCTGATGCTGTCGGTATTAACATACCAGGGTGCGGGCATATTACTTGTCAGCGTCAGTTCTGGCGGAACAAATTCGTCCACAACCAAACCAATATTGAGGGTTCGTTTGGTTTGTAGCTTAAAGTTTATAATATCCAGCGGTGGGAATTTGCTGAAAGCAAACTGCCCATTCTCATCGGTTTTTGTATTCAGCAACAGTTCCGGTTTGGTCGAGATGAGCATTACGTCCGCATTCGCTACCGGCTTGTTAAACAAGTTGCTTACCCTCCCCTTTACCTTAAATTCAGGTTCGGCCTCATATTCCGGGTTTACGGGTGGGCCAAATATTTCTTTCCAGTCGTAGCCTACCCATCCCTGGGTTAGTAATAAGTTATCTAAAGCTGCGGCCCTTTCGGCATTTTTTTCATTAAAATACCAGCCTGGTTCTTCAACGGTTCCCTGCAGGTCGGAAGTGAGCAGCAGGCTGGTTAGTATATTATTGCCCAGGCTGTCTGTATTCACCTGGCTGTCATCGGTAACCGCTATAGAGAAATTACCGCGTGCGGGTTTGCCGCTTTTGTCTTTTACCTGCAGGCTTAAGCCAATATTATCCCGAAGCAAATAATCCGGTTTGTCGGTGGCAACGCTTAGTTGCAGGTTATCATGATGATCGATATAAACTATTCGTTCGTTCAGCGGCTGGTTGGCGCTGTTGAACAGGGTAAAATGGCCTATGCCTGTCGGGAACAGGTCTGTTGCTATTGTCTTTTTTGTGGCAGATCCTTTAAAACTGATGATCGATGAATAACAGACCATGCCCCTTGTTTGGCCAATGAGATAGTAGCTGGTTGAAGGGGTTGTGGTGGTGGCAAGAGTTACTTCCAGCGAATCTTTTCCCTTGGGTGTTATCCGCAATGCTATGCCGCTTGGGTTTACTGCGGGTAACGGGTAATCTTTGATGGTTCCATTGGTCAATATAGCTTTTGCCGTATAACTTTCCCCCGCCTGCGGTGTAAGTTCAAAACTACCCATCCCTTTATGGGTGGACCGGAAAGTTGCGACTTCCTGCTGCTTGCTGTTAACTATTTTACCGCTTATGGCTATTCCTTTGCCATCATCGTTTATCGCTTTGAACCCAATTTTTGTTGGTATTCCAGCTACCATATTGCCGCCCTCGGGCAAATATTGCAGGTCGGTGTTCTCGGGGCGGTTGATGGTTACAGGGATGGTTAGCGCCGCGGTGTCTGCGCCTTTGGTTATGTTTTGTGCCTGTATAATGATATGCTTAATGGCGGCTTTGGGCGCTATATCAAAGTTTAATTGGATATTGCCATCGGTGCCTGTATTGGCGTTTTCTTTGAACAGGGTTTTATCGTTTTGTTTGATGGTTAACCGCATCTCCTGCTGCTGCCGGGGCCGGCCGTCAAGCCCGGTGAACCCGATGTTTGCTGTTACCTTATCTTTATCCGTTCCGTTCTCCAGCTTAAAATCTGCTTTTACCAATGTTGTGCTGCCGTTTACCGCGGATATATACAGGCTCTTTTTAAATACATAATCATCGCCGAAATTCTTCATCCAGTTGCTGTAGGCACGAAGCGAATAGGCGCCCTGGGGTATGTTTTTTCCCGCCAGCGCGATATCGCCTATTCCTACGCCCGAAGCAAGGCGAATGGTTATCCGTTTTACTACTTTGTTTAACGCATCGGCCAGTTCTACATACAGTAGCCCGCTTTTTTTTGATGGCTTTAAAAGATCGCCGTTCAGCAAATAGGCTTTAAAGCGAAGCGTATCGCCCACGGCATAGTAGGGTTTGTCCAGTTGCAGGTACAGTTTTTCAATAGGCAGGCGGTCACGCTGGCCGGCTACGGCGGATAAGGTGGTCAGCAAGCCATTGTTTACCTGGGCGAAAGCGGTAGCCGTTAACAAGCTTAAGGCCATGTATATAATGGCTGTTTTTTTCATGTTGTTTAAAACTAATATTGAGTACACCCGGCCAATAAGTATCGTGATTATATGCTAAATACAATCACCGGGTAAAAAGGGGGGGGAGGGAGATTAATTTTTAATGTCAGCAAACAAAAAAGGCCCGGTTCAGCGGTTCAGGTGTTTCACCCGGCTTGTTTCACACCACTAAAACCGGCTTATTTGCAAATATTTGATTATCAACAATAAGCGTATAAATTAAGTATAAAAAAACTGACGAATACGTCGTAACACTTTGTTTCATCTTGTTTCACTCACTTTTCACAAGTGGTTGATGTTTAGTTAATTACCTAAAAATCTTGTTTCACGTGTTTCATTTGTTTCACACACGCGTGAAACAAAACAACAAACAACAAAGGCCCGGTCTTTCTCAAAACCGGGCCCTTTTGTATTTGCTGAAATCACCTTTTACCTTTATCCTTTCACCTACTCCCCTTTATAAGTATTGTTCTTCAAATCGCTATCCGGCAATAAATGGTCGGGATCTATCACTATACTTTTTATGGCGGAGGTTGATGGGTATCTGAATTTCCAGGTATCATTACGCTGCCATATGTTTACCGGCAGGTGTATGGTTTCGGTTTTGCCGTTGGCCTGTGTAATTTTCAGGTCGACCGGCATGGCCATTTTTTCTTTGTTGGCTATGGTAATAATAGCGCCGGCTGTCGGGTCATTTCCATCATATTTTACCGACTCGACCGACTGGTCCAGCTTCCACGTAGTGAAGAACCAGGGTTTAAAGAACCAGTTCAGGTCCTCGCCCGAGGCATCATTCATAGCACGGAAAAAATCATAGGGCAGCGGGTGCTTAAAGGCCCAGTGCTTAATATACTCATGAAACGCGAAGTCGAAACGGTCAGGGCCCAGCACTACATCGCGCAGCATATCCAAACCTAAAGCGGTTTTATTATAATATTGGCCATAGTCGTTCAGGCCAATTGCTTCGGGCGGGGTCATTAACGGGTCCTTGCTTCTTGAGTAGCCTCTTAATATATTTTGTGCCTGGTTGTTAGGCCCCTTTGGCGCGTACTCGCCATTATTGAACATTTTGGTAGAGTACTCATTGATAAAAGTATTAAAACCCTCGTCCATCCACATAAATTTGCGCTCGTTGCTGCCTACTATCATCGGGAACCAGTTATGGCCTATCTCGTGGGTAACATCGCCCCATAACCCGCCGTTTTTGAGGTTGCTCAGGCAGAATATGATACCGGGGTATTCCATTCCCAGGGCAACACCCGATACGTCGACAGCCGAGTTCCACGGATATTCAAAATAAGCTTTTGAATAGATCTCTATACTGTTCTTTAAATATTCGGTTGAGCGGCCCCATGAATTATTGCCCGAACTTTCAACCGGGTAGGCCGACATGGAAATACATTTACGGCCCGAAGGAAGGTTTACCCTCGCGGCATCCCATATAAACGCCGTAGACGCGGCCCATGATATATCGCGGGTATTATCCATCCTGTAATGCCAGGTCAGAGTGCCCTTAGCCGGGCGGGTGGCAGGTTCGCCAACTTCATCCTCCCTGATTATCATTACGGTTTTATCGCTGTTACGCGCTTCAGCGAGGCGTTTTTGCTGTGTAGGGGTCAATACTTCCGAAGCATTTAATAGATCGCCCGAACCTACAACTATCATATTAGCCGGCGCGGTAATGTAGTAATCAAAATCACCGTAATCGCAATAAAACTCGCCCAAGCCCATATAAGGCAGGGTGTTCCAGCCCTCCACATCATCATATACACACATGCGCGGGTACCATTGGGCAATTTCATAAACAACGCCCTGTTTAAACTTTTTGCGGCCCATACGGTCGGCGCCGTAAAAAGGTATAGAGAAGCTATAATTTACTTTAATACCTATTTTGTCGCCTTTGTCGCCAAGCGGCGTGTTTAACCGTAGCTGCATACGGGCGTCGGTTATAATAGGGTCAACCTTATAGGTTTGGCCCTTATAGGTAATATACACCGATTCGATGTGGTAACCGCCCCGGCTAAAACCTTTAACATCAAAACGGTCGCCGGTTATAGGCGTAACCGCTGCCCCGCGACTATCGGGCCTGAACAGGTTTTGATCTAATTGCAGCCATAAATAATCCATATTATCGGGGCTGTTGTTGGTATAAGTTATACTTACTTCGCCTTTAACGGTGGTATCCTGTTCGGCTTCATCCAAGGTGGCGCGTATCTGGTAGTCGGCCCTGTTTTGCCAGTAATGCTGGCCGGGCTGCCCGCTTGCCGAGCGCGTATCGCCGGTTGTGGTAGGCCAAACAATGGGCCCGAAAAGGTCCTGATGATTATATTTTATAGTGTCGGTTGGGGTTTGCGCGGAGGCCGTTACAACGACAGCCAGTATACCGCATGCTAATAGCAGGGAGTTTTTGAAATAATACATTATGATCAGTTAATAAAAAGCAAATAAAGCAAAATTATATGTTATTGCCTAATGGGAATGATTTGATCGGCAGAGTTTTCGCTGCCATGCATTTGTAAAAACTTTTTTCATTCACAATTGGTTAAATTTAAAGTGGTTATTATTGCAAATCAGCCCAATAAATTAATATGAACCACCTCGCCAATTCCACATCTCCATACCTGCTACAACACGCCAATAACCCGGTTAACTGGTACCCCTGGGGCAATGAGGCGCTGCAAAAGGCGAAGGATGAAAACAAGCTCCTCATTGTAAGCATTGGCTACTCGGCCTGCCATTGGTGTCATGTTATGGAGCATGAAAGCTTCGAGGATGAGCAGGTGGCTGCTGTAATGAACGAGTATTTTGTGTGTATTAAAGTTGACCGCGAGGAACGCCCCGATGTTGACCAGATATACATGAGCGCCGTACAGTTAATAAGCGGCAGGGGTGGCTGGCCCCTTAATTGTATTTGCCTGCCCGACCAGCGGCCTATTTACGCGGGCACGTACTTCCGTAAAAACGACTGGACAAGCCTGCTGTTCAATTTAGCCGATTATTATAAGCAAAAGCCCGCAGACGCGCTGGAATATGCAGAACGTTTAACCGAGGGTATTCAAAAATATGAATCCATTGGTTTTGTGGAGTCGCAGCCCGCGTATACAAAAGCCGATTTGGAGCTTATTGTAAATAACTGGAAAAAATATTTCGATAAAACAGAGGGTGGTATGGGTACAGCGCCCAAGTTCCCGATGCCGAACAACTGGCAGTTTTTGATGCGGTATGCCCATTTAATGAAGGATGAAGAAATTGCAGGGCTAACTAAACTCTCCCTGCAAAAGATGGCTTATGGCGGTATTTACGATCACCTGGGGGGCGGTTTTGCGAGGTACTCGGTTGATGGCTTATGGCACGTGCCGCATTTTGAAAAAATGCTGTATGATAATGCCCAGCTCATCGGTTTGTATGCAGAAGCTTATACCTGGCAGCCTGATGAACTGTATAAGCAGGTTGTTAAAGAAACAATAGATTTTGCCGTACGCGAATTACTATCGCCTGATGGCGGGTTTTATGCCGCGCTGGATGCGGATAGCGAAGGCGTGGAAGGTAAGTTTTATGTTTTTACTAAGAAGGAGATAGAGGCTATTTTAGGTGATGAGGCAGAATTATTTTGTATCTATTATCATATTACCGATGAAGGAAACTGGGAAGAAGAACAAACCAATATATTATTTAAGCGCGGAATAGATGGCGAACTGGCCGAAGCATTGGGCTTACCAGTTAATGAAATGCTTGAGCGTGTAGTATCATCCCGAAAAAAAGTATTCGAGGAACGCGGTAAACGTGTTCGCCCCGGTCTTGACAATAAAATTTTGGCCTCATGGAACGGCTTAATGCTGAAGGGGCTTTGTGAGGCTTACCGCGCTTTTGATCAAGCTGAATATTTAGATATTGCCCTAAAAAACGCGGAGTTCATCATTAATAATTTGCTGAACAATAATGGAAGATTAAAACGCGTCCATAGTAAAAACACCACCCTTGCCCAGGGGGAGGCACATAGTGAGGCTGAATATGCTTTCTTAGATGATTACGCCAATATTATTGACGCTTTCATTGCCCTGTATGAAGTTACTTTTGATGAACAATGGTTAAACCACGCCATTAAATTAACCCACAATGCCATAACCCATTATTATAATAAGACGACCGGTATATTTTTCTATACCGCGGATGATGAGGAACAATTGATAGCCCGAAAATCGGAAATTATGGATGGGGTTACGCCGGCATCTAATTCAGTAATGGCGCGAAATCTAAAAAAATTGGGGTTGTTGTTTGGTAAAGATCAATACCTCGACATTTCCGCGCAGTTATTACGCAATATTTTTCCGCACCTCGCCAAATATGGTTCGGATTATTCAAATTGGGCCATGCTTTTATTGGATGAAGTGTTTGGTGTTTATGAAGTTGCTATAGCAGGTGATGACGCCGAAACTTTTCGCATAGAAATGGAAAAAAATTACATTCCTAACAAAATTATCTTGGGTGGTAAAAAAGGAAGTTTACCTTTGTTGCAGGATAAGTACGGCAGCTTAACACAAATATTTATTTGTAAAGATAAAACATGTGGTTTGCCCGCTGATAATATAACCGCAGCGTTAAAACAAATTGAAGGCTGAAACATTTAATAACTAAAACAGATTTCCCGTTATTTCGATTAAAGGGAGAAATCTATACACATGCAAACGGATTATACACGTGTATGGATTTCTCACTATAGTTCGAAATGACACAAATTTAAAACCAAGAACACAATTATAATGAAAATTGAACCGCAACACGTAGTGTCATTAACTTACGATCTGTATGTTGACCAGGAAGATGGTACCGAAGCTTTAGTAGAAAGCGCGACACAGGAACAACCCTTAACTTTTTTGTTTGGGGTAGGGCAAATGCTCCCCAAATTTGAAGAAAATTTAAATACGCTTGCAACTAATGATAACTATGACTTCCGCCTTTCGGCTGAGGACGCCTATGGCGCTTATGATGAGGAAGCTGTAGCTAATTTGCCGATAGAAATGTTTAACGGCACTGATTTACCCGAAGTGGGCTCGTTGTTGCCTTTACAAGATAATAACGGCAACCGCTTCCAGGGACAGGTAGTATCGGTTACCCAGGATTCGATACTGGTTGACCTGAACCACCCTATGGCCGGACAGCCCCTGCATTTTAAAGGAGTTATATTAAATGTAAGGCCCGCTACGCCCGAAGAATTATCACACGGCCACGCTCATGGGGCCGACGGGCATCATAGCCATTAGGTTTGCCGCAGTTTAATCTTCGTAAGTGATTTTACTTTCACCTTTAGTGAGAGAGGGGTGCTTTACATATCCAAACCATTCAATTTAGTTATATAGCATTCTACAAATATGTTTGATAGTACGGGTGTGTTGTTCACGGTAGCGGGTATAAATACCCGGTCCTGTTCATCAATGCTGCCGGTGTCAATATTTATCACCCGCTCAAAGTTCAAAGACCTGATATGAATTTTAAAATCTGCAAGTCTTCCCATCGAGCTTACCAGTAATTCTAAAGTAACAGTATATTCCTCACGGTAAATATTGAACATATCATCCGGCAGTTTAAAAGCCCTCAAATATGGCACATATCCATAATATCGCCCCCCTGGCCTTACAGGTTTGGTTACTACATCGGTAAATGTTATTTTATTATCAATACTATACCTGATGTTAGAGGTTGAATCTTCGCTTGCCTCGTATAGCAAGCTATTCGTATCATAATTGTAATTCTCTATCAATTTGCCATTCTGGTTAAAAAAATGCCATATCCCCTTTTTCTTATCATTGGCATAACTGCCGTTGGCAATAACAGTACTTCTATCGTAAAAGGAATTATATATGCCTTGTTTAATTTGCTTGCCGGCACTGATAATGGTTTGATATTTTTCGGTTACCATATCTGTGAGCTTATTTTTTCGCGTCACTACTTCCTGGGCCGGGCAATGGTTGGCGTAAACAAGCGTAACAAAAATAAAAATCAGTTTTTTCACGGCAGCTATTTTGTGCCAATTTAATATTTTATAAAGTATTGCAATACTAAAATTTCGCTAATTTATAGTTCACGATAAATAAATCCCGATTTTTAATCAGCCCTGACCAAACAAAATTAAAGGTGAAAAAGTGATTATATTCCGCCATGTGGGAATTAAATAAAACTATGCCAATTGCTTGCAGACGAGCGCAATATCATAATGGAATATCTATCAAATCACACTGATTTATATATTTGTTAGTAACTCCATATTATTGTTAGTACATTACATTCAGATTATATTTCTTGTTTTAATTAAACAATTTTATACCTTTAAGTCCGTTTAAAAGTATATATGCCGATACATATAAATTTGAAATTAACCCCCCCAAATTAATGCCCTTTCTTAATAGTGTACTGGAACCGCCCTCGTATGGGTGGAAAGATGAATTCGGAAACTTAGAAAAGCCCTCGTCAAACCAAATTTTAAAAGAATTTTTTTCACGGCTGAATATATTCAGGAACAAAAAGAACTGGCTTTCTTTTATGAGCTGGATGATGATAGTTGTGCTGGCCCCGTTTTTATTTTTGTTCATTTTTAAATATTTCACCTTCAAATTACTAATAGTAGCTTTTGTGTACAGCATGATCATTATGGGTACACATGGCACTATATGGCACCATAGGTATTGTACACATGGCGCTTATAAGTTCCGTAATAAGTTCTGGCGGTTTTTCACCCAGAACCTTACGCTCAAAATAATACCCGAAGAAATATATGCCATATCGCACCATGTGCACCACGCGCTGTCTGACCAGCCCGGCGACCCGTATAATGCTTCCGGCGGATTTCTGTATTGTTTTTTGGCCGATGTGAACCATCAGCCCATAGCCCGCAACATGATCGAAAAAGATTATGACCGTTGCGTTGGTTTAATGAAACATACCGGCGTAAAAACCAATACTTATACGCAATACAAAATATGGGGCACCTTAGCTAACCCGGTGCAAACCATTTTAAGTGTATTTTTAAGCTGGGGACTTTGGTTTGCTGCGTTTTATTTAATAGGTGGCCCAGGTTTAGCTTGTGCAATATTTGGCGCAGCAGGGTTTTGGGCAGTTGGTGTACGCACCTTTAACTACGAAGGGCATGGTAAAGGAAAAGATAAGCGGCGCGATGGCATTGATTTTAACCGCGACGATATGTCTATTAACCAGGTATGGCCGGGTTATGTGGCCGGCGAATGGCATAATAATCATCACTTATATCCTAAAAGCGCCCGCTCGGGTTTTAAACCCTATCAGCTGGATATAGCCTGGTGCTATATTAAATTTTTAAGCCTGATAGGCGCGGTAAGTTCGTATCGCGATTCAAAAAAGCAGTTTTACAGGGAGTATTATAATTCGCATAAAACAGGCGAGGCATTTGGCGAAGGTATAGAGGCCTGCGAAATGCAGGATCATGTTTTAGATGTAGAAAATGTATAGTTTTTATCATTCAAAACATTTTATAATATTTATTGTTAGAGCGTTACAAAAAAACACAGAACAATGAAAAAAACAATTGCGACATTACTAATGGCGTTAGCCATTGGAGTAACTACAACATTTGCCCAGCAAACGGTAGTGAAAAAGGAAGACAAAGTGAAAAAAACCACTACTCTCGGCCAAAAAATTCATAATACTTTTAGCAAGCACAAACATTATAATGGTACCAAAACCAAACACGTTGTTAAGGTAGAAAAGGTGCCTGCTAAATAATCCCTTTTAAATATTGATCAACAGGCTTCCGGCATACCGGGGGCCTGTTTTGTTTTATCATAGTTTTTTAAAAACATTCGTAATTTATTTATAGCATAATGTTTTTTTATTAATAAAGTTATTATGTTTGATAAACCTATAATACTAAATATTGATGCGTGTTTTTTATGGCCGTGTTATTAATTATAAAGCCAAAACATTAAATGTTAAAAACCAATAAATAAACAATATTCGTTGCTGCAATACAATCGATTGTAGCTATGAATATACCGAATGAATAAGAATAAACTATGAAACTAAAATTAGGAATGATTGGTGGCGGGCAGGGCGCTTTTATTGGCGCCGTACATCGTATAGCCGCCCGTATAGATGATGATTATGAACTGGTTTGCGGCGCCTTTAGCAGCGACCCCGAAAAATCAAAAGCAAGCGGTATCGCGCTGGGTTTAGCCCCTAACAGGGTTTATAACTCCTACAAAGAACTGATAGAAAAAGAAAAACAATTGCCTGCTGATGAACGCGTACAGGTTATCAGCATTGTAACACCTAACCATGTTCATTTTGAACCTACTAAAATGGCTTTGGAAAACGGTTTCCATGTTATTTTAGATAAGCCCATGACGTTTTCGCTGGCGGAAGCTAAAGAACTGGAAAAGGTTGTAAAAGCAAGCGGTAAGCTGTTTTGTTTAACCCATACCTATACAGGCTACCCCATGGTAAAAGAGGCTAAACAATTAGTTAAAGCCGGCAAAATAGGCGAAGTGCGTAAAATATATGTGGAGTATCCGCAAGGCTGGTTAAGTACTTTTTTAGAAGGAAGCGACCAAAAACAAGCTGCCTGGCGAACCGACCCAAGCCGAAGCGGAATAGCCGGCGCCATGGGCGATATTGGCACCCACGCCTTTAATTTATGCGAATATGTTACCGGCCTGCAGGTTACACAGGTATGTGCCGATATAAACATTTTTGTTGATGGCCGTAAACTGGACGATGATGGCGCGGTGTTAATGAAATTGAATAATGGCGCCAGCGCGGTATTAACTGCCACGCAAATTGCAGTCGGCGAGGAAAACAATGTTAAGATAAGGGTTTATGGCGAAACAGGCGGGGTTGAATGGGAGCAATGGGATGCAAATACGCTGAAGGTAAAATCAAACGAGCGGCCAACCGAAATATGGCGCACCGGGGCGGGCTATGTAAGTTCGTTTGCTTCGCACAATACGCGTACGCCGACTGGGCACCCAGAAGGTTACCTGGAAGCGTTTGCCAATTTGTACCATAACTTCGCGTTGAGCATTAAGGCAAGTATTGAAGGTAAACAGGCTTCACCGGAAGCATTAGACTACCCCGGTATTACCGATGGTGTTAGAGGTATGGCATTTATTGAAAATGTGATCGCTTCGGGGAAATCAGAAATGAAATGGACTAAATTCAACGTATAATTTTATATGAAAACTATTAAAGGACCTGCGATTTTTTTAGCGCAATTTTTAGGTGATAAACCGCCTTTTGATAACCTTGACGATATTTGTAAATGGGCAAAAAGCCTGGGTTATAAAGGAGTACAGATACCATCATGGGCGGGGAGCTATTTCGACCTGCAAAAAGCGGCCGAAAGTAAAACCTATGCCGACGAAATAAAAGGTATGGTAAATAGCCACGGACTGGAAATTACCGAATTATCTACGCATTTGCAGGGGCAACTGGTAGCCGTAAACCCGGCGTACGACGCGCTTTTTGATGGCTTTGCACCCGAAGCCTACCGCAATAACCCCAAGGCAAGGCAAGAATGGGCCGTGCAACAGTTAAAATACGCCGCAAAGGCATCGCGAAATTTGGGTTTGGATGCACATGCCACTTTTAGCGGCGCTTTACTATGGCAAACTGTTTACCCATGGCCGCAGCGGCCCGCAGGGCTGGTTGAAACCGGCTTTACCGAACTGGCCAAACGCTGGTTGCCAATATTAAATGTATTTGACGAGAACGGTGTTGATGTTTGTTACGAGATTCATCCCGGCGAAGATTTGCATGATGGCATTAGTTATGAAATGTTTTTAGAGAAGGTGAACAATCATAAACGGGCCAATTTATTGTATGATCCGTCGCATTTTGTATTGCAGTGTTTGGATTATTTGGAATATATAGACATTTACCATGAACGCATAAAAATGTTCCATGTTAAGGATGCCGAGTTTAACCCTACAGGCCGCCAGGGCGTGTATGGAGGCTACCAGAACTGGGTTGAGCGGGCTGGCCGCTTCCGTTCGTTAGGCGACGGACAGGTTGACTTTAAAGGGATATTCAGCAAATTAACCCAATATGATTATACCGGCTGGGCCGTACTGGAATGGGAGTGCGCCCTTAAACACCCGGAAGATGGCGCCAAAGAGGGAGCTGTATTTATAAAAGATCATATCATCAGGGTAACTGAGAAGGCTTTTGATGATTTTGCAGGCACAGGCTCCGACGAAGCGTTTAATAAAAAAGTATTAGGTATTTAATAACTTTTGAGAATCAAGAAACAAGAGTCAAGAAACAAGATAAATTGCAAAAACCTAATTATCCTGATTCTTGCATCTTGATTCTTGAATCTTTATTAATACATTTATAAAACCAATTATAAACTTAAATCAAAAAACACAATGCAAATTAATCGTAAACAATTATTTCAGGCAAGCTGCTTGTCGTTATTAGTAACCGGGCTATCCTTTGGTATCAGGGCCGGTATTCTGGATAAACTTGGCGGGGAGTTTGCCCTTGATAAGGGACAGCTTGCAGCAATAACGGCAACCGCGTTTTGGGGATTCCCGCTGGCTGTTGTTATCGGTGGTATGGTAGTCGACATCATCGGAATGAAAAAGTTGCTGGTACTGGCATTCATTTTTCACCTGGTCGGCATCGTGCTTACCATTTTCGCCGGTGGATACTGGACGCTGTTTATATCTACCTTGATGGTGGGCCTGGCTAATGGTACCGTTGAGGCTGCCTGTAATCCGTTGGTTGCGGGGCTATATACCGACAACAAGGCCACCAAACTTAATCACTTTCACTTATGGTTCCCAGGCGGTATAGTGATAGGTAGTGTGATTGTATATTTATTAAATATAATAGGATTAAGCTGGCAAATACAGGTGAGCGCTATGCTTATACCAACAGTTATATATGGCTTCCTGTTCTCGAAACTTGATTTTCCGGTTACCGAACGTGTGGCATCAGGTGTTAGCTACGGCGGCATGTATAAGGCGCTGTTAAACCCTTTATTTATTTTCATGTTTATTTGTATGTTCGGCACCGCTATAACCGAATTGTTTACCGCTCAATGGATCGATGTGCTGTTAAAGAAGGTTTCGGATAATGCGTTGTTATTATTAACACTTGAAACGGGTGTAATGGTGTTAGGCAGGGCGTTTGCCAAACCGGTACTTAAAAAGATCACCCCACAGTCGCTTTTATTGATCTCTGCCGTGTTGGCGGCCTTAGGTTTATACATGTTTACTACCGTAAGCGGCCCTATGTTATATTTGGCAGCTATTGTATTCGGTATGGGGGTATGTTTCTTCTGGCCAACCATGCTGGGCTTTGTAAATACCAATATGCCCGAAACCGGCGCTTTAGGCTTAAATTTAATGGGTGGCGCTGGTATGTTTGCAGTATCTATTTTCACCATATTTATGGGTGGTTTTTACGACTCAATTGTTAAGGAGGCGGGGAACGATACCACGGCCGGAAAGCAGGTTTTACAGGCTACACTGGTAATACCTCTAATTTTGATAGTAGCGTTTACAGGCCTGGTTATATATATGCGCGGGCGGGCGAAAAAATCTGCTGCTGCTGTGCAGGTGTAGGCAATGCATTAATAAAACATTACTATAGCGTCCCGATGTATCGGGACGCTATTTTTGTTTATATTGGCTTATGTATTTCGAAATAGCCCTCACCAACCTCCACAAAACATTCAACCCCGGCAAACCCAACCAGGTTAACGCGGTTAATGGCGTTGACTTGAATATTAAAGCTGGCGAGTTTGTAGTTATTGTAGGGTCGAACGGGTCAGGTAAAACAACTTTGCTCAATTTAATTTCTGGCAGTGTGTTGCCAACATCAGGCAGTATCGCTATTGCCGGGATAAACGCAACCAAATTACCCGATTATAACCGCAGTAAATGGATAGCCCGCGTTTTTCAAAACCCGGTGAGCGGCACTGCTTCCGAATTGAGCATATTAGATAATTTCCGCCTGGCAGCTATACGTACCAAAGCCAAAGGGTTAACCATAGGCATAAATGACGATTTTAAAAAGCAGGTAAAGGAAAAGATAGCGCTATTAGGGATGGGGCTGGAGAAAAAGATAGAACAACCAATGGGCACATTATCCGGCGGACAACGGCAGGCCTTAACTTTATTAATGAGCGTGATGGATGATTGTAAAATATTACTCCTTGACGAACCCACCGCCGCCCTCGACCCACGTTCGGCTGAATTGGTAATGCATACAGCTGATAACCTAAGCCGGGAATTTAAACTGACCACCATATTAGTCACACATAATTTAAAAGATGCCTACAATTATGGAAGTCGCCTTATACAAATGGCTGAAGGGGTAATTATAAAGGACGTAGACACGGTACATAAATCTCATTTAAAACAAAATGACCTGTTTGAGTGGTTTGGGTAGACTATTATTATTTTAAAATTGGCAAAGTTATTGTATGCACCACCCTACTATGGAAAACAATAACTTTCAAACTATACTTGATGCGTACCAGCTGGTAAGCGGTGCAAAGATCAAGGGCAAAAAACACGAAGAGGTTTTTGAACTGGGTAAATACGATGCCAACAAGAGAGGATATACCGCTTATCCGGTTGAACAAGGCGTTAAATACGACGACTTCAGCGTGGTTATTGCTGAAAACGAACTCAAAAATAATTTTTTGATAGAAGCAGCGTAAGACTAAGCTTTCTTGACTGTCGCCCTTACTTTCTTAACCTCAGTTGCGGTAACCGTGCTGGCCTTATTGCCGAAGCTATTGCGCACATAGGTTAAAACATTGGCAATATCCTGGTCTTTCAAAAAATCGTGAGAGGGCATTACGTTCGAATAGGTATTGCCTTCTATTTCCACCCTCTCGTTAAAACCGTTCAATACAATAGTTATGAGCTTGGTTTTATCGCCCAAAACATAAGTGGTTTTAATTAATGGCGGGTTCATGTTTTGCACGCCGCCGCCATCAACCTGGTGGCAGGTTACACAGGTTTGCATATAAACATCTTTTCCTTTGGCAATTGAAGCGGCTATGCCGGGCGGTTTTGGTTTGGCTTTATGTTTAACCTGTGCGTGCAATGCAGCGAAAAGCAGCATTAACAACGAGCTTAAAATAATTCTCTTAAAAAGCATTATCTATTTTTTATAAGTGATCTTGTAGAGCGTGCCTTTAACGTCATCGGTCACATACAGGGAACCATCTACGCTTTGCGCCAGTCCACATGGCCGGTGTTCGGCTCGGCCCGACTCGGTTTGCGCCTTCGAACCTGAGAAACCATCGGCAAATACTTCCCATTGCCCATCAGGCTTCCCATTTTTAAACGGCTGGAAAACCACAAAATAACCCGCCTGTGGCTCGGGTGCGCGGTTCCATGAACCGTGAAAAGCGATGAAAGCGCCATTTTTATATTTTTCGGGAAATTGGTTGCCGGTGTAAAATAGTAAACCAACAGGTGCCAAATGGCCCGGAAAAGCAACTACAGGGTCAATAGCGTTTTGGCCCCCCTCTTTTTTACCGTCGCCGCCATACTCAGGCGATAATATTTTTTTATGCTGTATCTGGTCGTAATATATATATGGCCAGCCCGCGTCATCGCCTTTTTTCAGGGCATACATGCACTCGGCAGGTAATAGCGATGATTGTTTAACCGTATACAGGTTAGGGAAAATATAATTCAACTGGTCGCGGCCATTCTGCGTTACAAAGAGTTGGTTATCCTGGTAGTTCCAGTCCATGCCAACTACATTGCGCAAGCCTGTTGCATAGCGAACGCCGTCACTGTAATGCTGGTTCAATTTTGTTGATTTAAATTGCCATATACCGGCTGCCGAATCAAGTATTGGGCAGCCTTTTATACCCATCGAGCCTTTTTGGCGGTCCTTTTCCTGGCAAGAGTTGGAGAACGCGCCAATGTTTACATATAAGTTATCATTAATATCAACCAATATGGCTTTGGCCTCATGCTCATGGCGGTTGATCAGCCCTGTAACCAATTTGTCGGGATGCGTGGCGTTAGTTACCTGGTCCTTGGGATCCAGCTTATACCTAAATACTTCCTCATCTGACGAGGCATATAACGAAGTACCTTTAACATATATACCCGTCCCTGGGAAATCGCCAAAGCTTGATACCACGCTGGCTTTATCGCCGTCATCATGCAGTTCTAAAATACCTTTACCATCGTTTAACTTGTTTAGTTTTATATAGATATAACCCTTTGAAGTAACAGCAATATGCCGGGTAATGCCCAAATTATCGGCAAGCACGACAGCGTTAAAGCCTTTAGGCAGCGTTAAACCGGCATTGGCAGCATCGGTTTTAGGTTTTACTTGCGGGTCATTTTTTAATGCGTTCAATAATAGTAATCCGCACACTGCAGCTACCGGCAGCAGGAACACAAACAATTTTCTGTTTTTCATAATTGAAAGTATTATTTCTTCAAAAGTAATCAGAATATCATTGAATGAAAAGTCAAATTTAATACTATCAAAACTGTTACAGCCAATATAGTTTTTTATAATTATGGAATTAAATTCTGTAAAATAATTAATTATCAATATAATATATTGTAAATGTTTAACTTATCAGTTCAATTAATAAGATGGGTTAAACCTTGCTGTTTTCTAATAGTCATAGTTGTATAAATTTTAAGAAAATGAAAAAGATAACTTTAATATCAGCAATAGCACTTGGCAGTTTGTTTTACAGTACTGCAAATGCGCAAATAAGATTAAGTTTAGGTGTACACCTTCCCGGTATACAAATAGCCGCGCAAGCCCCGGCATATACCAATTATACTGATGCCGATGACTACTACTACCTGCCTGATGTAGACGCTTATTATAGTGTTGCCGGGCAATGTTACTACTATAATGATGGCGGCAGTTGGGTGTCAGCTGCATATTTGCCCGGCGAATACCGGGATTATGACTGGCGCAATGCCCGCCATTATGAAGTGCGTGAGCATACCCCATACCTGAACGATGATTTTTACAGGGGAAAATACAGTGGCAATACAGGCAACTGGGCCCGCTATGACAATCATGTTGATAATCGTACCTATGCAAACAGCGCCGGATACAGAAATGACAGGCAGCGTTTTGATAGCCGGGGACAAGCCAGTTTTAGTCAGCCATCACAACCTACCAGGAGTGCGAACAACTATAGCCAGCCAGAACGCTATAACCGCGGACAAGGAAGCTTTAGTCAGCCATCGCAACCTAACAGGAGTGAAAATTATAGTCGGCCAAGCCAGCCCCAAAGGCAAAACAACTATAGCCAGCCATCGCAACCTTCAAGGGGGCAAGAGCAACCATCCCGTCAAAACGGAAATAGCCAGCAACGGGGCAATAACGCGGGTGAGCAACATTCATCCAACAGTCAAAGCCGCAGTGGCCATGACCGGTTCAGATCTTAAAAATTACTTCCTCCATCATATACAGCAAAAGGCTGGCCCTGTAGGTCGGCCTTTTTCACTTAGCCTGGTTCTGTATTTGTATTGTTACATAACTCATTTAAACCCAGCTAATTATTGGTGGTCGTAACTGCATAAAATTTAAAATTAAACTCATGAAAAAATTACTTATCACAGCAGTTATAGCTACTATGTTTAGTATCGCTGCATTTGCCGATGGCGGCAAAAAAGCCACAACCGATGAGGGCGTAACTTATGCGGCCCTTAATCAATTTAAAACTGATTTTAAAAGCGCCGACGATGTAATGTGGGCAGTAACCCCAAATTGCCAGAAAGTAAGTTTCACTCAAAATAATGTTGACTATACCGCTTTTTATAGCTTTGATGGCGATTATTTGGGCATAACACAAAATGTTTCTTATAAAAGAATGCCTTCAGCAGTTAAAAAAGAAATAACCAAAGAATATAAAGGCTATGAAGTTAACAGTGTTATTAAATATAAAACACATGGCGCTGATGAGCCGGTTATATATTTTGTTGACCTGAAAAATACCGCTAAAGAAATAGTGTTAAAAGTAACACCTGACAGAAGCGTAACTTTTTTTAAGGAAGTAAAGTAAGTATCAACCAACCTCCGTATTAGTAAAGCTCCGTCTAAATGGCGGGGCTTTATTATTTACTTAATAATTGAATTGATGCTTCATCTAAAGTTAACCGGGTTGCCTGTACCAGTTCATGCAATTGCTTAACCGAAGTAGCGCTGGCTATTGGCGCGGTAATACCGGGGCGGGCAATTACCCAGGCTATGGCAATAGCCGCGGGTGTGGTTTTATAATTAGCGGCCACCTCATCTAAAGCCTCCAAAATTTTAAAGCCACGGTCATTCAGATATTTTTTTACGCCGGCGCCGCGCTGACTTTTTGAAAGATCATTCTCCGAACGGTATTTACCGGTTAAAAACCCGCTTGCCAATGAGTAATAAGTAATAACGCCTATATTGTTTTCCCGGCAAAGCGGTTCCAATTCATTTTCATATTGTTCGCGGTCATACAAATTATATAGGGGCTGCATGCTTTGGTATGCCGCTAGGCCGTTGTCCCGACTTACCTGTAAGGCTTCCTTAAGCCGTTCCGCACTATAATTAGACGCGCCAATGGCCCGCACTTTTCCCTGTTTAATAAGGTCCGTGTAAACGCCCAGCGTTTCCGCTAATGGGGTACCCCTGTCATCATCATGCGATTGATACAGGTCGATATAATCAGTTTGCAGGCGCTTTAACGATGCCTCAACAGCCTGTATAATGTACTTTCTTGATAGGCCCTGTTTTCCTTCGCCCATTGGTTTGCCAACCTTGGTGGCAATAATTATCTTATCGCGTTTACCGGATTTTTTGAGCCAGTTGCCAATAATAGTTTCAGATTCGCCGCCTTTGTTGCCCGGAACCCATTTGGAATAAACATCAGCTGTGTCTATAAATTCGAGCCCCGAATCCATATAGGCATCCAGTATTTCGATAGATTGTTTTTCATTAATGGTCCAGCCAAAAACGTTGCCCCCAAAACAAAACGGATGTACTTTTATGCCTGATGTGCCTAATTCCCTTTTTTCCATATACTGTTATATATTACAGCTGCAATTTGGTGTTTTTTTCAAAATTAAAACAGCTTCTGTACCGCTTTGTGTTTCATTAATTTTATAAGGTAATAAAGTCGTTACAAAAAATTGAGTTTATTTTTTTGGATAATCCAAACATTTAGTAAGATATTGCTATTACTAAGCCAGATGAGAACCGACGTAATAGCCCATTAACTGAACCATGCAATTAAAAAAGAAATATGCAAGCATATTACTGATGCTGTTTTTTGTAAGTATTAAACTTTACGCGCAGGATAGCACCCTGGTTGGCACCACCATAAAATGGGACCTGAACAAATGTATCGAGTACGCCAAAAAAAATAATATCCAGGTTAATTCATTACGCCTCTCCATGCAAACCAGCCAGCAGGAATATGAACTGGCCAAAGCGGCAAGGCTGCCTAACTTATCAGGTTCGGCTACTCAAAATTTCGCGCATAGCGGCAATGGCTCGGGTTTTAGCGCTTCGGGTAATTACGGTTTAAACTCGTCGGTAACACTATACAATGGCGGCTATATAAATAATACCATCCTGCAAAAAAACCTGGCGGTACAATCGGCCAACCTGAGTATTTTACAACAGGAAAATGATATTACCCTGCAAATAACCCAGGCTTACCTGGCTATTTTACTGGATAAGGAAAATATAATTTACGATACCGACCTGGTTAATACCGCACAGGCGCAGGTAAAACTGGAGCAGCAGCGTTATACCGTAGGTACCGTGGCCCGCAAGGACCTGATACAACTACAGGCCCAGCAAGCCACAGATCAATATACCCTGGTTAATGTACAAAATGTTTACCGGGGCGACCTGCTTACCTTAAAGCAATTATTGGTTTTACCATCTGATGTTAATTTTGATATTGTAAAGCCTGATACCATCATATCGTCGGGCGAAAATGTTTCGCCGTTGCGCAACACGCAGGATATAGCCAATAAAACAAGGCCCGAAATAAAAAATGGCATGTTAGATGTTCAAATCGCACAATACGATGTTGCCAAAGCCAATGCCGGGTACAAACCCTCATTACTGGCTGGCGGCTCAATTGGTACGGGGTACACCACAGGGCCGGGAGGCGGATTCGGGCAGCTTGGCAATAATTTTAACCAGCAGGTTGGGCTAACACTGGCTGTACCCATATTTACCAAACGGGTGGTTAAAACGCAGGTTGAAGAGGCGAAAATAGCCGTTGAACAATCAAAGCTGAATTTGCAAAATACTAAAATAGTGCTTTCAGAAAATGTTGAACGGGCCTTTATTAATGTTCAAAACGCGCAAAGCCAGTATGATGCTGCCGCCGAACAATATAAATATAACCAGGAAGGCTACCGTATAGCGAGCGAACAGTTAAGGGTGGGCGTTGCCAGCATTGTTGACTTTTTATTGCAAAAAAACCTGTTTGTACAAGCACAGCAAGCCTTTGTGCAGGCTAAATACAATGTTATTTTAAGTTTAAAGATATATGATTTTTACAGGGGCGTACCCATTACATTATAACAGCGCGTTATTATGAAAACAAGTTATAAAAGGATATTAATTATCGGGGCCATAGTGGTTGCGTTGGCAGCGATATGGTTTTTCTTTATACGTAAACCCGAACAGCCTATTGTGCTTCAAACCGAACAGCCAACTTATGGTTATATAGCGCAAAGCGTAACAGCAACCGGCAGAATTGAACCCGAAGATACCGTTACCGTTGGTACACAGGTGTCGGGTATTATAAAATATCTATATGCCGATTTTAATTCACAGGTAAAAAAGGGACAATTGCTTGCTGAACTGGATAAATCACTGCTGCAAGCTACGGTTGACCAGTATAACGGCCAATTGCAAAACGCGCAAAGCCAGCTGGTATTTCAAAAAGGCAATTTCGACAGGCAGGCGCTGTTATTTAAAACCGACGCCATAAGCAAGGCCGATTATGATAACGCCCTTAATACCTATACAGCCGCCAAAGCGAGTGTCAACAGCGCCCAGGCCCAGGTGCGGTCGGCACAGAAAAACCTGTCGTTTGCTGATATATATTCGCCTATCGATGGGGTAGTGCTAAACCGCAATATCAATATAGGGCAAACGGTAGCATCGAGTTTCAGCACGCCCACACTTTTTGTAATAGCGAAGGACATCACAAAAATGCAGGTACAGGCTAATGTTGACGAGGCTGATATAGGCACGGTAAAAGCCGGCGACCGGGTTACTTTTGCGGTTGATGCCTTTATAACGGATCAGTTTAAAGGCACGGTTACAGAAATACGGCTGCACCCTTCGGTATCAGCTAATGTGGTTACCTATACTACCATGATCAATACGCCCAATGATGATATGAAATTGAAGCCGGGAATGACGGCTAATATTATTATTTACACCAAAGAAGTAAATAATGCCATGCTGATATCGTCAAAAGCATTAGCGTTCACGCCCGATTCGGCATTGATGGAAAAATACCAGATAGTAGGCCGCATAGGTCGTAAAACCGGACGTAAGCCTGGCGGCGGCGGCGGCGCGTTTGGCGGTGGGCCAACAGGGGGCAGTACAACCGGGCCCAAAACCCATGCCCTGGCAACCCGGAAAGACAGTTCGGGCGTTGCAAAGCAAATCGCATTTGTGTGGTTGCTGCAGGGTAATAAAATTGTAAAAACAAAAATAACGACCGGTTTGAACGATGACGCGCATGTTGAAGTTATAGCCGGGTTAAAACCTACAGATGTGGTGATAACCGGCGCAACCGGCGGTAAACTGAACGCCGCGGGAAGTGCATCATCAGTAGGCGGTAGTCCGTTTATGCCTGCACGCCGGGGTGGCGGTGGCGGCGGCGGTGGCGGCGGTGCCGGAGGTGGGGGCCGGGCGCGATGACCAAAAAAGCGTTAGAAATAAAGGACCTGAAACGCGAGTTCCAGATGGGAAGCGAAATAGTGAGGGCGCTCAAGGGTATATCATTTACTGTTGAGCCCGGTGAGTTTGTTACCATAATGGGCAGCAGCGGATCGGGTAAAACAACGCTTTTAAATATCCTGGGCTGTTTGGATAAACCCACCATAGGCGAATATTTTTTAGATGGAGTTGATATAAAAAAACTATCGCGTGATGAATTGGCGCAATTACGTAATCATAAAATAGGTTTTGTTTTCCAGTCGTATAATTTGCTGGCGCGTACATCGGCTTTAGAGAATGTGGAACTTCCGCTTTTATACAACAAGGATATCAGCGTAGCCGAACGGCATGAACGGGCCATGCATGCCCTGGAAGCCGTAAAACTTGCCGACAGGGCCGATCACCTGCCCAATCAATTATCGGGCGGCCAGCAGCAGCGGGTAGCTATAGCGCGGGCGCTGGTAAATGAGCCGGTAATGATATTGGCGGATGAAGCAACCGGTAACCTGGACAGCCGTACATCGTACGAAATTATGGCGCTGATACAGGAGTTGAACAGCAAGGATGGTAAAACCATTGTGTTTGTAACGCATGAGCCTGATATTGCAGCCTTTAGTTCACGCACTATTCAGCTAAAAGATGGGATCATACAAAAAGATACAAAAAATGAAAAACCACGCTCGGCAAAAGAAATGCTTGCGGCGTTGCCTGTTACTGAAGATTATACGCTAAGCTCATGAACATATTTAACCTGTTACGGATAGCTTACAGGGCGCTGCTGCGAAACAAGCTGCGGGCCTTTTTAACTATGCTTGGTATTATTATCGGGGTGGCTTCGGTTATTGCTATGGTAGCCATAGGGCAGGGGTCGAAGCAAAGCATTCATGACCAGCTTTCTAACATGGGCACTAATATGATCACCGTACAGCCGGCAAGTAATTTGAACGGCGGGGTACGAATTGCCGGTACAAGTTTCCAGACACTTACCGTTAAAGATATAATCGCGTTAAAAGCAAGGGCGAAGAATATAAGCGAAATATCCCCCGCGGTAACTTCAAGGGGGCAGGCTATTAACGGCGCGTTAAACTGGCCCACTTCCATGTCGGGTGTAAGCCCCGAATATTTGGATATTCGTAAGCTAACGTTAAAGGATGGCATACCGTTTACGCAAAATGATGTGCTAACATCGGCTAAAGTATGTTTAATAGGTCAAACCGTTATTGATAACCTTTTCCCCAATGGCGAAAACCCGGTGGGCAAGGTGATCCGTTTTGGCCATATTCCGTTCAAAATAATAGGCGTACTCAATCCAAAAGGGTTTAACGCTTTCGGGCAGGACCAGGACGATATTTTAATTGCGCCATATACCACCGTTCAAAAACGCATACTGGCTACCATTTACTATTCAAACATTTACGCGTCGGCGGCAAGCGAAGCAGTTACAGACCAGGCTGTAACAGAAATAACGCAGATATTAAGAGACTCGCACCGTTTAAGGTCCAGCGAGGATAATGATTTCCAGGTGCGTACCCAGCAGGAACTGATAGCTACGCTAAGTTCAACCAGCGGGTTGCTAACCGTTTTATTAACGGTTGTGGCCGGAATTTCGCTGGTGATAGGTGGCATAGGTATTATGAATATCATGTACGTTTCGGTAACAGAACGTACAAAAGAAATAGGCTTGCGTATGTCGATAGGCGCGCGGGGCCGTGATATTTTAATGCAATTTTTAATGGAGGCTATCCTGATAAGCATTACGGGCGGCGTTATTGGCGTATTGCTGGGGTTTTTGTCAACACGAATAGTTACCCTCACTTTAGGGTGGCCAACTATCATTTCTCAATCCTCAGTTATGCTATCATTTGTAGTTTGCGCGGTAACTGGTATTTTCTTTGGGTATTACCCGGCGCAAAAAGCCTCGAGATTGGATCCGATTGAGGCATTGCGGTACGAGTAGGGATAATATCGAATAATGAATTTCGAATATCGAACATCGAAGTTACTTCATCATTCATTATTCAATATTCGGTGTTCGATATTGTTAATTACCTTTACCTCATGGAGCAAATTACCCCCGACCCCAAGGTACTTATCGACATCATCAGCACAAAAATGCCTTTTGGCAAATACAAGGGCACTTTAATAAGCGAATTACCGGTATATTACCTCGAGTGGTTTAAAAACAAGGGTTTCCCCCCGGGCAAACTGGGGATGATGCTTTCAAGTGTTTATGAAATAAAGATCAATGGCCTAAATAGCATACTCACTTTGGTAAAGGTGGCCCATAAAACATCGGCTAAATGACTTGGTAATGACCATCCATAAAACTCGCTGCTGCGTATATTTGTTTAAAAGCAATCATTTATGAAAAATTCAATTCTGTATATTTTATTTAGCCTGGTTGTTTGTAGCTGTGCCAGCGGACAGGAGGCGCCCGGCGATAACCAGATAGCCAAAATACCCGCAGTTAAGCCGGGACAGGCCGTGGCTACCTTTGCAGGCGGTTGTTTTTGGGCCATGAGCGAAGCCATGTCAGAACTTAGAGGTGTTGACCAGGTAATAGCTGGTTTTGCCGGCGGTACCACAAAAAACCCGACTTACGAAGAGGTTTGCACCCGTACAACGGGCCATGCCGAAACCGTGCAGGTTTATTACGACCCCAAAGTGATCAGTTATGAAAAGCTGGCAGAAGCGTTTTTTTACGCGCATAACCCTACGGAACTAAATTACCAGGGGCCTGATGAGGGTACAGACTACCGCTCCGCGGCGTTTTACCGTACACCCGAAGAAAAAGCTATTTTATTGGACCTCATCAAAAAAATAAACGCGTCAAAACATTATAACGCGCCCATAGTAACCCAGGTAGTGCCTTTCACCGTATTTTATGCCGCCGAGAAATATCACCAGGGCTATTATAAACTGCACCCCGAAAGCGGGTATATACAGGCCGTATCGGTACCAAAAGTTATGAAAATGAGGCAGATGGAAAAAGCTTATTTAAAGCCTGAGTTTCAGAAATAATTACCCGCTTGCGGCCCCTGGTTAAACAGCAGGTCGACAATACTGAGGTTTTTAATAAACCCATGCCGTTCCTCAAAAACCTGGTAGTAGGGCTTTTGCTCAAAAACATATTCTTTTTTGGGACTTATTGTGTTTCGGTAGTCATGCAGCAAGGTGTATTCAGCCTCATAGGTTTCGGTGTAGTGCAGGGGGAATTGTATTTTCATTAACCGCAGTAGTAATTGCAAAAGCTGTTCATTAAAATCAAACAGGTAAGGAAAATGCTGCTGGTAAAACGGGGCCAGATCATCCTCGTAATATTCAAAATAGGCGGAGCTGCGATAACATGACGCCAAACTCATCCAGTGTAACCGCTGCCAGTTAAAATCATAACTAATTTTTACATCTTTTACCTTAGTGTGCATTTTTGAACCCTTAACCACAGGGACAGTAAGCGGGAGCACCCCATCGGGCGAATAGATATTTGCGCGGTTGCGGTAGGTTTGTTTGGGGAAATGCTCTTCTCTTTCAAACAGTATATCAGGTTGGTAAGCGTTCAGTTTTGCAAAATACGCTACCGGCGGAAGATAAAACATAGGTAGTACAGCGCCTTTTTCAATCATATATTTTATGTTTGCAGATAAAACCCGCCGAAAATAATGATAAAAAAAGGGCTTTCGCGATTAGGTACCTACTTTTTGTATATGGTATCGTTGTTGCCTTTTTGGTTTTTGTACGGGGTATCGGATGTTTTATTTATTATTCTTTATCACCTGGTAGGTTACCGCAGGAAAGTTGTGCAGGAGAACCTGCTTAATTCCTTCCCCGAAAAATCGGCTGATGAACGCAAAACTATTGAAAGAAAGTATTATAAATACATGGCCGACCTGATGATGGAAACCATAAAATCTATCAGTATACCGGCAAAGGATGTTTTGCGTAGGATGAAATGCACCAATCCCGAACTGGTAGAACATTATTTCAGCCGGGGTAAAAGTATTATGGCCGCCGCGGGCCATTATTGCAACTGGGAAATGGCCACTTTAAGCTTTGGTTTCCTCACTAATGAAAGAAGGATCATCGTATATAAACCGCAGTCAAACGCTGTTTTTACTGATTTCTTTAATAAAACCCGCTCACGTTTTGGGGCCACCATGATATCTATGCGGCAAACGCTGCGCAAGATGATAGAATATAAGAACGAATTAACTTTTACCGTGCTTGCTGCCGACCAAACACCTATCAGAGAAGATGCCAAATATTTCACTAATTTTCTTAATCAGCCTACAGCGGTTTTCCTGGGGGTTGAAAAATTGACAAAGGTGATGGATTGCGTGGTGATATTTTATAGAATTGATTTTGTAAAAAGAGGCTATTATACTTATACCTTAGTACCTTTGGTGGAGGACCCCAAACAAACCAAACCTTACGAAATTACCGAAATTCACGTGAAATACCTGGAATCATTAATAAGAGAGAAACCCGAATACTGGCTTTGGTCGCACCGGAGATGGAAATTTAAGCCGGAGGATGTGAATTGATGAATAATTACCCCAAAGTTGCTATTGTAATTTTAAACTGGAACGGCGTAAACCATTTGCAGGAGTTTCTGCCATCGGTTCTTACATCAGAATGGCCCAATTTGGAGATCATTGTTGGCGATAACGCGTCTGCTGATGGATCGGTGGAGTATCTTAAAAGCAATTTTCCATCTATTCGTATTATTGAAAATGATACCAATTATGGGTTTACCGGCGGCTATAACCGCATACTGGCACAAGTTGAGGCCGATTATTATATCCTGTTAAATTCGGATGTGGAGGTTTATCCCGGGTGGATAGAACCGGTGATAACTTTGATGGAGAGCGACCCACTCATCGCTGTTGCCGCGCCTAAAATAAAAGCATATAGTGAAAAAGATCATTTTGAACATGCCGGGGCTGCAGGTGGTTTTATTGATAGTTTTGGTTACCCTTTTTGCCGCGGACGGATAGTGTACGAAATAGAGCAGGACAAAGGGCAATACGAACAATCGGGTGAGATTTTTTGGGCGTCGGGCGCGGCAATGTTTATCAAAAAGAAATATTGGGATGAAGCGGGCGGGTTTGATGAACGTTTTTTTGCCCACATGGAAGAGATAGACCTTTGCTGGCGCTTAAAAAACAAAGGATATAAAGTTATGTACTGCGCGCAGTCGCAAATATACCATTTGGGCGGCGGAACGCTTACTACCGAGAATCCGTTTAAAACTTACCTGAATTTTAGGAACAACCTGCTGCTTATTAAAAAGAACCTTCCTTTCTGGAAGGCATTTATTGTAATAAGCGCAAGGTTCGTATTAGACTCAATGGCTATTATCCGATTTTTAACCGAGGGAAAACGCAGGGATGCCTGGGCCGTTAGCCGGGCGCATCAATATTTTATACAGCATATTTTTGACAGGGGCTACCTCACAACCTATAATTCAAAGCTCACCGGCATGTATCATGGCAGCATTATATGGGATTTCTTTATCAGGAAACACAAAACCTTTACTGACCTGGACCAGGAGAATTTTTATTAGTAAGGCTGACCTGTTCGGGTAAAGTTAAATGCATTTCCTGCTGCGGCAAAGGCATCTCAATGCCTTCTTTTTCAAATACAATATAAATATCGGTTAATACATTACTCTTCAGGGTTAACCATTGGCCAATATCGGCCGCCCAGAACAATACCCTGAATTCAACCGATTTTTCGCTCAAATTATGCAGAAAAACCAGCGGTTCGGGCTGTTTCATAATATCATCGCGCTTATTTAAAATGCTTTGGAGTATAGTTTTTACCTTTTCAATATCCGAACCATACACTACACTTATTATCAGTTCAACGCGGCGGTTGTTGTTGCTTAAAGTCCAGTTTATTACATGGTGCGATATCAGGTCGCCATTGGGGATAATAACTTCCGCGCCGTCTGCTGTTGCCAGCTTACTTGAACGGATTCCTATTTCTTTTACAGTGCCCGAGCGGGTGTCGACCTCAATAATATCACCAATTTGTATGGGCTTTTCAAATGCCAGTATCAGGCCCGATACCAGGTTGTTCACAATGTTTTGCAAGCCAAAGCCTATACCAATACCAAATGCGCTGATGATAATAGTTATTTTGTCCATCGGAAAACCCGATGCCGCCACCGCCAGTAAAAAACCGATTGTGATAACGCCTATCCTGATCAAAAGGGTAGACGTGCGGTTTTTCTTTTTTAATGAAGTGATGTAGTTGGCATGTTCGGCCGAAACGTCATACAGGTAGCTTATTATTCGTGACATTACCGATGACAGCCATATCACCGCGATAAAAACAACAAAACCACCAAAGGTAAATGAAGCGCCGCCAACCGTACGCGACTGGCTTAAAATATCGGTCACATAGTCGGTGGCCAAGTCATCAATATTTAGATTCTGGAACAGGAAGAACAACCATAACAGGGCCGCGAGTGTGCTTAATATTTTCCTGAATTTAGTTTGCAGCAGGGTATAGTCTATCCAGCCAATAATATTATCGGCATTTTTCTTAGCCTGAAACTGCAGAAACAACCCTTCGGTTATTATATTAACCACAAAATAAAGGCTCACCAACAGCCATAAATTGTACACAGCGGTTATACCGATAATTTTTGCCAGGCTGAACCTGCCCGTTATATCGCATAGTAATGATAAAATTTGCAGGCCGGTAAATATTCTTAACACCAGTTCGGTATGGGGTAAATAATCTTCGGGTGCTTTCTTCACCTTTTTGCTGAATGCAAGCGCAATTGTTATTGACGCGATACTTAAAAATAAAATAGTAAACCTGTCGATATTGGTTATCTGTATCAATAAATTACTAACGCTGTAAACCAGGGTTACATAAAATAACTGGTGAAGTGCGTTAAATAAGGCGCGCGGCATATTTTTCTTAACCAGTAATAAAACCAGTATAACGGATACTAAAAAAAATAACTCCAAAAATGCTACTGGTGGATGGTCGTAGAAATAAGGGATAATAGCAATGCCCACCAATAATGACGAGATGACGGGTTGTTTGTAAATATAATTTGCCTGTGCAAATATCGTTTCATCTTCATTAAGGCGTTTTGCTTTGGCACGGTTATATAGTATCCAGACAAAAACTATAACTATAAACAATAACCCTGTGAAATGGAGTAACGTTTCACTCTTTATAAAGTAATAAAGCGCGGTGTTGTTTAAATTAATAGTACTGTTTAACGCGGTTTTAGTATCGTTGTAGGCGGGGTCAATGTCCCATATATAACCAAATTCGCCATTAACGGCCCTGGCAGCAAACTTTTTTACTTTCGAATCGATCTGGTCGGTTTCATCCAATATGTTGGCGTAGGCTATAGTGACCTTGTTTTGCAGTAGGTTGATTTTAAACAGGTTGCTGCGGTTGGCCGAATCCGCTTTATGCCACAGTTGCCGGGCGGCTTTGCGCTGCGCGAAAAAAGTATGTTTTAATAAACTATCAGACGGAACGGTTTTTATTAATAAAGAATCTTTCGAAAACCGGAGCAGATCCGTTTGGTTTTGAACCAATTTATTATTGATCGTGTCCAGGTCAGTTTGCCAGTCTTCCAGCTTGCTCTGCAAATGGTCTAAATTATCCCGCAATACAAATAAATACCTTAAAGTGCTCGATTTATGGGTATTTGCTTGCGCCTTGATCTTGGCTATTCTTCTTGCAGTTGGGGGTAATTGCTGGCTTATATCTGCCGTATCTAATTCCTCCGAAAGGCTGCTGTTGATCTGGTTAAACGTGGTAGTGTACTGTTGCAGCCGCTGAAGCAGGTTATTAATGGACGTATCAGATTTATTGAAACTTTGCAACACGGAGTCGCGCACATGCATAGCCTTTCTCTGCTCCCTGCCTGAAAGTTTTGAGGAGGGCTTTTTATCCTGTGCAAAACCAATATGTACAGCAGCAAAAAGCGCTACTGCAATTAATACTGTAAATTTCAATAGTTTTTGCATCCGGATATAATTTTTCTTAAACTCACCACTCCCTACTCCCCACTCACCATCAAACTCTCAACAGCCAGTCGGTAAGAATCCAGCCCAAAACCGGCTATCACACCCTTACAATTACGCGCCAGCATTGATTGGTGCCTGAACTCCTCGCGTTTATAAACGTTTGATATATGCACCTCAACAACCGGCGTAGTAATACCCGCGATAGCATCGGCAATGGCTACTGATGTATGCGTATAAGCGCCCGCGTTAAGCACAATACCGTGATAAATGAAGCCAACTTCATGCAGTTTATTAATAATTTCGCCTTCCACGTTACTTTGATAGTAGTTAATGGTTAGGTTTGGATAACGGCTTTGCAGCTCTGCTAAATAAGTTTCAAAGCCGGTATTGCCGTAAATTGATTGCTCGCGTACGCCCAGTAAGTTTAAATTTGGGCCGTTAATAATTTGTATATTCATTAGTTCAAACTTAACTATAAATCATTAAAACTAAAATCAATTGGACTGGCGATCAGCAATAAAAGGTTTTCAGGCGTATTTAAAGCTCGAAAGGTCACTTTCAGCTAACTCAATCGAGGCTTATTCGCGCGATATGGAGAAGCTGTTCCAGTTTGCCGAAACGCAATCGCCCCCAATAAACCCCGAACAAATTACGCTGGCCCACCTGCGCCTGTTTATTACCTGGGTAAATGAATTGGGTATGATACCGTCGTCGCAGGCACGCATCCTGTCGGGCATTAAAGCGTTTTATAAATACATGCTGATGGAGGATATGATAAAAATTGACCCGTCAGCTCTATTAGAGTCGCCCAAAATACAGCGAAAACTGCCCGATACATTGAGTTATACTGATATTAATAAACTCATTGACGCTATCGACCTGTCAAAACCCGAGGGCCCGCGCAATAAGGCCATTTTAGAAGTTTTATATGGCTGTGGTTTGCGGGTCTCAGAATTGACCGAACTCAAACTATCTAACCTTTACCTCGATATTGAATTTATAAAGGTGTTTGGCAAAGGCAGCAAGGAGCGCTTAGTACCCATCGGCGGTTCGGCTGTTAAGGCGCTCAAAATATGGATAGAACAGGTAAGGGTACACATACCCATAAAAAAAGGCGAGGAAGATTATGTTTTTTTAAACCGCCGCGGCACAAGGCTGAGCCGGGTATATATTTTTTTGATGATAAAGGAGCTGGTGCAATTTATCGGGCTAAAAAAAACGATCAGTCCGCATACCTTCCGTCATTCCTTCGCCACGCATTTGGTTGAGGGCGGCGCCGACCTGCGCGCGGTACAGGAAATGCTGGGCCATGAAAGTATTACCACAACCGAAATATATACGCATTTGGACAGAGAATATTTAAAAGGGACGATTATTCAGTTTCATCCGAGGAATTGAGTTGGCAGTTGTGAGTGGGCAGTAGGATTCCCCTGTCTGTGTCATCACAGACAGGTTACTGCAATAGGTTGTCTGTGAGGACACAGACAACGGAGTTAAAATCCTAACGTGTGGCCTTAATTATCCTATCCTTACCACTCATATCTTTCCGCAACTTCACATTTTTAAAGCCTTTATTTTCTAACAGCTCAATAATTTCCCTGCCATAATTTTCATTGATCTCAAAAAACAATAAACCGCCTTCTGTTAGATTGTTAACAGCAAAATCGGCAATAGCTTTGTAAAATATCAGCGGGTCATCTTCCGGTACAAACAACGCGGTATGCGGTTCAAAATCGGTTACGTTGGTGTGCATTTGCTTTTTATCGGCAAGCGTAACGTAGGGAGGGTTGGAGATAATGACTTCGAATTTAATATCCGGGGTGATTGAAAGAAGCGGCGGCCTTGTGCGATTCCCCTCTTGAGAGGGGTGTAGGGGTGTGTTTAGCCCGCTCGTATAACACACCCCTGCAGCCGCACCGTCAACGCGCCCCCTCTCAAGAGGGGAATTATATTTAAAATTTAAAATATCAGCTTCAATAAAATTAATATCAACCCCGTTTAAGTCGACGTTTCGCTTTGCGGTTTGCAAAGCATCCGGCGAAATATCCATAGCTGAAACTTTTGCACCCGGCAAATTCTTTTTAAGGCTGATGGCAATGCAACCGCTGCCCGTGCCAATATCCAAAATATGCCCACTGCCAACTGAAAACTGCCAACTGGAAATCGCCCACTGAACAAGCTCCTCCGTTTCCGGCCTCGGAATAAGTACAGAAGGGTTTACCAAAAACTTTAACCCATAAAAGTCAGTATAACCTAAAATATATTGCAGTGGTTCGCCGGTTTTTAATTGAGTGAGAATTTCGTTTGCTTCTTCCTGTTGCATTAGGGTAAGTTCCCGTTCCGGAAAAGCTTTGAGCACCGCTTTGGAGGCTGTGGTTAGTTCGGTGAGCGTTGTTAAAGTAAGCGCTTCAATTTCAGTCGCGTCATATAGCGCGGCGAGGCCCTGTCTAAAAGCTGTAAATACATCCTGCACGGTTTTCATTGCACGAAAGTAGCTATTTGAGCACTATTCCCTAATCTTTAATCTTCAATCCCTAATCTTTAACTACTATCTTTACACCATGCCTTCGCACCAAATATATATGCAGCGCTGCCTTGACCTGGCCGCTTTAGGTATGGGAAATGTTAGTCCGAACCCGATGGTAGGCGCTGTAATTGTGCATGACGGCAAAATAATAGGCGAGGGCTATCACCGGCAATATGGCGAAGCACATGCCGAGGTAAACGCGGTAAAACAGGTGCTTTCGCAGTTCGCTCATACTGCAGAATTGCTAAAACAGGCCACTGTCTATGTATCTTTAGAGCCCTGCGCGCATTATGGCAAAACACCGCCCTGCGCCGATCTCATCATTAAACACCGCATACCCAAAGTGGTAATTGGCTGCCGCGACCCTTTTGAACAGGTTGATGGTAGGGGCATAGAAAAACTGAAAGATGCCGGTATTGAAGTGGAAGTTGGGGTTTTAGAAGAGGAATGCAAATGGCTTAACCGCCGCTTTTTTACGCGCGTACAAAAGCACCGGCCGTACATTATACTTAAATGGGCACAAACCGAAGATGGCTTTTTTGCGCCGGACAATAACCAACAACTTTGGATAACCGGCCCCGAATCACGCAAGCTGGTACACCAATGGCGGGGCGAAGAAGACGCGGTTTTAGTTGGCAAGAATACCGTCGCTATTGATAACCCGCGGTTAAATGTTCGTTATGGCGCAGGCAGATCGCCCAAACGTGTGGTTATCGACCGCAGGCTGGAACTGGATAACGGTTTAAATGTATTTGACCAATCGGCTGAAACACTGATATTTAATTCGGTAAAAACAACCATTGAAGGAAAAAACAAGTATATTGCTTTAGAAGATTTTGACCGCTTTGTACCCCAATATATTTTATACCAGTTGTATTTGCAGGATATACAATCGGTTATTATTGAGGGTGGCGCCTATACACTAAATACATTTATTGAAGCCGGGCTATGGGACGAGGCGCGCATTTTTGCCGGCAGCATTTCTTTAACAAGGGGTATAAAAGCCCCGGAAATTAAAGGTATAATTGCCGGCGAAGTTTTATCAGGGACCGACAGCCTACAAATTTTATACAATAAACAATAGCCGATGCTTTATATCTTACTAAGTATTTGTTTCAGTGTTACGGTCTCTGTTTTGTTAAAGCTTGCCAAACGCTATCATATTGATGTACTGCAAGCCATAACCTGGAATTACTTTGCCGCCATACTTTTAACCTGGTTTATTTATAAACCCCAGCTGCAAAATTTGCAGGCTGTACCCGTTTATAATTACCTCACACTCGGTATATTGCTGCCATTGCTTTTTGTAATACTGGCAACTTCGGTAAGGTTTTCGGGTATTGTGCGTACCGATATCGCGCAACGACTGTCGCTGTTCATCCCCATACTTGCCGCGTACTTTATTTTTGGCGAAGCATTAAACAGCCTAAAAATTATAGGTATTGCCATAGGTTTTGCGGCAATAATTTGCTCCATACCCTGGCAAAGGGGGCGGGGCAGCGCGGCTCCTGGCTCCTGGTTTTATTTGCTGATCGTATTTGTGGGCATGGGCATTATTGATGTTTTGTTTAAACAATTGTCGGCTTTTCAGGCGGTACCTTATACTACCTCACTTTTTGTTGTTTTTGTACTGGCGTTTATTTGTTCGTTTATTGGTTTGCTCATCAAAATAGCCCGTAAAAAAACGCGTTTCTCCTGGCCGCATATTTTAATTGGAGGGGTGCTGGGCGTAGTTAATTTTGGCAACATCCTGTTTTATTTAAAGGCCCACCGGGCTTTGGCCAATCACCCTTCAACCGTTTTCTCGGCTATGAATATCGGGGTTATTGTATTGGGGACGTTTGTTGGCCTGTTTATTTTTAAAGAGAAATTGAGTACGCTAAACAAGATCGGCGTTTTTTTGGCATTGCTGGCTATCATCGTAATTACTTACTCGACGAAGATATAAACGTCTTAAAACTTAGGTCTGTATAAGGTGGACCAGGTGGACCACCCCGGACCAGGTGGACCACCCTGGTCCAAGTAGTTCTGGTATGGCGGCGACCCATAAGATTATCTCCCTTTTTATTCCTCTTTTTCAGGCATAAATGTTTAATTTAGGCCGATATGCAATCCTTTGAAATAGATAAAACCGACCTGCTCCGCATTAAAACCGCGCTGGAAGGCGACGATGCTGAATTAGAGATAGTTCTGAAGGAATACCATGCTTCAGAGATTGCCATATTATTTGAAAAACTGCCGCAGGAAGACAAGGAAAGGATCATCAATATTCTGCCAACGGATATTGCCTCAGATGTAATAGCCGAAATGGACGAGGAGCATCGTCCCGGTGAATTACTGATCAACCTTGATCCTGAAAAACGTTCGGAAATAGTTGAGGATCTTGACTATGACGATGCTACCGATATCATTTCACAGTTAGACGAGCACGAACAACGGGAGATACTGGAGGATATTGACGAGGAAGATGCCACCAGTATCCGAGCGCTGCTAAGCTATGATGAGAATACGGCAGGCGGGTTAATGAACTCTGATCTGATCTGTGTGAATATTAATTCCGACAAAAAAGGTGCACTTGATGAGATCATTCGGCAATCCGAAGAAATGGAGGAGTTCTACACCATTTACGTGGTTAATGATAATAAAACTTTACAAGGTGTAGTTTCCATCAAAAATATCATCAAAGCACATGCTGATGCCAAGATAAGCGAAATATACAAAGGCGACCCCGTGTTTGTAAAAGCCGACCTTGACCAGGAAGAAGTTGCCAAACTAATATCACAATATAACTTAACGGCGATTCCCGTTGTGGATGACAATATGAAGCTGCTTGGCCGCATTACGGTTGATGATATCATCGACGTAATGGAACAGGAAAGTACAGAGGATATGTTAAAAATATCCGGTGTATCTGAAGATGAGGAACTGAGCGGCAACTGGAAAGAAGCGGTAAAAAGCCGTTTGCCCTGGCTGGTTATTAACCTGGCTACTGCCTATTTGGCGGCATCTATTATTCGCCATTTTGGTTCAACAGTTTCACAACTCCCCCAAATAGCCGCTTATATGACCATTATTGCCGGAATGGGCGGTAACGCGGCTACACAGGCGCTGGCGGTAACGGTAAGGCGTATATCGCTAAGTGACCTGACCGATAACCAGGCATATAATACTGTTTTAAAGGAGTTTTTAGTAGGGCTGCTAAACGGCGCAGCAAATGGCCTGGTAGTATTAGGAATCGCTTTATTCTATGATGCTGATCCAATGCTTGGTTTAGTTTTGTTTTTAGCAATGACAGGTAACCTCGTAATAGCCGGGCTTACGGGAGCATCTATACCATTAATATTAAAGAGGGTAGGGGTTGATCCCGCGGTGGCATCATCCATCATTATCACCACATTTACAGATTGTGCAGGGTTTTTATTGCCGTTGTGGCTGGCTACAAAACTTTTATTGCATCATTAATTTGTATGAAGCTTTTATTATAAATTTGAAACTTCAAAACTGAACAGCATGACCGAAGTAAGACACAACTGGACAAAAGAAGAAATTACCCGAATATACAATACACCCCTGCTTGACCTAGTTTACAAAGCCGCGTCTATACACCGCGAAAACAAGGATTATTCTGAAGTGCAGATCAGTTCGCTTATCTCGATAAAAACAGGTGGTTGTCCGGAAGATTGTGCTTATTGCCCGCAGGCCGCGCGTTATAATACCGGGGTTGACGTACATGCTATTATGCCTAAAGAAGAAGTGATTGCCGTTGCCCAAAAAGCAAAGGATGGTGGCGCTTCAAGGTTGTGCATGGGCGCCGCGTGGCGCGAGGTGCGTGATAACCGCGATTTTGACAAGGTGATTGATATGGTGAAAGCCGTAAACGCCCTGGATATGGAGGTTTGCTGCACTTTAGGTATGCTTACTGAAAGCCAGGCACAACGGTTGGCAGATGCGGGTTTATATGCCTACAACCATAACCTGGATACATCTGAAGAAGATTATAAAAGAATTATTACCACCCGCACCTATGATGAGCGTTTACAAACGCTGGAGCATGTGCGTAAAGCTAAAATAACCGTTTGCAGCGGCGGTATTATCGGTTTAGGAGAAACGGTTGAAGACAGAATATCCATGCTGAAAACATTGTCTAATCTGCCTCAGCACCCTGAATCTGTTCCAATCAACGCGCTGGTGCCGGTAAAAGGTACGCCGTTGGCTGATCAGCCACGGGTATCAATCTGGGATATGGTTAGGATGATAGCTACCACGCGTGTTATTATGCCGAAAACGGTTGTCCGCCTATCAGCGGGCCGTACAGAAATGAGCGTGGTGGAGCAGGCGTTTTGTTTTATGGCAGGCGCTAATTCTATTTTTGCAGGCGAGAAATTGTTAACCACTCCAAACCCATCATTTGATGAGGATATGGCTATGTTTGAATTACTGGGCCTAACCCCGCGCAAAGCATTTAAAAATGGCAGGCCGGTGAGTAAGGAAATTAAAGAGATGAGTATTAATAAGGTGATATAATAGATTGATTAAACCTTAGCCCCTAATACCCACCGCCACGCCCAGCGGGTTAAGTTGTTAAATCCTTTCCACTCATCAACAAAACCTGTAATATCCTTTAAGCAGGTTTGGCTGAATTTCTCTTTATAATGTTTAGAGGCCAATTGATAGGCTTGTTCCGGGTTTTCCAAACCAATGCGCTCATATATTTCCTTTTTCACATACATGGTACGTACGAACAGGATATTGAACAGGATAACGTAGCTGTACAAAGTCCTTTTTATATAGCCTGCTTTGTCAGCGTAAGTTTTAAGCAAGCTTTTCGTAAATAGTATGTGCCTGCCCTCCTCAATATTATGCAGATCGAACATTTTTTTCAGTACCGGGTAAATGTTTGGCGCCCTGCGGGCATAATTGCCGTAAACATCTGTTACTAACTCAACCGATACACTGCCCATAAATAAATAATCCGCAGGTAAGTACTTATTGCTGAATTCGCCGAAAAATTTATGCAACCCCGATTGCCTTATAGGTTTCCCCCCTAATTTGGCAATAACCCGAGCGAACATTTCCTGGTGACGAAATTCTTCTATCAGTTCTCTTAATAAAAACTGATGCTCGACATCATCCATTGGCAGAGTAAGCAGGTGCCGCGTCATAAATAAACAAAACAGGCACTCGCCCCAGGCGTAAGAGGCAATTACCTGTACCAGTTCGTGCCGGCCCAGTTCCAGCTTTTGAACAGGGGTGAGGGTATTGTATATTTCAAGCCCGTGTAATGAAGTCAGCATTTCGGGCATAAATACATCATCAGGCTGCAGTTCCAGCTGCCAGGGTATATAGGTTTCCGGCATCAGCGGGTGTTCCCGGCTTATCTTTATTAAACGTTCAACCTCTTTTACATCCATATATAAATATACGCACTGGCGCGCGATACGTTGCCTCTTATTCGCTTTTAAATCAACCTTGAAAATTGTGTAATGTTTGTATCACTGCCACTCAATTTTCTTGGCAATACACACGCCATATTTAGAAAAAAAACAAGAAAACTTTTATTTCGCGCTCTTTTGAGCGTGTAAAAAATTTGGAAATAATAGATTTTTGTGAATAATAATACTGTTAATAACCTCGCTTAAAGATCAGCTAAAACAGTGATATTAAATAAATATGGAGGTTTTTTCTTGTTAAGTAACGTCATTTAAATGTTAATAACGTGTTAATAAAAAATAAAAAAAATAGTTGTGTAATCGGGTTAGTGTCCCGATATTGAAATCATCAAGAACGACGTACTTTGACAGCCTTACAGGAATAACAAAAAGTGAATCGGGGGAGTTTTCGGACGAACTAAAGATCACGGGAAAGCCTGAGTTACATGGAACAGAAACGGCGCAAGCAACGGAAACATAAGTGCAATTAAGATAGGGTATTAACGGCAACTGGCGCTTTTTACGGAGAGCGGTAGCGAAAATTAATGACTTGAAGTAACTCGAATCCGCAAGGAGGAAGGGGAGGGCTGGTCGGTCAATGTTACACAAAACTTGAAACTTTATGGTGGGCTATGGTTCGTCATAGAGTGAGAACGGGAGATCAAATCGAAAGAGGCGGCTCCCGTTTTCGTTTTATATACTTTTTTTGTTTTAGTAGAGCCTGTCGCTTCCCGCGATACATCTCTATCTGGCAGTTATTCAAATTCGTTGATAAAATATATTTTCGACATACTGTCAAGAACATTTATAAACTTTAGCTACATTATTTCCTGGACAACACGATAAAAATTAACAATGTTTTTATAAATATTTAATGTAAAAAATCTATTGGAAATGAATTTTCACGCATTTTTGGGCATCGAAAAAAGCCCCAATTTCTTAATATCTGTGGATAAGTGAATTGTTAATAATCCTGTATATAAAACTTGTAAATGGCTGTATTTTAATTGTTTTTGTAATTTGGCGATGTTGGGCAGCTGTATTTTAATTGTTAACAACCCGTTAATAAAAAACATAAAAAATATTTGCGGAATAACAGCAGTGTATTGATATTAGAATCATCAGGAAGGACGTACTTTGACAGCCTTACAGGAATAACAAAAAGTGAATCGGGGGAGTTTTCGGACGAGCTAAAGATCATGGGAAAGCCTGAGTTACACTAACAAAAATCGCGCAAGCGACAGAAACGGGTGCTAATTAAAAACAGGCATTATTTGGAAACTGTTACTTTTTACGGAGAGTGGCAGCGGAGAATAGTGACTTTGAAGTAACCGGAACCCGCAAGGGCGAAGGGGAGAGCAGGTCGGTCATCTTACAAAAACTTGAGACTTTATGAAGGACTTCGGTTCGTTATAAAGTGAGAACGGGAGATCAAATCGAAAGAGGCGGCTCCCGTTTTCGTTTTAGTAGGTTTTTTTGTCATTGGTCACCTGTCGCCACCCTATTTGAATAATAAATTTCAACCCACGGTCAACTAATCTCTAATCTTTAACCTCTAATCTTCAATCTTCATTTGCCAATCTTCAACCAAAATAACTAATTTAGGCGATTATGGATAAGGAAGATAAAAGGCTGAACGGAAGAAAGAAAATATTTGTTTTAGATACCTCGGTTATCTTATACGATCATAACGCTTTTGAAAACTTCCAGGAACATGATGTAGCCATACCCATACAGGTATTGGAAGAATTGGATAATATGAAAAGCGGGAACGATACCCGCAATTTTGAGGCGCGCAGCTTTATAAGGCTGATAGATGATATATCGCGCAAAAAACTAGTTAACAAATGGCAGCCGCTAAACGGCAAAGACAAGGGCAGCTTTAAAGTAATAATTGATACAAAGGCCACAGATACCGATGCCGAAGCTATTTTTGGATCGGATAAAATTGACCATCGTATTTTAAATGCCGCGCTGGGTTTGCAGGAAGAATTTGCCGATAAAAAGGTAGTTCTGGTTTCAAAAGATATTTGCCTGCGCTTAAAGGCTAAGGCCCTTAATTTACATTCGGAAGATTATGAAACAGGCAAGGTTAAAAACCTTGACGAACTGTATACCGGCAAAACGGTATTAGATGTGCCTGATAAACTGATATCGCAACTAAATAAGCACGAAAGCCTGCCTGGCGGCGATTTGGAACTGAAGTCATACACCAGTAATCATTTTTATATTTTAGAAGGGAAAAAATCAGCAGCGTCGGGGTTTTATAATAGCCAGGCTCTGCGGCTTGAAAAGATAACCGAGCAGCCCATATTTAATATCTATCCTAAAAACCTTGAACAGGCTTTTGCAATACATGCTTTATTGAATCCTGATATTAAATTAGTTACCATACAGGGCAACGCCGGAACCGGTAAAACCCTGCTTGCATTGGCAGGCGCTTTGGAACAGCGTAAATATTACCGCCAGATATACATTACCCGCCCAATTGTACCCTTAAGTAATAAGGATATAGGTTTTTTGCCGGGCGATATTAAATCGAAAATAGACCCTTATATGGCGCCTATCTGGGATAATCTGAAGTTTATTAAAGACCAGTTTGCAGATGATGAAAAAATGCAGACTAAAATTGATGAACTGGTTGAAAATGATAAAATTTCTATAGCGCCGCTGGCATTTATACGCGGGCGCACCCTAAGTAAAATATTTTTTATTGTAGATGAGGCACAGAACTTAACCCCGCATGAAATAAAAACCATTATATCACGCGCGGGCGAAAACAGCAAGATCGTATTTACGGGCGATATTTACCAGATAGATACTCCGTATCTTGATGCCGAAAGTAACGGCTTGTCTTATTTGATCGACAGGGCAAAGGGCCATCCTTTATATGCCCATATTACCCTGCAAAAAGGGGAGCGGAGCGAGTTGGCTAATTTGGCTACTGAGTTGTTATAAATCTCGGGTAATGAGAAATACTTTAATATTTGTTTTTTTAGTTTCAGGTATTGCTGCCTGTAAAAAATCAGTTAAACCTGATCCTATTGTCGTAATTCCGGCCCACAATGTATTGGTGTTGGGTAACAGCATTACTTATACTCCCGCTAATCCATCAGTTGGTTGGCCTGGAAGCTGGGGCATGGCCGCCAGCGCAGCTGATAGTGATTATGTGCATTTATTAACCGCTCATTTTAAAGCGCAAAATAATGCAAATACGCTGGTGGCAGTAAACGAAATTGAGTTTGAATATAACTTTGATACCTATGATTTTGACGCAAATTTAAAATCTTACCGGGACGCAAAACCTGATATAATTATTCTGCGAATTGGCGAAGATGTTACCCGCGTAGCAGACTCCGTACTGTTTGAAAAAAGATACGTCGACTTGTTAAATTATTTAAAGGTAAATAATCCAAACGTTAAAATATTGGCAGCCGGGTCGGTATGGAAAGACAGGAACATGCCCAATAGAGTTATGGCTAAATATTCCGACTATATATCACTAATATCTTTATCAAATGATAATTCAAATTTTGCTTTTGGCTTGTTTGACAATGCGGGGATACAAGCCCATCCGTGTAATAAGGGCATGAAATCTATAAGCGACCAGCTATGGGCAGCGTTACAGAAAGATTTATAGAATTTACTTCAAAAAAATATCCTTCGTGATTTTCAAGTTATTATAACAAAAAAACTTGCGAAGTTTTTAAAATTTCGCAAGTTTTAACAGGAAGTTTTGAACCTTAATTTTCATTACATAGTATCACCTTGTTTCTGTATCCTGCTTGAAACTGGCGGGAAAGTCGCGCTATGAGGTTTTATATAACCATAATAGGAAATATGGCTTTTGTTAGTTTTGGTTATCGTAAGCGTTGTATATCCCAACGAAGATATTTCCATATCCATTTGCCTGATATCTTTAGTATTATCCAAAGCTTTTGCTTTAGGATTAATACTAACGCGCCACCCCCCCCCCATTTTTGCCCTGCTGCAAATTATAAGCAAAAGAAGTACAGGTAAATTGCAAGCCTGCTGCAATGCTCAAACTATCCGGCATAGCCTGTTCGTTTGCTGATTTAGGTAAATAAGCGATCACGGTATCCTTTGAAATATCTAGATCATATTTGGGTATTAACGAATTGGTGCCGTTACTTGCAAGTAGTTTAGTAGCTTCAAAAGTATACCTGCCGCTGTTCAATAGATCTTTTACTTCAGTTTTTTTAATGGCTTCATCATCTTTTAATGATTCCTGGGCCCTCACTATATTTGATCCGCATAAAACTAATGCGAATGCAAAAACTAAATTACTTAAGCTTTTCATAACTATAGTATTTGATGTATTAAAAAGGCCGCAAATACTATACCATAGTAAAACTCTTAAATGTACCGATGCAAATGGTGGCTACTATCACTTCAACACATCTTCCGTAACCTTAGCTATATCATTGCTTATCTTATTAATAAAGCCTAATTGCTCCTTCAATAAATTATCAGTTACCGTAGCCGGAAATTCTTCCTCAGGTCCGGCTTTTTCGCCCGTGAACTCTATGCGTTCGCCGCCTAATTTTTTATTGCTTTCGTTCAATACATTTATGCTTTTCTTAACCAGTTTTAAGGTTTCGGGCGTAGCTTTATGCATTTTTTTTATGGTGATTTCTGACGCGACGGTAGCAATGTATGACGACAGGATATGGTTGAGCACCACAAATTTATGTATGTCTTTAATATTGCGTTGTTTACTTTTCGGCTCCGAGGTCATCCGTTCAAACGCCGCAGATAAGTTGGCCGATTGTACATAAACATCCTTCCTGGCCAGTTTATATTCGGTAAGGGTAACGGTTTTGCCGGTAATGCTTTTGGCAATTTTTACCAGGTAGTTAACATTAGCGTAAATTACTTCGGCCAAACTTTCTTTTACCTGTTCAAACTCCCAGGTGGGGAAAATGAGGTAACTGGCTATAAAAGCAATGGTTGAACCTATTACGGTATCTACAACACGCTCTTCAACAATGTTTAAATGGCCTATGCCCAAAAATTTGAATAAAATGAGCACGTATGGGGTCATGAAAATAACGCTTACCACGTAATTAAGGCGTGTAAAACTATAAGTGCCAACCATAAATACGATCATAAAAGCGAACTGAACATCGGCGTTTGGTATAAAAACCAATATTAATACCCCTATAATTCCGCCAATTAAGGTTCCGGTTAACCGCTGGTAGTTGCGTTGTTTTGAAAGGCTATAACCGGGTTTCAGTATAACAATAATAGTAAGCAGCACCCAATAGCTGTGGTGGCCAAGCGATAGGGTTTTAGCGGCTATAAACCCCACCAAACAAACCAGCGATACCCTTAAAGCGTGTTTAAACGCGGCAGAATCCAGCGAAAAATTATCAAAGAAGACATGCGGTTCATAATCCTGGTGGCTTACAAACCTGGAATGTTCAACACCGCTGCTTTTTTCGATCAGTATTTTTGATGAGGCGGAGTTATAATAGTTAAATATGTTCTCTATCTCCTCGTTCAGGTCGCGCAGGTTGATCAGTATTTTTTTAAGTACCAGGTTACTGGTTTCATGATCGCTGGCAATAGCGTCAATTTTTAGCTTTAACTGCTCAAGGGCCGGATTAAAATTTTCCAGTTGCTTATATCTTGTGTTCGACAGAACCGCGTAACCAATATTTTCCAGTTCATTTGCCATTTGCTGCAGGATGCGGGCTATTTCGGGTAATATGTTCGTGCGCTTAAACCTTTCGCGTATCTGGGCATAATCATAATGGGTAGCCATGATCTGTTCGAACATATCAACCAGGTCAACAAAGGTAAGTACCAGTATACGGCTTGCATTGGTTGATTCGCGGACCATCACCCTGCTTTTAAACAACAGCTCCCTAACGGCATCCTGGTGCTGGCTTACCTGTATTTGCTGCGATACCAGTTTATGGTAATTTTGGTCTATGTCCGTTTCAGGCAAATAAAAATCGGCTTTTATCCGTAAGAATTTAACAATATCGGCTATATTTTCGCCCAAAGCCTGTTGGGCTGCACGGTAGGGCCTTATACCAAAAAATACCAGGCTAAACAGCATGTACCAAACGCCGCCGGCTAAAATTTCGGCACTGTAGGCCAATACTTCGTTGGGTTTTATGTCTTTATCTATCATAAAGATCATGATCAGTAATGACGCTGTGCCGACCGAGGCTGCCCGGTTGCCATAAACTGTGAACATGGAGAACAGGAAGGAAAATGCAGTAACCTCTAAGCCCAATGTGAAGACATTTAAACGCGCGAAACCGGTAGTAACTGCTACAATAAAAAGGCAAATATTACCTACAGCCATACCGTTGCGTTTATGTGATACGGGGCCGGGATTATCAATAACACAAATACAAAGTGCGCCTAATGACAGTGCTATACCCAGGTCGAATTTATTAAACTGAAGCAGCACAAGCGAGGGCAAAAGAATACCTAACGACATGCGCAGTCCATCAGAAAAATACTGGCTGAAAAAGAAACTTTTTATTTCCCTTGTTTGAATTACCACTTGTTAAATCTCGGAAAAATAGATGAAATTCAAATTTACAAAAATTTTAGCAGAGCACTATTTTTATAACCAATATTAACGTTAATAAGGTTTTTTTTTAATAATTATTCAATAATTAATGATTTTAGTTTAAATTCACACCGATTTAGAACCAAGCCGCTTTTTTAATTAATTATTCAAGTATGTCCTCAACGTTAAAACTCAGCCAGAGAGAAACAGCTTTCAATAACGAGGTTGTTACCCGTTTTGAGTTATATAACAGTTTATTTCAAACACTTCCTTTTTACCAGGTAAAAGAAATTGGTATTTTATTGCCGTTTTTTAGTTCGCATTGTGAAAAGGGGGCAACTAAACAGCAATCGCCAACCGCCATAATTGAATCGTTTTTCAAAAAATATGTCCCTGATATCGACCATGAGGAACAGCTTAACCGGATGTTCCGCTTTATACAATACATTGAACGCCAGGTGGTCTTGTTTGACGCGATAGAGGATTCATCATTCAGTAAGATAGGGCGTGCTGAAGATGTAGGTACACTACAAGGGTTATTACAAACCGCTGCAAGCAGCGACCAGGTGCGGCAAAATATAAGCGAAAAACTTAAAAATTTTTCATTAAGATTGGTACTTACCGCGCACCCAACGCAGTTTTACCCTGGTACTGTACTGGGTATAATGACCGACCTGATAGAGGCTTTAAAAACAAACGATATTTCCAGTATCGATGTGTTATTACAGCAATTGGGCAAAACGCCGTTCTTTAATAAAACATCGCCAACACCTGTGGATGAAGCCGCAAGCCTGGTTTGGTTTTTAGAAAACACGTTTTATCATGCCGTATCAGCCATACAAACAAAGCTGGAAGAGGAATTTGATATTGATGAAAACAGGAAAGACCAGCTATTAGAACTGGGCTTTTGGCCGGGTGGCGACAGGGACGGAAACCCCAACGTAAATACAAAAACCACCTATGATGTTGCCTGCCTGTTAAGGCAGATCATTTTCCGTTGTTATTACCGGGATTTCAGGGTTTTAAAGCGCCGTATTACCTTTAGGGGTATTGAAACAACAATGACGGCTTTGGAAGCATTGCTGTACGAGAATGCTTTTAACAAACACCAGCATAACGCGAAAGACCTGCAGGGCGAATTGTTAGAATTATTGCAGTCGGTACGTGAAACACTGGTTACCAGCCACGATAGTTTATTTGTTAATATTGTTGAGGACCTGGTAAGGAAAGTGCGTTTGTTCGGCTGTTTTTTTGCTACGCTGGATATAAGGCAGGACAGCCGCATATTACGCACCGTTTTTAAATACTGTACAGACAAAGGAATTGCAACCGGGCTTCCCGATGATTATGAAACACTAAGCGAAGAGAAAAAGATAAAAAGTATAGTTTTTAATGAACTTAATTTTTTATGTCCCGAGGATGCGGATGATATGACCAGGGATACGCTGAATACCATTATGCTGATGAAACATATTCAGCATACCAATGGTGAGAAAGCATGTCAGCGGTTTATTATAAGTAATTGCCAGCAGGCATCGGATATTTTACAACTGATTAACCTTTTTTTGTGGAGCGGCTGGCAAGCAGAAAGCCTTACGGTTGATTTTATGCCATTGTTTGAAACCGTTAACGACCTGAAAGTTGCTGCGGAGGTAATGGAACAATTATACAAGCACCCGTTTTATAAAGCGCACCTGGAAAAACGCGGTAATTCGCAAACTATTATGCTGGGTTTCTCAGACAGTACCAAGGATGGAGGTTACCTGATGGCTAACTGGTCAATCTACAAGGCTAAGGTTGAGTTAACCGCCATGGCAAGAAAGTATGATATTGATCTGGCGTTTTTTGACGGGCGCGGGGGTCCACCCGCCCGTGGTGGTGGTAAAACACATCGTTTTTATGCTTCAATGGGTAATGAAATTGCTAATGAGCATATCCAGTTAACCATTCAGGGGCAAACTGTGAGCTCGCAATATGGGTCGATAGAAACCGCCCGTTTTAATATGGAACAGCTGATAAATGCAGGCGTAATATCATCATTAAACCCCGATAACAACGACCTGTTAAGCACTCAGCAAAAAACCTTGATCACGGGAATGGCCGAAGCAAGCTATAAGCTCTTCATGGACCTGCGGGAGCATCCGCTGTTTGTGGAATACCTGGAAAAATTCAGTCCTTTAAAATTATTATCGAAAATTAATATAAGCAGCAGGCCAACCAAGCGCAATGCCAACGCGCCGTTAAAGCTGGAAGACCTGCGTGCCATAAGTTTTGTAACGGCCTGGAGCCAGCTAAAACAAAGTATTCCCGGATTTTATGGCGTGGGAACAGCATTAAAGAAGATGAAGGAGGAGGGAAGCTGGGATGAAGTTAAAAGTTTATACAATACCTCAGGGTTTTTTAAAACGATGCTGGATAATTGCATAATGTCTATGTCCAAATCTGATTTCAGGGTGACGGCTTACCTGGAGAAAGATGAAAAATTCGGCACGTTCTGGAGACAGCTTAAAGACGAATTTGAACTTACCAAAAACCTATTGCTCGAACTAACCGGAACCGAAGTATTAATGCAGGATCTCCCCGTCGACCGCAGTTCCATCGGCATACGCGAAAAAATTGTATTGCCCTTAGTGATCATACAGCATTATGCCTTGCAATGCCTTAATAATACTACTGATAAAGAGTTAATTGAGGTTTATAATAAATTGGTGATAAGAACTGTGTACGGTATTGTTAATGCAGGGAGGAATTTGGCTTAAATCTTTCCAATATAATTAAAAGATTTTTTAAACCAGTTGAGGTTATATTTGTCTTACCAATATTATAACCCTAACGGCTTAAAAATGAAAAAGTTAATTTGCCTCTTACCCGGAGTGTTGGTTTTGGTTGCACTATCGGCATGTAATGATAATAAACACCCCAATAACTACAATTACAATACCGATACAGTGATCGATGAAAGCGGTTCAACGTTTATAAAACAAGGATTAGAAGCCGGGCTAACCGAAATAAGAGTAGCAAAAATAGCCGAAACTAATTCAAAAAACCCACGTATTATTAGTTTTGCAAAAATGATGGTGGCCGACTATACCCTGGCGGGCGATGAACTTGAAAAAATAGGGATTAAAAATAGGGTTTCGGGCGGCGATTCGGTTAGCGCGTCCCATCAGCAAATTATTGCCGGCCTTTCTTCAAAATTGGGGATAATTTTTGATGCCCCTTATATGCAAATGATGGTTAGCGACCATGAAAACGCGGTGAGATTATTTACTCAAGCCACTCAAAACAAAAATTCCGCTATACAAAACTTCGCTAAAAAAGTATTACCAACTTTAAAAATGCATTTGGATTCGGCAAAGGCTATTGCGGCGTCTTTGAAATAGCTTTATTTGCTATTAAGCCTTTTATTAACGAATATTGGCAGCCCATTTACATCGTTTTATGAAAGCCAATATTAAGATCGCGGCAATGTGTTTAGTGTTTTGCATATGCACAGCCATGCGAAAGTATCAAATACAAACCTTGTCAAAACCATTACAGGCAGATTCAACCGGAGGTTTATTTACTCCTGGCGCCAAACCGCTATTAATATCCAAACAATTCTCCTTTACCGAGGGTGCTTCGGTGGATAAGAAAGGGAACGTATTTTTTACAGATCAGCCCAACAATAAAATATGGGAATATGATACGAACGGGAAGTTGTCGGTATTCCTGGATAATGCCGGCCGGGCGAACGGGATGTATTTTGATGCAAAAGGAAACCTCATAACCTGTGCCGATGAACATAACCAGCTATGGTCTATCAGCCCTAAAAAGAAGGTTACAGTATTGCTAAAAGATTACAAGGGGCATTTATTTAATGGCCCCAATGATGTATGGGTAGCCCCCAATGGCGGCTTATATATTACCGACCCTTATTACCAGCGCGATTACTGGACACGCAAAACCAGCGATCTTGACGGGCAAAAGGTATACTACCTGCCAAAAAACAGCCATGAACCTATGCCCGTTGCCAGCGACCTGAAACAACCCAATGGCATAGTAGGTACACCGGATGGCAAATATTTATACGTTGCCGATTTGGGCGCGGGTAAAACCTATAAATACACCATTAATAAAAATGGCTCACTATCAGATAAAACATTATTTGTTGCCATGGGATCTGACGGGATGACGCTGGACGAACGGGGCGACTTGTACATAACTGGCAGAGGGGTAATTGTGTTTAATCCACAGGGAAAGCAAATTGCGCACATCCCGATTAATGAGGAGTGGACAGCCAATCTTTGCTTCGGCGGTAAAAACAAGGATATTTTATTTATAAACGCTTCTGAGGCTATTTATACTTTGCAGATGAAGGTAAAAGGGGTAGAGTAACCATTAATTTGCATTAAAAATGGGTGATGAAGTGATTCACAAAATAGTGAATCACCTGAATCACTTTTTGCAGGTAAGTATTTGATATTAAATACTTTACCAAAACAGGGTGAATCACCCTGAATCAGTACAAAAACTTTAAGTGAGGTATTTAAATAATTGAAAAAAAGTTATTTATGTATTTTAAGCATTTACCGCGAAATCCGGCATGGATCACTTTGATGAATCACCTTATTCGTCAGTAAATTTAGCTGTGATTTTGGGGTTATGTATTGATAATCAGGCAAATGAAAATTGATTGATTTCTGTCAATACATTTCCGCTATCTAACAATACTAATAAATCCCTTCATAACCGGCATACCCTGGCCTAATTCAATAATATAAAAGTAAGTACCCTGCGCCAATGGCCGTCCGTTTAGGGTGCCATCCCAGTCATTGTTATAGGCAGTTTTTAAATAAAGTACCCTGCCTGCCCTGTCAAAAACAGTTACTTTATTGTTTGGGTACTGTTGTATACCCGTTATTACCCACGTATCATTCTTACCATCACCATTTGGAGATAAGATGTTGCCCGCTTTTATGGCTATCGGGTTAATGGTTAAAGTACCGTTAACATAATTGAAGGTATAATTGAGTGATGATGCCCCGCCGGCTGTAATGGCATAATTTCCCGGGGCTGTATACATAGTGGCTATGGTGGTTAATGCGGCAGGTGTTGTTAAGCTGCCCGGCGTTTCGCCGTTCACAAAACCGGTGTAGCTTGCGGTAAATGGCAGATTAGCTATACCAAAACTCCTGCTTTGGTTATCGGCTGTTATGGTCAACGTGGCTTTATTGATGACCAGGCCAGCCCCGATATAGGTGAGGGCATAATTCACGCTTAGGGCCAGCGTATTCTGGTTGATGGCGTAAGTGCCAACATTCTCCCCCGCTACCCTGGCCAGGCTCCCGGTGAACGCATCGCTGCCAACCAGGCTTCCTGCTGTAATGGTATAGGTAAGCTGCGGGTCGGCATCGCCGTAGGTTTTGCTCTTTGCTGTGGCTGTTATGGTAATGGCCGCTTTATTCACCATTAATTGCCGGGTTACATTGGTTGCCGCAAAATGGGTAGCATCTGCGGGCTGCGAGGCGGTTATGTTTGCTGTGCCTGCTGCTACTATATGTACCTTTCCGTTTACTATGGTAGCTATGGCGGTATTATCGCTGCTATAGGTAATGGCTGTACCGCTGTTATCGCTGGTTGCTGCCGGGTCAAAATCAGTGTCACCGTAAGTTTTTATGAGCGCGTTAAAAGTGATGGTTGGGGTTAATAATACCGGGTTCACCGTACTGCCAATCGTAGCCACGTTCACACTCACCGCCCCGCTGCTGGTTAATACTACATTGCCCGCATAAGTGCCTGCCGCGTCGGCTGCGGCTAAACGGATATACACCGGCGTAGCCGCGATAGTGCCTGCCGCGCCTATGGTAACCGTAGTGCCAAAGATAATATTATCTATGCTTACCTCAAATCCCGGCGGGGGGCTTACCAGTATACCTGCTGCCATGTTCAATCCTGATACATTAAAGCCCGTGCTTGCCGAGGCTGTGCCCGCGGTTGTACTTAAGGCGGTTAATATAGGGGTGGAGTTGATAGCAGGGGTTAAAGTAATACCCAAGGGGCTGTTGCGAAATACCGATGCCGTGTTGCTGCCAGAGTTAGCCGTTGCCAGGTCGGGCCTACCATCACCGTTCAGGTCACCAATGGCTACGCCTGGAGGCGCACTGCCCACACCCGTAGGAAAGTCGACTTTGGCGGTAAACGATGCCGTGGTGATGCTGCCGCCGGTTGATGTATTGCGAAATACCGACACCGTGTTGTTGCCGGAATTAGCCACGGCAATATCTAACTTGCCGTCCCCGTCCAGGTCGCCAATGGCTACAACGCCAGGTCCAGAGCCTGTAGCAAAGTCAACTTTGGCGGCAAACGATGCCGTAGTAATGCTGCCGGTAGTTGATGTATTGCGCAATACCGATACCGTGTTGTCGAGGCTATTGGCCATAACAAGGTCCGGCTTGCCGTCTCCGTCCAGGTCGCCAATAGCTATGTTGTATGGGTTAACGCCTGTATTAAAATCGACTTTGGCCGCGAACGAACCCGGTGTAATGCTGCCGGTTGATGTATTACGAAATACCGACACAGAATTACTGAAGGCGTTAGCCACTACCAGGTCGGGCTTGCCGTCACCATCCAGGTCGCCAATGGTTACGTCCTCTGGGCGATTGCCTGTAGCAAAGTCAACTTTGGCAGCAAACGATGCCGTAGTGATGCTGCCGGCAGTTGAGGTATTTCGAAATACTGATACTGTGTAGCTGACCCCATTTGCCACTACAATATCAGGCTTTCCGTCACCATCCAGGTCGCCAATGGCTACGCCGAGGGGGGAAGTGCCCGTAGCAAAGTCAACTTTGGCAGCAAACGATGCCGTAGTAATGCTGCCGGCAGTTGATGTATTGCGAAATACCGATAAAGAAGCGCTGCCAATCCCCCCGTTAGTCACGGCCAGGTCGGGCTTGCCGTCACCATCCAGGTCGCCAATAGCTATGCCAAAAGGGCCATTGCCTGTAGTAAAGTCAACTTTGGCTGCAAACGATGCCGCAGTGATGCTGCCGCCGGTTGATGTATTGCGAAATACCGATATGGTGTTGCTGCCGTAATTGGCCACAACAAGATCGGGCTTGCCGTCGCCATCCAGGTCGCCAATGGCTATGTTGTATGGGTTAGCGCCTGTAGTAAAATCAATTTTGGCAGCAATATCAGTAGTATTGATAGCGCCTTTATTGGGTGTATAGGTGGTAATAAACGGCGTTGCCGAATAAGCTATTAAATGGGTGGTGCCATTTAACTCGGTTATAGGCTGATAAGTGGCCCCCACCGGCACGGTTACCATAAGGCTGGTGACGGTAGCCGCCGCGACCGTAGCCATTGTGGCCCCAAAAAAAACAATATTATTGGCCGGGGTAGCATCAAAACCTGTACCGGTTATGGTTACCGTAGTGCCTACCGGCCCGCTTACCGGGCTAAATGAAGTGATGGTTGGCGCCTGGGCATCAGCATAAAAAACGGTGGCCACTAATAGGAATAAAACAGGTAATAAATTGCGGAAAAGTTTTTTCATTTCGCCCGGGGCCAATAGGGTAAAGATAAGTGGGTAAATTAATAAATATTAGTTATTTATTAATGATTGGCCGGAGACCCTTTGTGGACTGAAAATCCGCTATCTAACAATACTAATAAACCCTTTCATAACCGGCATACCCTGCCCTAATTCAATAATATAAAAGTAAGTATCCTGGGCTAATGGCCTCCCGTTTACCGAACCATCCCACTCATTGTTATAGCCGATCTCCGAATATAGTACCCTGCCCCCTTTATCAAAAATAGTTACTTTATTGCCGGGGTACTGTTGTATACCCGTTATTATCCACGTATCATTCTTACCGTCACCATTTGGAGATAGGATGTTGGTTATGGTTATGGTTACCGGGTTAATAGTTAAAATACCGTTCACATAATTGATGCTATAATTGGGTGATAATGCCCCGCCGGCGGTAATGGCATAATTTCCCGGCGCTGTATACATGGTGGCTGTGGTGGTTAATGCGGGGGGCGCTGTTAAGTTGCTTTGCGTTTCGCCGTTCACAAAACCGGTGTAGCTTGCGGTAAATGGCAGATTAGCTATACCAAAACTCCTGCTTTGGTTATCGGCTGTTATGGTTAGCGTGGCTTTATTGATGACCAGGCCTGCCCCAATATAGGTGAGGGCATAATTCGCGCTTAGGGCTAGTGTATTCTGGTTGATGGCGTAAGAGCCAACATTCTCTCCCGCTATCCTGGCCAGGTTCCCGGTAAAAGCATCGCTGCCAAACAAACTTCCTGCTGTAATGGTATAGCTTAGCTGGGGGTCGGCATCGCCATAGGTTTTGGTCTTTGCGGTTGCTGTTATGGTAATGGCCGCCTTATTCACCATTAATTGTTGGGTTACATTAGCTGCGGCGTAATGGGTAGCATCTGCGGCCTGCGAGGCGGTAATATTTGCTGTGCCTGCTGCTATGATATGCACCTTTCCGTTTACTAGGGTTGCTACCGCCGTATTATCGCTGCTATAAGTGATGGCTGTACCGCTGTTATCGCTTGTTGCCGCCGGATCAAAATCAGCATTGCCGTAAGTTTTTACCGGGAGCGCGTTGAAAGTGATGGTTGCCGGGGTTTGCAGCGGGTTTACCGTACTGTTGATGGTAGCTACGTTCACATTTGCCGCCCCGGTGCTGGTTAATATCACATTGCCTGAATATGTGCCCGCCGCGTCGGCTGCCGCTAAACGGATGTACACCGGCGTAGCGGCAATAATACCCGCCGCCCCTACGGTTACTGTAGCGCTAAAGGTAATATTATCTATGCTTACCTCAAATCCCGGCGGGGGGCTTACCAGTATCCCTGCAGCCATGTTTAACCCTGATACATTAAAGCCGGTGCTTGCCGAGGCCGTACCCGCGGTTGTACCTAAGGCGGTTAATATAGGGGTAGAGTTGATAACAGGCATTAAAGTAATACCTTGCGGGCTGTTGCGAAATACCGATACCGTACTGCTGCCATCGTTAACCACTGCCATGTCGGGCCTGCCGTCTCCGTCCAGGTCGCCAATGGCTACGCTGTTAGAATTTCTACCCGTTGCAAAGTCAACTTTGGTCGCGAACGAACCTGTTGTAATGCCGCCGCCGGTTGATGTATTGCGCAATACTGATACCGTGCTGGAATAATTGGTGACGGCAATATCTAACTTGCCGTCACCATCCAGGTCGCCAATGGCTACGCTGCGAGGGTTAAAGCCTGTAGTAAAGTCAACTTTGGCCGCGAAAGATGAAGTAGTAATGCCGGCACTGGTTGATGTATTGCGCAATACCGATACTGTTGCGCTGCCGGTATTTGTCACAACAAGATCTGGCTTGCCGTCACCATCCAGGTCGCCAATGGCTACGCCCAAAGGGAGGCTACCCGTAGTAAAATCAACTTTGGCTGCAAACGATGCAGTGGTAAGGCTGCCACTGGTTGATATATTGCGGAATACCGATACCGTACTGCCGAAAGAATTAGCCACAACAAGTTCGGGCTTGCCGTCACCATCCAGGTCGCCTATGGATACGCCGTAACCGCCACTGCCTGTTGCAAAGTCGACTTTGGGCGCGAACGATGCCGTGGTAATGCTGCCGCTAATTGATGTATTACGAAATACCGATACCGTACTGCTGAAAGAGTTAGCCACAACAAGGTCGGGCTTGCCGTCACCATCCAGGTCGCCTATGGCTACGCCGCCACTGACACTGCCTGTTGCAAAGTCGACTTTGGGCGCGAACGATGCCGTTGTAATGCTGCCGATGGTTGATGTATTACGAAGTACCGATACCATGTCGGGGGGGCCTTGATAAGTCACAACAAGGTCGGGCTTGCCGTCACCGTCCAGGTCGCCTATGGCTACGCCTCCAGGAAGGCTGCCAGTAGCAAAATCCACTTTGGCTGCAAACGATGCCGCGGTAAGGCTGCCGGTAGTTGATGTATTGCGAAATACCGATACCGTATTGCTGCTGGAATTTGCCACAACTAGGTCGGGCTTGCCGTCACCATCCAGGTCGCCTATGGCTACGTTGACGGGGCCCAATGTAGTGCCGCCTGTAGTAAAATCAACTTTAGCAGCTATATCATTGGCAGTGATAGCGCCTTTATTGGGTGTAAAAGTAGTAATAAACGGCTTTGCCGAATAAGCTATTAAATGGGTGGTACCATTCAACGCTGTTATGCGCTGGTACGTAGCGCCAACCGGCACAGTTACCGTAAGGCTGGTGGCAGTTGCCGCCGCCACTGTAGCCATAGTGGCCCCGAAAAAAACAATATTATTGGAGGGAGCAGTATCAAAGCCGGTACCGGTGATGGTTACCGTGGTTCCTACCGGCCCGCTGGTGGGCGAAAATGAAGTGATGGTTGGCGCCTGGGCCCCGGCATAAAAAACGGTGGCCACGAGCAGGAATGAAGCAGGTAATAAATTGCGTAAAAGTTTTTTCATTTCGCCCGGGGCCATGGTATGTTTCAAACTTACGAAGTTTTTGAAACTTCGTAAGTTTTACATTTTCTCTTTTTTACTATACAGCCGCCTTTGGTTCAAAGAATTCGCCGTATTATAAATTAATATTTATTTATATTTTGATTTATGATTAGAGTTATTATCTTTAACTATCTAAACCGTTATCCAAATCCTTCAAAAAAAAGCACCATTAAAACCTGATATTACTCCTTAAAATTTAAATAAAAAATATATGTCATTTGTACCCTATACCGGAGCTATTGCTGATGTTGACTTAAACACCAATAATTTGTACGCTAATGCTATAGGCATTAACCTTGTCGGAGACCCAATAGGTGCCCAGCTTGATGTTAAGGGCCCCGTGCATTTTCATAACGCTTTAACTTTAGATGGTACGCTAAATGTAAATCTCGGATTTAATATTGGTGGTGATGGGGTTGTTGGGGGTAATTTTTCGGCTGCGGGCGATACTATCATTTTAGGAAATAACACACTTGGCGCTACGCCGCACGTAGACATTATAGCGCCCGGAGGTACTGACGGACTTAGGTTATACTCTTTGTACAGTGATTATGGTGTAAACCCACCCTCTCTCGGCTTTTATCGCTCAATTGGTACTCCCCCTCTCAGTGCATCACCCCGATTTAAAATTAAAGGTACTTCTCCCGATGATCTTGATACTGTTGGCTTTTCTTTTTCCAGTCCTGAATATGACCCTACATTCAATTGGATTGCAGGAGCAATTGATAGCCGAAGTGTAGGCATCCAGGCACCTGGTTCAGCACCCGGTTTGACTCCTGCCATGAATTTCTTCCAGTATTCCTACTTCACAGGCGGATTAGTAGTTGTCGGTTTGGATACTGGTGGTGAATCATTACCTAACGGAGGCATGATCCGTAGCGGTAGGAAAAATTTCCCTACCGGTGAAGACAATGTAGATGGTGCTGACTTTACAATTGCCGCAGGTGGTGGTACCGGCGGGTCTACGGTAGGTGGAAATATATATTTCCAAACCCCTGATGTTGCTGCTGCTCTCCAGGTTCAGCCGCTTAGTACTAAGATGATACTAGCCCGTAATGGCGATGTTGGTATTGGGACAGTACCAACAACAAAACTTACAGTATTCGGTACTGACGCTGCTCCTGCCAACTCGGGCACTACAGCAACAGCGATTTCACGAATAACTGCCGCAAGCGGCGTATCGCTTGAAATGGGGATTAACGGCGCAGCAAGTCCCGTGTATTCATGGCTGCAGTGTGACGACCGTACCGATCAGTCGCTGCATTATAATTTTGTAATTAATCCAAATGGTGGCTACGTTGGTATTGGTACAACAAGCCCCTCAACCCAACTGGAAGTTAGCAATGGAGGTGCAGCAGCTAATGCAACTATTCGTATTGACCAAACTAACTCGGCTGGATATATGGCTAATTTGTCTTTAAATAACGCCTCAACTGGCGGCCATCAATGGGATATTATCTCATCGGGTAATGGTGATAGCAGCTTAGGGACAGGCAATTTTGCAATTAGAGATGTGACGTTTAGTGCAAGTGTGCCAAGATTATTAATCAACACGTCCGGCTTCGTCGGTATTGGCTATATAGCAGACCCTACATCCGGCAATAAGTTTGCCGTTGATGGTAATAGTTATTTTAATGGATCAGGGGCTTTTACAGGTGCTTTAACTGCTAACGGGGCAACTCAAGCCTTTGGAAGTATATTTGCAGCAGCACAAACCTACAGTGCATCATCAGGAAGTGCAGTTGTCACTAATTTTGCAGGCACACAGAACGCTGCAACTACAGGCACTTTAGAGGTTATTGATACAACAGCGTATGTCACACATACTTCGGGTACGGTACAAGTAGCAAGAAGTCATCATTCTATAGTTAATAAAAGTGGTGCCGGCACATTAAACCAAGGAGAGGGTTACAATGCTGTATTCGTTAGTTCGGATGGGGCTACTACTAATTTTATTGGTTACAGAGTTTCAGCCCCAAATTTATCAGGGGGTGCAACTATAGGTAATGGTTATGGGGTTTATGTTAACGCATGGCCATCGGGGGTAGGCAATAAATATTCATTTTACGCTGAGGTAGGGGCTGGAGACTTGGTTATTAATGATAATGGTTATATTGAAGGTAATTTCGGCGTAAACGGGAGTTTTATATTAGGTGGTGGTATGAATTTCGGCACTCCATTACCAGTATACGCAAATAATACTGCTGCAATAACTGGTGGACTATATACTGGAGATGTATATAGAACATCAGCGGGAGTATTAATGATAGTATATGTTCCTTAATAATTATACATAATAGATTAAATCAATACATGAAAAAAATAAAAAAGTCATTTAATATTTTCGATCTGCAAACCATTAGCCAGTCATGCGTAATATTAAGGGCCTGTTCGGGTATTCAGCCATTTCAGCTGGCTAATAATATTAATGCCTGTAAAATTGCCGCCGATCAATCTATTAAAGAATACCAGGAGGCCCTTGACCTGATAAAAGAGCGCGCTGCAGACGCTGACGCAAAAGAACAATGTGAAATTGACTTTAAAGACCTTGTTAAAAAAGAATTTGAGGCCCAATACCCTGAATTAAAAGAAAGCGAATTTGCCGGCCTCGAAATTACAGGCGATAAAGAAGTGCCCCAGCAAGATGGCAGTGTAAAAAAATTCAGTTATAGGGATGCCTATTTTAATCTTTTGGGCCTGGTTATAGTTTAGAATATTTCTTTCCCAGCGGGATTCCCCGCCAAAGGGTCCTGCGTTGCACTCCATATCAAAACTTCCAGTAATCCATAACCGTATAGACCATGATAATTTCAAAAGTTGTCACAGCTATCACCCGCTCCGAAGGCATCCTGCGAGCAATAGAAAATTCGAAAGTTATCTTGTTTTAAATCCAATGTTATAATAAAATCATTTTTTTTGATATTTTTAACCGTACTTTCAGTCACCAATTATAACCAAACCGATATTAAACTATAAATAACATGAAATTGAAGTTTTTTAGCTTTTTAAGCTTTGCTTTATTAGCAATAATTATGGCCGGACCTACCCCGGTTAAAGCGCAGGGAAAGCCGCGCGTACTGGTTTTTACAAAAACGCTTGGTTACCATCACGCCTCTATAGGGCCGGCCATAAAAGCCGTGATCAAACTGGGACAGGAAAACAACTTTATAGTTGACACCACCACTGATGTTACAAAATTTGAAGAGAGCAACCTGAAACGATACTCCGCGCTGATATTTATAAGTATATCAGGCATAGTAGGGTCAGAAGGCTATGGCTTGAATGGCTATGGAACAGGCAGATATGGAACAGGCGGGTATCTTTTTAATGCCGCCCAGCGCGCCGACCTGCAGCGTTATATAGAAGCAGGCGGCGGGTTTGTGGGTATACACGAAGCTGTAGATGCCATGTACGACTGGCACTGGTACGGCCGTTTGATAGGCGCTTACTTTGCATTTCACCCTGCGGCCCAACAGGCAACTTACGATGTTGTTGATAAAAACTTTATAGCAACAAAGCACCTGCCCGACAAATGGGTAAGAGTGGACGAGCCTTATTACCCCAAATTAATGAATAAGGATATTCATGTATTGATAAGCCTGGAAGAACCGACAGTTCTAAATAACAGGTACAGCCCAACCACTTTCCAAAAAATAGGAGACCTTCACCCTATATCCTGGTATCATGATTTTGATGGTGGCCGTGCATTTTACACCGCGCTGGGCCATACCGATGAATCGTATTCCGATCCGTTGTATTTGGGGCATATATTAGGCGGTATAAAATATGCTATCGGGAAGAATGCGCCTTTAAATTACGCGAAAGCCAAAATACCGCGCGCACCTGCCGAGGACCGTTTTATAAAAACCCAGTTAATAAGCGGTTACCTGGATGAACCCACCGAAATGACCATACTGCCCAACCTGGACGTTTTGATCGTTGAGCGTAAGGGCCCTATTGTATTGTATAACCATCTGACAAAAAAAGCTAAGCAGGTTGGTTTTCTCAACGCGTACTTTCACACTAAATACAATAAGGGTGTAAACGCCGAGGAAGGTGTATTAGGTTTACAGGCCGACCCTGATTTTAAAACCAATCATTACATCTACATTTATTATAGCCCGGCTGATACATCGGTTAACCAGTTATCGCGCTTTACTTTTGTTAACGGCAAGGTTGATAATAAAAGCGAAAAAGTGATACTGCAGGTGCACACCATGCGCGAAATATGCTGCCATACCGGCGGCTCTATCGCCTTCGGAAAAGACCGTACCTTATTTCTTTCTGTAGGTGATAATACTACGCCTTTTGATGAACCCAACCTCCCTAAAGGCGCTCCCAATACCTATTCCTATTCGCCGCTGGATGACCGGCCGGGCCATGAGCAATATGATGACCGCAGGGGATCGGGCAATACGAATGACCTGCGCGGAAAGATACTCCGTATAAAAATGAATCTTGATGGCACCTACGGCATACCCGAAGGCAACCTGTTTCCGGTGGGAACTGAAAAAACCCGCCCGGAGATTTATGTAATGGGTAACCGCAACCCGTACCGGATAACGGTTGATAAAAAGAACGGATATTTATACTGGGGCGAGGTTGGCCCTGATGCCAATAACGATAGCCTCGCAACACACGGCCCCAAGGGATATGACGAAATTAACCAGGCCCGCCAGGCAGGTAACTTTGGTTATCCATATTTTGTTGGGCCAAATTTGCCTTACCGCGAATATGATTATGCTACTGGTAAAGCAGGCAACGCATTCGATCCGCTTCACCCTGTAAATAATTCAAGAAATAATACAGGCCTGGTAGACCTGCCACCGGCACAGCCGGCCTTTATATGGTATCCGTATGGTATAGCGAGGGATTTCTGGCAATTAGGTAGCGGCGGACGAAGCGCTATGGCCGGCCCTGTATATCATGGCGATATGTATGTAAAGCCCGGTTTACCTGCCTACTATAATGGCAAACTGTTTATATACGATTGGATACGCAACTGGATAAAAGCTGTTGGTATGACACCGGAAGGCGATTATGAAGGCATGGAGCCATTTATGGAGAATACCAAATTTAGCGCCCCCATTGATATGGAGCTTGGGCCCGACGGGAAGCTTTATATATTGGAGTATGGTAACGGCTGGTTCACCAAAAACGCGGATGCAGGGCTTTCAAGAATAGATTTTAATCCCGGTAACCGTCCGCCCGAAATTTCCAGTATAACATCCAACAAAATGTTGGGCGAATTACCATTGACGGTTTCGCTTACTGTTAACGCCACCGACCCTGAAAATGATAAAATGACCTATACCTGGAACCTGGGCAATGGCATAAAGAAGATGACAACGAAACCAAAACTCACTTACACTTTTGCCAAAAAAGGCAATTACCTGGTTTCGGTAGCTATTAAAGACAGTAAGGGAGCTGTGGGCAAAAGTAAGACAATAAGTATTGCCGCGGGTAGTACTGAGGAAGCTGCGGACCCATCGGTCCCATACGCCGCAGGTAAAGCGCTGATGCTATCGTTAGACTGCAAGAGTTGCCATAAGACTGATGAAAAGTCAATAGGCCCCGCATTTACCGATGTATCGAAGAAATACACTAAAAACGATGCGACCGTTACCACGTTAAGCAAAAAAATAATGACAGGTGGTACGGGAGTTTGGGGTGATGTAATGATGCCTGCGCACCCGGGTTTAAAAGCCGATGAAGCTAAACAGATATTAGACTGGGTATTCTCGCTTTCGGGCAAATAATATAGCTAACTGATAAGATGATGAAAGCCGAAATAGTAAAGACACTATTTCGGCTTTCATCATTAACGAACATAATAGAACGTCGCTATATTATTTCCCCAATACAGTTATAGCAACAAAAAGTAATGCCGCCAACGATAAAAAACCCGTTGCCAGGCCAACTATCCGGGATTTTGTGGTGCCCTTTGATTTAATTTTTTTCGAAGGGGTCCCGTTATTTAATTGAGCTAATGAACTCTTTTTTGAAACCTGCGCACTATCGCGGGGATTAACCACTTCGCCTGAATTGCTAACGCTTCGCGCAGCTTGATACCCGGAATTACGGACCGTAACAATATCAAAGGGTTGCAGAATAAATTTATTGTTTTCAATATCCAGGTCCTTATCTGTGCTAATAGTAACTACTTTGGCGATAGAATCTAAAATAGACCGGTTACTAATTATATGCCTGCTCACCTCAATATTGTATGCAGAAGCGGCTCCTGTAAAACCCTCTGCTAAATTCAATATATCTTTTAGCGAAAGGCCATCCGTATAGGCAAACTCTCCGGGTTTGTTCACCTCACCTGTAATTTGAACTTTATAATCTGTATTGTCATTAAAAGCAGCAATTTTTATAACATCTCTCCTTATTAAGGGGATATCTGCACGTTCATCATTCATAATTTTAGCCACATCAAATACAATGTTCTCTATTCTGCCATCCGGATAGGTTCTTGTAAGTACAGCCCTATTTGTTAATGCATCATTTTGCAGGCCGCCTGCCCGTTTTATTGCGGCAGCTAATGTTAATCCGGGTGTTATTTCAAATTTGCCGGACTTATTAACAGAGCCGCCTATACTAACCGCATTTTCACGGTCTGCAATGGCATCCACAGTAAATTCGTCGCCTTCAGAGGGCAAATAACCCGATAATTCTGATGCTGGGATATCTTTTATTCGTCTTCCGTTATCCAAGAGCTGTTTTACCCTGACACTGGCTTTATAAGCGTTACTGGTATAACCTCCGGCAAAAAATAACAGCTTTTCAAAATTTTCACCATCATTTAATTCAAAAGTTCCGTTTATTTTCACCTGGCCACTTATAGATACACGTTTTTTATAGATCGGGAAGCTAATCATATCGCTGTCTTTTAACGGGATGTTGCCGCTTAGATCGCCCGAGGTTAAAAATTTATACAGATCAATTGTTGTGTAAAGTTTATTATTCCTGATGAGTTGGATGTTTCTATAGGTGTATATATCCCCGGGGCCGCCACATAAGTTAAGTAAATTGAACAGAGTTGCCAGCGCCGGAACAGTATAAATACCGGGTTTTGAAGCACCGATCATGGTAATGTGTATATCGCGTGGCTTACCCAGGGATATAGTGAGCCTTGATGCCCCCGATGATAAAGAAGGGTAGGCAGTTTGTATGAGTTTGGCCTTAATACGGGTTGTGGCGGCGTATACGGGTAAACCAGCTACACTTATTGTGCCTATCCGGGGTATTAACACAGTACCTCCCGGCTGTATTGTAGCCCGGATATTTAGCTCCTGGCTGCCTGATATATTTATTATTAATTCGTCACCCGGCCCTAAAATATAATTAGCCGGGGCAGTTGTTCGCAAACCTGGCCCGAATGATAATGAAGGTGAATTGAAAAAGGAAGAACCAAAAATAGTTGATGACGATGTTTTTGGAGCAGTTGTATTTTGTGCCGTAACGTTATATATATTAAAGCAAACGTATAGGATAACAAGTAATATATGTTTTTTATGCCTATACATTTTAATTGATTGAACGCATTTTTAGGGAACTTATATAAATTTCAAAGTCAATTATACAAATAAAATAGCTTATTAATTGGAAATGATAGGTATAAAAGTTAAGGAGAGGCAGTTAATTTAACAACGCCCCCCTATATTCTATAAAATAACTCATAGTATTTTAGCTTGTAAACGGGAAAAGAGAAATTGTTAAATCACCACGAGTATTACGTTACTTAACTTTCAGGGAAATAGTTTTTGAAGCGCCAAAAACTACCCTTGATGAAGGGTTGGTGGGTTCGGTATCCCATAAACATTCCCTAACTGTTAATTCCTGTTTTACAGGATCGAGCGAGATAAGTTGAAAAGATAGTTTGGTTTCATCTTTTGATGAATATTCGCCCTTCATCGGTGAGTCAACCCTGAACGTATTAAGCGCTACATCATTGTCGGGGCCATTGTATACATAAAACTCATTATAATTACTATTGCCATGAAAATAGGCTTTTATGTTATCATGCGCTTTTATAAACTTAACCCATCCGCGCTGTTCAATATTGGTTGCCCCATCATCTTTTGCAGCTACTCTTCCTTCTTTATAATGCTCGGCAGTAAGGTTTTCAAATTTATTGGCGGCAGTCATGTTAAAGGGAGGTACCGGGTTGGTAAAATGTTTGGCTTCGCAGGTAGGCTGGTCGTGGCAAAAAATAATAACAGGCGTTGTTTTAGCAACCTTTTCCAAATCCTTTTGCATCCATATCCTTTCGGCCGAGTCTGGCCAAAGCGTGATAAACATAAAATGTACGCCTTTAATATTACGGGAATAATTTATTTTATCAGTAGCATAATTATAGTTTTCGTTCGTTTTAGGATGAGCGGGCTTCATCATAAGGTTATAAATTTTAACCATCGAAGTCGGATCGGTTTTGGGGTTCATCTCCTTGCTTGAACCTATAGCATTTGATATATCATGATTACCCGGGGCCAGCAAAAGTTTAGCAGGTTTATGCTGATGGTCCTTTAGCGTTACGCCACGCATATAATCCGTTTCAAACTGTGCCCAACTGGCGGCCGCAGTTTGGTAGGGGATTTCCATCCGGTTAGCAATATCGCCTGTCTGTATTAAGTAGTCAACAGCCTTCACTTTTTTACCTGCTTCTATTCCCCCGTCTTTTGGTAATGTTAAACCGGGCACGGTATTTATCTTTTTGATCATTGCAGCATTTACAACTTTAGCACTCACATCAGTGTCGCCGCGAAAAATTTTGCGTGTAAGGGCATAATGCGCATCAGAGGTATATACCATTTGTATGGTTTGACTGATTGCCACATTTGGGCAGATAAAGCCAATTACCAGGCTAAAAAAAACAGCTTTAAGTATATATTTTAAATTATTTTGCATAAACAATGTTATTTTCTTTTGTAAAATGAAATGGTGGCTAATTTTCCGGCATACCCCTTTATTTCTGTATCAGTATAATAACCCGAGCCATCTGCCGCGAAACCAACACCCTCACCTTGCGGCTCATTATTGGCGTATGGTGCGTGTTGTGGTTTGGTAATTAACCCGGCTGTTATAGTTGTACCTGTAGCAAGTTTCCAATACCATATTAATTCATTGCTTCGCAATAAAATTTCAGTGCCATCCGGAGAAATATCGCCACCCGTTGCCTTATTAAAAAGCAATTGAGCAATTGGTGTTAAAGTAGTAACCGAAGTAGTACTTTGCGGGTACCGGGCAACATATATTTTTGCCAGGTTGCTTTCTTTACTAACTATGTAAATATCTTTAGTAAGCGGATCTACCATCAATGTTTCTGCATTACGGGGTCCGTCGGGATATTTTAATTGTATCTGATCTATTGTATTAATTGTTGAAATGAACGGTAAAGTTTTTCCGGTCAGGTCGGGTTCGGCGAAACGGTAAACAAATACCGAACTGTATTGCGCATTATTATCGCCGATATCGCCAATATATACATAACTTTTACTCGCATCCGGGCCGGGGCCTACGGCAATATCCTCCCAATCACGGTTGCCTACGGGTGTAAGGGTTAATGTTCCGTTATCTGCGCCATTGGCATCGGTTAAATAAACCTGGTTTGGGTTACCGCTATCATTGTGGATATATAATATTCCGGGATTGATCCTGCTTGCAGCAACCCCCGATATTTCAAGCAGATCCTTCCTTGCTAAGAAATTGACAACAGGTACCGTGTTAAATAGTTTAGAAGTATCTAATGATGACGGGTCATAAGAAGGGGTAAAAAAATTAATGGTTGGGGGAGGAGTAACCGTTGCGGTAGTATCCTTTACAGGTATGTTTGAATTTCCTGATTTTTGACAGGAAGAAAGGGCAAGTATAAAAAAACATACCAACCCTGTTTTAATAGCATTAAACGTTCTTACGCTACTAAAAAGGGTTGGTATGTTAAAAATCATATTTCAAATAGGTTTAATGATGATTACCGTTACCGTTTAACTGGTAGCAACCCATGTCAGCACCGGGAAGGGTGATTTCACTTGAACCAAAAACCGGATCGATAGGTATACCTGTAGTAATTGGTTTAATTAAAGCGCTGTTAGTTGTTCCTTTACCCGCAGCAGGCGAACCGGCTTGCAAATGGAAATTATAATTATCAACAGATGCCTGTGTAACCCAGAAATTGGCAGCAGCAGGAAGCGGATAATTCACGAACATAGGGTTGTTTTTTCCAACAAGCGAAGTGCCATCATAAACCAATCCAAAAGTATATGAAGCACCCAAGAAGGCAGCCATATTTGGAATATCAGTAGACTGAGGATGGGTAACTACTGCTTGCGCTACGCTTGTTGGTACAATCTGACCGGCCATTGCCGCGTTATCAACGTAATTATAGTTATAGCCGTAAGCCGTTTTAAAAATAGGGCCTGTTGTATTGGTTAATGTATCGGCCAGGTAAACTTTAGCGCCTGCAGGGCCACCTGCAATACGTACGCCGAAATCGCAATCAACTATCAGGTTATTGTATACCAAAGCCCTTGAGTTGTTTTCTATCTCCACAGAACCACTTCTCGCGCCATAAACACCTGTATTTCTGTACCCATCGTTAATATAAGTATTGTTATACATGGTAAACTGGCACGGGCCGGCAGTAGTACCGTCGCTTGCGGTTTTTGTACCATTGGTTGCACCGCCTATAACCAGGTTATAAGCCATGTTGCCTATACTGCTGCCTTTGGCGTTAAAGCCATCGCCGCCAACACCGCCGCATTTTTCCATGGTGTTCCTCATGATGTTAAGGTATCCACCATAAAAACGGGTAGCATCATCAGGCGAGCCATATAACCATGAATCTTCCAGTATAAACACGCCGTTAGGATTTTCAAAATATAAAATGTATTGATTGCCTACTGCCAGCCCCGCGCTTGCCGCAAATGGAAGGGCTTTTAAAGCCGCGCCGCCAAAATCAAGGTGTGTCCATTTAATAACAACCAGTTTACTGGTGTTGCTGCAATAAATACCGCCCCAGCCACCTTTGTAAGTTGAATCGCTGGCCGCTGTTGAAGGGCCTGTAGTTTTAGACCTGCGGGGGTCGGTTATAGTAACCGGTGCATCGCTTGTACCTAAACTAACTAAAATACCATTTACAATAAAGTTGGCGCCATTGGTCATATTAACTTTTACACCTTTCTGAATTAAAAGCGTATCGCCGGCATTAATGGTAATATCACCGCTAACGGTATAGGTTTGGCCGGCAAGCATAGTGCCCTTGTAGCTGCCCGCAGGTAAGGTGCCTGTATTACTAATTGCCTTGCCTACCTGGTATAGCGGCACGGATACAACTGCGTTATCGGTTTTCTTGCTGCATGAAGCAAGGGCAAAAAGCGATAAGCATAACGAAATGATCTGTAATTTTTTCATAGCTGATTTAATTAATTGTTACTGTTTTATTATTGATTTGAGAATTAAAATTTGAACCTGAAACCTAAACTATAGCGGGCATAATACTGATCATATTCCACCGTAGTATAATTGGGGCTTTCCTGGTGTTCATATTTCAGGAGCCCGGAATAGTTGGTTGAATTATTTTGTTTGATAAACAATTCATACGGCGTATTTAAAAGGTTATTGGCCTTTATAAAAAGGATATAATTCTTGCCTATTTGTTTTTGAGCCGAAAAATCAAGATAGGTTGATGGTTTTTCCCAGGTATCCAACCCGTAATATCTTGATATGGCCGCTATTCTTTCGCCGGTATACGACACTGCTAATTGCGCGTCAAGGCCAATTTTTTGATCTTTATATAGTAAGGCCGCGTTACCTATATTAGCCGCCTGTCCCTGTAGCGGCCTTGTTTGATTCCGCTTGGAAACAGGCATATTAACAACTTGTATATCTTTTTGGGTAGTAATTTGCGAGTTGGTATAAGTATAATTGACCGACACACCAATATTGCCGAAGTATTTTTTAGCTACAAATTCGGCCCCGTAATTTTGGGCATTGCCCAGGTTTTCGGGTGTAACAAGTAACAAAGCACCCAGCGCGCCTGGTTCGAGCATTTTTTCAATGGGGTTAATTAAATATTTATAAAATCCCCCGGCCATAAATTCATCAAAAACACCAGGGAAAAACTCATATCTTAAATCATAATTATTAACGGTGGTATGTTGTAAATAAGGGTTCCCTATATGTGCATAAGCATCATCGGGTGTTTGATCCGGATAGGGTATAAAATCTGCAAAGGCGGGGCGTAAAACCGATTGGAAATACGATGTCCTTATAGCCTGGTTATCGGTAAGGGCATATTTGGCATTGATGCTTGGCAAATAATCAATATAAGTTATGGTTGCCGTTTTTCCGGCGAGGTTTACAGGTAAATTAGAATAATAATACTGATAGGTATTTTCAACCCTTACACCAAATAAAACATCCAAACGGTTGCTGATAATATATTTTAGCATACCGTAGCCACCCTGTATATTTTCTGTAAATGTGTACACGCCCGGATCCGTTGCTGATGAGCCAAATGCGTTAGCTGGTTTTTGGTCAAAATAAAATGTTGCGGCCGGTATGGAAGTATAGAGTTCGGCATTGTTGGTACCCGAAATTAAAGTATTGGGTAAACTATAGGTATTAACAAAATTATCCCTTGTTTTATGCCTGAACATTCCACCGGCAGAGAATAAAGCTTTACGGCCAAATATTTTTGTATCATAATGCAGGTTTAAATAGCCCGATACATCTTTATCCGTATTATGTGTCCACTCTCTCGATTCATTGCCTACTGTTACCGGGCCATTAATTATATCAGGCGTTACAAATACCGAATTGTTGGGGTTATTAGGGTCGGGCTCATTTTTACCATTAGGTATGTCAGGGCTGGTGCTATAAGTCGTTTTAAATTCAGCTATATCGGGTTGTTTATGGGTAGCTTCTGAATTTGCCAAAGTCCAGTCAAAGAAAAACGCAGGGGTTATTTTGTGTTTGCCTTTCAGGGTGATATTATAAATACTTTGCAGGTCGGTTCTTGTTTCGGTTTGATCGTCAATGCTATTGGTGCTGATATATCCCTGGTACGAGTATCCGCTATAGGTGGAGGTATGCGTGTCGCGTACACGGTATTCGTTTAATTGCAAATAAGTTCCAAACAGGTTTATCGAGTTGTTTTGATTAAATTTATAGTCAAGGGAAGCGATTGTTCCTAAACGGCTGAGTTGTGATGAATACTGACGGTGGTATGAGCTTTGAAAAGCTGTTTCCTGGTTTGGCGTATTAATGTCTGGTGATGGGCCAACAGTATTTTCCTGTACTACAACAAAACTGTTATTTCCCTGGTAAGAATTTTGATAAGTGCCCGAAAAAATAACCCCCAATTTATTATTCAAATAACGGTTACCTATCGTTAGGCTAACATTTGCATTCGGCGGGGCATTTCCGGTTTTAGTCACCAGGTTTTGGTATGGAAAGTTGCTGATAGAAGCGGCAGCGCCCGGGTTTAATTCGCCCGGCGACTTACTATTTACCGAAGCGCCATTAAAACTGCTAAAACTCCTGTTGAAAAACAATTGGCTGTAACCGGTGCCCACGTTTCCTTCTATCCGCAAATGATCGGGCGCGGTTTTCATTACTAAATTAACCACGCCGCCCGAACCGTCACCTTCCATATCGGGAGTAAGTGATTTAGAAACTTCAATTCTTTCAACCAGGTCGGCCGGAAAAATATCCAGTGGTACATACCTGTTTTTATTATCGGGGCTGGGAATTTTAACGCCATTTATTAAAGTAGTATTATATTGTTTATCCATCCCGCGAATGATCACGTGTTGTGCGTCGCCTGTATTGCTTCTGTCAATAGATATACCCGATACCCTGCTCAGCACGTTTGCCACTATTACGTCGGGTGATATGGCGATAGAATTAGCAGAGACGACATTCATTGTATTATTGGATATCTTTTCTGTATTCCTGGCAGAATTATCAGTTTCCCTGCTGGCATATTCAATAATTGCTACTTCATTAAGCGCGGTGGAGTTTGAAAGCATGGCTATATTTAAAATAGCCACCTTGTCTGTTTCGGCTTCCACCATGTACTGTTTAGTAGTTTTGTAGCCGATATAACTTACCTGAATCATATAGCTTCCGGCGGGTACTTTGGTAAAAGTATAAGTACCATCCAGTTTAACCGTTGTGTTTAAAACCGTACTGCCATGTTCGATACGAACCGTTGCACCAATTAATGTTTCACCACTTTTTGCGTCAGAAACGTTACCGTGGATACTTTGGGCAAATGAAGAATAACCAAGGCCGGCGAGTAAAAAAAACAGAAATAGATAATGTTTAAATTGTAGAAATGTATTCATGTAGTAGAGGTATTTTGTGAGTTAAAGCGCAAAGAACACCCCTAAAATCTGTGTAAATTCTGATTTTTTTTACCGATTGCAATTTCTTAACTCAATGATTTCTTTGAGGTAACATTAAGCCTGAATTGGTAATATAAACAACCATTTACCTAACCAATTTTTAACAATTCATTGATGTTGTTATTTTTTAACTCTTCTTCAATATTTCCACAGATTATTTCCATATAATTGTTATAACCAAATAAATTGAATTATGAAAAATCCTAAAAAGTTACTGGCATTGATCTTTGTTTTCAGTACAATGATCACCTATGCAATTGCGCAGGAAAAAACCGGGTTTCATGTATTGAAAGATCTGCCTATCGCAAGTTCGGGCGGATGGGATTATATAACGGTAGATGGCGCGAACAAACGTATTTATACTTCGCATGGTAACCAGGTAAATGTCTTGTCGACCGTTACAGGCGATTCGATAGGGTATGTGCCTAATACACCCGGCGTTCACGGCATTGCCCTTATCCCTGCATTAAATAAAGGATTTATCAGCGCGGGGCGTGCCAATAAGATCGTTGTTTTCGACCTGAAAACCTTTAAAGTTTTGGAAGAAGTGGCAGTTGGAGAAAATCCCGATGCTATTTTTTATGATGATTTTTCAAAAAAGATCATCACCTGTAATGGCCGGAGCAAAGACGCGAGCGTTTATGACCCTCTCACTGATAAAGTGGTGGCAACTATTCCGCTCAACGATAAGCCCGAAACAGCAGTTTCAGACGGTAAAGGAAAAATATTTATTAATGGCGAAGGTACCAGCAGCATGATCGTAATTGACGCCACTACCTTTAAAGAAATTGCACGATATAAAATTGATGGTGGTGCCTCGCCAAGCGGTTTGGATATTGACCGTAAAACCAACCGCTTGTTTTTAGGCTGCGGCGGAACAAAAACTATGGTGGTGATGGATGCCACTAACGGTAAAACTGTTGGCACATACCCGATAGGAGGTACCGACGGTGTGGTTTTTGATCCGGGCCTGAAGATGGCTTACGCCTCAAATGGGGAAGGAACTATTAGCGCGGTAAGAGAAATTAATGCCGATAAATTTGAGTTTGTTGAGAATATAACCAGCGAACCCAGCGCGCGTACAATAGGCATTGATGTAGTCACCCATCGCTTATATTTACCGGCAGCAAAAACAGAACCGGCTGCACCAGGCGGAGGGCGGCCCAAACAAATACCCGGCACGTTTCACATTATTGAAGTCGGGAAATAAGCTTAATTATTGATTAGTATACCCCCATTTTATAAGCAGTTATGTGTCTTATGAAGTGGGGTCTTTTTTTTCAGCTATTTCTAACTGAAAATCAAATTGCCCGGTTTTCGCCAACCTGGCTTAATTAAAAAAGTCATCAAATTAAAAATAATTAGGATAATCAATTTAAAATCAATTTTAATTCAAAATTAATTCAACATTGGCCCGCACTTTTGCAATTCAAATTGGTTGAATTATTCTATGAAAAATATTTATATCCTGGTTTTCTTACTTATTTCATTTATCGCGGTTAAAGCGCAACAAGGCACCGCACCCGGCAAAATAACCGGTAAAGTTATTGATGCAGTTACCAAATTACCTGTTGATTATGCAACCGTAAGTATTTTTAAGCAAGGCAATCCCAGCCCGTTCAACGGTTCTGTTTCTGATAGTAAGGGAAACTTTACTATTGACCATATTCCAAATGGAGAATATACCATAACCGTTGAGTTTATAGGTTACAAAAGTACCTCCGCAGAGCATGTTATTATCAACAATACTGTACATACATTGGCATTGGCAAACCTATTGCTTACACCTGTTCAAACTGAATTAAGTAGTGTAACCATTGTAGGAAAAACCCCAACTATTGAGAATAAGATCGACAAATTGGTTTATAATACCGCAAATGACCTAACCTCGCAGGGAGGCGTAGCTTTAGATATATTAAAGAAAGTCCCGCAGGTAACTGTTGATATTGACGGCAATGTTGAGTTGCAGGGAAACGCCAGTATTCGTTTTTTAATTAATGGCAAGCCTTCCAGTATTTTCGGGGCCAGCCTTGCCGATGCTTTAGAATCCATCCCGGCAAGCCAGATCAAAAGTATTGAAGTGATTACCAGCCCGGGCGCAAAATATGATGCTAACGGCACCGGTGGTATCATTAATATTATTTTAAAAGACAGTAAAGTACAAGGTGTTAATGGTATTATTAATCTTTCGGCAGGAACACGTTTAAATATCGGATCGGTTAATTTAAATGCCCGCAAAGGAAACTTTGGCGCAAATATTTCATTTAGCGGTAATGAACAGCTAAATACAACCAATGTAAATACTAATGACCGTTTTACTACCGATATTAGCCAGGGCACCCTAACTCACTTGTACCAAAAGGGAAACAGCGATTTTGCAAGAAACGGTTATCGGTCAGGGTTAAGTTTAAACTGGAGCATAACCAAAAACGATGAACTTACGGGCGCCTTAGGGTTTAACCATTTTGACAACCACAATAATGGCTTAACCAACCAGGAGCAAACAACAACAGGGTTGACAGCAAGTAATATCCTTTCCGATATTGTATCATCGCGCAATTCAAACAGTAAGTCCAATGCGAACGCTGTAGATTACAGCCTGGACTATAAAAAGACCTTTAAAACAGAAGGCCAGGAGCTGGATATTTCATATGCAGCCAGCCAAAGTAAAAACAGCGTGTATTCTTTCCAGCAACAGGATTTTTCAACAGGGGGTTACCCCTCAATCGGTTCAATGAGCAATAACCCGGGTAAGGATAGGGAAACCGATATTTCCATTGATTATACACATCCATTGAGTAAAAACTTCATACTGGAAACCGGCGCTAAAGGCGTTTTTGAAACGATTAATAATAATGTGGCAACTGATACACTTTCAAAAGGAGCGTTTATACCCAATGCTAATCAAACCTATGGCTTTAATTATAAACGTAATGTGTACGCGTATTACCTATCGTTGCAATTTTCCTTGTTTAAAGATTTTATTGATGTAAAAGCCGGATTAAGAGATGAATACACCAATACAACCTCTGATTTTCCGGGGACACATATTCCCGGTTATAATATTTTAGCCCCGTCCGGGGTAATATCACATAAAATAGATAAATCGCAATCAATTAAATTGAGTTATACCTATCGGATTGAACGCCCCGATTATGGCGACCTGAACCCATTTTATAATATAAGCGACCCGCATAACATCAGCACGGGTAACCCAAACCTGCGACCTGAAATAGGGCATAACTATGAATTGGGGTACAATAAATCATTTGAAAATGATGCAAATATTTATGTGGCCGCGTTTTACAGGTATAATACAAACGACATTCAATCCTATACCACACAATATGACACCTTAAATATAGGCGGCACTAAATATTCGAATGTGTTTTTAAACCAGCGGTATAATATCGGCACAGAAACTACAGAGGGCCTTAGTTTGTTCGGTTCGGTACCTGTTACTGATAAATTTAATTTACGCGCCAATACCATGTTTGCTGATAGGATAACGGTTAACCCCGGCAACCCTACGGTGAGCGGGTTTACTTATCGCCTTAATTTAAATGCTGCCTACCAGTTTGGCAAGGACCTTACTGCCGAAGCATTTGGCAACTATAATTCTTCGCAAAGAACAATCCAGGGTACCCGCCCTGCATTTTTCTCCTATAACCTGGCTGTAAGGAAACAGTTTTTTAATAAAAAGGCCAGTTTAGGCTTTACAACCGCCGATCCGTTTAACAAATATGTGAATCAGCAGTCAACAACGGCAGGTACAAATTTTAGCCAATCCAGTTTGCGCCAGGTGCCTTTCCGCACTTTCGGAATAAGCTTAAGTTACAAATTTGGGAAGCTTGAATTTAAAAAGGAAAAAGAAAAAGATGATACTAATAACGGTATGCAGGCGCCACCGGAAAATTAAGCCGATTATGAATAATCAGTTTTGCAACAACTACTGTACAATTTTGCTACAGAATGATATTTTAACTTGATTAAAAACTCAAAATTATGAAAAAGATATTCTTTGCAGGCATTACCCTTGTTATAACAAGCGGGGTAATGGCACAAGACCTAAAAAGTAAGGATGTGCCCAAAGTTGTTAAAGCCGCGTTGGTTAGTAAATACCCACAGGCGGCAAAAGTTAGCTGGGAAAAGGAAAAAGGAAATTTTGAAGCTAACTGGGGCGGTAAATCGGGCGAGGATAACTCTGCTTCTTTCACACCTAAAGGAGAATTTGTTGAGATTGTTAACGCGATAAAAATAAGCGAACTGCCATCACCAGTGGTACCTTATGTTGCCGCGCATTATAAAGGAGCTAAAATTAAAGAGGCAGGCAGGGTAACCGATGCTGCGGGTAAAATTAGGTATGAAGCAGAAATAAAAGGCGGCGATCTTATTTTTGATGAAAAAGGGAAGTTTATTAAAAAGGACTAAACTTTTAAAGCAATTAATCGGGTAAAAAAACGTATAATGCTGTATAATATAGATATCTATACCTATTTAGCGTAGATACTTAATAATATACTCCATAAAATAATAAATGTTACCTCGTTACATTATTTTCATTTTTAAATTAATAATTGACTTTTGAAATTGAATTGTTGTAACTGTACAATAGAACTAAATCAGGCATGGCGTGCTATGCTTCTGTATTTGAAGTTTTTATGTCTTAACAATCTGAAAAAGTTTTGTTGTTTTGTCTTGATTATAACTCCTTTATTATCCACCGCCCAGCAAAAGGATAGTTTAAAAGCTATCGCAGATACCGGCAAAAAAAATAATTATCAAACCGGAACAATTACCCGTGTAAGCGGACAGGTTACCAATTCTTCTGGTCAGCCCCTTCCTTTTATCAGCATCAGCTTTACGGGAAGTAATTACGAAACGAGTTCGGATAGCAAGGGTAAATTTATTTTAAGTGCACCCGGGTTATTAAACAGTATCACTTTTTCTTATTTAGGCTATCAAGCTGTAACTAAAACCATTAAACCCGGTCAGGCTAATAACTTAAATATCCGCCTTCAAAGCAGCCAAACCCAACTAAAAGAGGTGGTAGTTACTTCAAATAAAAGCAAAAAGTACAAGAATAAAGGAAACCCGGCCGTTGAACTTATACAGCAGATAATTGATCATAAAGCGCAAAACAGGATGGAAAGTGCTGATTATCTTCAATATGACCAATACGAGCGGATCGATCTTTCCCTTTTTCATCTTTCTTCTAATTTCATCAATGGGTCTTTTTTCAGTAAGTACAAGTTTTTGCTCGATACCACACAAGTTATAAACGGACAAGCACAAACATCCCTTCCTGTTTATTTCAGCGAAAAATTTTACCGGGATTATTACCGAAAAAATCCGGCCAAATCTATACAGGTGCTGGATGCGCAAAAAGAAATGAATATCATCAAATTTGTAGATACTGTTGGCCTGGATATATACCTTAACCGGCTATATGGTAACAATATAGATATTTATGAAAATAATATTTTTATTATAACTAACCAGTTCCTGAGCCCGATTGCCGATCATGCACCGGATTTTTACAAGTTCTTTATTACGGATACTGTACACGCAGGCAACGAAAAATTGGTTGAAATCAGTTTCACCCCCCGCAACAAGGGCGACCTGTTATTTGAAGGTAAGTTAATGGTTACTATGGACGGGAGTTATGCCGTGAGGTCATGCGATTTGAACGTGAATAAAAAAATTAATATAAATTTTATGCGGAGCCTGGATGTTAAGCAGGACTTTAAGAAGTATCCTGACGGGAGGTACTATCTTATTAAGAGTGATGTAACAGCCGATTTTGGTATTTTTAAAAATAAAGGCTCGGGAATTTTTGGCGAGCGGACTGTATTCTACAAAAATTACAAATTAAACGCGCCCTTATCTGCAGATTTTTATGAAGGAAAAAGCGAGCAAGCAGTTTCGAATTCTAATCATACCGACACCAGCTACTGGCAGCAACATCGCCCGGATACACTTACAACGAGGCAGGCTAAAGTATATGCAGATATAAATAAACTGCAAAGCATGCCGTCATTTAAAAGGGCATCGTGGATCGCATCAACAATTACCGGCGGGTATGGCGACCTTGGAGCGGTACAACTGGGAACAACAGATGCGCTTTATTCCTTTAATTCTGTTGAAGGCTCAAGGTTCAGCCTGGGCGGCAGAACCACCCCTTTATTTAATAAATCAATTTACTTTGAAGGCTATACAGCATATGGTACTAAAGATGAAAAATTAAAATACTATGTGAATGGTTCGTATTCTTTTAACCAAAAGCCTTACTACCAGTTTCCAAATGATTTTTTTAAAATTAGCTACGAATATGATACGGATATACCGGGGCAAAATTTTTTAATCGAAAAGTCGCAAAGTTTGCTTTTATCGTTCAGAAGAGGAGCAAGCGATTTTTGGTTATATAATAAAATTTTCAGGCTCAATTATATCAAGGATTATGAAAACCACTTTTCCTATAATTTTGAATTTAAGCACTGGGACCAGCAAGCCGCAGGTACGCTTAATTTTCAGCTTAATGATCAGGTTAACACCCCCATACACGATTTAACCACTACCGAATTTAATATGGGCTTTAGGTACGCGCCTCATGAACAAATTCTTCAGGGCACTATGTACCGGCGCACGATATATAGTAAATATCCGATCTTTGCTGTCCAGATCAATCACGGGTTCAAGGAAGTATTTGATGGGTCTTATAGCTATACCAATGCAAGCGCAAACATATTTAAACGTTTTTATTTATCGCAGTTAGGTTATACTGATATTACCATCCTGGGGGGCGTTTTGCTGGGGCAGGTTCCATTCCCGTTGTTAAATATTATTCCGGCCAATCAAACCTACCTTTATGATGAAGAAGAGTATAATATGATGAACTTTCTGGAGTTCGTAAGCGACCATTATGTCGGATTAAACCTGACACATAGTTTTGGCGGATTCTTTTTGAATAAAGTACCGTTAATTGAGCATCTTAAATTAAGAGAATTTGTTTCATTTAAAATTTTATACGGGGGTTTACGAAACGAAAACAACCCGTTCTATACAGCCGGTTTGTATAAATTTCCTGTCGGTCCAAATGGCTCAGGGGCAACCTTTTCGTTAGGCAGCACACCTTATATTGAAGCAGGGGTGGGCATAGGGAATATATTTAAACTTATCCGTGTAGATATGGTCCGCAGGTTTAACTATCTTAACAATCCGGGCATAACTCCTTATGGCCTCCGTTTTAGCTTTGTCCCCGATTTTTGATAGGATCAAACAAAATTTATTAAGTTCCGGGTAACAAGCTAGCGTTTGCAACGTAAAACAATTTTATTTGCTGTTTGTAGTTTGTCTATGTTAATATTAAAATTATGCTGCCTAAAAAATTATTAATAATTGAAGACGACAAAAGTATTTTACAAGTACTCGAAAATGTTCTTGGTTTTAATAATTTCAAAGTAATAGGAATAAACAGAACAGATGATATAATTGAAACCATTAATAAATACAAACCCGATCTGATATTGACAGATTATTTATTACCTGGTATGAATGGAGGTAAAATTTGCCAGTTAATTAAAAGCAATGCAAAAACATATCATCTTCCGGTTATTTTAATATCAGCTTATCATGAATTAGCCATATCGCTGGGGAGCTTTGGTTTCGATGCCTTTATACCCAAACCATTTGATATTAATAAGCTTGTTACAACCATTAATAAATTATTAAATACCAATTAGCTTATGGCCGGGAACCACGTGGTGTGCCGCATAAAAAAGAACAAATACAGCGGTTAAATTTATAACCAGATAAGCGGGTTGCGAATGGGTAAATTCCTGATAACCTCCTCTACCTGCGGGTTATGATCTAAACCGGCCCAGGTTTTGAACCAATTGTTTTCATGATATTTATTGGCGCCAAATAATAAAAAAGGCTGTGCTACGGGCCAGTTATCCCAATACATTACATCGGGTTTTAAAGTCCATTTACTTTTATCGGCAATAAAAGGGTATAAATAAACTATTCCCTTTTTAATTGACTTGCCGTCGGCTGTTTCGTATTGCCACAGATCATCCTTAGGTGTTGAAAGTATCTGGCACAGCATAACCATGGCATCTAAATTAAAAATAGAATAACCATAGGGCTTGGTTCGCTCTAACTCTAACGGAAAGCTGCCGTCGGCTCCCATTTGGTTGGGCAGCAAAATGGTTTTATACCTTATCCGCAAAGAATCAAGCATGGGTTCATTATTACACAGTTTAGCAAAAGAGGCTACCTGCATGGCCCAACACGTAGCATGATTATTTTTAACATTCTTTTCCTGCAAACCCGGTTTGCTGGTATTTAACCAATTAGTGTACGCCGCAAACCATTTTTTAATGTTTATGGCCGATTGCTTATCAAATATCCTGGCATTCTCCATTATAAGCATACCCTGTGCAACCTCCATCAGGTGTATAGTATCAATTATACCGTAATTGCGCCCGGTTTCTTTGCCTATAACCGCCTGCGCGTAAAGCAGGTTGGGGTTCATCATCGTGTCGGGGTCAGTAAACCATGCTTTTAAATGTACCAGGGCATGTTTTACATATTTTTCATCGCCGGTTAATTTATAGGCCGATGCCAGTGCGCCTATTATTTTACTCAGGCGGATCATAGCTTTACGATGCTCAACAAAATTATCAGGATTGGTTAGTCCGTCGCGGTTAATATATGGCCCGCCGGGATTTTTTGGATCAGGCCAAAAATAATCAGCCTGCGAAAAGAAATCATGCTTACCTCCCGCGCTTAATGGCGAAAAAGAAGCGGTTACTGTTACCGGCTGTTGTTGCATTGCCCAATTGGCGGCGGCTATAATTTGTTTTTTTAGAATGGTTGTTGCCTGTGCTTTAATATTAACATTATCAAATCCGGGTTTATCCCCGGGAAAAGTAAATGCAGTTTGCAAAAAACAGATTAAAATCACCAGGAAAGTGCAATGCAATTTTTTCATATCAAATAAATTTAAGCCTTTTAATTAATTATTCCGGCGGTCATCATTAATAGAATAACGTATCTTTTCATCATAAAGATTTAAAAACACCGTTGGTATTCCAGGCGATTGCACGCCCACAACACTTTTGCCTTTATTTGTTTTTACACTGATAATTGCCCGCCCGTTAAAAACCTGCAACTTTCTTGACCCCTTTGATGTGCCCAGGTCATCCAGTAAAGCACCGTCGCCTGTTAATGAAAAGTTTACCCAGTTAACGGCATCAACACATAATATACCCTTGCTATCTAACAAGGTTACCTGCAGGGTTATGGTACCGTTTTTTTCGGCAACTTTTTCTAAATTTAGTAAAGCAGGTTTACCCCATTTTTCAGTTTGGTATAGTTGCGATATCGTATCGCCGATCACAGTATTTCCTTTACGCGCCTTCAGAATGAGCTCGTTTTTACCCCTTGCGAAATGAACCATCCATCTTAAGCCGGCGGCGGGGAAGTCTTGACTGTTGCGCTTTTTTATGCCGTAGCTTTTGCCATTTACTAATAGCTCGGCTTCGTCACAATTTGAATAAGCTTTTACCATTTTTAGTTCGTTTTCATCGCCCCACCTCACGGGCCAGTTGTGGCCGTAAATATATGCCATTGGCTTATCGGCCCAATAGGACTGTACCACATAGTAAATTTCTTTTTTAGTCAGGTCCCGCTCCACCACACCTTTTTGATTCATATAAGGTAAAGGGTTGTCAAACCTGATGGGTGTTGAGAAATCTTTAAATATCCAGAATGCCGATCCGCTTAACCAGGGCATAGTATCCTGTTCTTTTAATATCCAGTCGAACAGGTTGCAGGTAGTGTTCTCGCTCCAATCCCCGTCCTTTAACATATTAGCTGACTTATTAAAGAGAGCAGTATCAATCACTCCGTCGCTTGTTCTTTTATTCTCCAAAGCTTTGTCGGCTAATTCAGAATTACGGCCCGAATGACTATCGCCGCCCCATTCCACGTGGAAGGGGTGCTTTACATTTTTAAACTCATCTTCGGTGAACTTCTTATAATCGGTATACTGCCCCTTATACCAGCCGGCCCATATTGACGGGGAATAAACATCCGGAATATCTTTGCAAAATTCGCAGCGCCTGATTATCGTTTTACGCGAGGGGTCGAGTTGATGCGCCAGGTTATTTTGTTCGGTCATGAACTCCCTTATTTTCGCTTTATCGAAGTCAGGGAAATCACCCTTCCAGTCATTTTCATTACCCAGCCCCCATAATATAATTGAAGGATGATTATAATGCTGATGGATCATATTGGTTAACATGCGGCGGGCCTGTGCTTTATATTTGGCTCCTCCTAAGCCACCCCGGCACCAGGGAACTTCTTCTGATACCAGTATGCCCAGGCTATCGCATAAGTTTAAAATGATGCGCGACTGCTGGTAATGCCCCAGCCGGATAAAATTGGCGCCCATATCTTTTATCAGCTGCATCTCCGCCCGCATCATGCTATCGGTCATTGCCGCGGCCACTCCCGCGTGGTCCTCGTGCCGATGCGTACCGCGAAGAAATAAGCGCTTGCCATTTAAATAAAATGGCCCGTCATCGGCAAATAAATAATCGCGAAACCCTATCTTTTCTTTTCGTGTATAGGAGCCTGCGGTAAATTCAACCGTATATAAATAAGGGTCGTTAGGCGACCATAGGTGAGGGTTGTTAATATTGAATTTGGCTATCGGAAAAACCCCGTCTTTACCAATATTAACCCCCGTGTAGTTTGATTCAGTTATTGTTTTACCTGATGCATCTGTTATTTTAACATTTCCGCTTACCTGCTTTATATGTTCGGGGTTATAAAACGATGCTTTTATAGCTATGGTACCACCTTTGTATTGTTTGCTTAATGTTGCGCTTGCAAATAAATTATCAATGGCTATGTTTGGCTGATAAACCAAATTCAAATACCGGTAAATACCACCGTAAATATTAAAATCGGCTAATTGCGATGGTATACTTTCCGCGTCGCGCGAATTATCGCAGCGTATTTCAATTGGAATTTTACCATTAAATTGCTTGCTGAAAGCATCGGTTTTTTTAAAATCCTCTACCGCTTGTGTAATATCAACAAACCACTCATCATACCCGCCAACGTGTACGCCTACTTTTGTGGTATAAACATAGACCTCTGTTTTTTGGCCCGCGCCTTCAAAGTGCAGTATGGTATGCCCGTTTTTGTACGGGTTGTTAATGTTTAACCTTGTGTGGTACCAGCCGGGCCCCTGGTAATAGTTTACATCAGGGTCAACAGCATCACGGGCATTAAAACAATGCGGTAAATTTACCTTTTCCCATATAGGATAATTTTCCGGGCCATCTTTGGTTAACGGCCTTACGATTTCCCATATACTGCCCAGATCCTGCTTTAAAAATTCCCAGTTACTGTTTAGCCTGGTGGTTTGCTGAGCGGCGGCCATGCGGCCTATCAATGAAATAACTGCAAAAATAATGATCCTTCTTCCTCTCATATATTATTGCCTGTTTTCCCCATAAAACATATTTGCATTACATCCATGGCTTTGGCTGAGGATATAGTTTAAAGACCTTTTGAAAATCAATATCTGAATATTTGCCATCAGCCAGGCTAAAGCTTGATACGGATTCCCCATAACTCATAGGTTCTATTTGTTTATACGGCCATTCTTTTTGCTTTAGTAAATAGGGCAGCAGCCATTCCATGCATTTTTTTATCCCCCGCCCGTCTTTTTCAGTATGCCATAGATCAACCCCAAGGTGATCGGCAAGCACAGCTAATTTACACCAGCCAAGTAGGTTCATATTTGAATATCCCCATGATTTTGTACGTTCCAGTTCAAGGGGCTGTTTCCCGTCTTTAGTAAACTGTGTATCCATCCGGGCAATTGTTCGTTGCTGTATTACGTTACGCGCCAGTTTTTCATCACCGGTGAAAATGGCAAAATCAATCACTTGAAAATCATAAAAAGTGCCGTGATTATTTTGCGATCCTTTTTCATCGTTTCCATTTTTACTGGTTTGCAGCCATTGCAAATATTCGGCAAACCATTTTTTTACGCCTGTTTTGAGGCCGGCTGTAATGTCTTTACTATCCTGCATCATAACCAGGGCATCAGGAATAACTGCCAAAGCGCGGCTCTCAATTATGCCTATCCCGCGGCCATCATTAATCCCCGGGACATATTGGGCATAATTTAAATTGGGGGCCATTTTTGTTGCCGTGTCAATAAACCAGGCACGCATTAAGCTGGCTGCTTTCTGAGCGTATTGCTCTTTACCAGTAAAATAATAGGCAAACCCCAGTTTCTTAACACCCATGCACAATTCGTTAAGCTGCTGATCATCATGAAGTAAGCGTATTTCCGGATTGCGCTCTCCATCTTTGCGGATATAAGGTTTGCCGCCGGGCTTTGTGGGGTCGGCCCACCAATAGGGGGCCTGGCTCATATAATCGTGCGGGTTACCGCTTGGGGCAACCCTGGTTTTATGCAGCGTTACCGAATAGGGGCCCGAGGTCAATTCTTTGTCGGCATCCGCTAATAGCGTATTAATTTCGTTGGTCACCACAGCATCGCCGACACCGTATTGCTTTTTCAAAGCCGATAACTGCCGTTCATCCTGCAATAAAAAGCCGTTTGTGTTTCCAGTTTGCGAAAAGCTTTTAATACTTGTGACGAGTAAAATTCCGGTAAAGCATTGTATTAAGGTTAGTTTTTTTAGCATATCTCTTTGTGTTAACAGAATAAAAAATTACTATTTAGCGCCATTTATGGTGATTTGAGCTGTTTGAATTCCTGCCTTGCCATTCATGTCGCTGCCCTCACATATTATGGTATAATTTGCCGGTTTATCGGCAGCATAGAATGATATGGTCGACATGCCATTTTTATCGGTGATAATATTAGGCGACCAATGTATGGTTGAACGCAGATCTGAGTTATTGATAATTCCCTTTACCGGGTATCGCGGCCGGTAAAACTGTTTATACTCGGCCAATGGCAAAGGTTTATAAATATATATCCCTGCGGCTCTTTGAATAAAGGGGCCAATACCTGCACGTGTTGTTATCTCGAGGTAGGCATAGTCGGCTCCGCGTGGGCCGGCAGCATTGGCGGCAAGTAAATCGTCTGAATTTAAATTTTGAGCGTTATAACGCGTGTTTGCCGAATAATTAACTTCTACACCTAATATATCTTCGGCTGATATATTATCAAGATATTGCTTTTGGTAATCATAATGCTCGTTCGGCTGGCCGCTAACAGGCACGTAAAATCGTTGTATATCTATTCCGTCGAAGACAAAATGCACCCGTTTGTCTTTTATGAAATATTCCATGTTTGTTTGCTTGCTGCTATCCTTATAAAAGCTGGCGTGGAAATATTTTACCTTGCTCATTATCACATCCAATAAAGTGGCTTTTCCGGCATTTACCATTTCATCTTCGGTAAGGGTTTGGTCGGCTTCGCCCGGCTCATTTAAATTCTTCGAGTTTCTAACGATGGCATGGTCCTTTATATCAACTGTTTTTAATAAATGGCCGTTAACTCCGTATTGCCGCTTATCTGTGCTGTCGTGATAAGTTCTGTCGAGTTTAACATAGTTCAATACCACGTTATCAGTATTTATATTCCACGGATCTAAATTTGTTGTTGACCCTGCGCTAACCGGCGATTGATTTTTTTCGTCGATGCTGATACCACCATTAATTATCTTTCCTCTTTCATTTACCGCAGAAATTGCAAAAGTTGTTTTACCAAATTGAGGGAACCGGTTAAATTCAAACTTGCCCATTTTGTCGGTAACGGTATCCCTTTCAAAATTCTCGTCGCCTTTGGATAATAATACGACCCGCGAATTACTTACAGGCTTGTTGAATAAATTGGTTACTGTACCTTTAACTGTAAATTTAATTTCCGGATCAAAGGCAGGTTTTACGGGCTGGTTTATCTTTTTTTGATCATATCCTACCCAACCCTGTGTTAGCAATAAAGCGTCCAGCGCTTTCCATGACTGCTCGTTGTGCTGCAAATAATAAGCGGGATCCTCTATATAGCCTTTAAGATCAGAAGTCAGCAATAAATTTGATACAATATTATCCGAAACTGCAGCTTCGGTTTTTACCTGGCTATCGTCTGTCACTGCCAGCGAGAAGCTGCCTATTACAGGCTGGCCGGTTTCGTTTTTAACGGTGATGTGCACAGGTATGCTATCGCGGGCGGCATACACAGGCGCATCAGTTTTAAGGTCTATTTTCAAATTATCGGCATGGTCAATAAAGGTAAGCCGTTCATTTAAAGGTTCACCGGCAGCATTCAGGAGTATAAAATGTGCTATCCCTGTAGGAAAAAGTTTCTTCGGTATTTTCGCTGAAGAGTGGTTATTGCTAAAAACAAACGATGCCCCATAACATACAACTCCCCTCGAAATACCAACCAGGTAATATTTATTGTTGCCCGTTTCGGTTGTGTTAAAAGCAGATACCGTCATCGTATCCTTATCCATTGCATTACGTACGGTTAAAACGCTGCCTGTTTTAAGCGGCACGGGCAACGGTATGGTTTTTTTTTCGCCACCCGGTAAACTGATCTCGGCCGTATAGGTTTTGTTAGGCAGTGTTGCTATATCAAATGTGCCCATGCCATAGCGTAAGGTATTTATTTTAGCCAGTTCGTTGCGGTCATTATCATATACACTGCCTTCAATAGCTACGCCCTTCCCGTCTTCACCAATTGCTTTAAACCCTATATGCGATGGTATACCCGCCACAATGGGGCCGCTCTCAGGCATAAACTGTATATCCACATCCTGGGGCCGGTTAACCTTTACAGGGATCAAAGCGCTGCGGGTTTTATCATTTTTATCCTGTACAACAACGGTTAGATTTTTCAAGGGCGTTTGCTGTGGTAAGCTAAAATTCACATTCATCATGCCATCCGGCCCTGTTTGAGCGGTGTTTCGTAGGAGCACTTTTTTGTTGTTTATAACTTTTACCAGCAGATCGTTCGCGGCGGTTTTACCATCGACCCCGGAAAATTTTGCGCCAATCTTAACATCATTACCACTAATTTCGGGTTGCCGCATATTTACAAGCCATGTATTATTACCCCCGTTATTGATGTAAAAGCCTTTCTTAAAAAAATAATCATCGCCAAAATTGCGCATCCAGTTAGTGTACGCGCGAATGGTATAAGTGCCTTCACGAACATACTGTCTATTTAAAGGAATACTTCCCCAGGTAAGGCCTAGCGATGCGGGGAACACAAAGCGCTTAACTACCGCGTTGCTATCATTAAGCAATTCAACATATAAACGACTGCTTAGCGGTGAATATTCAAGCGATTCATTCATTATGTAGCCCTTAAACCAAAGGGTGTCGCCGGCAGAATAATAGGGTTTATCGAATTGTAAAAACGCTTTCTCTACGGGCATCGAACTGTTATAGGTTGTTATTTTCGATATGAGCTGATTGATATTGCCCTGGGCAGGTGTTTGTGCTATGGCGGAAGCTGCAATAAAGTTAGCCAGGAATATAGTTTTAAACAGAAATGATATTTTTTGCATGAAGTACTGATTAATTACACAGACAGTTAAACCTACATAATGCCCACAAGTTTAACATTACTTTAAAAAATAAGTTGTCAGGCCTGGTTTGAGCCATTTTTGAGAATGCACGGTACCTTTGTGAGGTCAAAATTAGCAGGGGCTGACAGAATAAAACCATGTTGTTTGCTCAACAAATGCATGGATAATGCACTTTTTACTGGGTTTAAACAGGAATTATAACGTAATTCGATCTAACTACCTGCCAGGTTCTATATTTTGTATAAATGTGGTTTGTGATTTTTGGCGTAAATTATGCTAATTTTACATTATAACCAATTATTAACGCCTCTGAAAATCGCTAACACTTTACGGCAATTGCTTAAAAAAATGTCGCGCTCTTCTTTTTTAAGCCTGGTGCTGCTTTTGCAGGCCGGGCAGCTATTTGCCCAAAACTCGCTTATTTTTAAACGGATAAATGTAGATAATGGCCTGGCCCAGAACACGGCCATGAGCATTTTGCAGGACAAAAAGGGCCAGATATGGATAGGCACCTTTGAGGGATTAAGCAAATTTAACGGAATTGAATTTAACACCTATAAAAACGATTCGCGGAACCCTGAAAGCTTAAGTAATAACCAGGTGTTTAAATTGCTTGAAGACAGGGATGCCAACTTGTGGATAGGTACTTTAAACGGCGTAAACCGCTACAACAGCAATACCGACCAGTTTATTAGGTATAAACTTGCCGGATCGAAAAAGAAATTCCCTGTACTTGATATGATACAGGATAAAAAAGGAATAATTTGGGCCGGAACCGATGCGGGGTTATTTAATTATGACCCGCACCAACAGAACACCTCAACAAATACCTTTTCGAAAACCAATATCTGTAATGATAAAATACAGTGTTTGTACATTGACCGGTATGAGCATTTATGGATAGGTACAGCTCAAACGCTGATAATTTACGATCTGAAAAACGGAAAGGTTATATCGACGCCGGCTGCCTTAAAGGCACAAACCAAATTATCAAACGTAATTATCAGGAGTGTTATACAGGATCATACTGGCAATTATTGGATCGCTACTGAAACTGAGGGGCTGTTTTTTTACAATATCAAAACTCAAACCTGTATTAATTATAATAAAACTAATGGGCTATTAAGTAATACCGTTAGGGCGCTGATAGAAATAGAGAATAAGGAGATCTGGGTAGGAACCAAGAACGGATTGAATGCCATTAATTTAGCCGACAACCACATTAAGGCTTATTTGCATGACCCGGACAATCCAACCTCATTAAGTCAAAACTCAGTGCGCTGTATACTGAGAGATAAAGAAGGCAGTATATGGATAGGTACTTATAACGGAGGCATAAATGTTGTTTATAACCAATCTGATAATTTCCATAACATAGGCCTTAAACGGGGTAAAAATAATGGTTTATCATCGGGCATAGTGAATGCTATGATGCAGGACAATGACGGCTCGTTATGGATAGGTACTGATGACGGAGGTTTAAATCATATAGACAGCACATTTACCGGCAACCACGTTTATTACCAGGATAATGAACAGAATAAAGAGCTGCTGGGCAACAGTATTAAAGCAATAGTAACCCATGAGGATAAAACAAAACTTTGGGTTGGTACAGGAAACGGCTTGAAGATATTCGACAAAAAACAACGCCAGTTTATTGATGTAAACCTGATAAATAAACCAACTGTTACAGGCCTTATACAAAACTATGTTTTATTAAATGATGGTACCGGGCTTTGGGTGGGAACAAATTTTAACGGCTTGTATTATATACAGAACAACCAGGTGGTAAAACATTACTTGCCATTGGGCAACCCGGGCAACTCGATCGCCTCGGCAAATATTAACTGCTTGCTGCTGGATGGTAACAATTTATGGATCGGTACCAAATCTTCCGGGCTTAGTTGTCTAAATATCCGTAAGCAGGTTTTTGAAACTTACCAGTTTGATGAGGGTAAAGCTAACAGCCTTACCAACAGTTCTGTTTTCAGCCTATTTAAAGATTCCAAAAATAGGTTGTGGATAGGCACTGACGGTGGCGGATTAAATTATTTCGATATTGCCCGCAAGAAATTTTATGCCATAACAGAATCGAACGGTATCCACAGTAATACCATTCATCAAATAGCCGAAGATAAAAGGGGGCGGTTGTGGATAAGCACCAATAAAGGGATATCCTGCATTGGATTTAAACAGTTTAGGATACCTTTTAATGTCGGCAATTTAACAATTGCTAATTACACCGTTCAGGATGGCCTGCAAAGCAATGAGTTTATGAACGGGGCGGGCATTAAAACCAAAAAACAGCAATTAATTTTCGGTGGTATAATGGGGGTTAGCATTTTTGAACCCGACAGTATAAAAACCAATTTGGTGAAACCATCGGTAATATTTACTGATTTCCTGATTTTAAATAAGTCTGTTCCATTCGGCGTCAAAAATTCACCGCTGGCTAAACCTATTAACGAAACAAAGGAAATAACCCTTTCCTATAACCAGGCTTTTTTCAGTATTAGGTTTGCCGCGCTTAATTATATTAACCCCGAAAAAAATCAATTCGCGTTCAAACTTGAAGGGTTTTCTGATAATGAATGGCACAATGTAGTTAACCAGCAAATGGTAACCTATACCAATCTCGATCCGGGTACATACCTGTTTAAACTAAAAGCAGCTAATAATGATGGTATATGGAATGAAACGCCCCGCACCTTAAAAATAATAGTATTGCCCCCCTGGTATAAAACCTGGTATGCTTATTTGGGTTACGCCGCAATTATACTTGCTTTGTTATACCTGTTTAATCAGTATTCGAAAAAAACAGAGCGTTTAAAAACACAATTGGAGTTTGAGTCTGTAAGCCATTTAAAAGACCAGGAACTGGCCCGTAAAAAGCTGAGCTTTTTTATCAATATATCTCACGAAATTAAAACACCATTAACTCTCATTATGGGGCCCATAGAGCGGCTTGCTAAAATGAATGAGGGTAATAATAAGGTTCAGCATCAACTCATGCTGATGCAGCGCAATAGCGAAAGATTGGTAAAGCTAATAAACCAGCTGCTGGATATACGTAAGTTCGACTCGGGCAACATGCAACTGGAGGTTGCTGAAGGTGACGCGGTTCATTTTTTGAAAGAAATATCGCTGGCTTTTACAGGATTGTCTATGTCGAAAAATATTAACCTGGTGTTTAAAAAAGAGGTTAATGAATTACGGGCGTGGTTTGATCGCGATAAATTGGAAAAAGTAATTTATAATTTACTCTCAAACGCCATAAAATTCACACCTGCCTACGGCACCATTGTATTGATGGTAAAACATGAAACCGACGAAAATAGTGATAATTTAGTTATCACCGTTGAAGACAATGGCTGCGGAATACCACCCCAAAACATGAGCAAGCTTTTTAAACAGTTCTACCATGATGAACATGACCAATTGAATGTACGGGGTACGGGTTTGGGTTTGGCATTTTCGAAAGAGTTAGTTGAGTTACACTATGGCAGCATAAAATTAGATAGCAGGCCGGAGCAGGGTGCTGAACGTGGTTTTACCCGTGTTGAGGTAAGGCTGCCGATGGGCAATACACATTTTAAAAATGCCGAGGTTATTGATAATTTTAAGAATAGCGAAGATATAACCGAGTATTTATATTTATCAGCAGAACAACCGGTAAACCAGCAATTTTCGTTACGCAAGGCCGAAATACTTAAAAATGGAATAAATGAAAGGATATCCATTCTCATAATTGAAGATAATGAAGAAGTGCTCAACTTTATAAAAGCCGGGTTTGAAGATGATTTTGAGGTATATACTGCAAACGATGGGTTAGAAGGGTGGAACTTAGCCAAGGAGCATATCCCCGATCTTATTATCAGCGATGTGATGATGCCAAAGATGGACGGGATAGAATTGTGCCGAAATCTAAAATCAGACATTGATACGAGCCACATCCCAATTATACTACTTACCGCCCGCACGCCATTGATCTTTAAAATGGAGGGCCTGGAAACAGGGGCAGACGACTATGTAACCAAGCCATTTAATTTCAGTATCCTCGAGGCAAGGGTATGGAATTTGATAGAGGGCCGGCAGAAGCTGCGCTCAAGATATCAGAAAGAGATCATGCTCGAACCTCAAAACATTGCTATAAGCGAAACAGATGGGTTATTTTTAGGTAAAGTACTGGCTTTTATTGAGGCTCATATGGGCGATGAAACTTTGAATGTTGAACAGCTTAGCGATGCAGTGGCAATGCATCGAAACACATTCACAAAAAAAATAAAAGCCTTAACCGACCAAACGGCTGTTGAATTTATTCGCAGCATTAAACTTAAACGGGCTTCACAATTATTATCACACGGACAATTAAATGTAAACGAAGTAGCGTATAGCGTTGGGTTTTCAGATGTAAATCATTTCAGAAAATGTTTTAAAGAACAATTTGGCTATACGCCCAAAGAACATATTGTTTTTAATAAAGAAAACATTTAAAATAAAAAACGGTTTTTTTAATATAAACCTGTTAAAAGTGCATTACCCATGCATTTATTCCCCAAAATTCATGGATTTGTGCTCCTGTATGTCCATAGTTTTGTAATCAACTGCAATAATACATTTCCTGAAAATTGAGATCCGGGTAATTTACAGGCTTCATTCAGGATGTGATTTTTAGATGCAGCTAACCAATTAGTATGCCCGGCATACACTTTATTAACCAAACAAATTAAACAATTATGAGTAAATTGTACTTAAAGAGCTTCATGTGTTTGTGGCTTTCTTTAATTTTTTACGGGCACAATGCTTATTCGCAACAAGGCAACCCGGGTTCGGCAACGTCTCAAACAATTACAGGTACTGTAAAAGATGCTAAAGGCGAGGCGCTTATTGGCGTTAACGTTTTGCTGAAAGGTACCCAGGTCGGTACATCTACAGACGTAAACGGAAAATTTTCCATTAAGGTACCCGGCACCAAGACGGTATTAGTATTTAGCTATATAGGCTATGCTTCTACAGAGGTTACGGTAGGTAATCAAAAAACAATTGACGTGGTTTTAACTGAGACCGAATCGACCCTTAATGAGGTGGTGGTTACCGGCTATGGCCAAACCGTAAAGAAAAGCGACCTGGTTGGATCAATAGGTAGCATGAGCGCCAAACAATTAAAAGAACGCCAGCCAACCAGCTTCGCAGAGGCGCTTGAAGGGCAGATAGCGGGTGTACAGTCAATTACCGATGGCGGCGACCCATTGTCTCCGGGTTCTATACAAATACGCGGTATGTCGTCATTAAACAGCGGCAACGGCCCGCTGTATGTTATTGATGGTATATTAAATGACGACGCCAGTTTTTTAAATCCGCAGGATATCGCAACTATTGAAGTTTTAAAGGATGCGGCATCTTCAGCAATTTATGGTGTTCGTGGCGCTAATGGTGTTATTTTAATTACAACCAAGAGCGGCCAGGAAGGGAAAGCCCGTTTGAATATAAATTATTACCATCTTTTTGGGCGGTTAGCGCATAAACTGCAAACTACTTCGGCGCGTGATATTACCTACTATCGCCGTATTGAAAATGGCGGGGCCGGTACAGGTGCAGCTGTAAATCCCGATTCTGTCAGTACATATGACAATAAGGATAATGACTACCAGGATTTGCTATACCGTACAGGAAATAAAGACAATATTAACATAAGTGTTGCCGGCGGGCAGAAGGGCCTGCTATATTATGGTAGCTTGAATTATATAAATGACCAGTCTATTATTCTTGGCAGCTATGCAAAAACCTTTACAACTTTGTTTAATATAGATTACCAGGCTACAGATCAGTTTAAAATCACTAATCACATATCTGTAAATTATGTTACCGGTAATACGGTTGATATTGGTAGTACGGCAAGTACGGTTTTTCAACGAAATCCGTGGGTTTCCCTTTACAGGCCCGATGGGTCAATGGCGGGTTATGTTGAATCGAAAAAAAATCCTTTAGCTTATGCGCTGCTAAGTGAAAACGTGCCGACAAGTTATATTATCCAGGATGATTTGATCGGAAGCTACCAGATCTATAAGGATTTGCGCTTTACTGCTTCAGGTAGCGCAAGGCTTGATGATTTTAACCGTCAAACTTTTGTACCCCTGTCTATCACTTCGGGCGGCCTGGGGCCAAACAGCGGGACTTCGTATGTTGACAACAAACTGCTATATGACCTGCAGGCGTTTTTCAACTACAGCAAAACAATTAATATAAATCACTCGATTACGGCTGTAGTAGGATTTAGCCGCGACCGCCACAATGATAATGGCTACAACCTTGCACTTCAAAATTATTTAAGTGAAGCTATCCGTGTATCAAGCGTTGCTTCATTGGTTAATACAGGCATAAACAGTACGGCAACGTATAGTTCAACCGAGTCGATTTTTGCACGTGCCCAATACTCCTATAAAGGCAAGTATATTGTTAACGGGACATTTCGCCGGGATGGTTCATCAAGGTTTGGGGACCAAAATAAATGGGGAGATTTTGGCGCGGGAGGTTTTGCATGGCGGTTTTCGCAGGAAAATTTCATGAAATGGTCTAAAAGCTGGCTTGATGATGCTAAGTTTAGGTATAGTTATGGCGTACTCGGGAATGATAACCTGACCGATTTTGGCTACTCAACCCTGCTTAATTTTGGTGTGGGAACCGTTACAACAAACAGTGGTGTATATAATGGAAATAATGGGGTTTATGTAAGCCCGAATTTAGGAAATCCTACACTACACTGGGAAAAAACAACTATTCAGAATTTCGGGATCGACCTTACCATGTTTGGCGGAAGGGTGACGGTAACACCAGAATATTATATAAAATTGACCAATGGCCTTTTATCCTCACAAATTTTACCCGAAGAAACAGGCTTAAAGTCGGGTGCTATAAATTTAGGTAATATTACAAATCATGGGTTTGAACTTACCATAAGTGCTACCCCTATTGCAAAAAAGGATTTTTCGTGGAACATAAGTGGTAACGTTACTTTACAGGACGCAGGTTTAATAACCTATCTTAACCCTACTGCAACTGCTATACAGGGTTCATACCTGATTAAACAAGGTGGACATATTGGTGATTTTTACCTGTTGAAAAACCTGGGTGTTTATCAGTGGGATGTATCTAATGAATATGACGTACAGGGCAACAGGCTTTTACCTGTTGGTGTTAATGCCGCAGGCACAAGCGCCACAGGGTATACAGAAGCCAACGGAACCCCCTATACCGGTACTATGCACCAGCTAACCAGGAATGGTAAAATATTAAACGGAGGCAGTACCATTTGGCAGGATATTAACAATGATGGAGTGATTGACGAAAATGACCGGCAGGTTTTGGGGAATGCTATTCCAAAAATACTTTTCGGAATAAACGACTTCATTACCTACAAAAACTGGACGTTGAATTTCTTGTTTAACGCCGCATTTGGTAATAAAGTTTATAACTCAATTGCCAACGGGCTGAATGTTGAGTCATCAAATTATACACCTCCAACTGTAGCGGCTATTTATAATTCATGGATAAAACCCGGCGATATTGCTATATATCCAAATATGAGCGGGGCTGTTAAAGATACTTATGGCTCAATTGCAAATGGTGAAAATAGTTTATATCTTGAAGATGGGGCATTTATCAGGCTTTCAAGCGTTAAATTATCATATAATCTGCCGGCAAGTATTCTTTCGAGAATAAAAGCAAGGTCATTTAACGTTTACGCGTATGGTAATAACCTGCTTACCTGGTCAAATTATAGTTGGTATGATCCGGAGTTTACTACAAGCAACCCGCTGCAACCAGGCTTTGATAACGGAAAGTATCCGCGTCGGAGGGAAGCAGGTTTGGGTATAAATGTTGGATTCTAATAATATAAATAAGATATGAAAATGAAAAGGATTTTAATTATTGTCGCAATGTTTATAATAGCTATAGGCATTGGCAGTTGTAAAAAAGATATATCACTTACGCCATCAAGCGGTGTAACTATAGATAATTACTTCAAAAACCAAAATGATATTACAGCCAGTTTAGCCGGTATTTATTCGGCTTTCCAGGAAGAAATGATGGGTGCGGGAAGCGCCAGCGACGAAGGTTACGGAGGCAGGTATAATTATTGGGGAGATGTTCGCGGAGATGCTTTTACAGGATCTACCTACGCGACCTATAGTGTTGTAGAAATGGCTCATAATACTTTAGAATTTTCTAACGCGGCTGCAGATTGGGCGGGTTTATATAAAGTTATCAGCCGCACTAACCTGGCTATTCAATATTATCCACAAGTGCCGGCTACCGATCCTAATGTTACCCCAACCATTTTAAATAACTCGCTCGCACAGGCATATGCCATGCGTGCCGAAAGTTATTTTTATATTGTAAGGGTTTGGGGCGACGCGCCCATGTGGACAGCGCCTTACCTGGATATTACGCAATCGGGAAGCAAGCCGCAAACCAAGGCAATAACGCTAATTGACTCGTTAATTATACCCGACCTGAAAAAAGCATATTCGCTCATCCAAAAAAACCAAACACCTACTATTTGGTACATGAGCGAGGGCGCTATTTGCGCAACACTGGCTGATGTATATATGTGGAGGGCCACAGCTACGGGTGGCGGCGGCGCTGCTGATTATCAAAATGCTATTACATGGTATAAAAACTTATTCCTGGCAAAAGGCGCGTTAGGCAAGGCTTATGGGGCTACAAATGCCAACTTAGAACCTGCAGCTACGTGGAAAAATGTGTTCCTGACACCAACAAATTCAAACGAACCTATCTGGAGTATTTATTGGGACTACACAGTAAATGGATGTGCATGTATACCCGTATTTGTTGGATTATCCAATAACCCCGTTCAGTTAGATGCAAATTTTCAAACCAAATGGAAGGCGCTGTATAAAACAGACATCCGGGTTAAATTATCAATTGATACTTTAAACACTTTAAATCACATTAATATGCTGTACAAATATTATAATTTAACACCTACTGCAGCAGGTATAACCCCGGTTGCAAGTAACCTGAACTTTAATGTGTATTTTCCCATGTACAGGTTAAGTGATGTTTTCCTGGAGTATGCCGAAGCTGCCGCGCAAACTAACGATTTGCCAACAGCGTTAACGTACCTAAATTATATACACTCCAGGGCTTCTACTACCGGCGCTACGTATACAGCAGCACAGTTGCCGACAAGCGCCGCCATGATAGATGCCATTTTGCAGGAAGACCAATATGAATTGTTGGGCGAAGGCAAACGCTGGTTTGAACTAATACGCACTAACCATGTGCATACGCTTATGGACCCGATATTAAATGTTCGTAATGGTACTACCGACCCAATAACCGGGATAACCACCCCTGTAACCACAGGGTTTATTGATGCGCCAAACAGGTATTTTTGGCCCGTGAGCCAAAGTGCGCTAAACGCTAATACATTATTAAAACAAAACCCAGGATATTAATTATGAAAAAGATAAATTTTGCCTCGATAGCGATCATAGTAGCATGCTTGAGTTTATGCACCGTGTTTTCAAGTTGCCTTAAGCTGCAAAAAGATTTTAACAGGCCAACTAATGTTGATACACTTGACGCGCATTTATATAAAACCGCGTGGGCTTATTTAAAAGCGCGCGCGTACGGAAGCAACACCGATACCATATTCCGCAGAATGTATGATGGTATAATCTACTCGGGAATTGATACCAATGAGTATATTAAGACCGGCCGTACTTTTATATTTTTATCGAATAGTGAGATCACCACTTCAAAAACCGGTTTATGGGCTGTGGTTCTTAACGGCGCCACGGCAGGTAAAAACTGGACCAGTTATTCAAAAGCTGATGTGAAGAACTACTTATCGTACCTTATTGCGTTGGGGATATACTCACACTATAACACTGGAATAACTGATGTTCCGTTTACTACACTTGCACCAGCGGGAACCTATACGACAAATCCGGCCGGGTTTAAGTTCCCGGGTACATTTGTTTCAAATCCCAATTCAATAATGAACGTACACGTTTCCAACGCGAATACAGTAACGTCGCAGCTTGATTATCCGATAGTAATAAATGCTACGACCAATATAACGTCGAGCGATCTGCTGGCTACGAATGGGGTGGTACAAGTTGTGAATTCGGGTACCGGCGTTATCACACCCATAATACCTCAATAATTTTCAACGTGTTATTGCAGCTTATAAAGCTGCAATAACACGCTTTTAACCGATCTCATTATATTTAACAAAAGTTAAACACTACCAGTTTCCGGGGCTTAACTGCATGGCGGTGATTTATACTGAAGAATAATTTCAAACCAATTAATTAG